>Ga0315272_10001803_pt1 | contig 10561 bp, 8 predicted proteins | sample C3_middle_MG_FD_203918 | JGI IMG/M metagenome (GOLD analysis project Ga0315272, IMG submission 203918) | Sediment microbial communities from Yellowstone Lake, YNP, Wyoming, USA - C3_middle | ecosystem: Environmental > Aquatic > Freshwater > Lake > Sediment | place: USA: Wyoming | collected...
CGGGCGCGGCGCCATCTTCATTTGGGTCAACAGCGAGAACGTCATTGCCGAGAGGAACCTGATCGTGAACTGCGACCGTGGGATCTGCTTCGGCAACCCCTCGGGCGGGCCGGTTCATATGACCGGAGGCGTGGTCCGCAATAACTTCATCGTGGCCGGGCGCGGGCAGGCGATTGAAATCTGCCAGGCGCGGAACACCGCGGTGCTGAACAACACCGTCTTCGGCTCCCCGTCCTCGCACTCCACCGTTCAGTTCGCCCAGCTTGCCGGCCCGGGCAACCGGTTCATCAATAACCTTGTGCGCGGCACGCTCGGGATACCGCCCGAGGTGACGAACGAGGACAACCTCACGGGCGCGCAGGCAGGCTGGTTTGTCGATCCCTCGATCGGAGACCTGCACCTGACCGGCGAGGCCGCTCGCGCCGTGGGCAAAGGCCGGCCGTTGAAAGAGGTAACGGACGATTTCGACGGGCGGAAGCGCGCCGCCCGGCCCGATATCGGAGCCGAGGAACGATCCCGCCGTCCCCGGGCCCAAAAATAGACGTACGTGGAGCGGACCTCCAGGTCTCTACACCGGCATTCTTGCTGGCATCGGCGGTTCGATTCCGTCCCTGGCGCCACATCTTCAGTAGCTCACAAACCTCCAAATTCCCAGTTTCATTCCAAAACTAAGGAATCGCCTTGGGATGAAGAGGATGAAAGAAATGGCTCCAACAAAGGCGGTTGGATGTACACTCGCTGGTAGCTGGGAAGCCAAAACGGAAATCCCGGATGAAAAGGGGGGGGATGTTTGGAAACCGATGCTCGCCGAGATCGGCGAGAGTCGCGGGATTCTACTGCTGTTTGACCTCGCTCTTGGTTGCCGTGCTTCTGTGCCTGATCACAGCAACAGCTACCACATCAAGGCAGATACAGTTGGGGTTGAAGTTGATCTTGTAAAGCGCCGCCTTCATGGCGCACTGCTTTCGTTGAACTCGTAATTCAACAGCCGCGGACTACCCTACCTGCACGGCCAGCATCGAGATCGAGCCCCCATCGATGCCTTCAATCGGAAAGGTGATCTTCTCGCCCTGCTGCCTGGTCGCCAACACGTAAAGCAGCGGCAGGTAGTGATCCGGCGTCGGAATGGACAGCATGGCCTCGCGCCCCAGTTTCTGGTATTCGATAAGCGCCTTGAATTCGCCGGCAAGCATCATCTGCTTCGCTTCCGTTTCGAAGCGGACTGCCCAATTGTACGGATCAGGCACGTGCCGTCCCCAGGCATAGGTCTGAAGATTGTGGACCAGGTTTCCGCTGCCTGCAACAAGAATGTGTTCGTCCCGCAATGGTGCGAGTTTCCGGCCAATCTCAAAATGAAACGACGCCGGCTGGATCTCGTCGATGCTGAGTTGGACGACGGGAATGCCGGCGTCCGGATAAACGTGCCGGAGCACGGACCACGTCCCGTGATCCAGTCCCCAGGAGTTGTCGAGCTTCACCGGCAAAGGCGCCAGCATCTCTTGTACCCGGCGCGCGAGATCCGGATCGCCCGGAGCAGGGTATTGCACTTGGTAAAGCTCGGGCGGAAAGCCGCCGAAATCGTGAATGGTCCTCGGCACCGTGCTGATCGTCACACCGGTTTCCGGCACAAACCAGTGAGCCGAGATCGACACGATGGCCTTGGGTCTGGGCATCTGTTCCCCGATGCGCCGCCATCCTTCGGTATAGCTGTTCTCCATCAGGGCGTTCATGGGATTGCCGTGTCCGAAGAAGATCGCAGGCAGCGTCTCAGCCATGCGGGGAGGCCCCTCCTCTAAGCCGCCTCCAGGATCTCACGATTGGATTGGGGGTGCCCCCGCAATTGGCGTAGAGCCGCCAGCGATTGGGCGTAGAGCCGGGGGGTGAGGGTGGAGCGGGAGACGGGATTCGAACCCGCGACATCGACCTTGGCAAGGTCGCACTCTACCAACTGAGTTACTCCCGCGTGCGCTTCTCATTTTCGCTCGCCCGGGGCGCTGGTGTCAATTGCGCCGAAGAATACGCGCTCCCGGGTATACGTAACAGTACCAGACGCGCGTTAATACCACCCGGCGGAGGGGAGTTCTGGTACCCACAGCATCGACAAGACTGTCGAAGAATGATTTGGGGGATTCGCTGGATCTATCTGTTGTGTCAACAGCTTACAGATGCAAAATCTTATTGCAACTCAAGGGGTCAACTGTGCTATATTGGCGTTCCGCCTGACTTCCGGTGAGGTCGGTTACGGGTTTTACGGCTGCTCCTCATCGGGGAATCAACTCCGAAACATGACGCGGGCTAGGATCGGGTTTTCCACATGGTGTGGAAAACGTGTGGAAAAGGAGCGCCCTCAATGCTGCCGGATGTGCCTATGAACATGTGGGAATCGATCAAGACCAATCTTGCCTCCAAGCTCAGCTCTGAGGCGTTTCAAAACTGGTTCGGCAAAACGGTATTACGGCAGATGGAAGACGGGATGCTCTGGGTGTCCGTTCCGAGCGAGCCGGCGAGACGCTATATCGAACAGGAGTATTCGGACCTGATCGAGTCCGTAATCAAGGACTTGGCGTTGCCGCTTCGGGGCGTGGTGTTTGAGGTTCCGGTGGGACGCGGCGAAGGCGGCGAATCGACGCGCGCGGTGTTCCAGGAGAGTGAACTGGTTTTTCAGAAAGCCTCGGCGCACCTGAATCCGCGGTTCACCTTCGACTCATTCGTGGTTGGGTCGTGCAACCAGTTTGCGCACGCGGCGGCAAAGGCCGTTGCCACGGGACCGGCTCAGCGATACAACCCGTTGTTCATCCACGGGGGCGTGGGGATGGGGAAGACGCACCTCATGCACGCCATCGGCCGCTCCCTGATGGACAACTACAGCAACCTGCGCATCGTGTACACATCGAGCGAGCGCTTCATGAACGAGATGATCACGAGTCTCAAAATGCAGAAAATGCCGCTTTTCCATCAACATTATCGTTCCGCCGATGTGCTGCTGGTGGACGACATCCAGATCCTCGGCCGGAAAGAAGCCACGCAGGACGAGTTTTTCTACACCTTCAACGAGTTGTACGAGAACCAGAAGCAGATCGTGATCTCGAGCGACTCACCGCCGAAGGAGATTCCCGGGCTTCTGGAGCGGCTGCGATCGCGGTTCGAGTGGGGATTGATGGTGGACATCCAGCCACCGGATCTCGAAACGAAGATGGCGATTCTGGAGAAGAAGGCCGATGCGGAAGGCGTGGCATTGCCGGAGGACGTACGGGTCTTCATCGCCACCAAGACAAAATCGAACATGCGCGAGCTTGAAGGCGCTCTAGTAAAACTTATCGCTTACGCATCGATCACCGGCGAGACGATTACGCTGCCGATGGCGCAGCAGACGCTGAAGCACCTGGTGCACACCGGCGACCGCCGGGTCAGTATCGACTCGATCATTCGCGCGGTGGCGGCAAAGCACAGCCTCCAGCCGACGCAGTTGAAGCAGAAGAGCAACCGGAGAGAGATTGCCCGACCGCGGCAGGTCGCGATGTACCTGACGAAAGAGCTGACACAAGCATCGCTACCCGAGATTGGCCGCGCGTTCGGGGGCAAGCATCACACGACGGTTTTGCACTCGATTCGCCGCATCGAAGAGCTCCGCCGAAATGATACGGACCTCAACAGACTCATCCAGAACGTAATCGACTCACTCAATTGAGTTTGCTGAGATTTTCACATGGTCGGGCACGGAGCGGCTGTGATTCCTGTGGGCGAGCGCCGGCGGGTGCGAACCGCGCACCGTGTTCCTACACTTTTCAACAGTGGTCTCTAGCGCGGAAGGGTCAGGATTTTGTATAATTTAGAGAGAAACTAACATATCCACAGCCCCTACGAATGCTGTTTTTGTATTTGTTATTGTAGAGAGTCAGTTTTCGAAGAAGCACTGACAGGAGAGCTGGTCCATGGAATTCACTGTTAGCAAGAGCGATCTGGTACGTGAGCTTAATTTCTCGCAAGGGGTCGTGGAGAAGCGCACGACGATCCCGATTCTTTCGAATGTCCTGATGGAAGCTCGTGGCGATCGTGTGCAGTTGACGGCCACGGATCTGGAACTGGGTATTCGCTCTTCTTTCGCCGCGCGGATCTCACGGGAAGTGGCGGGTACGGTTCCGGTACGCAGGCTGCTCGATTACGTTCGCCTGTTGCCGGATGCGGATTTGAACGTGAAGTTTCTGGAGAATGACTGGGCCAGCGTAACGTGCGGCCGGTCGAGAACCAGGATTGCCGGGATTTCACGGGAAAGCTTTCCGGAGCTGCCGCCGAGGCCCGAGGTGGCGGCAGAGATTCCGCTCAAACTGCTGTCTTCGATGATTGCAAAGACAGTCTTTGCGATTTCATCGGAAGAGTCGCGCTTTACGTTAAACGGAGCGCTGTTGCAGTTGAGGCCCGAGGGACTGCTTATGGTGGCCACAGATGGCCACAGGCTGGCCTACGTGGAGACATCGGGTGAGGTGCCGGGGGTGAAGACGGCATACCGCGCGCTGCTGCCCAGGAAGGCCATGGGCGAGATTTTGAAGCTGGGCGGCGAAAGCGGTGCGGATGCTGTGGTGAAGTTCGCCGGGGACGAGAATCACCTGTTCTTCGAATTCGGCGACAGGTTGCTGATCAGCCGCAAGCTAACGGGCACTTTTCCGGACTTTGAGCGTGTGCTGCCGAAGGATCACAAGGTGGAGATCACGCTGGCGAAGGATGAAGTGCGGGCCGCGGTGGAGCGCGTGGCGCAGTTCGCGGATGAGCGTTCACGAGCGATCCGGATGCAGCTTTGCCCGGGCGAGGTAAAGATTTTCTCGTCGATCTCGGAAACCGGAGAGAGCGAGGAAGTCATTCCCTCCGAATACGAGGGCGCGGTGCTTGAAATTGGGTTCAATGCACAATATCTGCTTGAATTCCTGCGGGCGATTTCCGAGGATCGCATCATGTTCCTGTTCAAAGATCCGCACAGCGCGGCTGAAGTACGGCCGGTGGCGGCGGAGGGCGCGGAAGCGCAGGAACACTATCGCTACATCGTGATGCCGATGAGGATTTGACGGCGCCGGGCGGGCCGAAGACGCGGACTGCGGGCGTGGTGTCGAAGTAAGAGGTTTTATGGAAACAAATACGCAACCGCCTAACGGCGGCGTGCCGGGTAACGGTCAGGAAAACGCATACGACTCGACCAGCATTAAGGTGCTCGAAGGTCTGGAAGCGGTGCGGATGCGGCCGGCGATGTACATTGGTTCGACCGGTGAAACCGGGCTGCACCACCTGGTCTACGAGGTAGTCGACAACTCGGTGGACGAAGCGCTGGGCGGTTATGCCAACGAAATCAACATAACAATCCGCAGCGACAACTCGGTCACCGTGATCGATAACGGGCGAGGCATCCCCATCGATATGCACGCGGAGGAGGGAATCTCCGCGGCCGAAGTGGTGATGACGAAGCTGCACGCGGGCGGGAAGTTCGACAACAACAGCTACAAGGTGTCGGGCGGACTGCACGGAGTCGGTGTGAGCTGCGTGAACGCGCTGTCGGAATCGCTCGAACTGGAGATCTGGCGGCCGAAACCCCATGTAGAAGGCGGAGTCAGCTACACCTGGGTGCAGGAGTACGAGCGCGGCATTCCGAAGGCGCCGCTCGAGATGAAGGGCAAGGCCGGACGCAAGACCGGCACGAAGATCACCTTCAAGCCCGACCCGACCATTATGGAGGCCACGGAGTTCAGCTTCGACATCCTGTCGCAGCGGCTGCGCGAGCTGGCGTTCCTGAACAAAGGGCTGAAGATCACGCTGAGCGATGAGCGGCAGGAACCGCCGAAGTCGCACGAGTTCTTTTATAGCGGCGGGATCATCGAATTCATCAAGCACCTGAACAAGGGAAAGAGCGTCCTCCACGAGAAGCCGATCGCCTTCGAGGGCGAGCGCGAGCTGCCGAACGGCGGCGTGCTCAGCATGGAAGTGGCGTTCCAGTACAACGACGGGTATAGCGACTCGGTTTTCAGCTTTGCGAACAACATCAACACGGTCGACGGCGGAGCGCACCTGACGGGTTTCCGCAGCGCGCTGACGCGTACGATTAACGCTTACGGCCAGCAGGCGGGCCTGTTCAAGGACGTCAAGGATAACCTCAGCGGCGACGATGTTCGCGAAGGCCTGACGGCGGTGGTCAGCGTGAAGCTTCCGCAGCCGCAGTTCGAGGGCCAGACCAAAGGCAAGCTGAACAGCGACATCGGTGGTTTCGTGGTGCAGTTCGTCAATGAAAAGTTGACGGAGTACTTCGAGAAGACGCCGTCGGTGGCGCGGAAGATTGTCGGCAAGGCGATTGACGCCGCGCGCGCAAGAGACGCTGCCCGCCGGGCGCGGGACCTGACGCGGCGCAAAGGCGCGCTCGATTCGGGCGGCCTGCCGGGCAAGCTGGCGGACTGCCAGGAGAAGGACCCCGCGCGGTGCGAGGTGTTCCTGGTGGAGGGCGAGTCGGCCGGCGGCACGGCGAAAATGGGTCGCGACCGGCGGTACCAGGCGATTCTGCCGCTCAGAGGCAAGATTCTTAACGTCGAGAAGGCGCGGACCGACAAGATGCTCGGCCACGCGGAGATCCGTGCGATGATCACGGCGTTCGGCACGGGCATCGGCGAGGAGTTCGATATCTCGCGCCTGCGGTACTCGAAGGTGATCATCATGACGGATGCGGACGTGGACGGCTCGCACATCCGCACGCTGCTGCTGACGTTTTTCTACCGCCAGATGGGTGAGTTGATCGCCCGCGGCAACGTCTACGTGGCCCAGCCTCCGCTCTACCGGATGAAGAAGGGCAAGAGCGAGAAGTACATCAAGAACGAGGACGAGTTTGTGCGCGAGGTGCTGCGGCGCGCCACGGATAACGTAACGGTGGAAATCGGCGCCGACGGCTCCGAGGCGGCAACGCGCCTGGAAGGCAGCGAACTGCGCAGTTTCCTGAACTCATTGCACGAGTTCAAGCAGTTGTTTGGGCGAGTCGAGCGAAAGACACGGGATGCGCGGATTGTGGATATCGTGTCGCGGCCCGGGCTGAAGATCGATTCGAAAGCCGATTTCGCGGTACAGGAGAACCTGGCGGCGGTGTTCGAAGCCGTCAAGGCGAGCGGCCTGGAGCCGGAGCTGCAGCTGGACGAGGAGCATTCCTCGTGGTTCGTGAGCTACCACGACGCGACCCAGGCGGAGCGGATGATCGATATCCACCTCGTGGCGCTGCCGGAGTACAGGCGGCTGCGGGCGGTGGCGAAACAGATTGCGCGGTTTAACCGGCCGCCGTTCCTCGTGCTGAAGGATACGAGCCGCGAGACGCGGGCGGACTGGCGCGAACTGCTCGAACACGTGAAGGCCGAAGGCATGCGCGACGTGCAAGTGCAGCGTTACAAAGGGCTGGGCGAGATGAACGCCAACCAGTTGTGGGAGACCACGATGGACGCTGAAAAGCGGACCCTGATGCAGATACGCTCGGAAGACGCGGTGGAAGCCAATGAGATGTTCACCACGTTGATGGGCGAAGATGTGGAGAGCCGCCGTAAGTTCATCGAAGAGAACGCCCTGGACGTCAGAAACCTGGACGTGTAAGTTTTGCGCCTGGGGCGGGGACCTTTCGGAAGCCGCCCCAGGGACCGACCGCCTGCCGGACCATTCCCGCCAACCCCGGTGTGAAGCCAAACCCCTTTTGCGGCATGCAGTATTGTGCCGCGGGGCGAGCCGCGCTTTTACGGTTAACCTGGTTAAAGATAAAGTGGGTTAAGCGACCCACGGCGTTAGCCAAATCGCGCAGCGCGTGGGGTGTAGCCGCTCACCTGCTGCCGGTGGCCGGGCCGATTCTAGTGACACTGGCAGGCGGGGGCAGGCTTTACAGGTTGCAGAAAAATTCCAAAACCGCTTGATTGCGCGCGCGGCTCAGAAACGAGGGCGGGTGTTTGCAGCATTTGACCGAGCCCCAAGTCCCTTAAAGCAAATCGGCCGCGGATAAACGCAGATGAACGCGGATCGAAAAGACTCAAAGCGTTATCTGCGTTGTTCTGAAAACATCCCGCAAGTCGTTGATTCCCCGATGGGGGGCGTCAAGGTGTTTTCATGTCCCAGGGTGGCCGAAGGCCATGCGGGGTTCATCTGCGGCCCATCTGTAATTGCGGTAGCGCGTCCACGTCCTGCCTCAAGTGGCGGGTCTGGAGGCCTGCCCCACACGGAGCCGGGGCGCTTCAAGGGATTGGCACTAAAATTGCGCTGGTCGGAGTCGCTGGAAGGAGTTTACCCTTTGCAGCGCTGGGGCGATCACGGGCTCGACGACAACGCGCCTGAAAAGGCGATCGAGGAATTTCTCGGGAGCGCCTACATCTTTGCCGCCGCGGTGGGGAACGTCCTCGAAGCCGATATCCTGCGCGAAGTTGCGGGCGCGCGGCTCACTTCCTCGCAGATCCGGGTGCTGAAGCTCATCGCACGGGGGCAGACGCGGTCGGTGGGGGACGTGGCGAAACTTCTGGGCGTGAGCAACCCCGCGGCAAGCCAGGCGGTGGACCGGCTAGTGCGGCGCAAGCTGGTGCGCCGGACCGAGCGCGAGACGGACCGCCGGGCAAACGAGCTGGAACTGACGGCCGCCGCGAGGCGCATCCTGGCGGAATACGGGAACGAACGCGGCCGTCGGCTGGAGCAGGTGTTCCGCGAAGTCCGGCCTGAGGACCTCCGGCGGACGGCCTTGCTGCTGGACCAGGTGGCGGCCAGCATTGTCACCCATAGTATGAATCCCGGGGAAGTGTGCCTGCACTGCGAGGTGTACTCAGAAGAGCGGTGCCCGCTACGGGAGGTGTCGAACAGGATGTGTTCGCGGCAGGGGTGGCCAGCATCGGAGAAAGCGAATGAAGCACATCGCAAGGACGATGAAGTATCAGAGGGAAGCGGATCCTGAATGGTCCGCGCGATTCCGGGAGCTGCCCGGATGCGAGCGGATCTCATCGTGTATCCAGTGCGGAACGTGCTCGGGGACGTGTCCCCTCTCGATCTACATGGACCACACCCCGCGGCAGATCATTGCGCTGATCCGCGAGGGCTTCAAGGAGGACGCGCTCGGCTCGCGGACAATCTGGCTGTGCGCTTCCTGTTACTCGTGTACGGTGGAGTGCCCGCAACAGGTCCGCATCACCGACGTGATGTACAGCCTGAAGCGCGAGGCCATCCGGGAGAAGAAATATCCTGCGCGATTCCCGATTCCGATACTGGCGCGTGAATTTTACGCCTTCGTGAGGAGCCGCGGGCGGAACTCGGAGATTCCGGTGGTGCTGCGGATGGCGCTGAAGTCGAATCCGCTGGTGTTGCTGGGGATGGTGCGGTGCGGCTGGAACCTTCTGCGGACGGGGAGGATGTCGCTCAGGCGGGAAGGGATCAAGGGGACCGCGCAGCTCGAAAAGGCGCTGTCGGCGACGAAGGAGGCTGCCTGATGCCCGCGAGCGGAGGCTACCTGTATTTCCCGGGCTGCTCGATGCGGGCGACGGGCGTCGCATACGAGGAAAGCCTGCTCGAATTGTTCCGCGTTCTGGGGCTACCGCTCGAAGAGCTGGAGGACTGGAACTGCTGCGGCGCGACGTCATACATGGCCGTCGATGAAGGCTCGGCGCTGCTGCTTTCGGCGCGCAACCTGTCGATTGCCGCGGACGGCAGCGGGCGGGACGTGATGTCGCCGTGCTCGGCCTGCTACCTGGCGCTGCGGAAGACGCAGGACTCGGTGGAGCACCATCCGGAGATCCGGGCGCAGGTGGAAGCCGGGCTGCGCGCGGCGGAGCTGAGGCCGTTCCACGGCGTGAAGGTGCGGCATCCGCTCGAAATCCTTTATAACGACGTCGGCGTGGAGGCGCTAAGGGAAAAGGTTGTGCGCAAGTGGCGGGGCGGCAAGATCGCCTGCTACTACGGCTGCCAGGCCGTGCGGCCCTACCACGAGGTGGACCGGCCGCATAACCCCATGCGCATGGACGAGCTGATGAACGCGGTGGGCGCGCAAACGATCGACTATGCGCTGAAGACCAAGTGTTGCGGGGGCTCGCTCACCGGGACGATTCACGAAGTGGGCGTGAGGCTGAACGAGCTGCTGATCCGTGAGGCGGCGCGGAAGGGCGCCGGGTGCATGGTGACGATCTGCCCGCTGTGCCAGTTCAACCTCGACATGTACCAGGCGGAGATGGGCGGCGCTGAGATTCCGGTGCTCTATTTCACGCAGGTGCTCGGTTGGGCGCTGGGCGGCGACGGGAAGAAGCTGGGGTTGAAGCGCTCGGTCGCGGGAGCGGCCGCGATTAGGGAGTGGTTTGAAGTCCGCGAGGAGGTGCGGGCGTAATGTCCGGACGAAACGGATCGGTCCGAATCGGAGTTTACGTCTGCCACTGCGGCTCGAACATCGCCGGGGTCGTCGATTGCGGGAGCGTGGCGGAATACGCGGGTGGACTGCCGCAGGTGGCGGTGGCGCGGGACTACAAGTACATGTGTTCGGATCCCGGGCAGGACCGGATAGCCGAGGACATACGGAAGCTGGAGCTGAACCGGATCGTGGTGG
>Ga0315272_10001805_pt1 | contig 10558 bp, 8 predicted proteins | sample C3_middle_MG_FD_203918 | JGI IMG/M metagenome (GOLD analysis project Ga0315272, IMG submission 203918) | Sediment microbial communities from Yellowstone Lake, YNP, Wyoming, USA - C3_middle | ecosystem: Environmental > Aquatic > Freshwater > Lake > Sediment | place: USA: Wyoming | collected...
AAACCCTGCACCTGGCAACAGTCATTACAGAAGAGGTGCCGACGCAACAGGTTGAGGCCATGATCGGGCCATTGCAAGACTACATCACAGGATGGAACAGACTCTCGGCCCTGTTTGATACCAAAAAAAATTCCAGCACAGCCAGGCTCTATGCACGCAACAGCAAAAATGCCCAGTATACGCACATAGCACTGTCACGCTGGATACTGAAAGGGAAACCATCGACCTGGCGGAGTCAACTGGAAGAATATTACCGTTCAAAACCTGTCTTTGCCCTGGTCGGCGGCATTACTACCGGCGACTGGAGCGTCATGCACGATTTTTCGGAAGCTAACCGGATCCCCTGCCTGTTTCCGCACACCGACCTGCCGGTTATCAGTGATTCCGATTGGTACACGCTGTACCTGTCAAAAGGGCTGTACCAAGAGGGGGCAGCCGCGGCAAACTTTGTCAACTCCATGGTCACCGAAGCTGATGCAAGGGGTATTGTGCAGATTGTTAGGGATTCACCACAAGGGAGGGCGCTGGCACAGGGTTTTGAAGCGGCCAGACTCGAGTCGGGTCATCGGCAGCCTGTAACGATCTTTCTGAAAGGGGATGAAACTGTTGCAGCAGGCAGTGCGGTGCAGCAGCTGGTGAGGAAACAACCTGCGGCGATTATGGTGTGGGATGGTGCTGAAGCGCTCAATGGCCTGACTGCACTGCTAAAAAGCGGTCCCCATCCGGACCTGCTGATGCTGTCATCAAGCTACCTGGGACAAGGGCTGTCGACCGTCCCCGAAGAGATCCGCGACATAACTCATATCACTTTCCCCTACCGCCTGCCCGTTGACGAGCAGGTTTACGACCGGTTGAATAATTCTCCGGAAATGAACAAGCTCCAGAATGCAGAACTTCGCCGGACAGCCAAGAAATCCCTTGCCCTTGTCTCTGTTCTCAACCAGGCACTTTTCACCATAAAGGACAATATCTTCAGGGATTATTTCCTCGACAGCATTGCCATGATCAAGGATCTCGATGTGCCGCTTTACGAGCGGATCAGCTTTGGACCCGGCCAGCGTTACGCCTCGAAAGGGTGCTACATCGTCTCTCTGTCTAACGACACCCCCCCCGTACTAATCAGGAAGAGCGGCTGGGTTACGCACTGACTGCGCTCTAACTGCCTCCAGGGCACGCTGGCACGCGAAAAACTTAACATCACTCTCCGTACTTGTATGCCGCGGCACAGCTCCCCTCGCTGGAGACCATGCAGGCGCCAACCGGGTTTTCAGGGGTGCAAACCTTGCCGAACAGGGCACACTCTGCGGGCGCCATCTTCCCCTTGAGGATCTCACCGCAGGAACAGCCGGAATGTTCTCTGGCCGGCTCCACTGCCACCGGCAGCATCAATTCGGCATTGAAAGAGTTGTACTGCTCCCGGATGGTCAGCCCGCTGCCGGGGATAACACCAACCCCGCGCCAAACTGGATCGCAGGGGATGAAGACCTGATCGAGGATCGCTCTTGCCCTGGGGTTCCCCTCCGGACGGACCACACGGCTGTACTGGATCTCCACCCGGCTTTCACCGGCCAGCAGCTGCTCCGCCAGCATCAGGATACCCTGAAGCATATCGGCCGGCTCGAAGCCGGTGATGACGCAAGGGGTACGGTACTGCTCGGTCAAGGGTCGGTAGGCATCGGCGCCGATAATGGCGCTGACATGGGCAGGGCAGATATAGCCGTCGATGCCGATTTCAGGGTCGGCGGCCAGCACCTGCATCGGAATGGGAATCGTTTTTGTTGCGCCCAGGACGAAGTAGTTGTTCAGCCCCTTCACTTCAGCGGCAAGAATGCTGCCGGCCACCGTCGGTGCCGTCGTCTCGAAGCCGACCCCAAGAAATACAACCCGCTTGTCCCGGTTCTTTTCAGCCATGGTCACCGCATCCAGGGGGGAATATACTATCCGGATATCAGCCCCTTTGGCCCGCTCCACCAGCAGCGACGAGCTGGAGCCGGGGACCCGCATCATGTCGCCAAAGGTAGCGGTGATCACGTCAGGCAACCGGCAGATGGCAATGGCCCGGTCGAGGTAGCCGTTGGGGGTGACGCAGACCGGACAACCCGGCCCGGAAACCAGCCGGATCTCCGGCGGCAGCAGGGAGCGGAGGCCGAAACGGTAGATGGCCATGGTATGGGTGCCGCAAACCTCCATCAGGGTCATGGTCCGGCCGCAGCCGGCAACTCGCCGGTGAAGCCTCTCGGACAGGCCCTGAACCAGTTCCTTCTCTCTGAATTCATCCTGATAGTTCATACGTTACCTCGTCAAATCTGAATTGGTGACGGTGAGGACCGTCTCTCACTGCAACGCCTCTGCTTCTCACCTAGCAGAGGCTTTTTCAGCAGCTGAGAAGCGTTGTCGCAGCATTGACTCTAAAAGCACCTGGCTCTGTGCCCCGGCTGTTTCCGTTCGATACGGCCCTCACCGTCACCAATTCAGGTTGAATTTCAGATAATCATGCCGGGCTACTGCATGTCCTCTTCGCTGAAAACCTCCCGCATCATCTGCAGCGTTTCCCTTGCCTCATCCTCATCCAGCTTGGAAATGGCAAAACCGGCATGGATGATGAGGAAATCGCCGACCGCGACTTCGTCCGCCAGCATCATCAGGCTGGCGCTCCGCCTGACACCGTCAACCTCGGCCACGATAGCGTCGCCGTCAATACTTACCACCTGCATCGGTACACCTACACACATAAACCACTCCTTCCGGCGATCATCGCCTGTCCAAGGGCCAGCCCGCCATCATTGGGGGGAACCAGCCTGTGGGTAAAAACCTTGAATCCGTCCGTCTCAAGCAGGGTAACCAGCTCTTCGCACAACAGCCGGTTCTGGAAAACACCGCCGGAAAGCACTATCCGGTCAAGTCCGCTTCTCTGCCGGATTTCCCGACAGACAGACGCTGCTGCCCCGGCCAGGGAGCGGTGGAAAGAGGCTGCAATATCATCTTTCTTCTCTCCGGCCAGCACATCCTCTGTCAGGGCCGCCAGTAGCGGCAACCAGTCAAGCTGCAGGGCACCATCAATTTCGGTCAGGGCAAAGGGGTAGAGTTTGGCATTGCACCCCCGCTCTGCCAAACCTTCCAGCTCAATGGCCGCCTGTCCCTCGTAGGACATCCTGCTTCTAAGGCCAATGATGGCTGCGACCGCATCAAACAGACGGCCGCAGCTGGACGACAGCGGCGAATTTATCCCCTTTGCCAGCATCTGCACCATCAACTGCCGCTCCTGTCCGGTCAAACCGCTGAAGCAGGCAAGGGGGAGATCGAACACCCCCGGCCCATGAAGCTGATAAAGGGTGGCGGCGGCCATCCGCCATGGTTCCGTTGCAGCAGCGTCGCCACCCGGCAGAAGCATCTGCCGCAAATGACCGGTGCGGCGGCACTCCCGGTAGCCGCCGAGCAGAAACTCTCCCCCCCAGATCGTGCCGTCGTCCCCCAGTCCGGTGCCGTCGAAAATGATACCGATGACCTCACCCTCAAGGAGATTCTCCGCCATGCAGGCGGCAAGATGGGCATGGTGGTGCTGCACGGCGATCATCGGCAGTGAAAGATCTCCGGCAAACCGGGTGGAGTGGTAATCGGGGTGCAGGTCAAAAGCCGCAATTTCAGGTTCAATGCCGGCGATCCGTTTCATGGTCTCAAAGGAGAGTCCGTACTCCGCAAGGGTTGCCGCACTCTTCAAGTCGCCGATATGCCGGCCTGGGCAGGCCTGATCCCCAGATGCAAGACAGATGGCAGCTTTCAGCTCCCCGCCGGCGGCAAAAACCGGACGATCGATCTCCGGGATCCTGATCGCCCGTGGCACATAACCCCTTGAGCGGCGCATCAGCAGGGTGTTGGTGCGAAACACCCGGATTACCGAATCATCGGACGGCTCATGGATCGGGCGGTTGTGGCTGAGAAAAAGGTCGGCAATGCCGGAAAGCTGGCGTAGTGCCTCGTCGTCACGATAAATGACCGGCTCTTCGGAAACATTGGCGCTGGTCATGACCAGTGCCGCGAAATTGCCCTGCATAAGCAGGTGTTGCAAAGGGTTTGAGGGGAGCATGATGCCAAAATAGCCGTTAGCCGGGGCAACTTCCGGGGCGACGTTCTGCCCGTCTCGTTTTGGCAACAACAGGATCGGCCTCTCCACGCTGGTAAGAAAGCGTGCTTCCAGCGGCGTAATCTCTGCCAGCAACGCTGCTGCTTCCAGAGAGGCTGCCAGCAGTGCAAAGGGTTTCTCATCCCGCCGCTTACGACGGCGCAGCTCCATGACCGCCGCACTGTTCCCGGGATCTACCGCCAGATGGTAGCCGCCGACACCTTTCACAGCCACAATTCTGCCGCTCTTCAGCCCGGCCACCGCCAGGCTGAGAGGATCTCCCGCAAGCCAGTTTCCGGTGGCATCATAAATTTCCAGTGACGGCCCGCACTCGGGACAGGCAACCGGCTGGGCATGGAAACGGCGATTCAGCGGATCGTTGTACTCCCGCTCACAATCCGGGCAAAGGGGAAACATCGCCATGGTGGTATTGGGCCGGTCATAAGGGGTGGCGGTAATGATGGAGTAGCGGGGTCCACAGTTGGTACAGTTGATAAATGGATAGCGGTAGCGGCGATCCTCAGGGTCGAAGAGCTCACGCAAACAGTCCGGGCAGACATCGCAATCCGGCGGCACCGGGGCGCTGCCGGTTTCATTGCTGCTGGCGATTATTCTGAAACCGCTGTCAGCGGCTGGCGTAATTTCAATCGATTGCAGTGAATTAATCAGGGCCAGCGGCGGAGCATCATGCTGCAGAGAGAAAAGAAATTTGTCCAGCTTCTTTTCTACCCCCTGAATCTCGATGGTCACTCCGTCAGAACCGTTGCGCACCCACCCCGAAAGTCCGGCTTCAGAGGCAAGGCGATAGACAAATGGCCTGAAGCCGACACCCTGAACAATTCCCCGGATCGTTACCGAGTACCGTTTTACCGGCGGCAGTGGCAAGAGAGCTCACCTCTCATGTGAACCAAGAGTATGGACTTTCATCAGGTTGGTGGAACCATGGCTGCCTAGGGGAACCCCCATGGTAATGACTACCACATCACCCTTTTTGCCGAAACCGGTCTCCAGAAGGGTCCGGTCAACCAGGGCGATCTGCTGGTCGGAGTCGCTCATGGCGCCGACCGGGAGGGTTCTTACCCCCCAGTAAATGGCGAGGCGGCGGCGAATCTCCTCTGAGGGAGCAAAGGCGATGATGGGAAGATGGGGCCGATTTTTGGAAATCAGTGCAGCGGTACTGCCTGATTGTGTAAATACCACTACTGCCCGGGCATTTACCGCTGCCGCCGCATGGCAGGCGGCTTCAGCAACTGCTCCGGCTATGCTGATGCTGTATTTGCCGATCCCGGCAACCGGGGCATTGGAGAGCCCGCTCTTTTCAACATCTGAGGCAATTTTGACCATGGTCCTGACCGCCTCGACCGGATAGGCGCCGGAGGCAGTCTCGCCGGAAAGCATGACGGCATCGGTGCCGTCAATAATGGCGTTGGCCACGTCCGATGTTTCTGCCCGCGTCGGTCTGGGATGGATAATCATGGACTCCAGCATCTGCGTAGCTGTTATTACCGGCTTGCCGGCCTCATTGCACGCCTTGATGATCATTTTCTGCAGAAGCGGCACCTTCTCGGCATTAATCTCGACACCAAGGTCGCCCCTTGCCACCATGACCGCATCGGTAACCTGAAGAATCGCAGCAAAGTTTTTGATTGCTTCCGGCTTTTCTATCTTGGCCACCACCGGTATGGAGAGTCCCCGTCCGGCAATTATTCGCTTCAGGTCAAGCACATCTTCGGCTTTCCTGACAAAAGAGAGGGCAATAAAATCGACCCCCTTTTCCAGGCAAAATTCCAGGTCCTTCCGGTCCTTTTCCGTCAACGACGGGCTGGAGACATTAACCCCCGGCAGGTTGATCCCCTTCAGGTCCTTGAGGATGCCACCCTCGACAACTACGCAGTGGACCGTGTTACCGGTAACAGACTGCACCTTGAACTCAATCAGGCCATCATCCAGCAGGATGCGTGAGCCGGGTTTAACATCGGTCGGCAGCGCCTTGTAGATAGTGGAGATAAGCCCGGTACGCCCTTTAACCTCGTCGGTAGTGATGGCGATGCTGTCCCCTTTACGCAGGGGGAGTGCTCCGTTCTCCATGCGGCCGGTACGAATCTTCGGCCCTTGAAGATCGGCGAGAATGCCGATAGCCTTCTTTTTCTTTTCAGCAACAGCCCGAATATATTCGATGACTTTTGCCTTGTCTTCATTGGCTCCATGGGAGAAGTTCAGCCTGAAGATGTCGACACCTGCATCGGCAAGCCTGGCTATCTGTTCAGGTTTGGAGCTGGATGGTCCAAGGGTCGCAACTATTTTTGTTTTTCTTGACTGTTTATCCATAAGTCCTTTAGTGGTGGAACCTGCCTTTCATCTGCTTGTGCTGTGTGTCCGGTGAGTTATGACATTCAAAGCAGGCAAGACCTTCGAGCTTTTGTTTTTCAATCGACGATGCAGGTTTTTCAGTTCTCATCATGAGGCTGTCAGGCTGCTGGAATGACAACCCGCCCCGCTCGTCAGTCAGCCCTACTGACTTGATAGAGACCTGCCAGTTGGCTGATATCGGCACCTTGTGACAGTCTTCACAGCCTCCAGGGGCTGGGATTGAACGCCAGGCAGTCAACATCGTACAGGCGTTCAGGGTTAACAGCGCCCCGGCCAGCAACAGCAGCAAAAATTTCATTCTATATCCCCCACTTGTACTCAAGGTATTTTCTCGTCTGTTCAAGACCCTGTTCGTAAAGGAAGCGCTTATCTGCTGCCGAGAGTGAGAAAGTCGAAGGGGATATCTCGGAACAGTAGATCAAAATGGTGTCCTTCCATTTGCCCCCCTTGAGGAATTCCTTCTCCTGGGCGTGCAGAGAGAATGTCAGCATTTCGTGGAAATATTTCTGCAGGGAAAGCCCGCCGTTTTCATGCCTTTTCAGTGTCCGCTTGGACATCATCCTGATGACCAGAGTTTTCTGGTTCTTGTCAAGCCGGCCCTCCACAATGCCTGTCATCAGTGAGCCATCTACAAGGGCGTACTTTTTGCCGGCATATTCCAGCTTCCGGTAGCCAAAAACACCCGGCACCAGTGAAGAAGCGGCTGCGGCAACCGAGAGTTTCAGGTCTGGAGATTTCTCAGCTGAAAAAACCACCGGCCGGTAGTGGAGCATGTCAGTGGCGACGATTTCCAGTGGAATCCTCATCTTACCCGAAAAACTCCTGGCGTCAAACCTGCTGTCTATCCACTCTTCCAGGCGTTCACCAGAACATAGACCATATCTGGTCAGCATCGCCTTCAGGCTCACGTCCTTGAACTGCCTGGTATCCAGACACATCGTTTCATCCAGGATAGCATCCGGTGAGTAGCCATTTACGTACATACCGGCAACGATTGAGGCGGTGGAAGAAGCAATAATCCGGGAAACTTTTATGCCGCTGTTTTCAACTGCCTGCAGTGCCCCGATAATTGCCGGAAAACGGATCCCCCCCCCCACCAGCATCAGCGTCACGGGGGCGTCAAATCCGGGTACAGCCTCGTTTTTTCTACTATTCATCGGCATTAAAGCACCTGCATCGCATTTTATTTAGCAACTATTCAACTTTCCTTATGGTCAACACCGTAGCCCCTTTTGAAAGCAGGAACGGTCTGCTGATAACCTGAAGTTGCAGCAACTCCTTTCTTGCTTCATCAAGAAAATAATCCGGCATATAGTATTCCACCTGTCTTGTCCGCCACCTCGGTTCAAGGCTTTCACCTGTCCAGGCAAGCCAGAAAACTGCACCGTTACTGTGGTTCCAGTTTTTGCCAAGGAGGGGCATAGCATCATTCTTGCCTACCAGGATATCCCCTGCAGCGGAGACCTGAATCCTCTGGTTCAGGTAGAGTTTGGGCGGTCCCTGGTCGGCGCTTGACGGCAAGCTGACATCAGACTTCTCCATAAAGAGTTCAGACCCGCCGTACTTTTCGGTACTGCGCCAGATTTCCCGCAACTGCTGATCGTAAACGCCGATCCGGTTGTCCGGAAAGAGCAGTACAGTGTAAATTTTGCCGTTTTTGGTAACGAATTGATTGAAATTGTAAAGATTGGCATCTGCAGGCAGCTTGACCGCTTCCCCAGGCTGGATCTCGCCTCCTTTACGCTCTGCCCGGTAGACTTCGCCGTTAAAAGCCTTTTTGTCACTACTCTTCTGAACATACAACTGCTTTGCCACCCCTGGAAGGGCCAGAACTCTGAAGTAGTAGGGCAGGCCGGATGCCAGCTGTTGTAGAACGCCACCCTTTACCTGCCATATTTGTGACGAAAGTTGCTCATTTGCCATGACGGTAAGATAAAGGTCAAGGCCATCGGCACTTTCGAGAGTGTCCATGGCAACGATCTTTTCATAAACTTTCAGCTCCTTTTCAGCTAACAGCTGGAGTTCCTCGCCGCTACGATAATGGAAAAGACGGCGATTGTCGGCAATGAAGATATCCCTTGTCCCATCCTTACCGGCAGGCCCTGATGCCAGCAGATTCATGACCCCGCTCAACGGCTGGCTTCGCCAGGACTCGCCGCTCTCTTTTACCTTATCGGCTATTTTCACAATCCCTGCCGGTGCGGCAACCACAGCTGCTGCCACCGGTGCTTGAGAAGCGGCCTGAGCAGTTGGCGGAGTCTGGACCGGAATTTTTGCCAGGTCGGCTTTCAGTTTTTCGGCAAGCTTGTTTACCGCCGGGATAAGTTCATCCTGGCTCTCGCCCTGAACAAACGCCTTGGCGTAGGCTGCTCCGCCTGGGCTTTTGGCAACCGCCTCCAGGCTGAAAACTTTGCCAAAGGCAATATAGCTTACTGTCAACAGTGCATCAGCCTCTGAAGCTGCGCTCACCGAGGTGACCGCCTCTCCGTCAAGCCTGGACGAAAGCAGCGTCTGCAATGTAACCTGCAGCTCTTCCCTGCCGGCAGCTCCAGGGGCCGACACCTTGGCGATGAAAACCTTGAGTGGGGCGGCGGATGCGGTGAATGCCGGCACAAGCAGGCAGAACAGCAACGGTAGTAACAACTTTTTCATGGTTCCTCCTGGCAGGCGGGAATAATGAGGCATTATGGCAAATGCACCGGCATAAGTCAAAAAAAAGGGCGGGATTTCTCCCGCCCTTTCGGCATTGCTACTTCTAATTTTTTGAATTAGAAGTCGATACGGAACTGAGCGCCAATAGCAGTGCTCTTTGCCTGGCTTGCGCCTGTAGCAGATTTCATTTCATCATAGTAGCTGATCTCAGGAGTGATGTAGACGTTCTTTGCCAGGGTGATCGGAGCATTTACAAAGAAGGACATCTTGTCGTCTGCATGGGCAGCACCGCTTACCTTGTCGGTTACGTAACCGAGACCGGCATTGGCGGAGAGAGTGTCAGACAGCTTCTGGGTCAACTGCACGTAACCCTCAAACCCCTGAGAGTTCTTCTTGGCAGCGGTTGAATAAACTTGACGGCCCAAGAAACCCATGTTACCGGCATTCTGGGCATAGCTCAGATTGAACATCAGGGTGGTAGCACCGAAACCAGCTTTACCGTTTACATAGCCGAGCAGAGCGTTTACCTGCTCATTAATTGTAACGTTCTTGAAGGTTTGACCTACAACACCGGCATTATAGGAGATTGCGCCAGCCTTGCCGGCATAACCGACATTGAGTTTCGGCAGGTAAAGTTTGATGTTGCTGCTGGCTTCGGCATTGGGAACGATTGCGCCGGAAGCAGCTGGGGTACCGTTAACGTTGCCGGTCGGGGTGATGGCGGCAAAGTAGAGACCGTTATTCATGTTAACCCTGATCTGTGCCTGACGGGTATCCCAGAGTGCGCCATAGCCGTTGAAACCGTTGTCATCGCCATGGGTCTGGGCAACGAAAGTATAGTAGCTGTTGTAGTCCTGACCAACAGTCAGCTTACCGCCACCGAAGTTGTAGGTACCGTAAAGGAGACGGGTGTTGACTGCTGTGCCCAACTCAACTTTGCCGCTAACAGCGTCATTGGAGAAGTTGGCGCCAAAACGGCTGTTGCCCTGGAGGTGCTCGTCAAAACCGGCGGTCTTGCCAACAGCTCCTTTGTCGTCTGCCATGTTGTAAAATGTTGCCATACGTGCTGAACCGTAGAGTGTGGTCTCGGCCATTGCCGGGACGGCGAATGCTGTTACTGCGGCTACTGCGCTGAGGATAACTAACTGCTTCTTCATTGTACTACCTCCTTGATATGGTTGATGGAAAAACATTTGTTTTCCGAATGCTTGCTGCAAATTCCGACTACTTTCTCATCACCACCTTTCCGTTAATTTTTACCCCTTGCAAATTGAAAAAACGAAAAAGCCCTGACAACGGTTCAATAGAGAATCGCCCAGGGCATGTTTTATACGGATATGTCACCTGCTTTAAATTCTGGCATCGACATCCTTAACTTGATTTCGGAATAAACTACATAAGCCTAGATTAATTGTC
>Ga0315272_10001810_pt1 | contig 10540 bp, 10 predicted proteins | sample C3_middle_MG_FD_203918 | JGI IMG/M metagenome (GOLD analysis project Ga0315272, IMG submission 203918) | Sediment microbial communities from Yellowstone Lake, YNP, Wyoming, USA - C3_middle | ecosystem: Environmental > Aquatic > Freshwater > Lake > Sediment | place: USA: Wyoming | collected...
TGTGGGTGGAGTAAAGACAGGTGGCCTGTCCCGGTGATTATGTATTTACGTTGGGTAATTGTCTGTAATCTCTACCCGTGTTTGCCGTGGGCTGTCAATAAAAAAACTCCCCATGAGACGGGGGTTTCAGCTTGCAAGCGGACCAGGCCGTATGCCGCTTGTATTGATGGCGCCTGGAAGAGCGGCCAGTGATCTGTTTGTAACAAGACACCGCTTCCTCTGGTTTGTTCCGGCCTTTTTCGCGAATCGCGTTTTTCCCGGGGTGGACAAAAAAAGAGAACAAAATACTTGTCAAGCTCAGGGAGAAGGTGTATACATTTTCCTCTTTGCAAGGAGACTAGGCCGGAAGAAATCAGGCTGTCTCGGTATAATGATTTCAAGATGCCCGCTGGCGCGGTTTGTTAAAGGAGTTATGTCATGTCAAAAAAATGTGCGATTTGTGGAAAAGGCCCGACCACCGGCAACAATGTAAGCCATGCTAACAATAAGAATAGAAGGCGTTGGCTGCCGAATCTGCAACGGGTAAGAATGGCCACCTCCGGTGGCAATGGCATGCAGGTGCGTGTTTGCACCCGTTGCATCCGTTCCGGCGCAGTGGTCAAGCCTGCCTGAATAGTACCCCAAGAGTGTTTGTTGTAGCCCCGGCTTCTTGTTCGCAAGATGCCGGGGCTTTTTTTTTGCAAAACCCCAGTCCCCAGCCTCAGGTTCTCCTGGCCTCCAAAACGCCATCCAGTTGCTGCACATGCTGTAACAGGCGCAAGAGATGTTCCCTGCTGTTTATTTCAACAACTATAGAGATCTTGGCGATGCCGCCGCTTGAGGTTGTTGCCTCAAGGCTGAGGATGTTGGCGTCGTCATGGCTGATGGCATTGCTGAGTGTGGCCAGCAACCCTTTTTGGTCCCGGGCGATAACCTGGATCTGCGCCCGGTGGGTGGACTTGATGTTCTCTGCCCAACTGACGGCGATAAGGCGTTGCTGGTCTGCGGCCTTAAGATTTGGGCAGGAGGCCTTATGCACGGAAATGCCTCGGCCCGAGGTGATGAAGCCCACGATCTCGTCTCCTGGCACTGGCATGCAGCAATGGCTGATCTTGGTGAGGACATTATCCGCTCCGCTCACCAGAATTATGTTGCCCCTGTCCGGTTTTCTCCCCCCTTTGGGCGGGGCCACCGTCTGTACAATCTCCTCCGGCTGGGTGTCTCGGATTTCCGGGGGCTGTAATTCTTTGATAATGGCCTGAACCATCATCTTTCCCGAGCCGACCCGGCGCATCAGGTCGTCAAGGGAGTTGCAGGCAATGGTTTTGAGGAGTTCCTTGAGATGGCCGGTCTTGATCAGTTTTTTCAGACTGATGTTGTGCCGTTTCAGCTCACGCTCACAGATTTCCCGGCCGACTTCCAGGGTTTTTTCCCGTTCCTCCTGGCTGAGCCACTGACGGATTCGGCTTTTCGCCCTGGCGGTCTTCACCAGGCCGAGCCAGGAGCGGTTGGGTTTTTGTTTGGGCGAGGTGATGATTTCCACCAGGTCGCCGTTATTGAGCGGGGTTTTGAGCTGGGTAATGAGTCCGTTGATCTTGGCGCCGGTGCAGCGATTGCCCACCTCAGTATGGATGCTGTAGGCAAAATCAATGGGAGTGCTGCCCTTGGGGAATTCCTTTACCTCGCCGGTGGGGGTCAGGACGAAGATTTCCTCCTCGTAGAGTTCCCCCTTGACCGCATCAAGAAATTCCCTGGGGTCTTCCAGTTCTTGAAGGGTGTGCACCAGCTGCTTGAGCCATTTGAAAAGCCGGGCGTCCTTTGAGGTGATGGCCTTGCCTTCTTTGTAGGCCCAGTGGGCGGCAATGCCCTCCTTGGCAATCTGGTCCATCTCCTCGGTGCGGATTTGGACCTCCATGAACTCTCCGCGCAAACCAATCACCGAGGTGTGCAGCGACTGGTACATATTACCTTTCGGAGTGCTGATAAAATCCTTGAAGCGCCCATCCACCGGTGTCCACAGGGAATGGATGATGCCCAGCGCCTCGTAACATTCCTTGACCGAGGAGACGATGATCCGGAAGGCGACCTTGTCGTAAACCTTTTCGAAGGGGATATTCTGGGCCACAAGTTTTTTGTAGATGCTGTAGAGATGTTTGGGACGGCCCAGCACCCGGAACCGCTTGAGGCCATGCTCGGTCAACTTCTGGCTGAGCAGAGCCTTGACCTCATCTACATAGGTTTCCCGATCCGCAAGGGAGGTGTGGACCTTGGCGGCGAGATTTTGGTATTCTTCGGGGTGGAGATGTGCGAAAGAGAGGTCTTCCAGTTCGCGTTTGAGCCAGTCGATCCCCAGGCGGCTGGCCAGGGGGGCATAAAGATCCATGGTCTCCTGGGCGAATTCCAGCTGTTTTTCTCTCGCCACATATTCCAGGGACTGCATGTCGTGCAGCCGGTCGGCCAGCTTGACCAGTAAGACCCGGATATCGGAAGACATGGCCAGGAGCAGCTTGCGGATATTCTCCGCCTGGTAGGCGAGGCGGCTGTTGAACTGGACATCGGTGATTTTGGTGGCGCCTTTGACGATGTTGGTGACATCGTCGCCAAAGGTCTCGCGGAGAGTTTTTTCCGTTTCCTTGAGATTCTCGGCTTTCTTGAGAACGCCGTGCAGGAGGCCGGCGCAGAGGGTGGGAATATCCAGGCGCATGGTCGCCAGGATGTCGGTGACCATGAGAGCGTGGTACAGATAGGGGCGGCCGGAAAGGCGATGCTTGCCTGAGTAAAATTCTTCGGCAAAGGCATGGGCCTTGGTGAGCAGGACGAGATCCTCCTCGGGCATGTAGCCCCTGGCCCGTTCGACTATTGCGTCTATTGTAACCATGCGGTTGGCGGCGGCATTGTGTTGTGTTTGCGGTTGGTCACTCTGGCGGAGCCAGGGCGCTGCGGATCAAATCAACGAGCTTTGGCCCGGCTTCGGCCAGGGGCACGGACAGGGTGGCGCCGGTGGCCCGGTCCCTGATCTCCACCAACCCTTTTTCGCTGAAGCTCTTGCCCACCATGACCCGGTAGGGGATGCCGAGCAGATCTGCGTCCTTGAACTTGCTGCCAGGCCGTTCATCCCGGTCGTCCAGGAGTACTTCTATTCCGGCCTTGCCCAACTGGTCATACAACTCGCTGGCTGCGGCGGTGATCGTTTCATCCTTGGGCGAGAGGTTCAGGAGGATGACCTGGAAGGGCGCGATGGGCAGAGGAAAGATAATCCCGTCCTTGTCGTGGTTTTGCTCGATGGCCGCAGCAACGGTGCGGCTGACCCCGATGCCGTAGCAGCCCATGATGAAGGGCTGTTCCGCGCTCTGGTTGTCGAGGAAGGTTGCCTTGAGCGCCTCGCTGTACTTGGTTCCCAGTTTGAAGATATGACCCACCTCGATGCCGCGGGTAAGCTCAAGGCTCCCGCCGCAGAGCGGGCAGCGGTCTTCGCTGGTGACCTGGCGCAGGTCGGTGATGGTCTGCGGGGTAAAATCGCGGTTGAGATTGGCGTTGAGCAGATGGAAATTCTTTTCATTGGCGCCGATGGCGAAGTTGTGCATACGGGTGAGCTCGTTGTCCGCCAGCACGGGGATTTTTAAGCCGATGGGTCCGAGGTAGCCGCTGGGTACGCCGGTAGCGTCGAAGATCTCTTTGTCGTCGGCCAGTCGCAGGTTGTCGGTGTTGACCCCCAGGGCATTGGCGAGTTTCACCGTCTGCACTTCATGGTCGCCTCGGAGAAGGACTGCCACCGGCTTGTCCTCGGCCATGTAGACCAGGGTCTTGATCAGTTGTTTGGGAGAAATGCTTAAAAATTCCGTGACCGCAGCCACCTTTTTTTTGCCTGGGGTTTCGATCTTTTCCAGGGCGAGCAGGGCTGGTGCAGCAGGGGCTGTCGGCGTTTGGCAGCGGGCTTTTTCCATGTTGGCCGCATATTCGCACCCTTTGCAGATTACGATGGTGTCTTCGCCGGTGTCGGCCAGCACCATGAACTCGTGGGAGAAACTGCCGCCGATGGTGCCGGTGTCGGCTTCCACCGCCCGAAAGGCCAGGCCGCAGCGGCTGAATATCCGGTGGTAGGCCTCGTGCATCTTTTTGTAGGTCGCGTCCGCTCCTTCCTCGGTGGCGTCAAAGCTGTAGCCGTCCTTCATGATGAATTCCCTGCCGCGCATCAGGCCGAAACGGGGCCGGATCTCATCCCGGAACTTGGTCTGAATCTGGTAGAGGTTCAGGGGCAGTTCCTTGTAGGAATGGACGTTGAGCCGAATCAGGTCGGTGATTACTTCTTCGTGGGTGGGGCCGAGGCAGCTTTCCCTGGCGTGGCGGTCGGTGAAGCGCAGCAGCTCGGGGCCATATTTTTCCCATCGACCCGACTCCTTCCAGAGATCGCCCGGTTGGACCATGGGCAGAAGCAGCTCCTGGGCTCCGGCCCGGTTCATCTCTTCGCGGACAATGCGCTCGACCTTACGGATGGAGGCAAGGCCCAGGGGCAGGTAGGAGTAAATCCCGGAGGTGAGTTTTCGGATATATCCGGCCCGGAGCAGCAACTGGTGGCTGACCACCTCGGCTTCGGAGGGAGTTTCTTTCAGGGTGGGGATGAGAAGCTGGGAAAAACGCATGGGGCACCTGGTAAGCAGTTATGGTTTATGCGCGGTTTGCCGCGCTTCTTCAATCATGGCGTCGATCTCGGCCAGAAAAACGGCCAGGAGCTTGTCTTCGGTTACCTTTTTATAGAGCTGGCCTTTCTTGAAAATAATGCCGACCCCGTGGCCGCCAGCCACCCCGATGTCAGCCTCCTTGGCCTCGCCCGGTCCGTTGACCACGCAGCCCATGACCGCGATTTTCAGGGGGGTGTCGATGTTTTGGATATGGCGTTCCACCTGTTCGGCCAGACCGAAGAGGTTCACCTGGCAGCGTCCGCAGGTGGGGCAGGAGATCAGCTCAGGCCCGCGTTCGCGGATGTGCAGGCTTCTAAGCAGCTCAAAGCCGACCCGAATCTCTTCCACCGGATCACGGGTGAGCGAGATGCGGAAGGTGTCGCCGATGCCCTCGTTGAGCAGGATGCCAAGGGCCACACTGGACTTGACCGTGCCGGCAATGAGGCCGCCCGCTTCGGTAACGCCGAGGTGCAAGGGGTAGTCGCACTGGCTGGAGAGGCGGCGGTAGGATTCCACCGTGGTCATGGCGTCGGAGGATTTGAGGGAGATTTTGATCTGGTCAAAATTAAGTTCTTCAAGCAATCGAACATTGCGCAAGGCGCTTTCCACCAAGGCGTCCGGGGTGGGGTGCCCATGTTTTTGCAGGATATCTTTCTCCACCGAGCCGGAGTTGACTCCCACCCGGATGGACACCTGGTGCTGCTTTGCCGCAGCGACAACTCGGGCCAGCTTGTCGGGGCCGCCCAGATTGCCGGGGTTGATGCGGATGCCCTGGGCGCCGTGCTCCATGCTGGCCACTGCCAGACGTGCATCAAAGTGGATGTCGGCGATGAGCGGAATGGAAATCTGCTCCCGGATCTGGGTGATGGCTGCGGCTGCTTCAAGGTCCAGCACCGCCACCCGGATGATCTCGCAGCCCGCCTCGGTGAGACGTCCGACCTGGGCCACGGTGGCGGCCACATCCCGGGTGTCGGTATTGGTCATGGACTGAACGGCAATGGGGGCGTCGTTGCCCACCGGCACATTGCCCACCTTGATTTGTCGTGTTTTTTTACGGATTATCATGGTCCGAGAGTATACACTTTTGCTTTTTTTCCTGCATCCATCTTTTGGCTGGGGGTGATCATCGTGCTTGTTGGTCTTGAAAAAATGGTGGGCGGCTGGTAGGGTGCGGGCATGAAACTTTTTCTCACCGTGCTTGGTCTGCTCTTTGTTCTGGAAGCAATTCCCTATGTCCTCTTTCCAGAGGCCATGCAGCGGTGGCTTGCCCAGATCGGTCAGATGTCCGCCGGGGCCTTGCGGGCCACGGGTCTGTTTGCCCTTGGGGTCGGCTTGCTGCTCTGCTATCTCACCCAGCGAACCGGACTTTTCCCTTGACCGTAGCGTCTAGCTCCCGGTTTTCTCCCATTTCCTGACCCCAGTAAACTCAAATGGAATCCATGGCCAGCAACGCTGATTTTTATCTTGCCTCCTATCAGTTCGCGCTGCCCGAGGAGAATATCGCCCAGCATCCCCTGGCCCGTCGCGATTCTTCGCGTCTGCTGGTGGTGGATTGCCTGGCAGGAGAAAACAGGGACCGGCAATTTACCGATATCTGCGACTATCTTGCGCCAGGGGATCTCCTGGTGGTCAACAATACCCGCGTTTTTCCGGCCCGTCTGCTGGGGAGAAAGGAAACCGGCGGCAAGGTGGAACTGTTGATTTTGGAATACCCGGTTGCTGAGGCAGGCTCTGGTAGCGGGGGTATAGATGGCTGGCAGCAGGCCGATGTAATCGGGCTGGTGAAAAGTGCCAAACGGCCGCAGCCGGAAGGAAAGCTGCTTTTTTCGGAAAATCTGGTGGGCACGGTGCTGGAATTGCTCCCCGGCGGCAAGGTGCGGGTTGCTTTACGGTATCGCGGCGATTTGGCCCGGCTTTTGGAAGAGCATGGGCAGATGCCCCTGCCTCCCTATATCCACAGGGAAGGAGGGCAAACCGAGGAAGATCGGCAGCGTTATCAGACGGTCTATGCCGAAAATCCCGGCGCAGTGGCCGCGCCCACAGCAGGGCTTCATTTCACCCCCGAGCTTTTGGAGAGGATTCAGGCGCAAGGGGTGCGCATTGCCCAGGTCACGCTGCATGTGGGGTATGGAACCTTTGCCCCGGTGCGGGTCGAGGATATTCGGGAGCATGCGATCCACGCCGAATATCTTATGATTTCCGAAGATGCTGCGGTGCTGGTTAACGAAACGCGGGCTTCAGGGGGGAGGGTCTGGGCGGTGGGTACCACCTCGGTGCGGGCTTTGGAATTTGCCGCCCAGGATACGGGTCAAGTCGCTGCTCGCAGTGATTTTTGTGACCTGTATATCTATCCTGGGTATCAATTCAGGGTGGTTGACAACCTGATCACCAATTTCCATCTGCCCCAGTCATCCCTGTTATTTTTGGTCAGCGCCCTGGTGGGACGTGAGCGGATTCTTGCGGCGTATGGGGAAGCGGTGGAAAAGGGATACAGATTTTACAGCTACGGGGACGCCATGGCCTTGATTACTCAGCATCCCCGGAGGTAAGTTAATCGCATTTACAGGCACAGCTTTCCTTGGCTGGGCAGGATGGGGCGGCGTCGGAGCTTGCTGTTTGGCAGGATGAGGAAGGCTTGCCGGGGCTGGTGCTGTAGCCATCGGAGTACCAGCCGCCGCCTTTCAGTTGAAAGGAGCTTCTGGAGATAATTTTCTTGAGGCTGCCCGTGCAGGATGGGCAGGTGGTCAGAGGTTTGTCGGATAGGCTCTGTTGCGCCTCGATCACATCGTGGCAGGCTTCACACTGGTATTCATAAATAGGCATTTTCTGGTCCTTCCGTTTTGAGTCCAGTACGGTGATACGTTAAAAAAAGCGCCAGAAACAAGGGAGTTTATTGTTTCCAGCGAAATATCTCTAAACTTGCTATACTTTAAATATTGGCATTCCTAGAAATGGGTTATAATTTAATGCCGGTTGGCTGACCTGTCAATGTTTAGCAACGGATTCTCCGGCGGGGTGCGGGTTAGGGCTTGTCCCCATAAAAAAATAGCGAGGAGCAGGCGTGCAGAGAATACTGTTAGCCCAGGCTGGCGAGGGAATGATTCTGGCCAAGGAAATTCTTAACCCCGACGGAATGGTGCTCTGCGGGGCCGGCACACCGTTGAGTCCGGCCCTGATCGAGCGTCTGGCCAATATGGATGTCATTGACATAACGGTGGAAGGGCATCCTGTGAACATCGAGGGGGAAAAGACCCTGCAGGAGGAATTGCAGGAGATTGATTTGCGTTTTCAGCGGGTTGAAGAAATAGCGCCGCTCATGTATCTCAAGAAGAGGATTCAAGCAAAGCTTGTGGCTTCGCGGAATTTAGGCGCCGTGGAAAAATAACTCGCACAGTTAATTTCTTTACGGCTCCTAATGCCGTTCACGATGTTGCAATGGGACACATTTTCAATGGCGGCTTATGATGGATGAGAAAAAACGTGCCGAGTTCAAAAAGGTACTGCGGGAGATAAAAAATCTGCCGACCCTGCCTGGAATTGTCGCCAAGCTTGGTAAGATGGCGGAGAATCCCGACACGACCACGGAGCAGATGGGACGGGTGATCAGTAAGGATCACATCCTGGCCAGTAAGCTGCTCAAGCTGGTCAATTCAGCGTTCTATGGCTTTCCTCAACGGATCAGTTCCTTAAACAGCGCCATTATCCTCCTGGGTTTTAATGTTATCAAGAGCCTCATTATCAGTGCCTCCATTTTTGAGGTTATGGAGTCGCAGGATGTGGAGCTTTGGGAGCATTCCCTGGGCTGCGCTGTGGTCTGTAACGTTTTGGCCCGGCATCTGGGGGTGAAGGATCCAGAAGAGATCAGCACCGCCGGGCTTATTCATGATCTCGGCAAGGTCGCCATCAAGATGGAATTGCCCCGTGAGTACGCAATGATCACGGAGCTATCCCAGGAAAGAAAGATATCGAGACTTGAGGCGGAACGGGAAATCCTGGGCCTTGATCATGCCGAAGTGGGGAGCTGGCTTGCCAAGAGCTGGAATCTGCCCAACAAGCTGGTCGAGCCCATTGCCTGCCATCACGACCCGCAGCTTGCCAAGGAAGAGCAGCAGGCCAGCGCCATTGTTCATTTCGGCAATATCATGATCCGGGGGCTTGGCTATGGCCATGCCGGAGATATCTGGGTGCCGCCTCTGAACAACAAGGCATGGAAGCTGTTGGGTCTTGCCCCTGCGGATATTGATCCGCTGCTCCAGGAGATCGAAGAAAAGCTTTGGGACGTCAAGGGTTTCAGCCTTGATATTACGTCCAATCCGGAAGGTGCGGCATGAGTAGTTTCTCCGTTGTGCGATTCCTCTCCGAGGTGCAGCGAAAATGTCCCGTATCCTGATTGCCGGCAGCGACTCGCTGATCATGCCGGAATGCCGGCTTCTTCTTGATGCCAAGGGGTTTACGATGAAGCATTGCGTCAATCTCCATGATGCCTTGGCGCAGGTGCTGGAAGATCCCCCTGATCTGCTGGTGACGGAAAAGGGTTTTTCCGGGAAAAACGGCGATGTTGAATTGATTCGGGCCGTGAAGGCTTGTCTGCAAAAAGCCAACATCCCTATTTTTCTGGTCGTGGACGAGGGCCAGCTTCAGGTTGAACTGGACTGGGATAATTACCCGGTGGATGACATCCTCACCAGGCCGTTTACCCCGGAGGTCCTGCTTACCCGGATCCGCCTTGCCGAATCCCGCATGATGCGGGCCTTTGACAACAATCCCCTCAGCCGGCTTCCCGGTAACACCTCGATCATCCGCGCCATCCAGCGGGTGCTCGGGGAACCGGACGGGTATGCGGTCTGCTATGTGGATATCGACAATTTTAAGCCCTATAACGACCGATACGGTTTTACCCGTGGTGACGAAGTGATCCTCATGGTGGCCAGGGTTATGGTTAATGTTGTGGACGAGCTGGCAAGAAAAGGCAGTTTTGTCGGGCACATAGGTGGGGATGATTTCGTTTTTATTGTCCGGGAAGAGATGGTGGAGGCTGTTTGTAAAAAAATTCTCGCCAATTTTGATCTGGTGCGGAACATGTTCCTCAGTGCGGAGGACATCGCGGTTGGTGAGTTTGTCGGACGCGATCGCCAGGACCGTGAGACACGCTTCGGGCTGTTGAGTCTTTCCATCGCGGCGGTGACAACCGGGGGGGGCAGGTACACGCATTATGGCGAGGTTTCCTCTGTTGCTTCCCAGCTCAAGCATTGCGTGAAAAAACTGGATGGCAGCAATTATCTGATTGATCGGCGGGATATATAGCAGCTGATTTGTTGTATGTAGGAAAGTGGCGGCGGACCGAAGCCGAATACAGATGAGACGCGTAGCACCTGTACCGAATTTGGATGCAGGTGCTTTTTTTTGTCCTGATCTTTGTCGCAGGATGGTGTAAACAACCAAGGGCAAAAAAATAGCCCTGCAATGACAAGCAGAGGTATGTACGGTAATTGTGCCTGCTTGGTATTGTCTTGAAAAAACTTGCTTTGATGTTTGTTTTACGCTAAGTATGAATGCATATGTTGTTTACTTGTAACGATCAATGTTGGAGGGTTTAGATATGGGTAAATCGCTTGTTGAAATGGCGGCAGATCTGGTTCAGTCGCAATGTGCTTCAAAGTCTATGAGTACAGAGGAAATGACTCTGGCGTTGCAATCTACTTTTCATGCGTTGCAGGCGTTGCAGGCAGGCGAAGCAAAATTGCAGGCGGGGACTTCAGAAGGAACTGCCGGTGCAGTGATTGTCCCAGGCATGACCCCGGAGAAATCCATCCAGAAAAATAAAATAGTCTGCCTGGAGTGTGGGCAGGAATTCAAGATGCTGTCGCCCAAGCATCTGCGCT
>Ga0315272_10001811_pt1 | contig 10532 bp, 5 predicted proteins | sample C3_middle_MG_FD_203918 | JGI IMG/M metagenome (GOLD analysis project Ga0315272, IMG submission 203918) | Sediment microbial communities from Yellowstone Lake, YNP, Wyoming, USA - C3_middle | ecosystem: Environmental > Aquatic > Freshwater > Lake > Sediment | place: USA: Wyoming | collected...
AGAGATGGATCAACTCGCCATCGCCAAGCCCTTGTGCAAGGCGGCCTTTCGCGTACTGCATGCCGAAGACATCGGCGTGGGCATCGCACGCGCCATCCGTTCTGCTTTGTCCGGCCGTCCGGGCGGCGTCTATCTTGACCTGCCAGCTAAATTGTTCGCGCAGACGATGGACATTGAGGCGGGCAAAAAATCGTTGATCAAGGTTGTCGATCCGGCCCCGCGCCAGTTCCCGGCTCCTGACGCCGTCAAGCGCGCGCTGGACCTGCTCAAAGGCGCCAAGAAGCCCCTGATCCTGCTGGGCAAGGGCGCCGCCTATGCCCAGGCCGATGCCGACATCCGCGCGCTGGTCGAGAGAACCGGCATCCCCTACCTGCCTATGTCCATGGCTAAAGGCCTGCTGCCCGACACGCACGAGCAATCGGCATCTGCCGCGCGCTCTTATGTGCTGCCCGAAGCAGACGTCGTGCTGTTGATAGGTGCCCGCCTGAACTGGCTGCTGTCGCAAGGCAAAGGCAAGACCTGGGGCGGCAAGGGTGCCAAGGACTGGGCCGACAAGCAGTTCATCCAGATCGACATCTCGCCAACGGAAGCCGACAGCAACGTGGCGATCGCCGCGCCGCTGATCGGCGACATCGGTTCCTGTGTCTCGGCGCTGCTGGCCGGCATGGGTTCCAACTGGGCCAAGGCGCCTGCCGAGTGGACGACTGCGGTTGCCGAGCGCAAGAACAAGAACGTCGCCAAGATGGCCGAGACGCTGGCCCTGAACCCTTCGCCGATGAATTTCCACAGCGCTCTGGCCGTGGTCCGCGACATCGTCAAGGCAAACCCGGACGCCATGCTCGTCAACGAAGGCGCCAATGCGCTGGACTTCACCCGCAGCATCGTTGACATGTACCAGCCGCGCAAGCGCCTGGACGTCGGCACCTGGGGCATCATGGGCATAGGCATGGGCTTTTCCGTCGCTGCCGCAGTGGTTACCGGCAAGCAGGTCATCGCCATCGAGGGCGACAGCGCCTTCGGTTTCAGCGGCATGGAAGTCGAAACCATCTGCCGCTACAAGCTGCCGGTCTGCGTGGTCGTCTTGAACAACAACGGGGTCTATAAAGGCACCGACGTCAACCGCGGCGCAGGAACCGACGTCGCGCCGACTGTGTTTGTCAAGGGTGCACGTTACGACAAGATGATGGAAGCGTTCGGTGGTGTAGGTGTCAACGCCACGACCCCGGCCGAGCTGCGCAAGGCCATGGACCAGGCGATTGCCTCGGGCAAACCGACGCTGATCAACGCCGTCATCGATGAAACCGCTGGCACCGAGAGCGGCCGCATCACCAGCCTGAACCCCAAAGCCGCTGCGAAAAAATAGTAAGACGCAGCGAAGCCCAGACAGATCATGTACAGATAAAGGAACATTCATGAGCAAAGCACTCGACGGGGTTCGTATCCTCGATTTCACCCACGTGCAGTCAGGTCCGACCTGCACCCAACTTCTCGCCTGGATGGGCGCCGACGTGATCAAGGTCGAGCGCGCCGGGGAAGGCGACATCACGCGCGGGCAACTGCGCGACATCCCCGATGTGGACAGCCTTTACTTCACCATGCTGAACCACAACAAGCGCTCGATCACCCTCGACACCAAGAACCCGATGGGCAAGGAAGTGCTGGAGACCATGGTCAAGACCTGCGACGTGCTGGTGGAGAATTTCGCCCCCGGCGCACTGGACCGCATGGGCTTCACCTGGGAACGCATCCAGCAACTCAATCCGCGCATGGTCGTCGCCTCGGTCAAGGGTTTCGGTCCGGGACCTTACGAGGACTGCAAAGTGTATGAGAATGTCGCGCAATGCGCCGGCGGTGCAGCATCGACGACCGGCTTCGATGACGGCCCGCCGCTGGTCACCGGCGCGCAGATCGGCGACAGCGGCACGGGCCTGCATCTTGCTCTGGGCATCGTCGCCGCGCTCTACCAGCGCAACACCACGGGGCGCGGGCAGAAAGTGCTGGCCGCGATGCAGGACGGCGTGCTCAATCTTTGCCGCGTCAAGCTGCGCGATCAGCAGCGCCTGGAGCGCACCGGCGTGATGAAGGAATATCCGCAATATCCTGACGGGACGTTCGGCGAAGCCGTGCCGCGCGCCGGCAATGCCTCGGGCGGCGGCCAGCCAGGCTGGATCCTGAAATGCAAGGGCTGGGAGACCGATCCCAATGCCTACATCTACTTCATCATGCAAGCGCCGGTCTGGGGTGCAATCTGCAAGGTGATAGGCAAGGAGGAGTGGATCACCGATCCCGAATACGCCAAGCCCCCGGCGCGCCTGCCCAAGCTGATGGCGATCTTCGCCACGATAGAGGAATGGACCAAGACCAAGACCAAGTTCGAGGCGATGGATCTCCTGAATAAATTCGACATTCCCTGCGGTCCTATCCTCTCGATGAAAGAGATCGCCCACGAGCCCTCGTTGCGAGCGACGGGAACCATCGTCGAGGTTGATCACCCGACGCGCGGCAAATATCTCAGCGTCGGCAATCCAATCAAGATGTCCGACAGTTCCACCGAAGTGACGCGCTCGCCGCTGCTGGGTGAGCACACCGAGCAGGTTCTCGCGGAACTGGGCTACAACAAGGATCAAGTTGCGGCACTGCGCGCCGCCAATGTGATCTGAAAACCGATCTTCTCCAGCGTCCCGAATGGGATGCTGTTTTTTTAGGATGAAATGAAATGACAAAAGATAAAGCCAAGGTTCGAACGATTCTCGATGCCGTCAAGGCGGCTGGAAGAGATTCGCTTACCGCCCCGGAAGGCAAGCTGATTTGCGACGCCTACGGCATCGCCGTACCGCAGGAGGGTGTTGCCGCCAACGCCGCTGAAGCGCAAAAGCTCGCTGCCGCGATGGGTTTCCCGGTAGTGATGAAGATTGTTTCGCCGGACATCCTGCACAAGACCGAAGCCGGTGGCGTGTTGGTCGGCGTCAAGAGCGCGGAAGATGCCGCCAAGGGTTACGACACCATCATCGCCAATGCCAGGAAGTACAAGGCAGATGCCCATATCATCGGTGTCCAGGTGCAGCAAATGCTCAAGGGCGGCCAGGAGGTCATCATCGGCGCGGTCACCGACAACAGCTTCGGCAAATTGGTCGCATTCGGCCTGGGCGGCGTACTGGTCGAGGTTCTGAAAGACATCACTTTCCGCCTCGCCCCAGCCACTCGGGAGGACGCGCTCTCGATGCTCGACGGCATCCAGGCCGCCGAAATGTTGAAGGGTGTACGCGGCAGCGATCCGGTGGACCGCGAAGCGCTGGCCAAGCTCATCGTCGGCGTCAGCGAACTGGTCAGCGACTTTCCGGAAATCTCCGAAATGGACTTGAACCCGGTGTTCGCCACCAAGGACAGCGCCATCGCTGCCGACGTGCGCATCGTGGTCGATTTCACGCCCAAAGTGCCGCGTTACCGTCCGCCGGAGGCGGAGGTGCTGGCCAGCATGAAGCGCATCATGGCGCCGAAATCCGTCGCCGTGATCGGCGCTTCCGCGGAGGATGGCAAGATCGGCAATTCGGTGATGAAGAACCTGATCAACGGCGGCTACAAGGGCAACATCTATCCCATCCACCCGAAGGCCGACGAAATCCTCGGCTACAAGGCTTACAAGAGCGTCAAGGACGTGCCCGGCGAGATCGACACCGCCGTGTTCGCGATACCGGCCAAGTTCGTGGCCGGCGCGCTGATCGAGTGCGGCGAGAAGAAGATCGCCGGCGCCATCCTCATCCCGTCGGGCTTCGCCGAAACCGGCGAGCATGCGCTGCAGGACGAACTCGTGGCCATCGGCCGCAAGTACAACATCCGCCTGATGGGGCCGAACATCTACGGCTTCTACTACACGCCCGCCAACCTCTGCGCCACTTTCTGCACGGCCTACGACGTCAAGGGTTCGGCGGCACTGTCCTCGCAGTCCGGCGGCATCGGCATGGCCATCATCGGCTTCTCCCGCTCCGCCAAGATGGGCGTGTCCGCGATCGTCGGTCTGGGCAACAAGTCGGACATCGACGAGGACGATCTGCTGATCTTCTTCGAGCAGGACGAGAACACCAAGGTCATCGCCCAGCACTGCGAGGATCTCAAGGACGGACGCGCCTTCGCCGAAGTCGCCCGCCGCGTCTCGAAGAAGAAGCCGGTGATCATGTTGAAGGCCGGCCGCACTTCCGCCGGTGCCAAGGCCGCCAGTTCGCACACGGGCGCGCTCGCAGGCAACGACAAGATCTATGAAGACGTGCTCAACCAGATCGGCGTAATCCGCGCCCGCAGCTTGCGCGACCTGCTCGACTTTGCCCGCGGCGTGCCGGTGCTGCCGACGCCGAAAGGTGAAAACGTGGTCATCATCACCGGTGCGGGCGGCTCAGGCGTGCTCCTGTCCGACTCCTGCGTCGACAACAACCTTTCCCTGATGCCGATGCCGGCCGACCTCGATGCCGCCTTCCGCAAGTTCATCCCGCCTTTCGGCGCGGCCGGCAACCCGGTCGACATCACCGGCGGCGAACCGCCGCAGACCTACAAGAACACGGTCTTGCTGGGTCTCTCGGATGATCGCATCCACTCGTTGATCCTCGGCTACTGGCATACCATCGTCACGCCGCCGATGGTGTTCGCCAGGATCATCGTCGAAGCGCGCGACGAAATGCGCGCCAAGGGTATAGAGAAGCCGATCGTGGTCTCGCTGGCCGGCGACGTTGAAGTCGAGGAAGCGGCACAATACCTGTACGAACATGGCATTCCCGCCTACGCCTACTCGACCGAAATTCCGGTCGCGGTGCTCGGCGCGAAGTACAAGTGGGCGCGCGGTGCCGGTCTGATCAAGTAAGGCGTCATCAGTTGCAAGCAAGAGCAGGGCACCGGCGGGGGTTCCCTGCTCCTGGCGGCACCCACATTGTTTGACAGATCTTTAGGCGATTCGCGATGACAGAACTCTCTTCCAAGGTCGGCATCATCCCCATCGTCGACGCCGCCCGCATCAAAGTAATGGCGCGCTCCAAGCCCAAAGTGCGTCGCGTGGATCCGCTCGCCTTGACTCAGGCGCAAGCACTTCTAGCCTGAATATTTCACGCTACCCCGCTGCATGACCAGATTGGCGCTGATTTGGGTACTGCGCGAGCCTGATGTGCGTGATTTGTTGGCATTGCCAGATTTTTCAGAAGCAATCGGCGCTGTAGGGGTGCCCTTGTAGCGCCAGAGCGCGCAGCCGTTCGATCAACACGTAGCCCAAGGCGGCCAGCAACATGCGTAGCTGGTTGCACAGTTTGGCATCGGCATTCCTCGCTCGTTGGTTATGCTTGAATGCCAATATCAACGGGCATTCCATGAGGAATGCCTACCTCGTTTCTACCTGCTACCGTGAAATATTCAGGTTAGCCCTGCTCCGCGTGTGATTATCCAACCAATGGCATGATCCAGACGGTTTTCTAGGGTGTTGGTAACGATAGGAATGGTCACTGCGGCAGCCCAGGCTTGAGAGCCAAGCCTGACAACGGTGTGACACAGGTTTTCCCATTTTTCTTTTCCCCGTTCAGCGGAGCTCAAGGCTTTGCACTGCACATGGCTAGAACGCTTGCATCTTGGTTTATTTAAAATCGATCCCACCTATGCCTTACAGTTCGGCCCCTCATTTTGAGAAACACCGCCTGGCGCCAACCCGTTGAATTTGTTCAACCTCTAACCGTACAAAAATGAATCCAAAAATTATCCCGATCGCGGTGCAACAGGTTTCAAAAGAACGCAAACGTCAAGCTCCCAAAGGGCGGCGTGTTGACCCGGTCGCATTGGCTGCGGTGCAATCGCTTCTTGGTGGTGCGTCCCGTCAAGCCGATTTGCTGATTGAACATCTGCACAAAATACAGGACCATTTTGGCCATTTGTCGGCTGCACACCTCGCCGCTTTGGCGCAGGAGATGCGCCTAGCACAAGCCGAGGTGTATGAAGTCGCCACTTTCTACCACCACTTTGATGTGGTCAAGGAAGGCGAGGCCGCGCCAGCCGCCCTGACCGTGCGGGTCTGTAGCGGTTTGTCCTGCGAAATGGCCGGTGCGCGCGCGCTGCTGGCCAAGCTTCCACACCTGCTGGGCAAGAATGTTCGCGTGATTGCCGCACCCTGCGTCGGCCGTTGCGAGCAGGCACCGGTGGCCGTCGTGGGACAAAACCCGATAGCCAACGCAACGTTGGAGACTGTTGCCGCCAAAGTGGCAACCCGAGACGTGCTGCACAGTCCTTCGGACTATCCTGAATTTGCCGACTACGACGCATACCGGGCGGGCGGAGGTTATGCGCTGCTGCAAGACTGCTTGAACGGAAAGCGCGATGTCGAGTCTGTCATAAAAACGATGGAAAACAATGGCTTGCGCGGCTTGGGCGGCGCGGGCTTCCCGGCCGGACGCAAGTGGCGCATCGTCCGCGCCGAAGCTGCTCCGCGTCTGATGGCCGTGAACATCGACGAAGGCGAGCCCGGCACCTTCAAGGACCGGGTCCATCTGGAACGCGACCCCCATCGTTTTCTGGAAGGCATGCTGATCGCCGCGTGGGCCGTCGGGGTTGACAGGATTTATATCTATCTGCGCGACGAGTACCACGGTTGCCGGGCCATGCTAGAAACCGAGTTGGCCAAGTTCAGGCGCGCGCCACCGGGGGCCGCGCTGCCAGAGATCATTCTGCGGCGTGGCGCAGGCGCCTACATCTGCGGCGAAGAGTCGGCGATGATCGAATCGATTGAAGGCAAGCGCGGCATGCCGCGCCTGCGCCCGCCCTATGTCGCGCAAGTCGGCCTGTTCGGTCGCCCGACGCTGGCGCACAATATTGAAACGCTGTATTGGGTGCGTGAAATTGTGGAAAAAGGCGGAGACTGGTTCGCCTCCCACGGCAAGAATGGGCGCAAGGGTTTGCGTTCATTTTCGGTTTCGGGCCGGGTCAGGAATCCTGGCGTCAAACTGGCCCCGGCCGGCATCACGGTGCAGGAACTGATTGACGCGTATTGCGGCGGCATGCAGGATGGGCACACCTTTTATGCCTACCTGCCAGGCGGCGCTTCCGGCGGCATCTTGCCGGCGTCCATGAACGCCCTGCCGCTGGACTTTGACACCTTGCAGCCCTACGGCTGCTTCATCGGTTCCGCCGCCATCGTGGTGCTGTCGGACCATGACAGCGCGCTCGCTGCGGCGCGCAACACGCTGCAGTTTTTCAAGCATGAGTCCTGCGGCCAATGCACGCCCTGCCGTGCCGGAACAGCCAAAGCAGCCCATTTGATAGAGCAGCCGAAGTGGGATCTCACCCTGCTGGCAGACCTGTCCAACGTGATGCGCAATTCCTCCATCTGCGGCTTGGGCCAGGCAGCGCCCAACCCGATCGACTGCGTTGTCAAGTATTTTCCACATGAACTGAGCTGATCGTCAGATCAAGCCAACAAGCGTACTGAGAAACAATATGGATGCACTTACCGAACACGAACTCGCGCAAAAAGATACGCAACTTGGGACTTTGAATCTCAATGATCCGGATGCGCCGCTGGTAACGTTCAATTTCAACGGCTCCGATGTGACGGGCCGGGCAAACGAAACCCTGCTGCAAGTCGCAAAACGCGAGGGAATCGAAATACCTTATCTTTGCTACAAGGAAGGCATGGAGCCGGTCGGCAACTGCCGCGTCTGCATGGTTGAGATCAAGGGTGAGGGCGGACTGGCACCGTCATGCTGTCGCTCCCCGGTGGCCGGCATGACGGTCAGCAGCGACAGCGAGCGCGCTGTCAAATCACAAAAAATGGTGCTCGAGCTGCTGCTGTCGGACATGCCAGAGACCGCTTACACGCGCGAGAATGAAGTTGACCAATGGGCCGAGAAACTGGCTGTCGGCAAACCCCGTTTTGCAGCGCGCCAACAGGTCAGGCAAGACATCTCCCACCCCGCCATGACCGTCAACCTCGATGCCTGCATCCAGTGCACCCGCTGCCTGCGCGCCTGCCGCGATGCACAAGTCAACGACGTGATTGGCTTGGCCTTTCGCGGCGAGCACGCCAAAATCGTTTTTGACATGGACGACCCCATGGGCGCGTCCACCTGCGTGGCGTGCGGCGAATGCGTGCAAGCCTGCCCCACCGGCGCCCTCATGCCGGCACGCGAAGTGGCTCTCCAGGTGCCCGACAAAAAAGTCGACTCGCTGTGCCCTTATTGCGGCGTCGGCTGTCAATTGACCTTCAACGTCAAAGACAACAAAATTCTCTATGTCGAAGGCCGTGACGGCCCGGCCAACCACGCCCGGCTGTGCGTCAAAGGGCGCTACGGTTTCGACTATGCGAACCACCCGCAGCGGCTGACCAAACCGCTGATACGCCGCGCCGATGCGCCCAAGCGCGGCGACTTCAGCATGGACCCGGATCGCGTCATGGACGTGTTTCGCGAAGCCAGTTGGGAAGAAGCGCTGGCGCTGGCCGGCGACAGGTTCCGCGAGATTCGGGACCAGTACGGCAAGAGATCACTGGGCGGTTTCGGATCAGCCAAAGGCAGCAACGAGGAAGCCTACCTGTTCCAGAAGCTGGTGCGCACCGGTTTTGGCAGCAACAACGTGGACCACTGCACACGCCTGTGCCATGCCTCGTCGGTGGTGGCTTTGATGGAGGGCATTGGCTCGGCCGCCGTGTCCAACCCGGTCATGGATGTGATCCAGGCGGAGGTCGTCATCGTCATTGGCGCCAACCCAACCGTCAATCACCCGGTGGCGGCAACCTGGATCAAGAATGCGGCCAAGAGCGGTACCAAACTGATAGTCTGCGACCCGCGCCGCTCCGACATGGCGCGCATCGCGCACCGTTTTTTGCAATTCAAGCCGGATACCGACGTGGCTTTGCTCAACGCCATGATGCACGTCATCGTGACCGAGGGCCTGGTTGACAAGAACTTCATCGCCAACCGCACGATTGGCTACGATGAACTGCGGAAAAATGTGGAAGGCTACAGCCCCGAAGCGATGGCGCCGATTTGCGGTATCGATGCCGACACCATCAGGTATGTGGCGCGGCTGTATGCCAACGCCAAGGCTTCCATGATTCTGTGGGGCATGGGCGTTTCCCAGCATATCCACGGCACCGACAACGCCCGCTGCCTGATCGCGCTGGCGCTCATGACCGGCCAGATCGGGCGGCCCGGCACCGGCTTGCACCCGTTGCGCGGACAGAACAATGTGCAGGGCGCCTCCGATGCGGGCCTGATCCCGATGATGTACCCCGACTATCAGCTCGTATCCGACCCGCAGGTGCAAGCCCGCTTTGAGACCGCCTGGGGACTGCCCGCCGGTACGCTCGATGACAAGCCGGGCCTGACGGTGGTCGAGGTGATGCACGCCATCGACAACCGACAAATTCGCGGCATGTACGTGATGGGCGAGAACCCAGCCATGTCCGACCCGGACGCCAACCGTGCGCGCGCGTCCCTGGCGGCACTGGACCATTTGGTGGTGCAGGATATTTTCCTGACCGAGACCGCCTACCTGGCCGACGTCATTTTGCCGGCCAGCGCCTTCCCGGAAAAAACCGGTACCTTCACCAACACCGACCGACTGGTGCAGATGGGTCGCCAGGCCGTCGAGCCGCCGGGCGAGGCCAAACAGGATTTGTGGATCATTCAGCAGATCGCCCAACGTCTCGGGCTGGACTGGCACTACACGCATGTCAGCGAGGTATTTGACGAGATGCGTCGCACCATGCCCAACATTGGTGGCATCACCTGGGAGAGGCTGGAACGCGAGCACGCCGTGACTTACCCCTGCCGCGTGGAAGGCGACCCCGGCGAGCCGGTGGTGTTTGTCGATGACTTCCCCAGACAAACCGGCCGTGCCCGCTTTGTCCCGGTTGACATCATTGCCGCCGATGAGCGGCCGGACGGCGAGTACCCTATGGTGCTGATCACCGGACGCCAGTTGGAACACTGGCACACCGGCAGCATGACACGGCGCGCCACCGTGCTCGACTCCATAGAACCCGATCCGATTGCGCTGGTGCATCCGCATGATCTCGATGCCATGGGCGGCAAACCGGGCGATGTGATCACGATTGAATCGCGGCGCGGCGCTGTATCGCTGTACGCCCGGGCCGACGACAGCTCGCCACGCGGTGCGATTTTTGTGCCCTTCTGCTACTACGAAGCGGCGATCAACAAATTGACCAACGCAGCGCTGGACCCATTCGCCAAAATACCCGAATACAAATACTGTGCAATTCGGCTCAGCCTGGGTGGCGCAGCCCCGGTGCAAAGCAGCTATGGCGGCGGCCAGGCACTGGCGGCAGGCTGATACGCGCGAGGCTGTAGGCCGGGTCTCGCCCCGGCGGGTGCCTCTCTATCTCGTCATTGCGAGCGCAGCGTGGCAATCCATCTCTGGTTATGCGCCTGACCACGTGGCTTGCCGGGTCTCGTCCCGGCAAGCCCGGCAATCTCAGGCCTTGAGAACCGTCAGCACTTCATCAAGCATCTTCTTGGCATCGCCAAAGAGCATGCGGTTGTTCTCTTTGTAGA
>Ga0315272_10001812_pt1 | contig 10530 bp, 13 predicted proteins | sample C3_middle_MG_FD_203918 | JGI IMG/M metagenome (GOLD analysis project Ga0315272, IMG submission 203918) | Sediment microbial communities from Yellowstone Lake, YNP, Wyoming, USA - C3_middle | ecosystem: Environmental > Aquatic > Freshwater > Lake > Sediment | place: USA: Wyoming | collected...
ATCTACAGATACACACAACTGGCCACTTCTATACACTACTGGCCCCAAAAAACCACAAAAACAAAAAAAACAAACACAAAACACACAACCAACCACCACCACAACCCCACACCCACAGGCAGGAAAAAAGATGGGCCTTAGTGGACCAGTGGTATGAAAAAGGTATATTTATTATGCTATAATCATTACTACCCAGTCCAACGTGGCGTTCGCTGGTGCTGGGTTGGAGAAGTACACTGTAGCAGATCCAGTTGATTTAGTTGCCCAGACAGAGGTATTCCATGATGGTGTGAGTATGAGCGCATAGGTCGACGGGTCTCCGACATATGATGGATAATTAATTGTAATGCTTGTACTTCCCTGTGGTACGCTGACGGTACCGGCAAATTTGTATTTTATCAACCTGTTTAAGTTCAAGTATGACTTAACAGTGAATTCTCTATATGCAATTGGGTCTCCCGTCAAACCAAGACCGGCACCTGCATTTGCTAAGTCGTTTATATATGTGTTATACAAGTCACTGTCCAATACTCCGAACATGACCGGGTTACCTGTACCAGATATCAAGTTTTTGTAGAGGTACGGAGTCACTATGAACACGCCGTGAGTTGTTCCAGTATTATCGATTATTTTTGGATTACTGTTTATTGTTATGAAGTATATGTATCGCGCAGTGTAATTTTGTGTATTCTCGAACAGCACATCTGCAGACAATAGATGCACATTAAACCATATTTGCTGTGCCCCACTTACTCTTATAGCATATCCACCATTCCTCATTCCACTGTCCTCAATATCTAGGTCATAGAACGTTACAAGATGGACCATAGAACCAGTTGACTTAATCCAAACGCCATGGGACGCCCCACCATACAGACCCATTACTTGCAACCTGTGGAATTCAAGCAGTCCAAGAGTTCCACCTTGTCCACTACCTAGTCCTTCTAGCATTAATCCAGTGCCATTTACTCCAGTATCTATGTATATGTCTGTAAATACTGAGTTGCCTGGTTCAAAGGTGTCGTGCCAACCTGCCAGGTATATTCCGTTTCTATTGACGTTGGGGTCTCTGTTTATTACTCTTACGAAGTCAAACCGGTTAAAGTATGGATTAATTATATATATGCCCCATGTAGTTTTCTGTATCCACACATTTCTCAATATCAAACCTCCAACTATCTTATTATAGTTCCCTAGCTTTATTCCATACGAGCAGTTGTTTATCCCTATGTTTTCGATTCTTACATTCATCAAATCGTCCTCCTTTAGAAGACATGGGAAACTTCCATCGCCTTCTAATACTACACCTCCGGTAAACCCTACGTTTAAAAACGACGGCGAAGTCCCCACAGGACTGCCCTCGCCTATTAAAGATACGCCGCTTTTAAGCGCTATCGGTTTCGAAAGCTTATACGTAGTCCACGGATTAGGTACCCTAATCGCAACCGACTGACCAGGACCTGATTTATCGATAGCATATTGAATAACATTGCTAGCATCTGTATCTTCATACTCTACAGACCCTGTATTGCCATTCTTAACGTAGTATTTGCTACCATCCGTATATACTATCATGCTATAGGAGTGGGGAGTTGCGTAGTGTCTAGTAACTATCCTACTCTTTATACGCGCCATGTGATTAACTGCGGGCAGATTTTTATTCTTTCTTACCGATACATTAGGTTTGTTCTGATTTCCTCCTATCCCTAAAGGGCTAAACTTTAGGTGCAAATGTCGACCGTAGTTGTATATTGTAGAAAAGAGAAAAACAAGGGTCTTGTCAACTGATAAATTTTTAAATTGAAAAAATTATGTAGTTTGGGCGGGGGTCTGGGTCTGGCGCCAGCCGTCGCTCAAGTCGCCAGGCACTCGTCGGCCCCGTCCTGCTGTCATGCCCAGCCCCCCGTCCCCGCCTTGATTGCTATTACTACTGACAGTATCAACATCGAGATTGCTAGAGTCATCATTGTCGCCCATCTAAGTTTGTTGGGCATCATCTTTTCGCCGTCCATCTCCATGATTGGTAGCAGGCTCCACACTGCGAATCCGGCGTTGACGAAGCCGAACAGCCACGTCAGCTCTATTTTAGTAATTGAGAACGTTGCTAGGCCGATTGATGCGTTTAGTAGGTTCACCAACGGCCCAGCAGATGCTATCAGCAGTATGTCCGTCTCTACTATCTTATTTCTTATTGGGTCTTCGTAGTCTACGGTCTCTCGTTCATACACAACCACGCGCCCAGGCGCGATAAGTGGAAACGCCATAAGTACTGCAAACACCATGGCTATGAGCGTATTTGACGTAATGACTCTGTAGCCTACGTCGTAGCCTAGGTCCTTTGCCATTGCGATATGGGCTAATGCGTGTGGGATGTACGTCAGCGTCATCACCGCCATAGCTACTGGAAACGACACCACTAGGACGCCCCAATCTACTTTTCCCGTCAATAAGAGACCTCCGCCAGCCATAAACACAGACAGCGCAAACGCGTAGACAGCAGTAACCAGCGCAATCTCCACGTACTCTCTAATGCCCATGCAACTTAGAAAACCACAATTTTTAACAGTTTACGCTGACTATCTGCCAATGTTTAAATAACTGTGGATACGTGTCTGTATGGTCTACGTGCAACCGTCAAACTACTACGTGTCGACTGCTACAAACTACTTCACTAACATGTGGAGTAATTGCCCAGTGGTCAACGTAGAGTATGTGCACCACTCTTTGAATGCGACGTACGACCGCAGAGCCGACGTCCTGTCTGTCACCATTAGAGAAGGCGAGTCTAAATACGTGGTGGTGGGCAGGGGGACCTTCGTCGTGTTTGCCGACGATAATGGCGTCTGGTCCGTCGACCTAGAGGCCGAGGAGTGGAACAGAGACGTAGAGTCTGTGTTTAGATTAGTAAAAGTCGAGATTTTTTGAAAAATGAACAACTAGATTGCTAGCGTTGCGTTATCCAAATATGGCGTCTATTGTCACGGTCACTTGTGTAGATTGTGCCGACGACATTGCTTGGGCCACTATCGACTGCAACATGTTGTTGCCTGGGTATAGATTCAGCAAGTCGTCGTATGTTAGCCAATATGAGCCTGGCGCATATGCGGTCTTAGTTATCGAGAGCTGGCCTCCGTCTATGTAGTTGAAAGTAATCTTAACTGTCACCGTCTCTCCAGACGCAAACGTGCCGCCCCACGTTATCTTTATCCTCGGCGTTGGCACCGTGCCGTGGAACCTAGAATAGTCTGCAACATATACTGCTTGTCCATATGTGTTGTTTGTACCTACTGGCACGTTTACAGTTGATTTACCTAACACCTGTCCTACTATCCACTTAGAGTATGGATTATATATGTACGCAGTCCAGTTGCCCCAGAAATTCGGCTTTATCATTATCGGTATTTTGGTTGCGTTTTGATCGACATATATGGCGTATAGCGCTGTTGGCGATGGCGGCGCAAATGATTCAAACACTATGTTGTATATCTTTGTGTCGTCAACGTCGCCATTTATATAGAACCCAACTATGTTGGTTCCGTTTGCCCATATTCTGATGTTCGACATATAGACGTTGTCAAGCGATGCCCCCTTGTTGACAACTATACCTTTAGAGCCTTGTACATCCAGGTTTATGAATATGTTATCAAGACGGTTGTTGGCATATGAATTGGTCCCAGTCCCCGTCGGTGTGTCGAACACGAAAGCCGCCTCGCTAGGGTCAAACATCTGTATGTTCCTGAACCAGTTCGCCTCGCTCCATGTAGACGTATTCTGAATCTTTATTTGTATTGATCCGCCATAGAATTCAAGATTCTCAAATAGATTCATGAAACCGTTCTGTATTATAAGGGAGCTGTCTCTAAAGATTAGGTTTCTAACTATGTTATGCATATTGAGGTCGTACCGGTCTCCGTACAGCGTAATTACGGTATTTTCGATTGTGGGCTTATCGCCATCGATAATTATGTCGCTTAAATTGTTTATGTTAACAGGATTGTTATTGAGGTTGTATATGCCTCTGCTAATGAATATTTTACCGCCACTCAATCTAGCTATGTAATTGACCGCGTCTTGAATACACGACGTAGGGCTATCCACACATATCACGTTACCACGCGCGTCCTTGGCGTAGTAGCGGCCGCCTTCTTGATACACCATAATGTCATAAGGATGTGGCGTAGCGTAGTATCTAGTAACTATCTTGCTCTTTATACGCGCCATGTGATTAACTGTGTATGGATTTTTTATTTTTGGGAGCCTTGGCGCGGATTAAGTTTTTAACTTGTGTGTGGTTGTGGTCATGGGCATTGCTAAGGTGTACACGTTGCGGAACTTCGTCGTGAGTCCTGGGGCCAAGGTCGTGGTCGGCCGCTTGGTGGCCGACTCAATCGTGCCCATTTATGGCCACGTTGTTGCAGATTCGCCTGACATCATCTTCCGCATCTCGTTCGATGGCGAGTACACAGAGGCGGCTCCTCGATACTTGTATCAATACGGCTTTGTATGCCCCTCCACATACATCTGCACTAGCAAATATGATGATTCGTCTCGCATATACAACGCCGTCGTGTTGCCAAACTTCGAGATTGAGATAGAGACCGTGTCTGTGGAGTTCATCAACCCAACATCCACACCCATCACGATATATGACGCAAGAGCCATGTTCTACATAAGAGGCAAAATACGCGAGGAGTATAAGGCTTAGCGTGGCGACAACTAGGTATCTAGAAAACGCTCGGTATGTAACCGCTAGCGTCTAAAACCTTATATTTTTCACGTCACAGATGGTCATGAGTTGGAAGAGTGTAGCTATAGGTGTCGGGTCGTTCCTCGGCGGGTTGGTTGCTGGCGTGGCTGTAAGCAACGCCCGGATAGAGCCGGACTGGGCCAAGAAGGTGATGTCTAGGATAACGATAGGGCAGTGCCTGGCTAAGGCTGGACAAGTAAAGCTACAGTTCATAGGTACTGGTAAGTGGGAGCCTGACGAGACTGGCGTGTCTAGAGACGCCGCATACTACCTAGTGTGGTCCGTCGGGCAGGGCGTCTACGACCTCCAGGGCCACATAGAGCTAGCAGCTCCTAGTCAACAAAAGAACTACTACACAATGGAGTTCTACCACGCATATCAATGCCCAGTGACTGACCTTATCAAAACAGATCTACAGTATAAGGTCGAGCTTGAGGAGCCCCACCTAGCCGTAGTTGACATATATGCATGAGCTTCGGCGTCAAATGTCTTTTTTCTGTTTCTAAGTCAGATAGCAACGAGTCTACTGTAAAGACTATCGGCAACTACGTCTACTTCCACGGGTCGGGCTACGGAGTTGCCATATTTACCCGCGATGGCAGGCTGGTCCAGTTCATAAAGAAGACGAATGACTTCGCCAGGCTGTATGCGCTCCACCTACACGTCGGTGGTGTTGCATACCACTTCTTTGGATATGGGGACGGCATGTCTCCCAGGTGTGTGTGTCCATATGGCACGTGTGGGGCCGAGTTTGAGGTGTGTATAGACGGCGGCCAGTGCCAAATGCTGTGCCCGGCGCCTAGGTACTCATGCGACGACGGTAACTTCGCCGCGCCGTTTTACGTCCCACCGTACATATACGTAGATGGCCACGACACTGGCGTTAGGATCTACAAATACACGCCGAGCGGCTACGTCGACGACTGGCTGTTTGGTCAATACACCGCCTACGCGTCTCTGGGGATACTGCCGTATGACGACAACACGTTCTATGTGGCTTGGAGCCCTGGTGGGTATAGTTCTTCGTATGTGTATCGATGTGCTTGGGATGTGTTGACCAAGCGGTGGAGGTCTACTATGTACATGAAAGACTCGTGTCTGAGCCTAGGTGTCTCTGCGCCATACTACGGCAGGGGTGTCCAGTCGGTGCCTGAGCTGGGTGGGTGGCTGTTTGGAGACGTCGGAGTCCTGCTTAGGCCAGACGGAGACAGAATAGAGCTGGGTTTCACGAAACGCTTCTTCATGACGCGGTATGGCTTGGATATGCGCGTCGACTCGTCTAAAGTACATGTGGTGGATATTCACACTGGCGACGTAACGCAGACTATCGAACTGCCGTACCCACTCACGCCTGGCTCCTCTGTGTTGCAAGTGGATCTGCCGTACCTAGTCCTTACCGGGCCTGATTCATACAACGTATGCGTGGTTACATACAACGGAGTTGCGCCAGCTATACAGTATCGGGGGAGTGAATACAGAGTGGTGGATCTGCTCACCTACAGGCCGTTGCGGGCTAAGGTATATACGTGGTGCTCCGAGGTGGGTTACCCACAGAGGAGGGCGCCCATAGCGTCTAGCCCATCTACAGTAGAGGTAGACGACTGGAGACCAATTCCGAGTTGCGACAAAGTGTTGACGATAGAAATAGCTGATGTATATGACGTATATGACGGACAGCCTAGCACAGCACCAACTGTAGACAGTCTAACCGTAGCCTACGGTACTAGCGTTGTCAAACCTCTAAACCTATTAATGCTAGTAGGGGCTGGAACCGCGTCGTTTATGTCGTCTTTTGTTTACAGCATGCAAAAACTCCACACTTCTGGACGGAGGTAGGAAAAATTGGGTTTTTTCAGAAACTACTTCTTTAACATGATTGAGAGTAGGGGTATCGCTATGGCGCCTGCGATGCCCACCGCCAGCCAGAGCCAATCCGGTGCCGAGCCCTCCTCTGGCGGGTCCTTCCACTCTTCGTAGTGTGGCACCCTCAGTACTTCGACGCCTCCTACCCTCACTGGTACGTATTCTTTAGAGACCTTGTACTCAAGTGCCCTCCTTGCCATTGACTTTACATATTCTACGTCTTCTTCAGTCTCCGCATATAGCCCTCTTACAACTATGTAGGGAATTCCACGTTTTTTCAATTCGGTCTCCACCGCTTTTGCTAACTCTGCAAGTCCTTTCGATGCCAACAATTCTCGGAATTCCTTTGACCCAAGAAGCGACCTCACCTCTAGTATCTTGTTTGCTAACTCTATACCCTTCTGTTCCATTTCTTTTGTCCGCTCATGAGGTTCAGTTGCTAACCACATATGGTCTGGATCTGGCCATATGAGTAAGTCAACCTTGCCCATGTGTACTAGTGGCTACCGACTTATAAGCTTAACACTGGTCTCAAGGGGGTGGAAAAAATGGGGTTTTAGAACTTTAGTAGCGATTTTCTCTCTTCGTCGGTGAGCTCGGATAGTCTCACTATGAGGTAGAGGTCGCCTAGTATGGCGGTTAGGCCTGCTGAGGAGAGGACGTACCCTACAACGCCTAGTATGTCGGACGTGCCTAACAGCAGTGCAACGCCTACTAGCCATGTGAAGATGTAGTCCATGGGGGTTATGCGGAGCACAGCGCCTACGAAACCGGCGACAAGCCCGGCGACCAGCTCCATGGCGAGGAGCCAGCCGAGCTTGAGACCTGCGTAGTACCCCACAAATCCAAATAGCAACGTCAGTATAAACGCGCCTAGTATTCTTACTAGTGCGTTCATGTGTACACCATTTTCCCTTATTTAAAAGCTTTTATGACTAGACCGACACGCCGTCCGGAATTTCAAAATTTTGGACTAATTAAACTAAACCTATTTCTTTTAGATTTCTGTGTTTTGCCCGCCGTTGTTTTGTCGGCGTTGGGCACCGTCATGGGCCTACGTCCATTGCGAGGACTCTGTACAGCAACTCCTTTAGTCTTTCTGGCTCGTCTGTGCCCTCCACTATGAGTTCTGCCTTCTTTGCGTTTTTGAACAGTAGGAGGAGTCCCCACGCCACTGCGTCGCGACTACAGTACCCCACGTCGTCTACGCCTATGCACACCTCCCCAGAGTCGGCGAACTTCGGGTTTATGCGGAAAAACGTCTCGGCCCACTTCTTTAGGTCTATCTTGACGTCTTGTACATGCATGGATGTGCGTCTATGTGTGTTTAAAACTTTAGACCCAGCGCCGCCGTCTCTCTTCTAAACAACTCCACGTCTTGCCCGCTGACGTACTGTCTGAACCACCGCAAGAAGTCTGCGTAGCCGTAGCGGAATTCGTCGTTTAGTCGCTTCGCCACGTCGTCTGGTATTGGGCACGACGCAGGCTCGTTGCCTATTAGTGGCCACAGCTCCTTGGGGTAGTGTAGCTTGAGGAAACAGGACCTAGCCACTGCGTATTTGGCTAACCTCTCTGGTGTCCATCTGTTTTTCCAGAATGGGTAGTCTGTCTTGTTGGCTCTGTGTAGATAGACTGGTCCCCCCTCCTCGACGCATTCCGTCTCGTTCAGCCCATACAACCGGAATACTGAGACGTAGATCTGTTGCTGGTCTGAGCCGTACTCCTCCCACGGTATCACGGGCAGGCCGTATTTGGCGTAGATGTCTCTAACTGCCTTAGCTACGTCTCTTCTTATGCATATGAGTGGGTTGTAGGAGAACGGTTTGTGTCTGCAGTTGTAGATGAACGTCTGGTAGCGGAAGTTCCAGTAGGCCTGTCCGTAGTGCCCGGTGCACGGCAGTACTGAGTACGGGTTGTCGTCTCTCTCTGGCGAGTAGTCGCACCTCTTGACGTCACATGCAGCACCTCTGCAACTGAAGTTCTTCAACAGGACTACGTGGCTGTCTGCTGTGCATATGTAGTCTGCGTTCGGCTCTAGGTCTGGGATCTCTTCGATGGCCCAGCTCCTGCCCTGCGCCAGCCCAGTCCTCCTATGCGCCAGGACCACGGTTTCGGCATATTGGTCAACCGTCTCCTTGTGTCTCTGGTACTCCTCCCACGTGTCGAAGTGGACGTAGACTCTACCGGCTGTGGAAAGTGTGGAGAGGGTGTAGTAGAGGGCCCAGCGGGTCTCGCCTGGGCCCACTGAAACAAAAAATACGTACATTACTGGACGTAGACGTTGCTACCGGAGTAGCCTGGCTTTGCCAGTATCTGGTCTGGGTCGTATGCGTAGTAGACCTCGAATTGGTAGAGCTGGTTGTTGGGCCCGACGACCCACGCCTTGCCTCTGCCGACTATCTTCGTCGTTATCTTCTTCAGCGTCAAGTCGAAGTAGTCATATGACGTGTATGTGACTTGCTTGCCTATCGGGTTGTCTTTGTAGTCGGGCACAGGCGTGTAACCCGCCAAGTGCCCATCTGCCGAGCCGATGGAGAGTATCAACTGGGGTGGGTCTCCCTCGTTGCCCACGTCTATTATGGCGTAGTCGTACTTGTTGACGCAGTCCTGGAACCAGCACCAAACCCCGTACGGAACCAAGTCGCTCTTCTCAACTACGTTGCCCCTCTTTATCACTGGGTAGTCTTTTCCGACGCAGTCTGCGAAGAAGGGAGGCGAGTCCATTACGCAGTGAGACGCGGTGTAGTATCTTCCATTTCTGCCAAAAGGGGGTGAGCACCTAACCACCGTGCCAGTCATCAACCTTAGCTCACCCACCACATGTACAGACCACCCCTCTGACTGCATCTTCAACGCGTAGCTGTCCATCTCCCTAACAAAAAGTCTCTTGTTCTCTTCGTCTATGAGTACTATGTTTTTCCGCCTAAACATATGTCTGTATGTTTGTATCAATTTAAACCTAGCGCCTAGCTACAACGACGATGGCGACCACCATCATCAACAACATAGCCATAAACATGGCGATAACCCACCACTGAGGTAGCTGAGTAGGAGGCGGAGTCGGCGAGGGGGGCGGCGGCGATGTAGGAGTTGGCGAGGGAGGTGGAGATGGAGGAGGTGGAGTAGATGTCGGGGTGGGAGATGGGCTGGGGGATGGGGGCGGCTGTTGCACAGAAATGTACTCAGTCCTGTAGTCTGTGACGTATATTACGTCGCCTGTGGCATACCCAGCTGCGATACGTATCTCATATGTGCCAGGCTGGAGGAAGACGTAGTCGCCTTCATGAGTCCACATGGTGCCGACGTTTCTGTTCGGGGCCTTTGTGGGGCACATGTAGCCCTTCCCCAGTGGGCCACACGGCGAGTTTATACTGTCCGTCGGGCCGTCGTTGTACGCGACCCCCACCACGAAGTCGTACTGCCCACTCGATGCAGTGATGTAGCCAGTCGCCTCGATGTGTACCGGCTGGTTAGCATACGGGTTAGAGTTGCTGATACTGTAGCTGTATACTATGGCGTTGTCAGACGGCTGAGAGGGGTACTGGCAACAACAGCCGAGTGAACAGTCTCCGTCACACTTACCACCTGCAGAGGTGCACTCTGACACGCCAGTACATATCGTGCCGCTAGGACACTCCGAAGACATGGATATGTGTGGAAAAAAAGTATATATGTTTTATGAGTTTGCGTACGCGGTAGCGAACGACGTTACTGCCCCCAGTATCGCCAATGCTATATACAGAGTCTTGTCTACTGATGGCGTAGGTGTAGGTGATGGACTTGGGGTAGGCGTAGGCGAGGGAGGTGGAGGTGAAGTTGGAGTGGGAGTCGGTGGCGGGGTAGGAGGTGGCCGAGTTGGGGTCGGCGTAGGTGTGGGTGTTGGCGTAGGTGTAGGTGTTGGGGTAGGCGTGAGAGTGGGG
>Ga0315272_10001815_pt1 | contig 10524 bp, 7 predicted proteins | sample C3_middle_MG_FD_203918 | JGI IMG/M metagenome (GOLD analysis project Ga0315272, IMG submission 203918) | Sediment microbial communities from Yellowstone Lake, YNP, Wyoming, USA - C3_middle | ecosystem: Environmental > Aquatic > Freshwater > Lake > Sediment | place: USA: Wyoming | collected...
ATAAGGTTTTGTCCGCAGCTTGCCGGTAAGCTGCCCTTCCTCGTCGTACCCGACATAACCGGGAGGCGAACCGATCAGTTTTGACGTGCTATGCTCCTCCCGGTATTCAGACATATCCAGCCGGATCATGGCATTGTCGCTGCCGAACAGTTCATAAGCCAGTGCCTTGGCAAGTTCGGTCTTGCCTACGCCGGAAGGTCCAAGGAACAAGAATACCGCCAGCGGACCTTTCCTGGGTGATATGCCGCTATACTTCATGACCAATCGCTGTGAGACCTTGTCTATTGCCTCGGCTTGACCGATGACGCGCTGCTTCATGCGTGCGCCTAGCCCTTGCAAATGCGCCTTAAAGTTGCCGCTCAAATGGCCGGATATGACATCCTTGGGAATGCCGACCTTTATCGCTAGCATTTCAGCAATAGCCGCAGCATTGATCGTTCCCATGTTGTCTGGTTGCCTCAATTTTGATAGGTGTGGCGCTTGATCCCGAGCACCTGCTCGGTCGAGCAGATCAATTGCCTTATCCGGCAGGCGGTGGTCGCTGTCAAATCGAACGGAAAGGTCTACCGCGCTCGTGATAGCGTCATCATCTATCAGACATCCGTGATGTTGTTCAAGCTTGGCACGGATGCTTTTTAGCATCTCAATGCATTCATCCCTCGACGGCTCCTCCACCATCACCTTTTCGAAACGCCGCTCAAGTGCGGAATCGGATTCAATGTACTTACGATATTCGGCTATCGTGGTCGCGCCGATACACCTCAGGTCGCCTCTCGCAAGAGCAGGTTTGAGAATCTGTGCAGCGTCCATACCGCCGCTGAGCTTGCCTGCGCCGATGAGCGTGTGAATTTCATCAATAAAGATAATAATCTCTTTTTGCGCTGTAGCTTCCTTGATGATTTTAGTCAGTCGCTCTTCAAATTCGCCCCGGTACAACGTGCCGGCCACCAGAACGCCCATGTTCAGCTCGATGATTCGGCTCCCTTTCAGGAAGTCGGGCACCTTGTTATCCTTCACCCGCACGGCAAGCGCTTCCACGAGTGCCGTCTTACCCACGCCCGCTTCCCCCACCAGCACGGGATTATTCTTGGTATTGCGGGCCAGAGTCTGGATGACCTGCAGCAGTTCATCGCGCCTACCAATAAAAGGACCGAGCTTCCCTTCTGATGCAAGCTTGCTCAGGTCACGACCATATTTATTAAGGAAAGATTTCGGCTTGTTTTCCTGCGGACCTTCCTCGACCGGCAGCTTGAACCCCTGAGCAGCCCGCTCAATAAGCAGGTTCTTAAGTTCAGAAGACTTAATGTTACTCGCGGAAAGGAGGCCGCCCAGCGCCGCACCCGGCTCCCCCACAATAGCGGCCAGCAAGTGCAAAGCAGAAACTTCGCTGGAATTTAGGGAAAGTGCCGCAGCGATTTGAAAGAATGCCTTACATTCCGGACTACGATGAATGATGTTATCTGAGTGATAATTATGAGAACCCTTGCCAAGCTTTTTTCTCACTTCGCGGCGATAGCTGGTAGTATTAAGAGAAATTGATATGAAGACATCGTTGAGAGCGGCCCATTCAGCCCGAACTGTATTCCACTGTTTGCGGTCCAGCTTCATATCCTCCCGCGTACTCGCAGCAACCTTCGGCAGGCTCATTATCCCGATGACAACATGCTCCTTCTCAATGAATTGCGATCCCACTGCCGAAGCCTCTCGCACGGCGATCTGCCAGGCCACATCCACGGCGATTGACAAACTATTCATAATAGCTCCGCTGTTGTTCTCATATGCGCGACCGAGCAAAAATATATCCGGCTCGCTAAACTCGAAGCATTTTCCTTTTTTGCGGGCCGTCTACGACGGTAGGAACAATTTGCATGTAATTCTATTATTCTCGTGCGAAATTAATCCCTAATAAAAGTCCTGAATCATAAGCACGATTTATCTGCTCAGCCACATCGTCTGGCAACAGACTGCGTAATTGAGAAACAACACTTCGTAGTCCTTCAACATTTCCGTTCGCTATGAATTCCTGACCGCGGCCAACAAGGCGCTCCACAGTATCCTGGTCTTTCATTTTGCTTCGCTGCTCATCAATCAGGTAATTGAAATATCCAACCCAAAAGCTTGGCTGCGCAAACCTCATCTCCCAATATAGAGACAAGGTTTGGTCAATTTTGCGTTTTAAGCGTTCCGACCTCTTCTGCTTGATCAGTTCTTCTATCTGCTTTCGATACTCTGATGCCCGCTTTTGCTGATCTTCATTGCCATGTTCTCGGACCATTTCGTCAAGCTGATCCAATTTCTGATTAGCTTGGCTCACAAGAGCAGGCCACTTTAGGGCATCTTCGGCTCGACCAAGCATTACCTTTATTTCAAGCAGTTTCTTTTCGGCCATTCCAGCAGCTTCAATATCACCTTTTGCAGCGCTAAGCAAATTATTAATCTCTTCTAGTTTGTTTGATGCCTGGACATCGTCGAGAATATTCTCTACCTTGCCAACTTCCGTCCCAGCTACCTTATTTCGAATTGCATTTAGACGTTCAATTTCCGCCTCATAGTCAAGCTGTAATCGCTTAGCATCTGGTTCTTTTTTATTGAAATCAATGATTGCTTCAAACTCTTCGTCAAGAATCGAGATATAGGCATTCACTTTAAGGATGCGTGATGTATCCATGTGAAGCTGTATATCTACGTCGGAACCAGTCGGCACATCGCGCCTGATTTGAGTACCCTTAATTAGTAATTTACCGAGAAGCTTGTTTCCATCAGCAAGTTCAGCTTCGCCTTCAACTACTGGAATGTGCAGTATTTCATCATCAGAGCCTTTGCGTACAGCGTGGCTGGTTTTAAAAGGACGCCTCTTTGATGTTGCAGGAAGCGAATCTCCCTTCTTAAAGAAAACATCTACTTGATTAGTTGTCAACGCGAGCCCCATAGAATTTATAACAGTTTGTTCCTTTATATCCACGCCAATTGTGTAACTCATACGATCCGGCACCACCGTTTGCTTTCTGTTAGCCTTATCAAAAAGTTCAATTACATAATCATTCTTACGCCCCTTCTCTGCTAATATTGTTACCTTGAAATTACCATTCTCTTTTAGCGGTACTTTGCCACTTCTCCACTGCTCATTTAGAAATTCAATGGTGTATCCGTCCATGTTTTCACTTGTACGGCCCGACACTTTACCCTGGATCGTTGGGTCCTCATCAATCCCAATTGAGTTGAATTTAAGATCAATATTGAATTGACCAGCGGATACATTAGCTTTTTTCATCAGCGTGATTCGCTGAGTGCCTGCAAAAACAGCAGCACCCCTTGCAACGACTGTAAGAGGATCAACACTTAGCTCCAACGTTATACCAAGGTTCGCTTTAAGAATTTCTCGGAAGTACGGTGCAAGAGTAGGCCCACCTACCAAGATCAAATGCTCTATGGCAGATGGCCCTAGATTCTTTTCTTTCAATACACGCTTGCTTATTTCTACAGAGCTCATAATGATAGGCTCCGCAACGTCGACAAGCATATTGCGCGTAAGTTTTACATCTAAATCAATCATTTTACTATCTGCGTCCGCGAAACGGCATTCAAGTTGTACAGTTTCACGGCGGGATAACTGTATCTTCTTCTCCTCAACAGCCCTTTTTATAATGGCAAAAGCTGTGCGCCATTTTTTATTTCCACGCTTAAAATCCGGGAGATTGAAATTGCCTTCAATCTGTGGAACTACGATACGTTCTATTACAGCCCAATCTATATTAGATCCACCGAGTAAATTATCTCCACCATTGTTGACGCATGATATGGTTCCATCTTCCGCTTTCACAATTGCAGCATCAAAAGTACCGCCTCCAAAATCATATACAAACCAATAACCTTTTGAAGTCTCTAGTTTTTGATAACCATAAGCCAATGCAGCTGCGACAGGTTCTTGCAGTAAAGGGCATTGGTTAAGACCTGCTAATTCTCCGGCCTTTCTGGTTGCTGAACATTGATTTAGCTCGAATGCAGCCGGCACCGTAATCACAGCAGATTGAATTACCTCTTCCTCACGTTGCTGCACATCGCCTAACAAGTTTTTTAGCACTTCCGCTGATAGCTCCTCCGGCAACATGTGACGGTTAGCACTCTTGAAGTTGTATTGGTGCGATGTGCCCATCCTGCGCTTGAACTCGATATAAACATCATCTCCAGCTTCCTCCCGCCCAAGATAATTTTTTGCTTCTGTGCCTACTCGTAATGTGCCACTCTTATCGAGAGACACCGCTGATGGCGTAATTTCATTATTCTCATTATTTCTGATGATGTCTGTTACCGTACCACGCAACACTGCAATGGCACTGTTAGTCGTTCCAAGGTCTATTCCGAAATTGATAGTAGTTCTATTCATGCATCAGACTCCTTTCAGATGCTACTTAGACTGAGGTATGCCAACTATGACTTCGCCAATTTGAATATATTGACCATGCCATGTAACCGTTGGCTTGATCGTTTCAATAATTTCGTCTTTGGATAATCCTGGCTGTGGTTCGAAGCTGATCACCTTTAGCTTCATACCCGCATCGTACGGACAGCCCCGTAAATCGCGAACCTTTATACCTATCTGTTCTAGGGAGTCAAATTGATCTTCAATGTGACGATAGACACGCTTCATCTCTTCTTTCGTCTCACCATTATCAGCATCTACCATTTTTTTCCGAGCACGCCACGCATTAGTTGCAATATTAGAAAGGGCCTGCACGATTGGCTTCGGAACTTCTTCATATTTATTTACAGCAGTATCACGTTTTACCGATGAAGCGTCCTTTGACAAGGGAAACTCTTTTATTCTTTGTCGCAAATCAAACAGATCTTTTGGTGTCGAAACAGCAGAGAGTCTTGAGCTTTGCGGTAACGATGCATTTATCACTCGCAAGAGATCGTTTATAGTTTCAACTGTATTTCTTCCCGAAAGGGTCGTCTCACCATTTTTTCTTTTAAATTTTGCCATAGTCTAGAAATCCCCTTAGCGTGAACCTGCATTGTAACTTCTGACCTTGCTGTTGATATCATTAATGAGCTGACTGTATTTGTAATATTGTGATTTTCTTTCTTGGACAAGTGCATTGTATGTCGGAATAAGTGCATTATGTTCATCCACCATTTCTGCATTGCGATAGTAAGTTAGCTTGTTATTGTAATCTTGCAGACGGTTATCCATTTCTCGAAGTTGCATTTCCATATCTGTCGCTCGTCGTTTACCATTTTCAATTCCTGCGCGTAAATTTGCACGAGAAGGCTGGTTATTGTAAGATTGAGGAGGTGATGCTACATTAGATCTTGTCGTGGACGGCGTAGCGCGATACTGAGAACTGGTCCCAGGTTCATTATTTACAATATTAAATATGATAAATCCAGTCAATAGCCAGAAAATGACCGGAAGAATCTTATCGAATCGGCGGAGAGGCGCTTTCCCTAAGAATCGATAGCCATTATCAATCGGAATAACACGGTATCTACAAATTGGGAAAAAAGGGATGAGAAAGATAACGAAATAGTAGGTAGATAAATAAGACTTAGTATCAGCATCATGATCAGTAGAACCGTATAAGTGAAAACCAATCCCATTCCACCTACTAAGGCTGGGCGCAGAAGAAATAGGCTTCAGATCGGCATAGCTAACATTCTGGCGGTACACCTGAAGGTTCTGATCTACAATTTCTTTCAGCTCCGCGTCTACAGCGAGAAGCTGTGCTGTCTCCAGCAGACCTATACTGCTCTTCCAATCTTTTGTTTTATCTCCATATTCAATCGCACACTGGTTGAGTATGCCAGCAACTTTATCTTTTGCACGATTCTTATAATTATCATGAATATCGGACGCATCCAGTTCGGCAATAAGTGGACGCGCTATCGTTAGAAGGCGTTTGCCCTCGTTTATGGCGTTTTCCGGCGTGTTCTTAGCAACACTACTGACTTCTTCGCATATCGTAAAAATGGGATCAAGATATGTGGCATCCTTGAGATATGTGGATTGTTCGTTAATGCGCCCGAGCACATCTGCAGACACGGCGTAAGCTTTAGCATTTTCAAGAATCGTGAGGCAACGCTTCCAGTCTTTATGTTCTCGCACAAATGCTTTTTGGCACGACAACGCTGCCTCAGCAACAGCATCGAGTAAGTCAATAAGATTATGGTCTTTCAGGGAAAGAAGTTTCTCGAGTATTTCCAGAGGCTGCGCCACTGTCTTGAATAGATCAGTTGCCGCGTCTGCAGCCTTATCAGCCTCACGGTTTGCAATTTCGGTAGCAATTGCGACAGCATCGCGAATCCGCGCTTGATATGGTTTTGTGATGAAATCAAAGGTTGTGGATATATCATCGGTGAGCCCTTGAAATGTATTGGCCATATAATCTTTATGTTTGTCCGCCAGATTCAAATTCCCCTTCTCAACATACTTAAGAGCAAGCAGGCCGTTGATCATGTGTAACGCTTTGGGCAGCGTTGCGCGCATGCTCGTAGAGAACGCGGCCGTCAAGCGGGGATCACCAACGGATAGTATTCTGTTCGTGACCAGATTCCAGAATTTATCCTCCTCTATTATTTCCTCCCAATATTTAAAGCTGGCACGCCAGTATTTATCAATTTGTTTTAATGCTTCTTCCGTCGGATTCTTTTGGAGATTAATCAGTTCCTGGTCAAGGGCGATTATTTGATAAAAGACAGCGAGGTTATGCTTGCCAACGATCGTCGTTCCTTCATGTTGGCCGTTCAACGCCTCTTTCCAAATATTAAACGCGGTGGTTTTATCTCCTTTGTTTAGCGCGACAAGTGCGGGGTCAGTTTTCCCTTTACCCCACTCCAAAGGCCAGAACCAATAAAATTCTTGGACAATTCTGCGTTCGGGATCTTGTAGAATTTGGGCTGTTTTACGAATGTCATCAAGGGTAGGTGGGGGCGTCAAAGCAAAAGCATGGGAATGCTCGTCCTCGACGTCGCCAATTTCTTCTGCGTGTTTCAAATCATCAATGCGGCGCTTGATGTCACGAATAGAGGCGTCGGCTGGAAGACCTGTTACACGAAAAGCATTCCGTTGATAGCCATAAGGCGTGGATGTCTCCAACAGCACTTTGCAGTCATTCATCTTTGTCTTTATTTTATAGTCGTCCTGGTTCATATCACATGCTTATTCCGCAACGCCAGAGGCGAACTTTATTTACATATTTATCACGAAGTGCTGGCGACTTATTGAAGGCTTCTTCCATTAAGTCGGCGGCTTCAAACAGCTGGCCCTCCACATTGGCCTTCTCAAGCGCCAAACGCGCCAGGCGCGCGCCATCTTCACTATTGGCGGGAGAATGCATGCCCAAAACACTCTTAGAGGGTTCGGAAGAATCACCTCGCCGCCTCCCCTGGACGGGAGTTCGGGTTGGCTTATCCCAGTTCTTAAGTGCAGTTAGCAGTTCGTTTGCATTTGGATAACGATCCACTGGATCGAACTTAAGGCATTTTAGCACAATAGTTTCAAGCATCTGATCAACGTCTACATTAAAATTCGATGGAGCCTGTAGTTCCTTTTCAAAAGCCTTCGCATTAGACCACCCAAGTGCAGGATCGACTTGAAAAGGTAAGCGATCCGTCAGCATAAGATAAAGAGTGACCCCTAATGCCCAGACATCAGCGGCACATGAATCAGACTTGATTTTTGCAAAAGCTTCTGGTGGTTTGAAAGATAAAGTACCTGCTGCTGTTGCGAGTAGCGTTAATGGATTAACAGATTTTGCCAAACCGAAATCACTGACACGGGCGCGTAAGCCATCAGCCTCATAACCCACGAGGATATTTTGAGGTTTAATGTCTCGGTGAATGATCGGTGGGTTTTCAGCATGAGCAAGCGACATTCCCCGGCAAACCTGTTTTAAAATATCAACACTGGTTTCGATAGGTATTAACTTCCTGCCAAATGAACGCCAGAAGCTATCGAGGCTCCCTCCCGGCACATTCTCCATTGTAAAGTACCCACAGAGACCTTTGGGGGTATCGAGAACATTTGCGTCGAAAACTCGAACGATATTTGGATGTCCTATTCGAGATAGGAGAACAGCCTCCCCAAGGATCTCCTCAATTTCTGTTTGTTTCATTCCAAGGCGCTTGAAAACCTTCATTGCCTGACGGCCAAGGAACTTGTGCTTAACCCGATATACTTCGGCAAACGCTCCTTCGCCGAGAAATCGTTCTACCTCATAGGTTCCACGTATTGATGAACCGTCAGTCAGAATTGCCATTTTATTTAGCCTGATTCAATAACGACAAATTTAATAACTTTATTATGGACCTTTATCTCAAGTTACAAACAGGGTTACTCTCATTTTAATCTTGTAGATCGCGACCTATATGGCAGGAGACTGCTACATTCTCTGACTATTTCACCGATTGTAAGCCAGATTCAGCAAGATGTCAAAGGTATTGATATTTAATGCGAAGATAGCGCAAATTGCCTAATGTGATTCCTCTAACTTCAAGAAATCAATTGTGCTGCGACAGCGGCGCACTCTGCGGGACATATGCTGCTGAATGTCCCTGGTGTTCCTTCCAGTTCGCTATATATTCTTGAGCCAACGCGGAAGACCGCACGATCAACAGGTTTTCGGCATTGCCTTCTTCCGCTACTTTCGTGAAATTGAACGAGCCCGTGATGACCGTCAGCTTATCGATTATCATGATCTTGTTGTGCGCAATCGCATGGGCACGGTCGATGAAAGTTGGGATTCCGTTGCGCGATGCATAGGCGGCAAGAGACCTTCTGGCCGTCCGCTGTGACTTGTCGAGTATGAGTTGAATCGACACGCCTCTTGTATGTGCATTTGCCAGAGCGTTGACGATTTTATTGTTTGTGAATGAATAAGCCTGAACCAATATTTCCGACTTCGCCTTGTTGATTTCTGAAACTATCGCTTCTGTGCACCCACCCTTTGGGCTGAAATATACATCTGCGACAGCATTGAGCAAAACTTCATGCGCCTGAGCGGTCGTCCACGGGAGCGGGAAAATCAGCATTAAAATGGCGCAAAACCAGACGATCATTCGAAGCGGCAATTGATCGCGTTTGAGCGTCCGCCAGGTCTTTATATTTGATTGGATATCGATCTTTAACATTTCGTTGCCTCTACAATAAAGAACGACTAATAAGCATCTTTCTTTCAAAGTATGAAAATAATCTTAAAGCTATCCACCCCCTACCCCTGCCAGCGGGGGACAGAACCACCAAGGAGAGAGGAATAAGATTTATTGAAAAACATACCGGTTGAGGTATAATCACGCCTATGAATGAAGATGTTATACTCACCATTCAACACTGCCTGGCGGGCGACGAAGACGCGTGGAATGCTTTTCATCGCGAATATTCCGGCATAGCCATGGCGTTTCTCCGATGGAAATTTCCAGCCATTATTGACGATCACGACGATATCATTCAAAGAGCGTTTACCAACCTGATCTCGTCCGGGCTGAAGAATTTCAAAGGAATAACGAGGTACGAATTTCTCCCCTATTTCAAAACGATTGTAAGAAATGAAGCGCTACGCTGTATTGAGGATCAAAAGAGAAGAAGGGCTGGTTCACTTCATAATGAGCAATCCGAAAGCGAGGACGGTTCACCGATGCTTGATATTCCCGACCCGGATGCCGGTTCCCGTCCTGATCGGAGAGCGGAAGCGCGGGAGATGGTGGCTTTATTAGCGAAAGCCTTGAAGGAATACGCATTGATTGACCAGGAGGTCTATCTGTTAAAATTGCGGGGGTACATGGATAAGGAAATATCCGCCATACTGGATATCCCGATGGGAACCGTTGCTGTCAAATATGCGAGAATGAAGAGCAGGTTAAGAGACAAATACGATGGCCTCAGTTAAGACGGTTGAAAGAAAACTGTTAGTTGGACGGTCTTAATAAGAGGGAAGGGGAAGCTATGGACGAGTTGAAAGCGAAAATAACCGACGCCTTCAATAATTTTGACGATCTAAAAACGCCCGCCTGCCTGGACGCCAAAACCATTGGTATGCTTGCTGAAAACAAACTAGCGGAGAAGGAGATGGCGAAAGCGGAAACTCATATTCAGTCCTGCCTCTATTGCCTCGGCCAACTGACCGAAATGAAGGAGATGCTTTATCTGGCGTCTGAAGCAGAGCCGGTTTCTCCCGAGCTGGAAAAGAAACTGACGAAGCTATTTTCAAAGCACGACAGAAAAGATTGATATTTCCCCGATTATTCCACTGTGACAAAAATGCGCTCACCGAGACTACCCCGCTGCTTCCAGTCCGGCCGCATCCCGGTGAGTATACTTGATCACATTCACGTCCGAAAGTACAACGATGCCCTCACCGATCATATCGTCAAGAATGGGGATTACCTTGTTGATTTTCTCCTCGGTATCCATGACGGTGATCAGGATCGGAAGCTCGCCGTGGACCGTCAATGTTTTCTTCTTATGATACCGCTTGTGAGGTCCGTAACCGGCAATAGCCTTGTAGACTGTAGCTCCCGCGATATCTG
>Ga0315272_10001818_pt1 | contig 10520 bp, 10 predicted proteins | sample C3_middle_MG_FD_203918 | JGI IMG/M metagenome (GOLD analysis project Ga0315272, IMG submission 203918) | Sediment microbial communities from Yellowstone Lake, YNP, Wyoming, USA - C3_middle | ecosystem: Environmental > Aquatic > Freshwater > Lake > Sediment | place: USA: Wyoming | collected...
CTAGTTATGCTTGGCGGCCATAGCAAGGTGGAACCACCCCTTCCCATCCCGAACAGGACCGTGAAACGCCTCCGCGCCGATGATAGTGTGCATTACGCATGTGAAAGTAGGTCACCGCCAAGCTCCTGTTAAAGAACCCTCTGCTACAAAATGGCAGAGGGTTTTTTTTTGAATTGGCCGATGCTGTTGTTTATTTGCTATAATGTTAAAAAAAGTGGGCCATGGGGCCCATTTTTTATTTGTGGTGGGATTATGGAACTGAATTCTTTACTTGAGTCCACTTTGCAGGGACTGGGTTATGAGTTGGTTGATTTGGAATTAAGCAATCATGGCAAATTGCTGCGAGTCTTCATTGACAAGCCAGATGGCATTAGCGTTGAAGATTGTGCTTTGGTCAGCCATCACCTGTCACGTCTTTTGGCTGTCGAAATGGATTTTGATTACGACAGGTTGGAAGTTTCGTCGCCAGGCATGGACCGGCCTGTAAAAAAGGAGGCGGATTTTGTGCGTTTTTGTGGCGAGAAAGCCCAGGTCAGGTTAAGAGTTCCTTTACAAGGACGTAAAAAGTTCAATGGCATTCTCAGGGGTGTTAAGGATGGCCATTTGCAGCTGGAGGTGGAGGGCGACATGATTTCTCTCGACCTCGCCAATATTGACAAGGCAAGATTGGTGCCGCAGTTTTAGTTTCAAATGCTTTTGCCTGACGAAAAAGTTGAGCAATGTCTGACCGAATGATGAATCGGAGGGGTGTATGAGTCGTGAAGTATTGTTGGTTGTAGATGCTCTTGCGCGTGAGAAAAACGTGGATAAAGAGATTGTCTTTGGCGCGCTTGAACTTGCTTTGGCATCTGCTACAAAAAAGCGCTTTCACGAGGATGTTGATGTAAGGGTGGCTATTGACCGTCTTACTGGGGAATACGATTCTTTTCGGCGCTGGCAGGTTGTGGCAGATGACGCACTCGAGTTCCCTGAGCGGCAGTTGACACTTGCTCAGGCTCGATTGCAAAAGAGCGATGTTCAAATTGATGATTTTATCGAACAGCCTCTCGAACCCGTCGAGTTTGGCCGGATTGGCGCGCAGGCAGCCAAGCAGGTGATTTTGCAGAAAATTCGTGAAGCTGAGCGCGAGCAGATATTAAATGATTTTCTTGCTCGTAAAGAACATCTGGTTACCGGCGTAATCAAGCGCATGGAGCGAGGCAATGCAATTATCGAGTCGGGACGTCTTGAAGCTTTATTGCCGCGCGAGCAGATGATTCCAAAGGAAAACCTTCGGGTCGGCGATCGCGTGCGTGCATATTTGTTGCGTATTGATCGTGGTGGACGCGGGCCACAGTTGATTTTGTCGCGGGTCGTACCAGAATTTATAATTAAATTGTTCGAACTGGAAGTTCCTGAAATTGAAGAAGGACTTTTGGAAATCCGGGCTGCAGCCCGCGATGCAGGCATGCGCGCCAAAATTGCAGTGAAATCCAACGATCAACGTATCGATCCCATTGGTACGTGCGTCGGTATGCGGGGGTCCCGTGTCCAGGCGGTAACCAGCGAGTTGGGAGGGGAACGTGTCGATATTATTCTATGGTCAGCAGACCCCGCTCAGTTCGTCATTGGTGCACTCGCTCCCGCAGAAGTCAGCAGCATCGTGGTCGATGAAGACAAGCACAGCATGGATGTGGTTGTTGAGGAAGAGCAACTGGCCATGGCGATCGGTCGTAATGGCCAGAATGTGAGGCTTGCTTCCGAGTTGACCGGTTGGAACCTTAATATCATGACTGTGGAAGAAGCCGAGAAAAAGCACGAAGAAGAATACACGACAATTCGCAAGGTATTCATGGAAAAACTGGATGTGGATGAGGAGCTTGCGGACATCCTGATTCAGGAAGGGTTCAGCACGCTTGAAGAAGTGGCCTACGTACCTTTGGCCGAAATGCTGGAAATCGAGGCCTTTGATGAAAAGACGGTAAATGAGTTGCGTAGTCGTGCGCGCAATGCGTTGTTGACGGAGGCCATTGCCAGTGAGGAAAAAGTAGAAAACCTTGCTGAGAGCCTGCTCAAGATGGAAGGCATGGATAATGACACCGCTGGAATATTGGCGAGTAAAGGTGTCATTACGATGGATGATCTGGCAGATCTGGCTGTAGACGATTTGGTCGAAATGACAGGAATGGATGAAGAGCGCGCCAAACAGTTGATAATGACCGCTCGCGCACCATGGTTTGCTTAAAGAATTGGACAGGAGGCCGGAATGGCACATATGAACGTTACGCAGTTCGCTACAGAACTGGGATTGCCAGCAGCCCTGCTGCTTGAGCAATTACGTGCGGCCGGGGTGAACAAGAGCCAGAACGATGATTCGTTGACCGAACAGGACAAGGCGCAACTGCTTGATTATTTGCGCCGTTCCCATGGTGCAATGGAAGCTAAAAGCAAAATAACCTTGACGCGGCGTGAAACAACGGAAATCAAGAAGTCGGACAGCACCGGCAAGGCGCGCACGATTCAGGTTGAGGTCAAAAAGAAACGGGTTTTTGTCAAGCGCGATGCCGCTGAAGAGTTGCCCGTGACAACCGAGCCGGCTGAAGCGGTGAAGGAAGTTGCGATGCCGCAAGAATCGCCGCTGCCTGGAGCGGAGCCGCCGGTCATCGAAGCGGTTGCTGCCCCCCTTCCACCGGCCGAGGAACCCATCGTCGAGCCAGTCCCGGTAGTAGCGCCTCTCGTGGAGGCTCCTGAGACTGTTCCAGAAGCCAAACCTGTTGCGGTGGCTCAGCCCACTCGGCAGCTTCATGCGCCGATACTCGATGCGGCGCAAATTGCCAAACGCGAAGAGGCCGCACGTCGACAAGCGGCTCTTTTTGCAAGGCAGAGCGCCGAGTTGCGTGAAAAGCAGGATCGTGAACAGAAGCGGCAGGCTGAGGAAGCCGCAGCAAAGGCGGCGGCTGCAGCCAAACTGCTTGAAGTGGCCGCCCCCGCCGCTGGACCCGTAGCAGCGCCTACCGAAGGCACCCTGCACAAGCCGGCTGTAACGCCGGAACAAAAAGCGGCAAAGGCTGAGAAAAAAGGCGCCAAAAAGACCAAGGAAAGCACGTGGAGCGATGATAGCAGCAAAAAACGCGGGCTTCGCGTGCGTGGCGACGTGGGCGCACCCGGAAGCTGGCGTGGACGCAAGGACAAGGCGCACAGGCAGCAGTCTGAGGCGCCCCATGCATTCGAGATGCCTACTGAGCCAATCGTGCATGAAGTGCTGGTGCCGGAAACCATTACCGTTGCCGCACTGGCCCAGAAAATGGCGGTAAAGGCGGCGGAAGTGATCAAGGTCATGATGAAAATGGGTTCCATGGTCACAATCAATCAGGTCATCGATCAGGAAACGGCGATGATCGTGGTCGAGGAAATGGGCCATGTGGCCAAACCGGCCGCGCTGGATAATCCAGAGGCTTTCCTCGAAGATACGGTTGAGCATCACGAGGCAATACTTGAACCACGTGCCCCGGTTGTTACCGTGATGGGGCACGTGGATCACGGCAAGACATCCCTGCTGGACTTTATTCGCCGCACTCGTGTTGCTCATGGCGAGGCTGGCGGTATTACCCAGCATATCGGCGCATACCACGTTGAAACTCCGCGCGGAATGGTTACTTTCCTTGATACACCGGGGCACGAGGCATTCACGGCGATGCGTGCTCGTGGAGCGAAAGCGACCGACGTAGTGATTCTGGTGGTTGCCGCGGACGATGGCGTCATGCCGCAAACGATCGAAGCGATTCACCACGCCAAGGCCGCCGGCGTGCCGATCGTGGTGGCTATGAACAAGATTGACAAGCCCGATGCGAATCCCGAGCGCGTCAAACAGGAACTGGTTGCGCAGGGCGTCGTACCCGAGGACTGGGGGGGTGACACCATGTTCTTCGAGGTTTCCGCCAAGACCGGCCAGGGGATCGATGAACTCCTGGAAGGCGTGGCGCTGCAATCTGAAGTGCTTGAACTCAAGGCGCCGCGAATGGCGCCAGCCAAAGGTCTGGTCATCGAAGCGCGTCTCGACAAGGGCCGCGGCCCGGTGGCGACGGTGCTGGTGTTGTCCGGCACGCTGAAATTGGGTGACATGTTGCTGGCAGGCGCGGTATTCGGGCGCGTGCGCGCCATGCTGGATGAGAACGGCGTCTCTGTGAAAGAAGCCGGACCGTCAATTCCAGTGGAAATTCAGGGTCTTTCCGAAGTTCCGATGGCGGGTGAAGATGTTATCGTGATCTCCGATGAACGTAAGGCACGCGAGATCGCACTGTTCCGCCAAGGAAAATTCCGCGCGGTTAAGCTGGCCAAGCAGCAGGCTGCAAAATTGGAGAACATGTTTGACCAGATATCGGAGGGTGAGGTCAAGTCTTTGCCGTTGATTATCAAGGCAGACGTGCAGGGCTCCTATGAGGCTTTGATTCACGCACTGCAGAAACTGTCCACCGATGAAGTAAAAGTGACCATCGTGCACAGCGGTGTTGGTGCGATCACCGAGTCGGACATCAATCTGGCCATTGCTTCCAAGGCCATCGTGATCGGTTTCAATAGCCGCGCCGATGCCACGGCACGCAAGTTGATACAGTCATCTGGCGTAGACGTTCACTACTACAACATCATTTACGATGCCGTGGATGAGGTCAAGGCCGCTCTTTCCGGCATGTTGTCGCCGGAGCGTAAGGAAAACATCATTGGCCTGGTTGAAGTCCGCAATGTATTCCATATCACCAAGGTCGGCACGGTGGCGGGTTGCTACGTGCTGGATGGCGTGGTCAGGCGTGGCTCATCGGTTCGTTTGCTGCGTGATAACGTGGTGATCCACACAGGCGAACTGGATTCACTCAAGCGTTTCAAGGATGACGTCAAAGAAGTCAGGTCCGGTTTTGAATGTGGTCTTTCGCTGAAGAATTTCAATGACATCGAGGTCGGTGACCAACTCGAAGTGTTTGAAATGGTGGAAGTGGCCAGACGCCTCTAGGTCTTCTGATTATCATGCCTAAAGACCATACACGCCCGCGCCGCGTCGCCGAGCAAATCCAGCGCGAGCTGGCCGAATTGCTGCAATTGGAGTTGAAAGACCCGCGCGTTGGCATGGTGACGCTGACCGATGTTGAAGTTACGCCTGACTATGCGCATGCCAAGGTGTACTTTACGTTGCTGAATCAAGGGCATTCGCTGGATGAAACGCTGGCCGGCCTGAACCGTGCCGCAGGCTTTCTGCGCAGCCAGCTTGCGCATCGCATGCGCCTGCGCATTGTGCCTCAGTTGCATTTTGTATTCGACAGTTCGGTGGAGCGTGGCGTGCAGCTTTCGCACCTGATCGATGAGGCCGTGTCCCTGGAAGATGGCAGGCAGGATCAGGAGGAAGGCTGAGCGTGCAGCAGTTCAAGCGAATCAAACGCGCGATCAGTGGCGTCCTGCTGCTGGATAAGGCATGCGGCATCTCGTCCAATACCGCGTTGCAGCAGGTTAAACGGCTGTTTCAGGCGGAAAAGGCCGGCCATACCGGAAGTCTGGATCCCCTTGCCACAGGTTTATTGCCGCTTTGTTTTGGCGGGGCGACAAAGTTCTCGCAATATCTGCTGGATGCGGACAAGGTTTACCGGGCGGTTATCAAACTTGGAATCACTACAACTACTGGCGATGCGGAAGGCGAAATCATCAGCCAGTGCCCGGTGACGCAAAACCTGTTGCAGGTGGAACAGGTTTTGCGAAAATTTATCGGATCCCTGCAACAAACGCCGCCCATGTATTCGGCCCTGAAATACCAGGGGAAAGCCCTGTACACCTATGCGCGCGCGGGTATCGAGATTGAGCGCGAGGCACGCGAAATAACGGTTTACACTCTTGCCCTCGATGAACTATCTGGCGATGAACTGACCGTCACGGTGAGTTGCAGCAAAGGCACGTATATCCGCGTCCTGGCTGAAGACATCGGCGCTGAACTTGGCTGTGGCGCTCATCTTAAGGCATTGCGGCGAACCGCTACGGGTGGGTTTGATATTGCACATGCAATGACACTATCCCAACTTGAGCGGATGACGCCGGAACAGCGCGATGCCTGCCTGCTCCCTGCGGATTGCTTGCTTGGAGAACTGCCCAAGGTGATCCTTGACAGCGAGAGCACATATTATGTGCGGCAGGGCCAGGAGGTTTGGCAGGCAAAGCAGCCACTGACGGGACTGGTGAGACTGTATGGAGCGGATAATGCTTTCCTTGGACTGGGCGAGATTACCGATGCAGGAAAAATCGCGCCTCGAAGGCTCCTTCTGACAGCCAGGAACATGCCTGCCTTGCCGTCCTGAAAAATTATTCGTTTTGCAGGTTCTTGATTAGCGGGTTTTCCCACAGTGCCTGGCCACTCAGCGGCTGATTCTTGCTTTCCATGTCTTCATGGAGATTGTTGAGAAATATGATCTCTTCCATGATGTCGCCAGTAAAGCCGTGACGGTCGCCGCGGTCATCGATCAGCAGGCGGGTTAGAAAAGGGGAAAGGCCTTCATGACCCCATAGCAAGGTAAGTTTTTCCACGATGCGCGGGAATTTCTTTTCCAATTCCGTCATGTCGCCAGAATCGGCCATTTTTATCCTCCTTGAATATTCTTGTTCATTTAAGCATGTTTCCGGTGGCAAGAAAATAGATTAGCCGGTCCTGATCGCTGCGCCCCATTTTGCCTCGAAGAAATGTTCGCCCAGCGTCGTCCTTGCCCTGGGCGCCAGTTCCAGTTCCTTCAACTCTTCGTCAAGGAGCGTTTCTTCGCCCTGATAACCTGCAGCGATCATCGCCATGCAGGCAAATTGTTCGGGTATGCCGAATGCATGCCGTACCCTGTCTGCGTCGAACCCGCCCATCTGGTGCGCCATCAAGCCCATGGCGACAGCTTGCAGGCAAAGGTTTTCGGCTGCGGCGCCGGAATCATACTGTCCCCAGGCATTGGGTTTGCCGTTTTTTCGAAAAACGCTATTGGCGGTAACCAGTATCAGCAGCGGGGCATTCCTGACCCAGTTCTGGTTCCATTCTCCCAGGCAGTCGAAGGCCTTTTGCCACGCTGCGGAATCAGTGTTCCGGTCCCAGACGATGAAGCGCCAAGGCTCGTCCCCGAAGCAGGAAGGCGCCCAGCGGGCTGCCTCCATCAGGGCGACGATCTGTTCCCGGCTGACTGGCCGGGCGGCGTCATAGGCACGGCAACTCCAGCGCCTGGCGATGATTTCATGAATTGGAACGGCAGTCGTTGCAGATTTGTGTTGCATTATTATTGTTCCCTGGAAGGTTAACCGTAACGGGGTGGATTATAGCGTGCTTGGCGTGCCTGTGTTTGCTGGTCGGCATTCGCTCCGGCAAAGATGCGGATATGGACGCGGCGTTCTGCAATGGCGCTGAACTTTGTGCGGCCTTGTCTTCTGGGGCAGAATATCGCCTATGGAAACAGAAGTCCAAAAATATCGCGGCAGGTTCGCGCCATCCCCAACCGGGCCGCTGCATTTCGGGTCGCTGGTGGCGGCAGTGGGCAGCTTTCTCGACGCCAAATCTCACCATGGAGAATGGCTGGTGCGCATCGAGGATATTGATCCGCCAAGGGTCGTGGCGGGCGCCGCGGAGGGCATTTTGCGCACGCTGGAGGACTTGGCCCTGCATTGGGACGGCGAGGTGATGTATCAAAGCAGCCGAGGCGAGGCTTATCGCGAAGCGCTGGAGCAATTGCAGCGCCAGGGGGCTCTCTATCCATGCAACTGCTCACGGCGCGAAATTGCCGATTCCGCGCTGGCTTCCTCTTCCAGCCATGTCTATCCGGGATATTGCCGTAATGGCATGCGGGCCGGAAGGGACAGGCATGCGCTGCGGATAAGGACTGACGATGTGCTTGTCGAGTTTCATGACCGGTTGCAGGGGCATCGTTCCCAGGCTTTGGCACTGGAAACGGGAGATTTCGTGCTGCGCCGCGCCGACGGCTTCCATGCGTACCAGTTGGCGGTGGTGGTCGATGACGCCGCGCAGGGGATAAGCCATGTTGTGCGCGGCGCGGATATTCTCGATTCGACCCCGCGCCAGATTTATTTGCAGAGATTGCTGGGCCTGGCCACGCCGTCTTACCTTCATCTGCCGGTTGCGGTGAATATTCAGGGAGAAAAGCTCAGCAAGCAGACCCTGGCGCCAGCGGTTGATGCCGGCGCCCCCTTGCCTTCATTGTTCAAGGTTCTGGAATTTCTTGGCCAGGATCCGCCGCGCGAATTGTTGCAGGGCGACCTGGCATCGTTCTGGTCGTGGGCGATCGCACACTGGACGGTCGCCAGGATCCCGGCCAGGCGGACGAATCATGCCAATTGACTCCGGTCCGGCTCATGTGCGTGGTTTTGGGATTCAGGAGGAAGCTTGTGCGATTACTGTTGGTCGAAGATGACCGGATGATAGCCGAGAGCGTGCGCAAAGGGCTGCGTCAGGAAGGCTTCGCCGTGGACTGGGCGCAGGATGGACGCGCCGCCGAACTGCTGCTGCAAAGCGAAAATTTCGATCTTCTGCTGCTCGACCTGGGGCTCCCGCGCAAGGATGGCCTGGAGGTGCTGCGCGCGCTCCGCAGCCAGAACAACCCCCTTCCCGTGCTGATTCTGACCGCGCGCGATGCCGTGGCAGACCGGGTCAAGGGCCTCAATGCCGGTGCCGACGATTACCTGGTCAAGCCATTCGATTTCGACGAACTGGTGGCGCGCATCCATGCCCTGCTACGGCGCCAGGCAGGGAGGGGGGATCCGCTGATCCGTTACGGCCCGCTGATTCTCAACCCGATTACCCACGAAACCCTGTTCAACGGCGCGCCGCTTGCCCTTTCCGCGCGCGAGCTCGCGCTGCTCGAAGCCTTTCTGGACAGGCCGGGGGCCGTGCTTTCCATTGCCTATTTGCAGGAAAAAATGTACGGCCTGGATGACGATGTCGGCAGCAATACCGTCGAGGTCTATATCCACGCCCTGCGCAAGAAACTGGGTTCCGGTTTCATCAGAAATGTGCGCGGCGTCGGCTACATGGTACCCCGCCTGCCATGAAGTCGATCCGGCGCGCGCTGCTGCTTTGGCTCTCGGCGGGATTGCTCGCCGGCATCGCCGTGGCCGCTGGCCTGACCTATTACCAGGCGCGCGAGGAAGCCAATGAACTGTTCGATTACCAGATGAAGCGCATGGCAGCCTCCCTGCCTCACAGCGCCTTTGCCCCGCTGGCATCGCTCCCCGGCAACGAGTTCGACATCGAGGAAGACGTGGTGATCCAGATATGGGACAAAACCGGCATTCCCATTTATCTTTCGCAGCGTCATCCGACCCTGCCGCAACGCGCGGAACTCGGGTTCGCCAACGTAACCACGCCGGATGGCGTATGGCGCGTGTACAGCGCGCAATTGGGCGGAACCGTGGTACAGGTGGCTCAGCCGCTCAGCGCGCGGCGCGCGATCGCCGCGCAAACTGCGCTCAGGATGACCCTGCCCCTGATGGCGCTGTTGCCGTTCATGGGCGGACTGATCTGGCTGGCGGTGGGCAGGGGGCTGGCGCCCGTGCAGCGCATCGCGCATGAAGTGCAGACACGCGATTCGACCTCGCTCTCGCCCATTTCAAACAGCGGTTTGCCAGAGGAGATCGAACCCCTGGCGCACGCGCTCAATGACCTCCTGGCCAGGCTGGAGCGCTCCATCGGGGTACAGCGCGCTTTCGTCGCCGATGCGGCGCACGAATTGCGCACGCCGCTTACCGCGCTGAAGCTGCAGGTCCAATTGGTGGAGCGGGCGCCGGACGAGCGCGAGCGCAAGGCGGCAATCGCCGACCTCAAACAGGGCCTGGAACGGGCCTCTCACCTGGTTCAGCAACTGCTCACCCTGTCCCGGCAGGAAGCGGATGTGGCGGAAAGCGCGTTCAGGCGCGTCGACCTGCTCGATATCGCCCGTCTGGTGGTCGGCGAACACGCGCCGATTGCCGCGCAAAGGCATATTGACCTCGGCATCGAGGAAGCTGAGCCAACTCCCGTATTCGGGGATTTCGAGGCGCTGCGCATGATGCTCGGCAATCTGGTCGACAACGCGGTGCGCTACACGCCGCCGCATGGCCGCATCGACGTAGCCGTTTCGCCTTCCGGCGGGAAAGCCATGTTGAGCGTGACGGATAATGGGGAAGGCATCCCCGAGGAAGACCGGCAGCGGGTATTCGACCGCTTTTACCGTCGCGAGGGCGCGCAACCCCGGCAAGGCAGCGGGCTTGGACTGGCCATTGTCAGGAATATCGTCGAACGTCACCGGGGCGAGATCACTCTGGGGACGGGGCCGGGGGGGCGAGGACTGCGCGCAAGCGTGCAATTTCCGCTGGCTGAGATGTCCCCATCGCCGGAATGAGGTTTTCAAACCGGATGTTTCATAAATTGACGCGCGCCCTCGCTGGTCTTTTGTTCCGTAGGGAAATTTCGTTCGGTCGGGCGTATGAATAAAACGCCACTCCCTCACAAAATTCCCCTACGGAACAAAATCCTGCGCGATCATCACGCG
>Ga0315272_10001820_pt1 | contig 10516 bp, 10 predicted proteins | sample C3_middle_MG_FD_203918 | JGI IMG/M metagenome (GOLD analysis project Ga0315272, IMG submission 203918) | Sediment microbial communities from Yellowstone Lake, YNP, Wyoming, USA - C3_middle | ecosystem: Environmental > Aquatic > Freshwater > Lake > Sediment | place: USA: Wyoming | collected...
GCCAATGCACCGCAGACCCGCGCCCCCGAATCTTCTACCGCAGACATCGCCGCCGCGCTTGGTGTCGCCAGCACAGACATCGCCGGCAGTCCGCTGTGGGTGGATACCGGCAGCGAGCAACTCGTCGTGCCGCTGACCACCCCCGACGCGGTGCGCGCGTGCAAGCCCGACGCCGCGTTGCTGGCAAAGCACGCAAACAACGGACAACGGGCGCTGGCATATGTCTGGGCGCCACTCGGGGAGAACGCCGCACTGGTGCGCTTCTTCTTCCTCAAGCATGGCGCCGTCACCGAAGACCCCGGCACCGGTTCGGCCTGTGCCAACCTCGGCGGTTGGTTGCTCGCCAATGGACACCACGGCCCGCTGGCGTGGACACTGCACCAGGGCGAACAACTCGGTCGCGCCAACGTGCTCAAGCTCGGCATTGATGCCGCTGGCACGATCCAGGTCGGCGGCCACGTCATCGAACTCGGCCGCGGCGAAATCAACCTGCCCTAGAAATTCCAAAATGGACACCACTCCGATCCGCAATTACTTCACCGGCCTGCAGGAGCGCATCGTCGCGGCCCTCGAAAAATTCGATGGCCAGCCATTCCGGCGCGATGCCTGGGGTCGCGGCACCTCAATACTGCTTGAGGAAGGCAATTTCTTTGAGCGCGGCGGTGTTAACTTCTCGCACGTCACCGGCGACTCCATGCCCGCCTCGGCCACCGCCCACCGCCCCGAATTGGCCGGCCGCCGCTTCGAAGCCATGGGCGTCTCGCTGGTGCTGCATCCGCGCAATCCGTACTGCCCCACGGTGCACATGAACGTGCGCTGCTTCGTTGCGACGAAGGATGGCGCCGACGCGGTATGGTGGTTCGGCGGCGGCATGGACCTCACGCCCTACTATGGCCTTGTCGAGGACGCGCAGCATTTCCACCGCACCTGCCGCGACGCACTGGCACCATTCAATCTGGAAGCGGGCGACGACGTGCATGCGCGCTACAAGAAATGGTGCGACGAGTACTTCTTCCTCAAGCATCGCAACGAGGCGCGCGGTGTCGGCGGCATATTTTTCGATGACCTGAACGAAGGCGGCTTCGACAGATGCTTCAGCCTGACGCAGAGCGTCGGCGACCATTTCACTGCCGCCTACCTGCCGATCTGCGAGCGTCGCCGCGACCTGCCCTATGGCGAAAACGAACGTGATTTCCAGGCCTATCGTCGTGGCCGCTATGTTGAGTTCAATCTGGTGTGGGACCGCGGCACGCTGTTCGGCTTGCAGTCGGGTGGGCGTACCGAGTCCATCCTGATGTCGCTGCCGCCCATCGTGAAGTGGCGCTACGACTGGCATCCGCAAGCCGGCAGTGCCGAGGATAAGCTCTACACCGATTTCCTGCCGGCGCGCGACTGGCTGTAAAGGCGAACGATGCGGATCAATCCGGTCAAGGTACGCCTGGCGGCAGGCCTGCTCCTGCTGCTGCTCCTCGCCGTGCCCATGCCCATGCGCATCGTGCCGACATGGTCGCTGCGGGTTGTCGACATCGCCGGCGTACCGCAAGCCAACGTCAAGACCGTGCAGACCTGGCGCCACCCGCTGCTGCAGCCGGAGCAGGGAGAGGAAACCCGGACCAGCGACGCGCAGGGTCGTGTCGTCTTCGCCGAGCGCACTGCCTGGGGCAACGGCCTGCTCTCCCTGTACCGCGCGCTGGACGTCATATTCACGGCGGGAACCGGCGCCACTTTCGGGCCCGACGTCTGGGTGGTCGCCCGCAAGGACGTCAACACGGGCGGCAGCGACTTCTACCTGCCGGGCCGCACTCCGCCGGAAACCGTCATCATGCGCATGGACGGAGTGTGTCCGGCCGACGCGGTTGCGCCAAAGTCAGCGGCAGCAGTTCAGAGCAGCGCCGCCGCGCGATAGTGGGGTTCCGCCAGCGCCGGCTTTTCCAGATGGACAAGGAGTTGCGCCAGTTCAACATGGGCGGCGCGCGTTTCCGTCACGGCCAGCGAGGCTTCGAAATAGCTTTGCGCCTTTCCCCATAACTGCCGCTCGCGGCAGAGCTTGCCCAGGGCCAACAGCAACTGCGCGTCGCGCGGATGGTCGTGCAGCCACTTTTCGCAATGGGCGATGCGTCCCAGGGTGTCGCCGCCGGGACACTGGGCATAAGCCGCGATCAAAGTCGAGTCCCAGCGTTCGTCGAGGACTTCTTCAACCAGTTGCGCGGCGCCGGCACAATCGTTGGTCGCCGCCAAAGTACGTGCGGCAGTGACAACCAGCCCCGGCTGCAAGCGATCTTCTGAGGGCATCTCGCGCCAGTAGGCATGGATAGCCTTGGCATCGTCGGTCAGGGCCTTGAGCACTTCGCCGTGCGCGCGTCGGCGCAGCGGCGCGGCCTGCTCGGCACTCAATGCCTTGTGCTTTTCCAGCACGCGCACCAGGCGCGCCACATCACGCCAGTGATTGAGCCCCTGATGCGCGCGCAATGCCAGGCGCAGTGCGCCAATGTGGCGGCCACCCGATGCGGACATGCGCTCAAGTGCGGCCAGCGCGCCTTCAAAATCGCGTGCCTCGACACCCAACTCGGCTTCAGTCATCAGCACCGCCGTCATGCCACCTTCGGCATGGGCGTAGGCGCGGTCGCGCCACATCTGCATGCGCGCCTGGTCGCGCAATGCGTGCGCCGCGCGCCATGCCACCAGCGCGGCAAGGCCAAGGGCATGGCCGTTATCAAAAGTTTTCTCGGCGCTGCGGATGGCCAGCGAGAAGCGTCCTTCCGCCATGCAGCGGATTGCCTCATGCAGGGTATTCTCGGCGCTGCCCCGGGCACGCCGGGCGCGGTAGGCGCGGACCTCTTTTGGCAAGCGCGTCAGGGCGCCGGCCGTACGAAAAATCCAGTAAAGCGAAAAGAAGCCAATGAGCGCCGCGACGGCCAGAAAATTCAGCGACAGTTCGACGCGCCACGGCGGCAGCACGAACAGGGCATAGCCATCGTTGTAACGCGCAGCCAGCGACAGACCGACGGCCAGTGCCGCCAGCAGGAGCAGCCAGAGCAGGGTGCGCAGCATCAAGTCGCCCCGTGACAATCGAGCGAAGCGAGCTTGCATATACCCCACCGAGAGGGGGGGCAGGGGGGGTGGGCCATCATTTCGTCTTGAAGTTGCGCAGGGCGACCAAAGTCTCGTTCAACGTCGGCGGTTCCACCGCAACGTTGGCCGCTCCGAGGGTCTTGAGCGTCGCGACCGCAGCCTGCACCGGTTTGGCACGGCCATCGAAGTGGCGCTCCAGCCATTCCCGCGCCAGACGCGTATCGTCGCGGAAACTGCGCGCGTCGTGCGACAGCAGGGCGAGTCGGGCGTTGACCAGCCGCAGCTTGAGGTTCTCGCGCAGGAAGAAGCTCTGCGATGGCGACAGCAGGGCCGGATTCGGCGCGCCGGCACCGTCGATGCGCTCGATGCGCACCAGCTGCCGCAATTCCGCCCAGGTCTCGGCAGTGAAGCGTTCCCATATCGACGGCTGGGTGACACTTGGCGACTTCTTCGCGGGCTCCACTGCGCCACCGTGCACGGGTCGTTGCTCGAAGGCCAGGGGCATGGCGTCAACGCTGGCAACAATACTCTCCAGCTTCACCGCCATGCCCGGCACATCGGCCGTCGGCAGGGCGCGCAAGCGGTCAATGTCGCGAGCGATCAGTTTGCGTGCGCCGAGGAACTGTGGTCCCGCCACCCGCGCCAGTCGTGCATCGGCACTGGACAGCGCAATCAACGCGGCTTCAACGTTGCCGGCGAGTTGCAGTTGCTGCGCGGCGATGGACACCGCCTGCTCGACTTCGGCAATCACCCTTTCATCCCGACTCTTCAGCAGATCCTGATACATCTGTTCCAGCGCCAGGCGCTGCCCCTGGGATTCGGCGAGCTGCACCTCCAGTGCGGCGACCCTGCCCTGCAGCGTCTGCACGCCATCCTGCATACGTTGAACGGCGACGCGCGCCTCCTTCGTCTGCGCGTCGCTGTCGGCCAACCTGCGTGCCAGATCCCCGTGCAGACCCGACAGGCTCAGGCGTGCATCAAGCCAGGAGCCGAGGATGGCGACGGCGACTACGCCAAGGATGATGTTGCGACGGCGGACGTGGCTGGCCCCTGCGGGTTTCGCGGGCGCTGGAGCGGATTCAGGCGGTGCGGCTTCGCTGTTCATGGAAGTAGTCGACAAGGCCGGCAACGAGTCCGTCGTCGCCCGGGCCGGTGATTGAAATATGCTGCAAACCCAGCAGTCGGGCCTGCTCGGCGATGCGTGCATGCGGTACGAATACAGGGGTCTTCTTCAGCCAGCTCTGGCCAAACTTGCCGAGTATCTCCCACAGGTTGCGCAATCCCTCGCTACTGGTCAGTGTCACGGCATCAAGTTTGCCGTCCTGCCAGAATTTGAGCAAGGGTGCGGGATCGCTGGCCGGGCAAAAACGGCGATAGGCAGTGACGTATTCGACCGTGGCCGCGCGCTCCTTGAGGGTATCAAAAATCAGGTCGCGGCCACCGTCCCCACGAAAGATCACCACCCGCTTTCCCGCCATGTCCTGCAACCCGGGCAGGGCCAGCAGGCCTTCGGAGTCGAAGCGCTCCTGCGGCGAGATGATCTCGGTAATGCCGAACTTCTGCAATTCGCGTTCACTGCTGCGGCCCATGGTGGCCGCGCGCAGACCAGTCGGCCACTTGCGCCGGGCGAGAATGACATTGAGGGATTGGGCAATGGCGTTGGCGCTGACGAATACTGCCAGATCGAATCCGTCGAGGCGGATGGCGACGTCGAGCAGCGGCGACACGTCGTCGAGCGGAGCGATGGCCAACACCGGAAACAGCACAGGGTGTGCCCCCTGCGCCACCAGCGCCTGCGCCAGGTGCTCGGCCTGATCGGCCGGACGCGTCACCACGATGTTCCTGCCGGCAAGCGGAGCGGCGGTAGCGACGGCAGCGTCCATCGTTTAGCCGAGGGCAGCGAGGATTTCGTCGGCACCCTGGCGGCGCAATTCCGCTGCCAGCGCCAAACCGAGCGCTTCGGGATCGGCGGCGTCGCCGGAGAGTTCGGCGCGCGCAATGCGCGTGCCGTCGGGCAAGGCCACCAGCCCGCGCAGGAAAATCCGGCCGGCGCGCATCTCGGCATAGGCCGCCAGCGGTACTTCGCAACTGCCTGCCAGCGCCCGCGACACGGCGCGCTCGGTGCGCACGCAGGCAGCCGTGGTCGGATCGTTAAGCGGTGCCAGCCACTGCGCCACTTCGGGCCGCGCGGCAACCGCCTCAATGCCCAGCGCGCCCTGGCCCGCCGCCGGCAGTGACACCTCGGCCGACAGCACAGCGCGGATGCGGTCCTTGAGGCCAAGCCGGGTGAGGCCTGCGGCGGCAAGGATGATGGCGTCGTACTGGCCCTCGTCGAGCTTGCGCAGGCGCGTGTCCAGGTTGCCGCGCAGCGAGGTCACCGCGAGCGAGGGGTGGTTGGCATGCAACTGTGCCTCGCGGCGCAGGCTGGAGGTGCCGACCACGGCGCCTGGCGGCATGTCGTCGAGGCTGGCATAACGGCTGGAGACAAAAGCGTCGAGCGGTAATTCGCGCGGACCGGTGGCCACCAGCGCAAACTCCGGCGGAAGTTCCATCGGTACGTCTTTCATCGAATGCACGGCAATGTCGGCACTGCCGTCGAGCAAGGCGGTTTCGAGCTCCTTGACGAACAGGCCCTTGCCGCCAACCTTGGCCAGCGGCCGGTCGAGGATCTGGTCACCGCGCGTGGTCATGCCCAAAAGTTCGACGCTGCAGGCCGGGTATAATTGGCGCAGTAAAGCGCGTACGTGTTCGGCCTGCCAAAGGGCGAGGCGCGATTCGCGGGTGGCGATGACGATGCGTTCGGGGCTGATCACAGACAACGGTCCTGGGACAAAATTTCAAGGAGACAGACAGAATGGCGCGTACAGCCATGGCGCAAAAGCCGCGCCGCGCCGCGTTATTGCAGCATTTGCTGGCACTGGCGATTCTAACATGGGCCGCGTGGGCGCCATCGGCGTACGCCCTGACCAGTGTCGAGGATTTTGCCGCCGACGCGCGCCTGATGCGCGAACGCCGGATTCCAATGCTGCTGCTTTTCAGCGCCGACGGCTGCAGCTGGTGCGAGCATGCCCGGCAAATGGTGCTCGACCCGATGGCGGCCGATCCCGGCAATGCCAATCGCGTGTTGATCCGCCAGGTCAACATTGACCACCGCACCCGCGTTGCCGACTTTTCCGGCAAACCGACGACGCATCTTGATTTCGCCGCGTTGCACAAGGCGCGGCTGACGCCAACCTTGATGGTGCTCGATGCCGATGGCAGGGAAATCGCCGAAGCCATCGTCGGCGTTCGACTCCTGGATTTTTACGGCACCTACGTCGATCGCGCCATTGATGCCGGCCTGAGCCGCATCCGCACCAGGACACCCTGAGCCCGGCGATGGACACCCTGACGGCCGCCGACAAGGACCACCCGCTGCGCGAAGACATCCGCCTGCTCGGACGCCTGCTTGGCGACACCGTGCGCGAGCAGGAGGGCGCAGCCGCCTTCGACACCGTCGAGCGCATCCGGCAACTGGCGATCCGCCTGCACCGCGACGACGAAACCACTGCCCGCAGCGAACTCGAAGCCATCCTCGACGGCCTCGACCGCGACCGCACCAACCAGGTGGTGCGCGCCTTCAGCTACTTCTCGCACCTCGCCAACATCGCCGAGGACCTGCACCACATCCGCCGCTCGCGTGCCCACCTCATTGCCGACTCGGCGCCGCGCGAAGGCAGCCTGAGCCTGGCCCTTAGCCGAGTGCGCGAGGGCGGCCATGGCGCGGCGGCGCTGCGCGAGTTTTTCAAGCACGCACTGGTCAGCCCCGTGCTCACCGCCCACCCGACTGAAGTGCAGCGCCGCAGCATCTTCGTCGCACAGATGAAAATCTCTGCCCTGCTCGACCAGCGCAGCCGCATGCAGCTCACGCCGGAGGAGCTGGCCGCCAGCGACGAAGGCCTGCGCCGCGCCGTTCTGACGCTGTGGCAGACGCGCATGCTGCGCCTGAAGAAGCTGTCGGTGGTCGACGAGGTCACCAACGGCCTGTCCTTCTACGACACCACCTTCCTCAAGGCACTGCCGCGACTCTATGGCGCACTGGAGGACAGTCTCGCCACGGCCGACGCCTTCTGGGCCGAGCAGGAACTGCCCAACTTCCTGCGCATGGGCAGCTGGATCGGCGGCGACCGCGACGGCAACCCCTTCGTCACCGCCGACGTGATGCGTTCCGCCCTGCGCATGCAGAGCACGCGCGTGCTCGACTACTACCTCGAAGAAGTCCACCGCCTCGGCGCCGAGCTGTCGCTGTCCTTCGGCATGATCCAGGTTAGCGAAGACCTGGCCGGCCTGGTCAAGCATTCGCCCGACCGCTCGCCGCATCGCGAGGACGAACCCTACCGCCGCGTCCTCGCCGGCATTTACGCGCGGCTGGCCGCCACGGCGCGGGCACTGGACAACCACGAGGCGCTGCGCCACGCCGTCGGCGCAATGCCTCCCTACGCCAATGCCGCAGAATTCCTTGGCGAACTCGACATCATGCGCAGCTCGCTCGACGCCAACGGCTCGCACCTGCTGGCGCGCGGCCGGCTGCGCCGCCTGCGCCGCGCCGTCAAGGTCTTCGGCTTCCATCTCGCCGTGCTCGACCTACGGCAAAACTCCGACGTGCATGTGCGCACGGTGCATGAATTGTTTGAGGCCGCCCGCCCCGGTGTGGACTACGCCGGCCGCGCCGAGGAGGGCCGCATCGCCTTGCTGCTGGGCGAACTGGCCACGCCGCGCCTGCTCTCCTCGCCCTTCGTCGGCTACAGCGAGGAGACCCTGGGCGAGCTCGCCATCTTCCGCGCCGCGCGCGAAGCGCACGAGCGCTACGGCAAGGATGCCATCGAGAACGTCATCATCTCCAAGGCCGACGGCGTCTCCGACGTGCTCGAAGTCGCGCTGCTGCTGAAGGAAGCGGGGCTGTGCCGCCCGCGCGAGGGCGAGATCGACGTCAACATCGTGCCGCTGTTCGAAACCATCGACGACCTGCGCCGCGCCAGCAGCACCATGGATGCACTGTTCGCACTGCCGGGATATCGCCGCCTCATCGAATCGCGCGGCATGGTGCAGGAAGTCATGCTCGGCTACTCCGACAGCAACAAGGACGGCGGCTTCCTCACCTCTGGCTGGGAGCTGTACAAGGCGCAGAACGCGCTGGTGGAAGTGTCCAAACGGCATGGCGTGCGCCTGCGTCTGTTCCACGGCCGCGGTGGCACCGTCGGTCGCGGTGGCGGCCCCAGCTACGAGGCCATCCTGGCGCAACCGCCCGGCGCCGTTCAGGGCGCGATCCGCATCACCGAGCAGGGCGAGGTCATCGCCTCCAAGTACTCCAACCCCGAGGTCGGCCGCCGCAACCTCGAGATCCTCGTCGCCGCCACGCTGGAAGCCACGCTGCTGCCCCATTCCAGCGGCGTGCCCAGCCCCGGCGGCGTGCCAAGCGCCGACTGCCTGGCGGCGATGGATGAGCTCTCCGAGTCGGCCTTCCAGGCCTACCGCAACCTCGTCTACGAGACACCGGGCTTCGCCGACTACTTCTGGGAGTCGACGGTCATCAACGAGATCGCCGAACTCAACATCGGCAGCCGCCCCTCGTCGCGCAAGAAAACGCGCGCCATCGAGGACCTGCGTGCCATTCCCTGGGTGTTCTCGTGGTCGCAGTGCCGCCTGATGCTGCCCGGCTGGTACGGCTTCGGCAGCGCCGTGCAGGCCTTCATCGCGCAACGCGGCGACGCGGCCATCGAACTGCTGCGGCTGATGCATCGCGACTGGCCCTTCTTCCGCACCCTGCTCTCCAACATGGACATGGTGCTGGCCAAGAGCGATATCGGCATCGCCGCGCGCTATGCCGAGCTGGTCACCGATGCCAAACTGCGCGACGCCATCTTCCCGCGCCTCAAGGCCGAGTGGCAGGCAAGCGTTGATGCACTGGCAGCCATCACCCAGCAGAAAGAACTGCTCGACGGCAACCCGCTGCTCAAGCGTTCCATTCGCAACCGCTTCCCCTACCTCGACCCGCTCAACCACCTGCAGATCGAGCTGCTCAAGCGCCACCGCGCCGACCACGGTCAAGCCGGCCATGAGAGTGACGAACGGGTGAAACGCGGCATCCACCTCACCATCAACGGCGTCGCCGCCGGCCTGCGCAACAGCGGCTAGGAAGCGGCTTCAAGCTCTCGGCACGAACGGGAGGACACCCCTGCCGGCGCTGCCGATTGCGGGCGAACTTGACCACGGTCAATGCGCTGCGGAATCGGGGTGGCTAGTGTGAAGCCAGTGCCGTACAAACGAAGGAGGGGACCATGTCCCTCACAACCAGCCAATTGTCATCGCTCGGCAAGACGCTAGACGCCCAATACGTGGCGCTGCTTGAGGAAGTACGCGACGAGCTCGACACACCCGAGCACCAGCAGTATGTCGAGCTGATCGATCGCGGCCCGGGCGACGGTGCCGATGTGGCGATCGGCGCGGTGTTGGCCGACATGCAGCTCACGCTCATCGACCGTCATGTCCGCGAACTGCGCGACATCGAGGCCACCCTGGCGCGCGTCCGCGACGGGAGTTTCGGCACCTGCTGCGATTGCGGCGCCGACATTGCCTTCGCCCGCCTGCAGGCCTACCCGACCGCGCGACGCTGCGTCGCCTGCCAGGGGCGGCGAGAGAAGCTCTACGCCAGCGAAGTCGTGCCTGCGCCCTGACCCCGGGGCCGCTTACTTTTCCTTTTCGAGGGCGATGCGGAAGGCTTCCAGCCGGGCCTCGTAGTCCGCGGCTTCACCGTAGTCGAGGAAGCGAGCGTAGCGCGCGTGGGTGCCGACGATCTTGCGGGCGTGCTTGATGGGGCAGAAATACTGCTCGGTGCGCGCCACGATCTCGGCGACATAGAGAATCAGCCCGCTGCCGTAGGCGCAATAGGTGCAGTGGAACTTCTCGACAAAGTTGAGGTATTCGAGGTGCTGCCGGTCGACCACGATGTAGTCGCCGCGCCGCACCTGCGGCACACGGTAGATCGGAAAGCAAACCATCTGGTAAAAGCTGACAAAGAGGTCGAGGATGACCAGTGGCACGATCATGCCGTAGATGATCGGTCCGGTGAGCAGGTTCTGTGGCCGGTAGGTCACCAGCCAATGGAAGAAACCGGACTTGAGCCGACGGTGCGCCTCCTTGACGGTTCGCTCAAACTCGACGCGTTTGCCGTGAATCTTGAAAAGCACGCTGCTCTCCTGCTCCTGCACGGCCACACGTAACTCGGCTTCGAGGGCGGCCATCTGGTCGAGCAAGTTGCGTATGCGTTCGTTCATGGCGGCTTCCCGGCGGTTGATGGCGGACTTTAGCAGGCAGCGCTAAAGGAAGCCCCATTACCCCACGAAACCACGGAGCCGGAGGAATGGGGCCGCTTTAATGTTGCCGATATCTCCAATTTGGTCTATCA
>Ga0315272_10001821_pt1 | contig 10513 bp, 10 predicted proteins | sample C3_middle_MG_FD_203918 | JGI IMG/M metagenome (GOLD analysis project Ga0315272, IMG submission 203918) | Sediment microbial communities from Yellowstone Lake, YNP, Wyoming, USA - C3_middle | ecosystem: Environmental > Aquatic > Freshwater > Lake > Sediment | place: USA: Wyoming | collected...
AATCTCCTCCAGGCGCGACAGGTTTCCATTTTCGGCTGCGTGCCCGTTGCTGGCATCGTCTTGCTGAATCCAGGGTTCGGTCAGTTCCATGGCAAGGCTCCCCATTGGAAGATAAGGAGCTATAGGCTAAGGAGGAAATGTGACGGCAATATGAAGATCGGCTTACTGCGGGCTGATTGGTCGGAGCTGCCATTCCAGCATGACGCCAGGCTCGTCCGGTTGGGCCCGGAACTTGCAATCAATGCCGATAGCCACCACGGCAGCAAGATGGTCACCGCTGTATAGCAGGGGCAGCATCTGGCGTGACCAGGGCGGTATGCCAGCCTCCTGGAAGAGGTTTTTCAGGCTGCGGCGAGGGCGCGCGCAGTCGGGTTGCAGACGTTCCCCGCCTTGCCGGATCCGAATGGTGACGCGCGCCTGTTGCAGGCGGGCGAGGCTGATGCCCTGGCCGTGTGCGCGGCAGAACTTGAGTGCGCCGCCCAGTTCGGGGAGCGCTATCTCGTTTTCGCCTTGCCATGGCTGGCATAGGGAAGAAGGTGGGGCGCCCAGCGCCGGAACGAGCCAGGCCCGGTCAAGGTAGCGCTGGAGTTCGAATGCGCCGAGCTGAATTTTGACGCGGGCGTCCCGCCTGGCCTCAAGCAACTGGCGCAGCATTTCCTCCAGGCGGATGGCGCTGGGCGCGGCGATGCCGTGTTGTTTCAGGTAATGGCGCAGCAGATTCCTGGCGCGGGGAGGGGACAGGCGTGCCAGGGCGGGAATGGAGAGATTCTGGCCGTCGATCGCGCGGGCGCCATCCAGTCGCGCCAGTTCATCCTGCAGAGAGGCGCTTTCGGCGAAGTTGCGGCTGGCGCGATAGAGCGTTTGACGGTAGGCGGGGAAGCGTTCCTCGATCACGGGCAGCAGGCGGTGGCGCAGAAAATTGCGGTCGAAGCGCGTGTCCAGGTTGCTCTCGTCCTCCACCCAGGACAGCTTGTGCCTGCGCGCATGGTGTTCCAGCGCGCTGCGCGGAATCTCCAGCAACGGGCGCAGCAGGCGCTGGTTTTCTTCTGCCATGGCGCTTGCGCCCGCCACGCCGCAACCGCGCAGCAGTTGCAACAACAAGGTCTCGACCTGGTCGTCGAGGTGATGCGCCAGCACGATGAAATCGCCGCTGGAGCGCGCCAGGGCCGCGTGGCGTGCGCTGCGTGCCGCGGCTTCCAGGCTGTCGCTGGCGCGGGAAACCGTAACGGTGGCGATTTCGAGGGGGACGTCATATTCCTGGCAGCGCGCGCGGCAGAAAGCCGCCCACTCACCTGCGTGGGGGCTGAGCTGGTGGTTGATGTGAATGGCGGAAAGACGGAACTGCAGCGGGTCGCGCAGCCGCGCCAGGATATCGAGCAGCACCATCGAATCTACCCCGCCGCTCAAGGCCAGGGCCAGGTGCTGGCCGGGTCTAACCCGCTTGTTTAGTATTTGTGCGACGTGAGGGAGCAGGTCAGGCTGTGGTTTCTTTGAACTTGCCATAGCTCATCAGCCGCGCGTAACGCGTTTTCAGCAGTTCGTCCAGCGATGGGTTTTTCTGAATCTGGCTCATGCTTTCCTGCAGCGCCTTTTTGAGCGTCTGCATCGTCGTGTCGGGATCGCGATGAGCGCCGCCTATGGGTTCGCTGACGATCTTGTCGATCAGTCCCAGCGCCTTGAGGCGGCTGGCGGTGATGCCCAGCGTTTCCGCGGCGAGCGGCGCCTTGTCCGCGCTTTTCCACAGGATGGAGGCGCAGCCTTCAGGCGAAATGACGGCATAACTGGAATATTGCATCATCAGGGTCACATCTCCGACGCCGATCGCCAGCGCGCCGCCCGAGCCGCCTTCGCCGATGATGGTGCAGATGATCGGCGTGCGCAGTCCGGACATGACATACAGATTGCGCGCGATGGCTTCGGATTGCCCGCGTTCTTCGGCGCCGATGCCGGGATAGGCGCCCGGGGTGTCGATAAAGGTCATCACCGGGATGCCGAATTTTTCCGCCATGCGCATCAGGCGCAGGGCCTTGCGGTAACCCTCCGGGCGCGGCATGCCGAAATTGCGGCGGATCTTTTCCTTGGTGTCGCGGCCCTTCTGGTGGCCGATCACCATGACAGACTGGCCATCGAAACGGGCCAGTCCACCGACGATGGCGGGGTCGTCGGCATAGGCGCGATCACCATGCAGCTCTTCAAAATCGGTGAAAATATTCTGCAGGTAATCCAGGGTATAGGGCCGCTGCGGGTGGCGCGCAACCTGCGAAATCTGCCATGCGCCGAGTTTTGCGTAGATGTCCCTGGTGAGGCCCAGGCTTTTTTTCTGCAGGCGCGCGACCTCTTGCGAGAGGTCGAGCGAAGAGTCTTCCTGAACCTTGCTCAGCTCTTCGATCTTGCCTTCGAGCTCGGCGATGGGCTGTTCAAAATCAAGAAAAATGGTTTTCATGGGCGGGCGCTACCTGATGACGAAATGTATGATACAGAGCTGACGAGCGAAAAAGAAGGGGCCGCGAGCCCCTTCTTTCAGCCTTGCTTGCCAGGGGCCAGCGGCGTGTCGCCCTGATCCAGGTTGAATGCCTTGTGCAGAACGCGTACGGCGAGCTCCAGGTATTTCTCGTCGATCACCACGGAAATCTTGATTTCAGAGGTGGATATCATCTGGATGTTGATGCCCTCTTCCGCCAGGGTGCGGAACATGGTGCTGGCGATGCCGACGTGGGAACGCATGCCGACACCCACCACCGAGACCTTGGCGATTTTCACGTCGCCGACCACTTCGCGCGCGCCGATATGGGCCTGAACGCCTTTCAGGACGGCGATGGCTTTTTCATATTCGTTGCGATGCACGGTGAAGGTGAAATCGGTGGTGCCGTCGGCGCCGACGTTCTGGATGATCATGTCCACTTCAATGTTGGCGTCCGCCACCGGCCCCAGGATCTGGTAGGCGATGCCCGGGCGGTCAGGCACGCCCAGCACGGTGATCTTTGCTTCATCGCGATTGAACGCAATGCCCGAAATAATCGCTTTTTCCATTTTATCGTCATCCTCAAATGTAATCAGCGTGCCGTCGCCGCCTTCTTCGAAGCTTGAGAGCACGCGCAGTTTTACCTTGTATTTTCCGGCGAATTCCACCGAACGGATCTGCAGCACCTTGGAGCCGAGGCTGGCCAGTTCGAGCATTTCCTCGAAGGTGATGGTGTCCAGGCGGCGCGCTTCCGGAACGATGCGCGGGTCGGTGGTGTAAACGCCGTCCACATCGGTATAGATCTGGCACTCGTCTGCCCTGAGCGCAGCGGCCAAGGCCACCCCGGTGGTGTCCGAGCCGCCGCGGCCGAGGGTGGTGATGTTGCCGTCCTCGTCCACACCCTGAAAGCCCGCGACCACGACGACATATCCTGCGTTGAGGTCAGCATGGATTTTTTCGTCGTCGATCGAAACGATGCGTGCCTTGGTGTGGGCGTCGTCGGTGACGATTTTCACCTGCGCGCCGGTGTAGCTTTTGGCCTTGAGGCCCAATTCCTTGAGCGCCATGGCAAGCAGGGCGATGGTGACCTGCTCCCCGGTGGAAACCATGACATCCAGCTCGCGCGGGTCGGGCGTGCTCTGAATTTCCCTGGCCAGCGCGAGCAGGCGGTTGGTTTCTCCGCTCATGGCCGACAGCACCACCACCACCTGGTGGCCGAGGCCGCGGAAGCGCGCCACGCGGCGGGCGACATTCTTGATCCGTTCGGGGTTGCCGACCGAGGTGCCCCCGTATTTCTGTACGATTAGTGCCATTGCATGCTCTGAAAAAATTGGAGATTTTAACTTATTTACAGGGAGGAAACGAGGGCGTATCGTCTTTAATTCAATGACATTATGCTTCGTCCCTATCACACAAAAATTTCACTTGTCTATAAGGGAAAACCATTATTCCATGATATTATTTTCGTGTTATTTTTCGAGTGCCAATCGAAGAATTAATTTAAGTCATTTAAATCATTTGCTTGAGGTGCGTAATCATGAAACTTTTTGAAAAAATAGCCAACCCCCGTGAAATTCGTCGCAAGCTTGGCATGAACCAGCAGGAGTTCTGGACCAAGATCGGTGTAACCCAGAGCGGCGGTTCGCGTTATGAAAGCGGTCGCGACATGCCCAAGCCGGTGCGGGAATTGCTGCGCCTGGTGCACATGGAACAGGTCGACCTGTCCAAGGTTAAGCGCGAGGATTTCGAGATCGTGGAATACATGAAGCAATCCCACGCCGACCTTTACAAGAGCATGAGGAAAGCCGTGCGCAGCGCCCACAAGGAAAGCGGCACCAACATGCACTAACGGTCATCGCAGCGCCGCCCCGCCCCGAATCATGAAACAGTGCTGCGCCATGAGCGTTTCCCTTACCCCTGGCCTTTCTCCCTCCGGGAGAGGGTTGGGATGAGGGAAGGAGCGGGGGCGAGGTCTCGCTGCGCGGGTTTCGCGTTAAACGCTGAGTTTTACAGTCAGCCCCAGTTGCCTGATATCGCTGGCAAATGCTTCGAGCCAGGCGCTGGGGGGGGGGCTCAGGCGCGGCGCCTCCGGTTGCAGCGAGGGCCGTGCCAGGCCATAGAGCAATACGCCTTGCAGCGGGGTGCTTTCGTCCCGACAGCGCGCCAGAAACCGCAGGTAAGCCTGGCGCTCATCCGGCGAGGCGGGCTGGTCGTCCAGCGCAAATATCGCGGTTTGAATCCAGGTGGGACAGAGCCCGGCGGCAATGCGTAAATTCCTCAGCGCGGTTTCGGCGCTCTGGCGGCTGTGATTGATGCGTAGCCGGCCTTGCGAGGTCGCGCTATCCAGCTTGAACCATACTTCCCCATTCAAAGGCGCCATTTTTCTTATCCCGTTGCGCACGGCGGAACGATGGATCAGGCTGCCATTGGTGATGAGTATCAATTTGATCGAGCCGCGCAGGTGGAATTCGTCCATGACGTGGCCGATCACTTCGATGACGCGTTCGAATTCGGCGGCGCTGGTGGGCTCACCATTGCCTGACAGGGCGATGTCATTGAGACGCCGGGCTTCCGGCGGTACCTTGTCGCGCATGAACGAACCATGCAGCAATTCGCCCAGAAATTCGCGCAATTCCTTTTCCAGCAAGAGCAGGTCCACCGGCGGGGCGCTGCCGCGCTGTAAATGCGGTACCTGACAATAAATGCAGCGCCAGTTGCAGGCGTTGTTGGTGTTGAGGTTGATGCCGACCGATACGCCGCCGCCACGGCGTGATATGACGGGGTAGACGTAGCGCAGCCCGGCGCTGTCGCGGCTGTGATTGGTGGTCGTCAGTTGGCGGTTATCGGCGTTCATGAGCCTGATTGAACCACTGAACGCCGTCTCCGGCAAGAGATGGGTGATATAATCACTGCTCATTTTTCGAGCGTTTTCCGATATGCTGATTACCCGCAGGCTGGAGTTCGATGCCGGCCACCGCATTCCCAACCATGGCAGTCAGTGCCGACACCTGCATGGCCATCGCTACGCGCTTGAAATTACGCTTTCCGGCCAGATTATCAGCGCGGAGGGGGACCCGGAGCAAGGCATGGTGATGGACTTTTCGGCTGTCAAGACCATTGCCAATGAGATTCTGGTCAGCCGCTGGGATCACGCATTCCTGGTTTATCGGGGAGACGCGGCGGTGGTGGCGTTTCTGGCTACGCTGCCCGAACACAAGACGGTAGTGCTGGATGCCGTTCCGACTGCGGAAAATCTTGCAGCAGAGGCTTTTCGTGTGCTTGATGCGGCTTATGTCGATACCTACGGAAACCAGTTGCGCCTGGAGCGCGTGCGTCTTTACGAAACGCCCAATAATTGGGCGGATGCCGTGCGCTAAGTGCCTGTCTTGGCTCACGGGCGGCGCGATGTTTAAACTGATCGTTCTGGCTTTTTCCCTGTTGTCGTTGTCACAGGCTGGCGCCGCCAGTCACGACGACGATTTTCTGGCGGCCCGGGACGCATTTCGCGCGGGCGATGCCTTACGGCTGGGTACGCTCGCCAAGCGTTTGAACGGCTCGGTGCTGGCGCCTTACCTGGCTTATTACCAGCTCCAGTTGCGGCTCAGGGACGCCAGCGAAGAGGAGGTGCACGGCTTTATCGCCAGAAACGCCGATTCTCCTCTTTCCGACCGCCTGCGTGCCGATTGGCTGCGAATCCTGGGGCAGCAGCAAAACTGGGCGCTGTTCGAGGCGGAATATCCGGCACTGGTGAACAATGATGATGTCGAGCTTGCCTGCTTTGCGCTGCAGGCCGGGCTGCAGCGTGGCGATGATGCAGCCGTCCGGGAGGCGCGGCGGAAATGGTTGAGCGGCGGTGAATTGCCGCAATCCTGCAAGCCGGTGTTCGATGCCCTGTTCGCGGCCGGAACGCTCGCTGCCGGAGATTTGTGGGCGCGCATCCGCCTTGCGCTGGAGATGGGCAATATCGGCGTGGCGCGCCAGATAATCACGGATTACCTGCCTGAGAAGCAAAGGGCCAGCCTCAGGAATCTGGAAAAGGTGGCCGACAACCCGCAGCAATTTCTCGATTCAGGTGCCGTGGACACGCAAAGCCGACCCGGCCGCGAACTGGCCATGTTCGCCATTTACCGCCTGGCGCGCAGCTTGCCGGCTGCCGCGGAGCCCTGCTGGGAACGCTTGCGCACGCGCTTTGACGCCGAAGAACAGGCTTATGTTTGGGGGCAGATGGCTTTTCATGCCGCGCGCCAACATGATCCTGTGGCCCTGAAATGGTTTCACAAGGCGGAAGACGCGCCGCTCAACGAATTGCAAATGACCTGGCGGGTGCGCGCAGCCCTGCGCGCACAGGATTGGTCCGAGGTTCTGTCCGGCATCGCGGCGATGCCGGAGACATTGCAAAACCAGGGCGCATGGCGCTACTGGAAGGCGCGCGCACTCAAGGCCGGCGGCCAGGTCGGAGCTGCCAACGCGATTCTGGCGCCCTTGTCGCGCGAACATAATTTCTATGGGCAGCTGGCGACCGAGGAGTTGGGCGCGGTGGTCAGCAACCCGGTTGCCACCTACGAACCCGGCACAGACGAAATAAGATCGGTCAGAGACCTGCCCGGCATCCAGCGTGCCTTGGCGCTGTATCGACTCAATCTGCGCACCGAGGCCAACCGCGAGTGGATATGGGCGACACGCGGCTTCGACGACAAGCAGTTGCTGGCAGCCGCGGAAATTGCACGGCGCAACAACTGGCTCGACCGCGCCATCAATACGGCCGACAAAACGCGCGAATTGCATGATTTCAGCCTGAGCTATCCCGCGCCTCACCGCGACGTGATGCAGGTCTACGCCCGCGAGCGCGATCTTGACGAGGCGTGGGTATACGGTTTGATCAGGCAGGAAAGCCGCTTTGTACAGCAGGCGCGCTCCAACGTTGGAGCCTCGGGCCTGATGCAACTGATGCCAACCACCGCGCAATGGATCGCCCGGCGGCTCGGCCTCAAGCATTTCAGGCAAAATCTCGTCGCTCAGCTCGATACCAATATTTCCTTTGGCACCTATTATCTGAAGTATGTACTGGACACCAACGATGGCCAGCCGGTACTCGCCACCGCCTCATACAATGCCGGCCCTTCCCGGGCCAGACGCTGGAAGGATGAGCACGCGCTGGAAGGGGCAATTTATGCCGAATCCATCCCCTTTACCGAAACCAGAAACTATGTGCAGAAAGTCATGAGCAATGCCAGCTATTACGCCAACCGATTTGGACAGCAAGTGGTGACGCTCAAGCACAGGCTGGGGACGATCTCGGGCACAGCCGGCGAAAAGGCGTGCCAGGACGGGGATGAACGCAGTCCTTCCTGCGATCCGTGACGCGCAGCCGATATCCGGGCTAGAATTGTCCTGTTTTTCAGGCGGCAGTATTTTTGGGGCGAAAAATGAATATCAGGAAAGTATGTGTATTGGGGGGCAGCGGCTTTGTCGGTATTCACCTCGTCAACAAGCTGGTCGTGGCGGGTTATTCGGTGCGGGTCCCGACGCGCCGGCGCGAGCATGCCAAGACAGTGGCGGTATTGCCCGATGTGGAAGTGGTGGAGGCCAATATTTTCGACCCGGTCGATCTCGACCGCCATTTCGCCGGCATGGATGCGGTAATCAACCTGGTGGGCATACTCAACGAAAGCGGGGCTGGCCAGGGCAGTTTCCATGAGGTTCATGTCGAGTTGCCACGCAAGATCGTGCAGGCCTGTGCCGCAAGCGGCGTGAAGCGCCTGCTGCATATGAGCGCATTGAATGCCAGTACCGCTGCGCCGAGCGCTTACCTGCGGTCAAAGGGGGAAGGGGAGGCCGTCGTGCTTGAAGCCGGCGTGCCGCACGGCAAGAATGAAAACCTGTCATGTGATGATCCCGGGTTTGTCCGTGGCAACGGGCTTGAGGTGACAACTTTTCGCCCCTCGGTGATTTTTGGCCGCGAAGACTCTTTTCTCAACAAATTTGCCGGCCTGCTCAAAATTGCGCCGGTATTGCCGCTGGCAAGCCCGCAGGCCAGATTCCAGCCGGTGTTTGTGGAAGATGTGGCACAGGCGTTCGTCGCCAGTCTCGGCAATCCGGCTACCTTCGGTCAAAGCTATGATTTGTGTGGACCGAAAGCCTATGCCTTGCGCGAGCTGGTGAGCCTGGTGGGGGTCATGACCGGCCACCGGCGCAGGATTATTGGCCTCTCTCCCCGCCTCTCCTATCTTCAGGCATGGTTTCTGGAATGCCTGCCGGGCCGGAAAATCATGACGCGCGACAATTACTACACCATGCAGGTCGATTCGGTATGCAGCGCGGGGTTTCCCAGTATCTTTGGCCTGAAGCCGAGCGCGATCGAAGCCGTGGCGCCGGCTTACCTGGTCGAAGCCAGCCCTTACCAGGCTTATCGCTCCGCGGCGGGGCGCTGATCGCCCGATGAGGGTCTACCAGGTAGGCGGCGCGGTGCGCGATGAATTGCTCGGCCTGCCCGTGCAGGACAGGGATTATGTGGTGGTAGGCGCCACGCCGGAAGAAATGATCAGGCAGGGCTTTCGTCCCGTGGGCAAGGATTTCCCGGTTTTTCTCCATCCCCGGACCCATGAGGAATATGCCCTTGCGCGCACCGAACGCAAGACGGGGCGCGGCTACAGGGGCTTTCAGGTCCATGCATCGCCAGAAGTGACGCTGGAGCAGGACCTGGCGCGGCGCGACCTTACCATCAATGCGATTGCCAAGGATCCGGAAGGGCGCCTCATCGATCCCCATGGCGGGATGAAAGATATCCGGGCCGGCATTCTGCGCCATGTCAGTCCGGCGTTCGCCGAGGATCCGGTGAGAATTCTGCGCGTGGCGCGTTTCGCGGCTCGTTTCGAACAGTTTTCCATTGCCCCTGAAACCCTCGCCCTGATGCGCGCCATGGTGGACAATGGCGAAGTGGATGCGCTGGTGGCGGAACGGGTGTGGCAGGAGATTGCCAAGGGGTTGATGGAGAAGAAACCCTCGCGCATGTTTTACGTCTTGCGCGAGAGCGGTGCCCTGGCGCGCATCTTGCCCGAAGTGGAGCGTTTGTTCGGCGTGCCGCAAGCGGCGCAATACCATCCCGAAATCGATAGCGGGATACATGTAATGATGGCGGTGGATTGCGCCGCAGCACGAGATTATTCCCTGCCGGTACGCTTTGCTGTCCTGACGCACGATCTGGGCAAGGGAACCACGCCGCGGGAAGAATGGCCGCACCATATTGCTCATGAGGCACGCGGCTTCGAACTCATCAAGCCGCTTTGCCAGCGCCTGCGCATCCCCAACGATTGCCGCGATCTGGCCTTGGTGACGGCGCGCTTTCACGGGCTGGTCCACCGCGTATTCGAGCTGCGCCCGAAAACGCTGCTGAAGCTGTTGCTGGAAACCGATGCCCTGCGTCAGCCGCGGCGCTTCAAACAGTTTTTGCAGGCTTGCGCCGCCGATGCCTGCGGACGCGCAGGCTTTGAAAACCATGCTTTCGCGGCGGAAGGTTTTCTGCTCCAGGCGCTGGATGCGGTTGCCGGGATTGATGCCGGCGCGCTGGCCGGACAGTGCGCCGACCCCGCTGCCATCAAGGAGCGGGTCGCCCGGGCGCGCCTGGCGGCAATCAAGAAATGGCTTCAGCACAGGCGCGAGCCTGTCATGCAGTAAACGTCATTTAAGCCCAGATGCTCCATTAGGCGGCTCTTTGAGGCTAACGATCATGGCGATTCGCCACGCCGAATCATGAAACAGCGATTCGCCATGATCGTTTCCCTCACCCCCGCCATCCCTCACCCCTGGCCCATCTCCCGGAGGGAGAGGGGAGCGCTCGCCCCTTCTCCCTCCGGGAGAAGGTTGGGATGAGGGAGGGCGCGCCCGCAAGGGGTGTCCCCGCCGGGATTGGCGGCAAGGCCGCTCAATCCGGCGAGAAGGGGGACGAGGAAACGCTTCGCGCTCCCATTACGTTAATCTGGGTTAAAATGTTTATGTAATCCTTCCCGCGGAATCCTGAAATCATGCAGATACTGGGCCAATATCCCTTCAAAC
>Ga0315272_10001822_pt1 | contig 10510 bp, 9 predicted proteins | sample C3_middle_MG_FD_203918 | JGI IMG/M metagenome (GOLD analysis project Ga0315272, IMG submission 203918) | Sediment microbial communities from Yellowstone Lake, YNP, Wyoming, USA - C3_middle | ecosystem: Environmental > Aquatic > Freshwater > Lake > Sediment | place: USA: Wyoming | collected...
TGATGTTGCAACATTAACAAATTTCTCTGCGCCCTCATTGGTTGATTCCCCGTAAGGCTGTTTCTTTTTAACTGGTGTGAACGGAACTCCATTTTTAGTAACTGGACCACCTGCTTGTTGTTTGATAGCTTTAACTGGAACATTCTTTTTAGTAAGCGGATCAAACACTGTTTTAGCTTCGTCTGTCTTTTCTATTTTTTTATTTGCAGTAGCAAGACCTTTGGCCCGTTTGTTTACCGTTGGTTGATCCATAAATTGTCCCTTAGGACCATACTTAAAGGATGCAACCGTCGCGCCTGCTTTATCTTTATACGATGACAATGTTTTTGGTGATAATTCATTTACTTGTTCTTCGTTTGTCTCTTGTTTCATTGGCTTAACATAATACTTCATGCCATAGTAACCTTTTTCGCCCGGAGTAAGCTGTGCATTATTACGCTTTGCGTATGCTACTGCTTCTTCTTTAGTGTCAAACGTTCTCTTAGGTGAATCTTTCTTGTCACCTATAGAACCACCTTTAAGATATACACCGAACTTCTGCTGCTCGCCCGATGCAATTGCTTCGTTTGTTTTCTTATTCGACATAGCAACTAAGCTATATTTGTTTCCAGTTGCCGTTGCTCGCTCTTTATAGTGTTTATCTGCGTATGCTTTATTTGTTTCTATCATTCCTGTAAAGATAAATTTACCGGTGCCATTTTTTTGCATGTACACTTTCCATTGGTCGGGCGCCATGTCACTGTCTTCTTTCATTGCATTACTTAACTGTTTAGTGCCAGTGTCAGCTTTGTTAAATTCTTTTGCAACTTTCTTTGGCGGGCATGATTTATAGTTTGCGTCGTGAGCACATGCGGCCATGAATCGCGCTTGCTTTTCTGATTTTGATTTTTCAGTGATGGTTGATTCAGTGGCCAACACAGAAGAATGCAACCAGCCTGACCATTCTGGTCCGCCGCCTTCCATTTTGAATCTGCCACAAATTTCACCACCGTTATCTTTAGCTACATAGCCTTCACTTTTATCTGCTTTAGAATAAATTCCCAAACCAGCATTTTTTGCGGCTGTCTTCCATGCTGCAAGATCACCAAATGTTTCGTTTTGTCCTTCTGCTAACGATGCTTGAGCAATTCCATCTTCTTTAGTTAATTTATTCACTGCGCGTTGAACGCCTTTAGAACGCAAGAATGATTTTCTGTCTTCCTTCTCTCCGGCAGTACTATCTTCTGGATTGCCACCCAACTCATACCCACCGCGCGATGCCAGATTAGAAATACTTTTTTCTGATGTTGGATTAATTGCTTTTTTAACATATGACTTCATTGTAGCCGGGCTTAGTTCATTTACTTGTTCTTCATCTAAATCATCAGTGGACATATATTCTCTAGCATAACTTAAGATATCTTCTGGCTGTGCATCACCACTATTATAAATTTCTTTCTTTCCGCTTTTCTTTAAATAGCCCGATGCCCAACCCATATAATCATATCCCATATTTTGAATGTCTAACTGAACTTCAAAATAAACAACACCCTGTTCAACTTTTTTTGCCCAAGTATAAGATGTTGGTGTTTTAGATACAAGTTTATATCCACAAGACTTTGCATACGCACCAACATCTTTCAATACTTTGTCAGTGGTTGTTTTGAAGGTTACTTCGTTTACCTGTTTGTCGTTTTTCTCAAAATCTACAAATTCTCCCTTTCTATTTATAACATGTCTACGTCCATATTGAATGCCGTACGGAGTTTCGGGCTTATATTCTGCACCTTCTGCACCTTCTTCTAATTCTGATTCATGCATACGAGACGGGGTGATAATCACAGTTGGCGTATTGCTTGATATTTTAGGTGCAAACATTATTATTCCATCTTTGTATGCATCTTCTAATGCGTGAAATGCTGCAATTTGGTCATAGTCGTTTTTAAATGTCAATACACCGCGATCGTATTCATAATCATAAACACCAGCATCGCTTAATAATGTTCTATACTTGCCGCCTATGTTTTTATATCTTTCTACTGGCACTTCGGTGTCTGCTTCATCGACTGTGCGAGCACCATAATCCTTGAATCCGCCGCCGTTGCCGTGTATTGGGCAGTGACCAGCAAAATTTAATTTTTCTTTGCAGCCCTTAGCATGACACGTTTCTTCTGTAAGTGGTGCAGCATTTTCAAGCAGCGTAAGTTTAGATAGGATATCTTTCATTTTATCGACCTTTTATTTTGTTTGCATTTTTTGCTACTGGGCTAATTTCTCCCTGAGCAAGACTATTTGTTGTTTCTGCTTTTTGTGGGATATCTTTAGCAGCAAACTCCATACGGCGAGTTTCAAGTTCTTTTAATAATGATTCTACTCGTTGCATCCCCACTAGTGGTTGGCCGCCAGAAATTTCTTCAAGCTCTTTTGTTAAAATTGGCTCAGATTTTTTGTTAGTTGTTTCGTCTTCGGCGCTCTTGTCGCGCAAAAGTTCTTCTGGTTGGTTTTTAGGGATTACTACGATATTTGATAATGGCAATCTAGCTTGTGTGCCTAGTGCTTGACGAATTTGCTCATCTGTGCATGGATAATTTAATGATGCCATGATCAATGATACCTCACATGCGCCAAAGTTTGGAAAATCTAAATTCTTTTCAACGATTGGTAGATTTTTTGGCTTGCTTAGGCTTGCTAATTCAAATGTAGATAGCGCATGTTCAATGCGATCTAAAATTTCGTTGGTTAACTCAATGGCCGCGATTTTAATCTTAAAATCGTATGTTTTCTTTTCTTCTGTAATATATTGTGCTAAATTTTTCATAGATATTCCTTAAAGGCTTCAGTTTTATTTATCGTTTTTTTGAGAATTGGCTAAAATCTGCTGAAGCAACGTATTACGATCTATTACCATTCCTTCGCCAGTGACCGCTTTCTCGGCAGGGTCTTTTGATTCTTTAGTTTGGTCCAACTTTGCTTTTTTTAGCTGTAAATCGACGATCTTTAATTTTTTATCTATTTTTGCTATTTTGGCGGCAATGGCATGGCCTAAGAGAGTAGAGGCCGATTGAAGAATTGGTCCACTAAATCTCGGTTCCACGTTCAGAGCCAAATCCATCATATTGTTAAAGCTGTCTTTTGCTAGAGCCGACAGTTCATCTAAATCACTGTCGCTTGTTTCTAAATCATTGACTGTCGGCAATGCCGCGTCAATTTTATCCATCGCCGCGTCGGCTGCTACTAGCACTGCTTTGTTTTCTTCAATTTGTTTAGCTGACGCATCTATTTCTGCAGGTGTAGAATCTTGTACGCTTGCGTCAACTGTCGGAAGATTGAAAAGTTCTTCTAATTTCTTAGTGATTTTAGTTCTCCTAGATATTTGCTATTCGTTGTATATTTGCATTTTGATCATATCCCCAACCGGTTAGATCCCATTCAGAATTTTTAAATTTTAATAGAAGAATAGTAACTAACTGAAGAAGCTGATCTTTTTCAGTATAGAAAAATTGATATTCTTCTTCTCCCAAAACTGCATTCGTTGGAAAATGAATAAATTTTCCAGTAGCATTGCGGAATTTCAATCTACTTCCCTCGTATCCCAAAAATATTACTGGTTCATTGACAGCTAGTATTGTAATTTTTAAATCTACTAGACTAAACGAACACTCAAACGGCAAATATAGATTATTTGTTTCTAATTGATCTTCAGTTAACGAATCATTTGTCGCTACATCGATAAAATTCTGAATATAATTCTTGTGATTATTGATATTCTCAATAGCGTTTTTCTTGTTTGGTCGATTGTGCAATCGTCGCAGATCAGAGAGAGCGTCGGTGCTAGTAAATTCAAATATTTTCATAGTAGTATTTATCGATCATTTGCTACCAGCGAACAAATCTGCTTCGGTTATAATTCGAAAAGTAATACCCTTACTGGCGCACCAAGCATGGGCTGCCTGCCATTTTGCATAATTGAGTGCAAGGGATGCGCGATCCCTTGGTGATTTTGCTTCTGATAAGTTTGCTTGTTTTGATGGTTTTATTTCAATCAGCTCTGCATGATTTTTGCCACTAGCATCTTGATAGACTATGAAAAAATCAGGGACATAGGTAGTGTTTTTACCGGTCAGTGGATTCCTATACGGTATTCTAATTGATTCAGATACCCAACTAATCACGCTTGGATTGTTGTCGCAGAATCTCATGAATACTAGCTCCCAACTTGATCTATATCGTGGAATACCTTTGCCAGAATATTTTTCTGGGTGACGGGGTATATACTGTCCGCTGGCATATTTGGCCATATTATGGTATTATACAGCGTTGAACATATTTAGACAGCTTAGGCTGATTGCTTATACCAAGAAAACTAGTCGAGATGCGGTTGGTATTTAAAAACAATACTAGGTATGCGTTTAATTCTCCTGGCGGCAGATTGTAGAATTGCTGTAATACTTCCATCGGATCTAGTCCCTGTGCTTTTGCTGTATAAATCACGGAACCGGCGAGTGATGCAGCGGTAGTCTTGTTTGCGGTAACCTTTTCAAAAAAGCTAACAACTGAGTCGTTTTGTCCCTGTGATACATCAAACGGGGATATGTAGTAATTATTGAACCACGTAGTTGTTAAGTCTTGTGATGCTACATCACTAACCAAGTTATTTGTCAAGAGTGCCATTTTTAAAATCCTCCTAAGCCAGGAATAGAGATGTTACTAAAAGGGTTGTTGCCCTTGAGTGTTCCCTTTAAGGTATTGAGTGCTTCTTGTTTTGCCATTGAGCTAAGATTTGCTCCTTTAAGTGTATTTTTATCTCTTGCCGCACTGAGAAGAGCAGAACCAATATTTCCCGTGCCCACGTCATTGACAATATTTGCAATGTCGCTCACTATACCGCCTGGACCAATAATGCTCTTAGAACCACCACCGATAGGCAATAGCGGGCTTGGGCTCTTATCGTAGTGTGCTTCGGCGAAGCCTGATACCGTCTGTGGCGTTATTGATCCATAAGCATACGATACAGATTCGTACTCAACTGACATCGTATGCTGCATTGTGCTTGTTGTGTCTGATGAGTTGTGTTCCCCGTGCTGAAAACTTTTAATAATTGGGTTATGTAATTTATACTCACTAAATTTTTTATTATACAAACTGAAAATACTAATGCTTCTTATGTATGGCGGTGCGGCAGTATTATTAATATCAGTATTGCGTACAGTGTATCCCCAATCTGGGTTTGTTCTCAGTGTGGTGAGTTCATTGTGCATTGTTGTTGCATCGGCTGTTTTGTTTTTATCACTGTTTCTATAATAGTATGAATAATAATCATACCAGAAATTTCTAACTTTGTTTGCACTATCGTCGTGAAATAATATGTTTATTGCATCGTAATGTAGCTTAGTCTGAACAATATGTGGTCGATTATATGCATTTAATGTTTTTGTGTCGATGGTATATTTGGGTAATGAAACCTGTTTGACTAGCATACCAAGCTCATTTCTGTTTTCTGAAGTGTCCATGCCGTAAGATCCACCAGAGCTGCCAGGAACAGGCGTCTTTTTAACAAGCTTATCTGGCGTTAAGTCAAAATGGACAAAATATAGATATGGGCTTTTTGGAGCAAGTTCATAATTGTTAGCTACAAATAGCTTAGATGCATGTGCCCAATCATGAATCGTGTCTCCTACAGAGACTTCTTTAAGTAGTGTGTTGAGTATGTTCGCCATATATTATATTTAGCATCTTAAAACATGAGTTATAAAACAAAAAAGGGAACGATAAACGTTCCCTTTTATTTGTTAATATATACCGTTATGCTGTGGCCGCAGTACCAAGTGTTCTACCAACAGATGTACCTACACCAGTACCAACAGGCGATTGAACTGCATTATCGTACATGATAGTCAGGGACAGCTCAAATGGATCATTGGAACCGTAGTCAGCTTCTCCATAGTCAACTCCCGTTAACATACACCCGTATAATTCCCATGTTTCGAGAACTGTTGGAGCGTTTGCGCCGTTGCCGCCGTCTAACATTTCTAGCAAGGTAACAAATTTGTAGTCTGCGCCCGATGCTGCTGATGATTGTTCAGCAAAGTCAAATTGTTTCTGTAGTTGCTCACCAACTAATTTTGATACGTTACCAACTGCATCATCGCGTATTACGCATGTTGTTGATTCCCATTTTGGTTTACCAAGCAAATTAATTCTGCTATTATAAACATCAAGAGTAATATTATCAAATGTTGGTTTTGGACGAGCAAACGATTTAACTTGTTTTGTTAATTCTGTAGTCAGTGAAGAAGCACCAAAACTAGTAAAGGATACACGAAAACGATACTTTAGCTTTGGCATTAACATACCCTGTGCTGATGCCGCAGTTGTTGTTGCCAATGGTACTGTAAATTTATTTAAGGATGCTATTGCCACGTTGATTCTCCCTGTTTGTGCTTCTTATGCTAATATTTATCAAACAAAATTAAAAATTTTAAAACTTTGACAAACCTATTATATATGTAGTTAATTTGTTGCTATAAAATAGGAGCATTTCTGCTCCTATCCTACTTCCCATCCCTAGGAATTGTTACTTAGCTCCACCAGCAATTGCGCCTGGATTCATTAAACGAATCGGGATATAAATAAATTCAACGTCTTTTTCAGGCTCAATCGCTATATCTACATACAGTTCATTATTTGCAATACGATCAGGTGTGTTGTTGCTTGAATCACACACTACCGCATAGTTATAAATGCCGCGCTTTGTAACCAAATCATTCATTGCGCTTGATATAACTTGACCAATTGCATCCCATGTTGTTTTATCATCTGGTTCAAACAAGTATGCATTACCCACTGATGACAAGATAGTACGAACATAGTTAACCAATCGAGCAACGTTAACGCGGTCTAGTGAACTTGCTGTGCCAATTCGTGTCTTATTACCAAAAATCGTTATTCCTACGCCAGGCAACAGTGTAACTGGGTTAATTGCCAATGGATATAGTGTGTCACGCATACCTTGATTAATGCCATTACGCGAAAACTCACCAGTAGCTTCATCAATATAACCAATATCTGTACAGTTATCTACCAAACCGCGACGTGTTCCTGCGTAAGCAAACCATGGATAAGATACACTATCGCTCTTAATTGCCGCACGTAAAATCATGTGGCTTGGAGGAACAATAATCGCATTTCCTTGTAAATCTGTCGTTTGTCCTGATGGGTAGTAAACAGCCATGTAAGGATCGGCAACAGATAATCCATCACCGTTAGCATTTGTTGACCAATTAGTAACATCAATTGGATTAGCTTTTAGGTGCATTGGAGTATCACCAATAATAAACGCTGTATTCTTACGATCATTGTTTAGTTCGACCATATCTGAAATCAGCTCTGGGTAACCAGGGCAGCAAACTAGATTGAACTGGAAGCTTTCTTCGCGCAATGTCTCGCTGCCGTCGATTGCCGCCTTCAGTGCTTTAACAACCATACTTCTTTGCGCCGCTGCACCCATATAAGGTGAACCGTCATTCTTTAATCCACTTGATGTTACCCACGTTGCAGCTTCTGCTGGTAAGGTGTTATCTGGGAAAGACTGTGCATTAAAGTAATCAGATACATAATGCTTAACGTTGTAGCCTGAACGACGCAAGTTAAATAATAGTGTTCCTCTTGGGTATAAACGATGATCTGGACAATCTAGATCAACATAGTTGCTTAATGCTAGTGCTGAGATTAACGGGAAGTCGCCGCTCAATGGGTCTGTTGTTCCAGTTGAATCCCAACGTGCATCTGCAAACAAAATACCATTTTGATTAATCTGATCTGCATTGTCTATCAATTCCCAAGTGGTGCCAGTATAACGCGAAATTACTGGGAAGTTAACTAAATCGCCAGTATTGATCCATAATTCGCCTGGAACAATTGCTGTTACCCCGTTAGAATGTACTGTTGGCTCTGTAGGTGATAATATTGGTCCGTTTGGGTCTGTGTTGACTAGGTTATATCCACGGGCATCGCTGCTAACGTTTCTATATCCTTTCCAGCCAGTTGTTTCATTGATCAGAATATCTACATCAAGTGGGCTATTGTAGAACCATAATGTACCATCTTTTGGTGAAGTATATGGAGTAGCATCTGAATATGTGTATGTTAGCAATGCAAAGTTGCTTGCTAGTAATCCAGGAGTAACAGCACGTAAACCTACTGTTGACGAGGTGAAACCAGCAGTTGTTAACGGAGAACCTGTACCAGTGCCAAGGATGATTGAACCGCCAGCAGTGTGCGATATTGAAATTGCACCGCTTGCTTCAATTGCCGCTGTTACGTTTGGAATGTTTGCTGCCAACAGTGCGTTGACAAAGGATGATGCATTATATGTCAATAGTGCTGATGGGATAGTAACCGTTGTTGCTGCTGGGAATGTGGCACTTCCTGGCACAGTTGCTGAAACAGTAAAGGTGTCAAGAGCAGTAAATGACGCGTTAGTAAAGACTGTGTTTGAACCAACAACCTTTAATCCGCCCTGTGTTTGACGATACATTGGACGATATGAACCTGTACCATTGTCAAGTGCATCTTGATCAACGTACACTGTACCGGCGTCGATATTATTTCCACCACCCAATGGATCTAGTGCGTACAATGCTGCTGCATCGTTTGCGTAGATTGGTGTAGCGATTGGCTCCCATGCATCGTTGTCTGCGTTAAATTGGTTAAGAACCAAATTCGCACCATTGCCCAGGGTTGATGTCTTGAACCACACGCTACCAGTAGGACGCGGTGTTGTGTCTGTTTCTCTCCAGTCTGGCACTGAAACATAGCTGCCGTATTGGGTTGTTGGTGCAGCATACGTTCCTGGAGTTAATCCCAGCATGAGGGCGGCGTCTGGCGAACCAGCTGCGATAACGATTTTCCCGTTAGTTGCCGCGCTTGTCGCATACAATGCAACCATATTGTTAACTGCGGCTGCGGTTACTCCTGTAATTGGTATTGCTGCTGCTGCTGAATTAATTGCACCAACTACGCTAGTCAATGATGCACCACTTGTAAAGTTTATTGTTGATCCGTTAATAATAATCGTGCTCGCCAATGTTATTGGCGATGGACCCGCAAATGATGCTGTACCAGCAACAGTAACCCAGTCATTTTGCCATGCAGTGCTTCCGATCTGTACCCAATTATTGTCTGGGCCTTTGTAGAACAGAATTGGCATAGTAATTGCGTTAGTTGCATCACTAACAACAACAGCATATGAACCAATTGAACCAACAGATTGCAGCGGTGTTGGGATATTTGCAATAACAGTAACCTGTGTCGTATCAGTAATAATTGTAGGCACACGGTTCGTAAAGGACTGAGTAACTGTGTTCCACTCATAAATTCCCCATGCTGAGGTGGCAGTATCTAGCCAATATAGCCCGTTTGCTGGTGATCCGATTGGACGGACAGCGGTTCCTTCTAGTTGTGCTAGATCTATGTCTGCACGAATGACAAACATCTTGTTGCATACGCCCATGGCACTGTACGCTGCCATTAACCCATACTCGTTGGTTTCATATCCATTAAGCGGTGTTCCTGCAGAACTCAGCTGAAATGACGGATAACCAAAGCTGGTGATTAAATCTCGTTGACTAGTAACCGCCAACAATTGGCCTGCATTTGCTTTAGATGTATATGCGGCAGACGAACCTTGAAAAGTCTTGTCTTGTGCGGTTGCCATTAGAACGAATGGCACTGTTCCGACGCCTGATGAAATATATTGACTATCGTCAATAATTGTAATTGATAATCCTGGGGATACGAGTGATGCCATAGTTATAACTCCTTTAACTGTATTAATAATATTTAGCACAGATGAGTAAAAATATCGATTATCAGTGTACTTTGCCTGTGCTTTGCAATAAATACTGTATGGACAAAAGAAAGACATGTGCTAATTGTAGAAAGAACCCTGTTGCTATCAACTATTATAAAGATGGCATAGTACATTACAGAAGCAAATGTGTTCGTTGCACTCGATATAAGATTAAGACATCGCCACCAGGATGGATCAAATCTGGCTATAAGAAAAAAGAAAAATGTGAGAGGTGCGGATTTAAGTTCAAATACACTGAGCAGTCTCGGGTGTATTCTTTGGATGGGAATGTTGATAATGCTGATTGGTTTAATTTAAAGACAATCTGCCTACTGTGTCAGGTTGAGGTACAGCACAGCACCCTGCCATGGAAGGCAAATAAGTTAAGTCCTGATTTTTAGATTACGAGATGATTAACTTGCAATGACAAATCAAAAAGAGTTGAATCGTTGGTTAGTATTTTATCAAATTTATAACTTGCCCAATCCCATTCTGAGCGGTGTATATCTGAACTGACCATGTATTCCATGGCCGCAGACTGTGCATGTGCCTTTTCTGCGGTATCCCACCAAACAGGATCAGAGCCTCGTTTGACTCGCACAGTTTTTGCCCCTGCGTCAGATAGCATAGATAATTCATTGATAAATCTTGCATCGCTAACAACGATATCCTGGCCAGAGT
>Ga0315272_10001826_pt1 | contig 10504 bp, 8 predicted proteins | sample C3_middle_MG_FD_203918 | JGI IMG/M metagenome (GOLD analysis project Ga0315272, IMG submission 203918) | Sediment microbial communities from Yellowstone Lake, YNP, Wyoming, USA - C3_middle | ecosystem: Environmental > Aquatic > Freshwater > Lake > Sediment | place: USA: Wyoming | collected...
ACAGCAATGCTAGATGGGAGGAATTGACCAAGCCGGAGACGGTCTCGGTGGACAGCCACAGCCTGCATCTGGGCCTCGATTGTCTGCGGGTGGGTCAGTATGCCCAGGCCGAGGATCTTTTTGTCGAGGAAAGCAGACGGCCAAAGGGAAAGCAGTTTTATGCCACAATAGGCAGGGCCTTTGTCGCCTTGGAACTCGAGCGGGACAACGATTTTGAGCATTTTCTGGAACATGCCGCGGGTATAGCGAATTCCGACAAGGAAAAGATCTATATCGCCCTGTTGCAGTCCAGATACTATGCCCTCCACGACGATCACTGGAAGGCGGGACATGCTCTGGATAATGTTTTCAGCCTGCGCCGGGATCTGGCCGAGGCCTTGTACCGGCAGGTCCAGCTCATGGTCAAGGGAGATCTGGGAGAGAAAGGACTCCGACAGCTCCGAACCCTGGTTGCCGACCACAAAGAGTTGTTTCTGACTGCGCTCATGGATCCGCAACTGCTTGCCGTTGCCGGGCCGGTTGAGGATATCCTCGCGGTCCGGCTGCAGGTCCAGCGACAGGAGGCAGAAGAAAATCTGGTGCAGGCCCAGGCGGTCTGCCAGGATCTCCAGACCTGGTTTGCCGGGGATGAACGTCCTGCGGCCCTGTTGACCGACCTTGTCGGCCTCGAGAAGCAGTTCGCCCAGGACAGTTATTACGACCTTCTTGAGGTGGCTTACAAGGCACAGGCGTTGTCGCATGCCTGTTACCGATTGCAGGAAAACGCCCTTGATGCCATGAAGGCCGATATCGGCCGGATGCTGGCGACCTGGGAGGCATTCCGGCGTTACTGGCAGGACTATCCCTACCAATCTTTTTTTGGAAATTTTGAAGAAATTCTCCAGGCGGCTCGGGAAAATATGACTGCCATAGAAGGTCTTGCCAAGCAGAACATGCATGGCCAGCTCTACCATGCTGTTCAGGAGATGCTGGTCCAGGTTCGGGAGAATTGCGACGCCTTGAAAACGCTCTCTACGAGGATGGGCTGGGTAAGAATGTTGTGTGACGGGGCGAAGCTGTTTGCTCGGAAATTGCTCATTACCGAGGTTGTTCTTCTGGGCGCGGGGGCTTTGCTCTTTCCCCTCCTGGCCTTCTGGTTTTCCAGCGACTCCGGCGGAATGATCGCTCTGCTTACGAATTCATGGCTACAGAAACAGGCGCTGCTCATTGTCACCCTGTTTGTCGCGCCGTTGTTTGCCTTAGGCCAGACGCTTTGGGAGATGATGGAGGCCTAGCAGTATCCGCCCGAGGTTCTTGCTCTCCCTTACATTTTTTCCGTATTCTTTCTGTTCTCCCGCAGGGTTTCACGAATAGCACGGGCCAGATCGCCCAGGGAAAAAGGCTTTTGGATGAAGTGGATGCCCGGATCCAGCACGCCGTGGTGGGCGATGACGTTTGCCGTATAACCCGACATGTAGAGGCATTGCATCGCCGGTCGGAGAGGCGAGAGCCGTTGCGCCAGCTCCCGGCCGTTCATCTCAGGCATCACCACATCGGTGATGAGCAGATGGATTTCTTTGGTTTTTTCCTGGGCCAGCTGAATCGCCATCATCGGCGTGTTGGCGGCAAGTACCGTGTAGCCCAGGCGTTGGAGCATCGTCTTGCCGAGATTGAGGAGCGCACCATTGTCTTCCACCAGCAGCACCGTTTCCGTGCCGCCTGCGAGTTCTTCCTCCCGGATTGCCTCCGCCGGGACTGTTTCATTGGCGAAGCTGGGTAGATAGATGCTGAAGGTGGTGCCCGAGCCCGGCTCGCTGTACACATTGACAAAGCCGTTGTTCTGCCGGACGATGCCATACACGGTGGCCAGCCCCAGACCGGTGCCCTTGCCCTTTTCCTTGGTGGTGAAAAAAGGTTCGAAGATTTGGGCCAGGGTTTCCTTGCCCATGCCGCAGCCATTGTCGCTCACCACCAGCAGGACATATTCGCCGGGGAGGGCCTCCGGGTGGTCGGCGCAATAGGCCGAATCCAGCGAGACATTTTCCGTTTCGATGGTGATTTTTCCGGTGTCGGCAATGGCGTCGCGGGCGTTGACCGCAAGGTTGGCCAGAATCTGGTCGAGTTGGGAAGGGTCGATCTTCACGGGCCACAGGGAGTGTCCCGGCAGCCAGGCAAGGTCGATATCCTCGCCGATGAGCCGCTGGAGCATTTTCAGCATGCCCGCCACCGTGTCGTTTAAGTCGAGAACCTTGGGGTTCGCAGTCTGCTTGCGGGCAAAGGCAAGGAGCTGGCGGGTGAGATCGGCGGAGCGCATGGCCGCCTTGCGAATTTCTAAAAGTTCGTCATGCACGGGATTTGTTGCCTCAACCTTGGCGAGTGAGAGTTCGCTGTACCCGAGAATCGTTTGGAGCATGTTGTTGAAGTCATGGGCTACCCCGCCGGCCAGCCTGCCCACCAACTCCATTTTCTGGGATTGGAGCAGTTGGGCCTGCAAGGTTCTCTGTTCCTCCTCCGCCCGGACATGCCTGCTGATGTCGACGATGACACCGTCAAGCCAGACAAGGTCTCCATCGGAACCATAAATACCCTGCCCTTTTTCGTGCACCCAGATGGTGACGCCATCGGCCCGGATCAGGCGATATTCCATTTCAAATGGCTGATGGTCAATCACTCCGGCTTGCACGGCCCGGTCCACCATGGCGCAATCGTCGGGGTGGATGATGCTCGCGTAGGAGCGAACCGCGTTGTTAATAAAATCGGCAGCCGGATAGCCGGTCATGCGCTCGATTTCTTCGCTGAAAAAGATCATGGTCCAGTGTTCATCGTTCAGGCAGCGATACGCCAGGCCCGGCAGATTGTTGACCAGGGTCCGGTAGCGTTCCTCGCTTTCCCTGAGCGCGGCCTCGGACTGCTTGCGTTTGGAAATATCCACTAGCAGGGCCAGGATAAAATCCACCGCGCCATCCGCGAGCCGCACGCAGCCGACGGAGAGTTCTGTCCAGACCACGCTGCCGTCTTTGCGGATAAAGCGTTTTTCCATGGAGTATTCATCAATGGCTCCATCCAGCAGCCGTTCAAACTGCGCCACGTCTGCGCGTAGGTCATCGGGGTGGGTGAGTTCGGCCCAGGTCAATTGTGACAGCTCTTCATAGGAATACCCCAGCATCCGGCACAGTTCATTGTTCACCTGCAGCCAACCTTTTTGGGGCGAGGTGATGGCCATTCCCACGATCTGGCGCTCAAAAAACAGGCGCATCCGTTCTTCGCTGGCCTGTAATTCCATGGCGATTCGCTCCCGCCGTTGGCGCAGGACCATCAACGAACCCAGCATGGCCGCGGCCAGTGGGTAGATCAACAAGACCGGCAGGCTGATTATGGCAAGCACCTGCAGGGCCGTGTCCCAGGGCAGGAAGAACATCAGCGCCAGCATAACCGCATGGACGAGAACGCCGAACAGGTACAGCTCGCGCCAAGAGAAATCATTTGTGGTCGGGCGACGGTAATGGTGCCAGGCAAGACCCATGGTGCCGGAGGCCAGGATCACCGAAACCCCGGTCACGGTGGCGGATCCGCCCAGGGAAATGCGGAAGGCTGCAGCCATTGCCATGGCCACGGTGGTGGGCACCACCCCGAAGAAAAGGCCTGCCACGCCAAGGAGCACCGAGCGGGTGTCGAACACGATTCCTGTCACATAGCGCCAGGAAGAGAGCATGATGATGATGCAAAGGACTCCGAGGGTTATCCCGATGGACAGTTGCACCGGCAGGGTCGGTTTTTTAAGCCGAAAACGGCTGGTGGTCAGGTCGTAGATAAAGGCCATGGCCAGGAGCAGGGCGGCGTTCTGGATGAGCGCGAGAAAGGCAGTTTCAAGCATGTGTGGTTATTCCTCGGCAGGGTTTGAGACCAGAGGAGGTCAAGATCAAGGTACAGTTCTGGCTCGGCGCAATTTTCTCTGTTCTTCTTATATCACATTTTTTCAAAGAACAGTTCTTGACACAAAAAAAGGGTTTCCAGGAAAAACCTGAAAACCCTTGCGTTGCTTGGTGCGGAGGTCTTATTCGAACTTGTTATGTAACAGATTGTAATGACGGAATGATCTAGTATGGAAACTTCAAGAAGGCCCCCAAAAAGGCCCCTAAAAAATTTATTTGATCTGGCGGCAGAATGGGAAAAATGGAGATATTCGCATTACTAGAAGTCTTTCCATCAAAAATTTAAAGGAATACGGCGTCAATATCATGATGCAAGAATCGCAGCCTCCTCTTCAGGCATACGCCGATAGAAGCTCGCAATTTTCCGGCGCATGAGTTCTCGCGTCTCTACTGATAATTGCAGAACTTTAGACGCACCGGGTAAATATTGTGGATTTTTGATACTGTCACAGCTTATTTTATTTGAAGATCGGAAATCTACAGCATAATATTGAGTTTTAATATTACCATCTTTTCTATTTATAGTGTACTCCTGGAACAAATCACTTGGCGCATATATAAATTTATCCACAAAAATATATGCATCGCCCTTCGCCGCCATGTTGGCTTTTTTTTCAGGCGGCATATTCTCCCAATGAATTGGAGCAACTGATTTTTCAGGTGGCACCTTTGAATTGATTCTAGTTGGTTCTTCAGACAAATATGGGTTGGTAAATAATTTATTTTCGAGTTTTTCAAGTGGAGCAATTGCTAATACTTTATCTGATATTGAACAACAAGGCGAAAGCACAACTGCATATGTTGGAGCTGAGACTTTTATGTTGAATTCCGCTTGATATGAAGGAGTATCAATAACAGAAAAACAAACTGGAAATCCTTGTATTATATCACCAAAACGAAGAGTTTCTTCCATCTGAGAAGTATCAATGTAAAACATTCGTGATTATTCCTCGTTATAATATTCATCAACATCATGAACATCGGAAATTTGATTATACCCAGCGGATTCCATAAAAGATTTCCGAACTTTTATGGATGAAATACCTAAGAATTTTCCATCTACTGTAAGCTTAAGGCCAATCGCGTATCGTTCAAAATTCACTGTGCGGAGGACACTTTGTTCTGACGGAAGGTCACCTGTAGCTGGCGACATAGATGAAGGTGGTTTTAAAAAATTAATCATTTTTTAATTTTTCTCATATAAGCATATACAGGCTTTTTGATAGTAAGTTCATATTCATTTGCAATAAGGTCATGAAGTTGATCCGTTATTTCAAGGCATTTGTCTGACGCGATATTATTTGCTGATGCGTCGAAATCAAGTATAAGCAACGATGGATTATTATTAAAATTGTACTGCTCCACATATCGCATGGAATATTCACCTCGCTTTACAAGCACAGCATATTGATGTTCAACTGATTCTTCGATCGAGAATCGTGTTGTTGAAAAGCAAGATTTAAAATGTGCCCGAAATGTTTTTGTGGTTTTCTCTTTAAATGGGCACTCATCTATGTAGCGTAATCCTATCCTATTTACAGTCGGAAGATGTGTAAGATCAAGAAACGGCTTTAATACTGCTTCAATAATATCTCTAAATCTATTCACAGAATTTTGGTTATTATAGGTCTTATGGAAGCTAGAAGTAATAGAAAGAGAATTACCCTGTACTTGCAATTGATACCCAAGAGATTGGTTATCAAATTTCCATATTTTTCCTACTTGTTCTTGAGGGGTATTCTGTCGAATATCGTCAATTTTGTTTTCATCACCGACTGCAAACATAACTTGATGTTGCAATACCATAGAAGATTCTGGAAACTTATCCATTATCTTCATTTGAAGATCACCAATTTTGCTTTCAATATAAAACAGATTAGGAAAAGTTATCTGAAAGATAACCTGTTTCACCGTCGGATTCGGGAAAACTTCTAAAATTGGCATGTTTGCTCCTATGCTTCTCAGAGAAATATAAAAAACAACAACATCATGGGTTATTTGCAACTATTTATTTTATCAATCCAGGGCGGCCCAGCCCCCCCCAAAGAAACTTAACAAAATCTGACATGTTCGTATTCGAGGCTAGCGGATACGCCCAGCAGCGTCAAGATGAAAGTGCCGATTTCGTCAACACTGTGTGCGCCACACATCGCCGTGACGAACCGGGCTTGTTAACGGCTCAAATTTCGGTAGTTTTTTTATGACAGAGAGAGCCTGAACCCGCTTTCTAACTTGTGGACGATTCATGCTGCTGTCCTGGCTCTTGCCCTTACATGTTGAGCAAGGTGGTAGTGAATAAAGCTGACATCTGCTTGGGCGATTGAATCTTGCTGTCTATTCAAAATTGTGACCAACGCTTTTGGGTTCAATACCCACACTTTTGCTTTCCGTGCTTCTTGAGTCTGGGTGATGAACCAACCAGGGAAAACCACTACCGAATAAACAGAAAATTGTTTTCCTGTCATCTTTTGCAAGAGTTCACGCAACCATCTTGATGCCGCCAATGCTTGAATTAATGGAGCATCAAAACCATGCTTGTAGCCAGGTATGGTTATTTTTTCTCCGTCATATCCAATATGGGCTTCTCCGCTAGCCGGTTTGCTGTATGTCTTAGTCTCTACAACATAAATGCCTTTTGTAGATATTATCACATGATCCAGGTTAAAATTTTCACCTGTAATGTCATGAAGGATTTTACATCCACTCTCTCGTAGCTCATCCAGCGTTTCCCCTACTTCTTTTTCTCCATCCATCCCTAGCCGAAGTGATTTAACTTCTCTGAGAATTTTTCTAACTTTGTAAATACAATATGCGACAACACACAAGGCGAAGACGGTCATCATTTTGGGTGATGGTGGACTGTCTTGATAAAATCTCCACCACTCAGATGCTGCCATTGCCATGATCAATGCGGCTGCAATAAAATATGGCAGTGCTTTTTCGTTAAGCAAAGCATCAATTCGTTCATCCAAGGATTGCCCTGCATATCGCAATGATTTCTGCTTAATTGGTGATCTTTTCTCTTGTTTTTTCATGCGAGAAAACTCTTTTTCCTTTTGTACCACTCTCGGAATTCAGGAACCTGCAAAGAAAGCTCCATAACGATTCGCCCGTCATGGCCTTCTTTCTCCCTCACCTCCTGCAGCCACTCTTCAATGATGCCCTTGGGTTGATCATTTAATTCATGCCGGGGCACACAATCCGTGATTTTTTTTACACTCCCCCCCGTCAGCAACCAATCTAAATTGTAATTTAATTCTGCTATCTTCAGGAAAAGAGTCCCAGCAGGGAATTCCGCCCCCTTCTCGTAGCGCTGCAAGGTCGCATAGGCTATCCCACACTCCTTCGCCATTTCCTTTTGCGTGTACCCTAACTCTTTTCTGATTTCTTTCAACCTATCACAGAAAGCCATAGCGCACCCACTGAAACATAATATCCATGTTTTAATTCTTGCATAATACATAAATATTATGTATTAGATTGTGTGGTAATTAGGTTTTATTACCTTTTTTTGCATTGTACCTAAGCGATTCGTATTCAGCTAACACTATTTACGGCGTTACAAAAAACGCGGTAACAACCGCAGGACGTTATTGAATGAGCGTGGGGAGCCTAATAATGCTTGCCAGGCGAAATTAAAACCAAGCGGAGACGTGCGGGGCTTCCCTCCCTCGGGGGAGGGTGCCCCGCTGGATTCGCGCACAGGGGGACTCGTTATGCCAGACTCAGGGTTAATGCCGGAAACGGAACCACAAGCCCGGATATCATGTGGTTCCGCAGTAGCCTCCAAAAGCTGCCTGGATACCCTTCGACTGTCCATGTGGGTTGATTGGGACAGTTCAACTCTCCTTGATCGGCTGGAGGTTGTAAAAAATCTTGCCCAGCAGGGGGAATATGATTCAGAGCCCGTTGATCTTGCCGGTCATTCATGGAACGTAATGCGAAGCGGCACCAGCCGTTTCACCTTCCGCCTTGTCCGTGGTGACATTCAGATCTTGATCAATCGCAGGAAGGCTGACGGGGCTATCCCGAACACCCGTCTTGAAATCGGGTCCGCTTCCTGCTGGTCTCCAGGCTTCCGCACCATCTACGATGAAATTGTGACACTCATCGAGCTTTATGGCGGGGCTGTCTGCAAGGAGCGGGTTTCCGAGGTCCATCTTGCCACTGACTTTATTGGGCAAGATTTGCGGGACTTGCCGGTGGCCAAGATGGAACACTGGATTACTAGGGCCTATGATTTTCTGCCTCATTACTCCCGACGCAAACTCACCGGCGTTTCCGTTGGAAAGGGCGACTTCATGCTCCGTTGCTACGATAAGGTTTTGGAACTGAAAACCAGCACCAGCAAACAACAGCTTTTCACCGATGTTTGGGGCGTGAAGGCTTTCGATGAAAAGCCCGTCACCCGTGTCGAGTTTCAGCTTCGCCGCCCAGTGCTTCGTGATTTTGCTCCCGTCATCAATACCCTGGCAGAGCTTGAAGAATGCCTTGATTCCTTGTGGCAATACTGTTGCCAGCATTGGGGCCGGTTGACTTCCCATGAAGTGGACCGCAATCATCACCAGTCCAGGGCGCAAACCCATCCTTTCTGGCTCCGGGTCCAGGGTGTTGTCTGGGAAGGCGCCATGTTTGTTGCCCGAGTCAAACGGTATATCAAGAAAGACCTGTACCGCCTCACTCAGCTTGCCGCCGGGGTATCCATGACCATTGCCGCCCTGTATGGCCGTCATGCTGACGATATTGAGGGTGTCATTGCCTGTTCGACACTCGCCATTGAGTGCCACCTAAGAGACCTTTTTAAAACCCCAGAAGACTTCCGAAAGCGAATGTCCCGAAAGATCAATGACTCCTTACCCTTTCAGCCCTCTTTTGGCGCTTGTTAACCCTAATATGACCATGCGTTTCGGTGCAAAATGACCGACCTTTGGACGGACCTGTCCAGGGCAGGGAAAAAAAATGTGAAAAACCATTACCTAGATATAAGGGGGAAATGACAATGGAACAGAACTTGGAAGACATAGCGATTCTTCGTATGCCAGAAGTAAAGCGACTGACCGGCCTTGGCCGGAGCAGTATTTACCGGATGATGGGCGATGGTATTTTCCCGCGCTCTGTGTCCCTTGGTTCTCGTGCTGTAGGCTGGATGGTGAGTGATATTCGTGCCTGGTTACAGAGGAAAAGACCCGTTATCCCCTGCCCTGTTGTAGCGGAATGATCTCTGCTCCGGTTTTCAGCGCATCAAGATAGTCCCCCCAAGCCTGCATCATCTTCCGGCGTTCCGGGAGGTGGGCTGTGCGATTATAGGCTCTTCCCAGGGGATCACGCACCGCATGGGCCAATTGATGTTCTATGAAATCGGGTCGGAAGCCCAAAACTTCATCCAGGATGGTTCGGGCCACTGCCCGGAAGCCATGGCCGGTTATCTCCGTCTTGGTGTCTATGCCCATGCGCCTCATGGCGGCATTCATGGTCATATCGGATATGGGTCTTGTATTGGTCCTTGCGGAAGGGAAGACATATTGCCCCCTGCCGGTGAGCGGATAAATCTCCCGCAGGATCGCCACCGCTTGTTTTGCCAGAGGCACAATGTGCGGGGTCTTTGTCTTGTTCACCATGTAGGACCATTCACCCTTCTCCAGGTCCACGTCAGCCCATTGCATGGCCCGCAGCTCTCCGGGCCGGACAAACAGCAAGGGAAGCAGCCTCAAGGCACACCTGACTAGCAGCGAGCCCTGATAGCCATCCAGCATCCGCAACAACGGGGCCACCTCTTTAGGATCAGTGGTGGCTGCTCGATGGGTGGTCTTGATCGGGGTAAGCGCCCCTCTTAGATCGCCGGTCGGGTCACGGTCGCATCGTCCGGTTGCCACTCCATAACGGAATACCTGCCCACAGAGACCACGCACCCTATGGGCCGTGTAAGCTGCGCCTCTTGCCTCTATCCTGCGCAACATTGTCAGCAGCATCGGCGCATTGATCGCGGCAAGCGGTTTGTCGCCAATCTCTCCAAAAACGTCACGGGCCAGCATTAAAAGGATCGCCTCCGCTGTCCGTGCTGCCCATTGTGGTGAAAACTGGTTGTGCCACTCACGGGCCACAACTTCAAAAGTCTCCTGCTCCTGGAGCAGAGCCGCTTCTTGTTCTTTTCTGGCCGCGCTTGGATCAATTCCCTTTGCTATCTGCTCTCTGGCCTCTGCTCGTCTTTGCCGGGCTTCGGCAAGAGAGATTGCAGGAAAGGCCCCCAACGCCAGTTTCTTCTCAAGGCCCCCAAAACGGTATTTCAGCCTCCAGAGTTTGCCACCGCTTGGGGTAACAAGTAGAAAAAGGCCCCCACCGTCAGATAGTTTGTATTCTTTTTCTCTAGGCTTGGCGTTGCTGATCTGCAATGGCACCAGGGGGATTGTCCTTGCTGGCATTGGCTTTCCTCCAGAATAAAGATTTTGGGGGCCTTTTTTTTCGTGAGCCCACAGAGGCCCCCAAAGAGGCCCCCAAAACATCTGGATTTTAGCATATCAGGAGAAACATTACGGGACAACAGAAAAAGAAAAAGCCCTGATTTCTCAGGGCTTTCAGGTCGATACCGGACGGTA
>Ga0315272_10001828_pt1 | contig 10500 bp, 6 predicted proteins | sample C3_middle_MG_FD_203918 | JGI IMG/M metagenome (GOLD analysis project Ga0315272, IMG submission 203918) | Sediment microbial communities from Yellowstone Lake, YNP, Wyoming, USA - C3_middle | ecosystem: Environmental > Aquatic > Freshwater > Lake > Sediment | place: USA: Wyoming | collected...
TACGGTCACCCCCGGGCGGGAAGTGATCGCGCGGGGCGCAATTTCCGCGAACTGGCTGCCCCATGCGCGGAACGACGACCTGTCGGTTCACCTGCATCTCGATGGCGGACGGATCTTCGGAACGGCGCCGTTCGACGATTACTTCATGCTGGGCATGGAGCGGGATAACGATACCGATCTGTGGCTCCGCGGCCACGTTGGCACGCGCAATGGCCGCAAGGGCAGCGCTCCAATGGGCACGCGGTACGTGTTGTTGCAGACGGAGATCAACCGCACCGTTTTCAAACTCCCGTTCGTACGAGTGCAACTCGGGCCGTTCCTGGACTCCGGCAGCGTGGCTGACTCGACAGCCGCTTTCGGGTCACGTGGCAACATGACCGACTCGGGCGTGCAAGCCAAGGTAGAAACTCCCGGGAGCTTCACCTGGTCGCTGGTCTATGGGCGGGACCTCCGCGATGGCCGGGGGGTGTTTTACACCTCCGTCACCAGGTCGCGCCCCGCTCAGTGATGCACAATCGAAAGGACGATGATAATGACGACGATCAGCCCGATCAAAGCCAGGATTCCGACGATGAATCCGCCCTGCACTTCCTGCTCGGCCCCTCGCGCGTTCTGAGCGAGTTGCGTCAACTCCACGTCGTTTAATGTGGAAACGGCAGCGTGGACCTGACTCTGAGTCACGTTGAGCCGCTGGAGTTCCTTAGTCGCGGCGGGCAGCGCCATGACCCGGTCAATGTCCTCAATGCTCTTCGCGCGAGCCTCCGCCTTGGAACGTAAGCCACTTTCCAGCTCAGCGAGAGGCACAACGTGGTTCTGCGCGGATGCCACCGTTGGCGTAATGAACAATACCCAGGTGGTAGTGAGGGCCATCAGTTTGGCCAGATCCCTTCGCAACTGTGATTTCATGAACCTTGCTCCTCTTGGCTTTGTACAACCAATTCCACTTGCGTGCAATCCAGTAGCCAATGCAGGGGCCCCGCCGGGTTGGACGGGCGTTCCTGGAAACCCGCCGTGGGGGACGTGGGGTGCGGCATAGGTTGAATTCTTTAGAATCTGAAGCAAGAAACATTACCGCCGGGGAGCGCGCCAGCTTTCGGATCAGCGCTTTACGGGTGAAGTGGATGCGCCCCGGGCGTCGCTGAACAGTTGGCTCTCTCGCTTGTTCTTGCCGTGCAAAAAAACATTATCACAGCGCGGCTGGTTGCTGATTGTGTGATTGGAAATCCTTCCCGCCGGCGCTTCGCGCGTGCAGAAAAGTCACTTCTTTGAGCGGCCAAAGAAATCTTGCCGGACAATTTGCAGAAGCCCGGCTAAACCATTGACACTGAATCACAAAGTGATGTACTGTTTCCCCATTCCATGTGATTCCTATCACATAAAGACGGAGGAACTGTGCCTTTCAAACTCCCTGATATCGAACCAGGAACCCGCAGAGTCAGCCGATACGGATGGACGCCTGACCTGCCTGACCAGCGTGACTTTGCCTATCAAGCGCCGCATCCGGCGGGGGTCGCCCTGCCGCCCAAGGTTGACATGCGGACCAATTGCCCGCCGGTGTACGACCAGGGCCAGCTGGGCAGTTGCACGGCGAATGCGATCGCCGGCGCCATCGAATTTGACCAGAGGAAGCAGGCGCTCCCGGAGTTCACGCCTTCCCGGCTGTTCATTTATTACAACGAACGCGTGATCGAGCATTCGATCACGATGGACAGCGGCGCCCAGATCAGGGACGGGATCAAGAGCGTCGCAAAGCAGGGAGTATGCAGCGAAACTTCCTGGCCCTACGATGATACAAACAAGAACCCCGCCCCCTGTCCGAAGTGTAAGTACGCGCTGAAGCCGCCCAAGAGTTGCTATGTCGAAGCGGCCGCTCACAAGGTGTCCGCCTATCAGAGACTAGTCCCGACGCTCGATAGACTGAAGGGTTGTCTGGCCAGCGGATATCCCTTCGTGTTCGGCTTCACCGTTTACGAGAGTTTCGAAGGCCAGGAGGTTGCGGACACGGGAATCGTGCCGATGCCCAATCCCAGCGAACATGTCGTGGGCGGGCATGCGGTGATGGCGGCCGGTTACGATGACGCTACGCAGCAGTTCATCGTCAGGAATTCATGGGGTCCGAAGTGGGGTCTGGCTGGATATTTTATGATCCCCTATGCCTACTTGACGAACACGAACCTGGCGGACGACTTCTGGACTATCCAATTGGTTTAGCCGGAGTTTTTTCCTGGACGCCATTCCGGACTTCGACTTGAAGACGGAAGGTGCGCCTGGGGTGTGCGTTCTGGTCCCAGGGGCGCTGGTACACCAACTCAATTCTGCATGTGCCCGCCTCGGCGGCCTGGATCTTCCAGCGGTGGACTCCGCCTTGGCCGGGAACGCCTTCGCCGCTCGGCTCGTAGGCGTCGCTCACCAGGGTGCACGTGGGTGCCCCCGTCTCGGCGAAGCGCCATCGATATCCTGTAGTTGGGTTTTCACCGAGGACGATCTCCAGGAGCTCGCCCGCCGCGAGCTTCAGGGTCCGCCCGTTACTCTGTTCGTCGGCGTGTAGCATTTTGGGTCTTCCCGCGTGAATTGGGCCTAGCAGGCAAACCGCGATCAGGAGAGCGAGTGCCCAGCCGACAACGCCGGTCTTGCCTTCCGGGGAATCGTTCACTCCGCCTCCGGTCCGCACTGTGGTTGAGATTCTCGCACCCGGCCCGGGGATGCGCAAGGGTCACCGAGGGCGTGTCAAGGCAAAGTAGAAATGTCTCCAAGGGAGTTGCGTTTCACTGTATACGTAGGATGAACCTAACAACGGCCGTTGGCAGCCCGTCCCGATTCTAACTTTCGTACCTGCAAACGCTTGGAAGGAAGCAGGTTCTCACCCGGAAGGTGAACTGCGGAGCAGTCGAAACCACAAGTGAGTCCGAAGCCAACATAGCGCCGTCGGAGCGCAAGAATGCCGCCCACCGCGCAAGCGCCGGGTCTCCGAAGGATGGACGCAGAGCCCCGCAACGGAGAGAAAGAACGTAGAGGCTCTTGTCTTGTGCCCCGCTCCGGGGCTTCCCCCTCTATTCGGCACTCCCACGGCTTGCGCCCTGGGCTAAGCTCTTTCGCCCTTCGGGCTCCTTGTGACGTGCTCTTAGCAGCTGACAGGAATGTTCAACTGCCGTTTTAGGATGAAAGGCTGCCGTTCGGGAGCCACTACCTGGGGGCGGTGGCTTCGGGGAGTGGCTGCTCTCCCTGTTCGCGCCACGCGCTCTGCGCCGTAGCCGACGCGCGCTGGCGGCTCGCCGCACGCCTCAGCCGATGGCGGCAGTTTGGGCAGGCGAATTGTGCCTGCGCCTCAATAGCGTAAGCGGGCGCCTGGGACGATTCGCAGTCACTGGAGATGATTCACCCGGCACGGGCGCACTGTAGAGTTTGCTCCATTTCGAGAGGAACCGTGGTTTCTCCGGATCCGGCGGGATGGACGGCCTGCAGACGGATGCGGGATGCGGATGCCGGCGCTTCGAACTCCAGGCAATAGGATTCCCGGTAACACAGCATCCAGGCGTGAATGACCTCGGGAAGTTCATCTTCGGTTGAGATTCGAGTCTGGAATCCCCTGCAATCCCGGCTAAGCACGAACCACGGGTCGAGAATCTCGGGGACGACCTGGCCTAGGGCGATCACGTGGAGCACGCAACCACTTTCCTGTAGCCCTTGCCGGAGACATTCCACAATAGAGGGCTTGGGTGGGCCTTTGACGGCCTCGTTCACCATCAGTCCTATGTGCCCTGCCGGCTTCAGGGCCTTCATCCGGTTTATCATCGCCAGCACGAGTTCTCCTGGATCGGCGGCAAGGTTGTCTTCCCTGGACGCGTCTCTCAGATCGGCGGCGAAGCGGAATCCATCCTGCGAGATGATGGGCAGGCGCAGCGGAGCCGGGCTGGGCGATGGGCTTGACTCGCTGTCTGATTGAGCTTGCCGCATGAAGAGACCAGACCGGTAGAACGCCGCGGAACGCAGTTCGCCGTCCGGCATGGACAGCAGGAGGTCGAGAACTGCACGAATGCCCGGTGTGGATTCGGACGCAGCGCGCAGACTCAGGGGGAAGACCACGCCGATTCCGAGTCGCCGGGACAGCGCAGCACGGACCAGGCTGTAGCTCAAAACCGGTTGACCATCTACCCAGGTACGCACATCCAACGGACGCAGCACGGGATCAAGCTGCTCCTCAGCGTCCAGGCACGCGGAAAACTGCACGTTCAACCTGCCCGATGGTAGCCGCTGGATCCGTGGGACGGCCAAATGAATCGTGCGCCGGCCGCACCGGACAGCCGGAGAGATCGGCTCGTGCTTCGGCGGTGCGGCTCCAAACTCCGCGCGGAGCCGAGCCAGCAGGGGCTCAAAGCGGGGCTCATGCAGCAACTCAATCGCTCCGCGCGCAACCGCCCGGCTGAGGGCTTGGGGCGATTCCGCCATTTCCGCCAACGCCGTCAAAGCACGCGGATCCCCGAGGTGGTAGAGGCCCAAGAGCCCGTACGCGCGAACACGGGGCTGCAGGTCTCTTCGCGCCTCTTCAAAAACAAGCCGGGCGACGGGCTGGTCGTCCAGCCAAAGCGATTCCAGAATACTCACCCGAACGCGGGGGTCTCGCTCATCCCTGTAGAGTTCGAGAAGGTGGCGGCCGTTCGGCAGAGAAGCGCCGAGTAACACAGCACGAGCGCGCATGCGTGGCTCTTTGGCATCTTTCAGCAAGGGCAATGCGGCGGCGAGATTGGCCATCCCGTTCATCCGGACGACCGAATCAAACAGGCACAGGACTTCCTCTATGCGATCCTGATGGTCCTGGCCGAGCAACTCGGTCAGCCGCTTCGTGATGCGCGTGTGAACACGCGGTTCGACGGCATGAACCATCGACAGAACTTCCCGAAACCGAATCCGGTCGACGGTGTATACGCCTTGCAGGACCGGGAGCAGGTAGCCCTTCGAGATCAACAGGCGCAGCAGGGCGTTCCCGGACTCTGGAGGAAGGGACTGTCGGCCGACGACCTCGACGGCCTGCTCGACGAAGTTCTGCTTGCCCTCTTCCATCAGCTCGCTGACACGCCGGCCCCAGCGGGTCCGGTCTTCGGGGAGCCGGACGAGACATTCCATGAGTTCGCTGGCTGGAAGCTCGCTGGCGGTCTCAGTCACATTTCATATATCGGCAGGTCCCAGCAGAACCATTAGAGATGTGTCACAAAATCAGCCGGCCGGCGCCGCGTCGTGGATCTCCTGGAGGCTCCAAACCCGCAGAGGATCTCTTGAACGGCTCTCAATCGCGTCGGCGGCGGCGCGAGCGCCGCTCATGGTGGTGATGCAGGGGACACGGCTCATGACGGCGTTGCGCCGGATGGACCGCTCGTCCTCGAAGGTGTGAGCGCCGGTGGTGGTGTAGATGGCCAACTGCAGGGCGCCGCCCTTCATCAGATCGACCACATTGGGGCGGCCCTCATTCACCTTGAAGACCGTCTTGACGGTGAGACCTGCAGCTTTCATCAGAGTGGCCGTCCCCCGCGTCGCTGCCAATTCGAAACCGGCATTGGCCAGGCGGCGGGCGATGTCCACGGCTTCGACCTTATTCCGGTCGTTGACGCTGAAGAAGACGCGCCCGGATTGGGGCAGCGGGCTGCCCGCGCTTTGCTGGGCTTTGCCGAACGCTTCGCCGAAGTTGTCGCCTACGCCCATCACCTCGCCGGTCGAGCGCATCTCCGGTCCGAGTGCCGGATCGACGCCTGGGAATTTGTTGAAGGGGAAGACGGGGCTCTTGACGAAGACCTTTTTCACCGGCAGGACGCCCGTGGTCAGGCCACCGGTCAGGGCGCCCAGGTCCTTCAGTTTCTGCCCGAGCATGAGAGCCACGGCGATCTTGGGCAGCGCGATGCCCGTCGCCTTGCTGACGTACGGAGCGGTGCGCGAGGCGCGCGGATTGACCTCGATGATGAACACCTTGCCGTTCTGGATGGCGAATTGGATATTCATCAGCCCGATTACGTTGAGCGCGCGCGCGAGCTTCCCGGTGTAATCGCGGATGACCGCCAACTCGCTCTCGGGAATGCTTTGGGAAGGCAGCACGCAGGAGCTGTCGCCCGAATGGATGCCGGCTTCCTCGATGTGCTCCATGATGCCGCCGATGAGCACATCCTGGCCGTCCGAAAGAGCGTCTACGTCGATCTCGATGGCGTCTTCCAGGAAGCGGTCGATGAGCACCGGCCGGTCCGGCGAAAAGAGCACGGCTTCCTGCATGTAGCGGCGCACTGTGGCCTCTTCGTAGGCGATCACCATGGCGCGCCCGCCCAGGACGTAACTGGGGCGCACGAGCACCGGGTAGCCGATGCGAGCCGCCGTAGCGACGGCCTCCTCAACGCTCGTCGCCGTGCCCCACTCGGGCGACGGAATGGCTAGCTCGGTCAGCAGCTTGCCGAAGAGCTTGCGGTCCTCGGCGAGATCGATATTCTCCGGGTTGGTGCCGATGATCGGGACGCCGGCGCGCTTCAGCGGCAGGGCCAGATTCAGCGGCGTCTGGCCGCCAAACTGCACGATGACGCCGTCGGGCTTCTCGGTGTCGTAGATGTTGAGCACCTCTTCGAGCGTCAGCGGCTCGAAGTACAGGCGGTCGCTGGTGTCGTAGTCGGTCGACACGGTCTCCGGGTTGCAGTTGACCATGATCGACTCGACGCCGAACTCCTGCAGCGCGAAGCTCGCGTGACAGCAGCAGTAGTCGAATTCGATACCCTGGCCGATGCGGTTCGGACCGCTGCCCAGGATCATCACCTTTTTGCGATTGGTCGGCGCGGCCTCGCACTCGCTCTCGTAGCTCGAATAGAGATACGGCGTGAAGCTTTCGAACTCCGCCGCGCAGGTGTCCACCCGATTGAAGACGGCCTGGACGCCAAGCGCCTTTCTGCGCGCGCGCACCGCCAACTGGTCGGACTTCCAAAGGCGTGCGAGACGGACATCGGAGAGCCCATCGCGCTTGGCCCGGCGCATCTCCTCGACGGTCACCCTTTCGAGCGACTTGCCGGCCAGCGTCTTTTCGAACTCCACGCCGTCGCGGATCTGGCGCAGGAACCAGGGGTCGATCTGGGTCCGCTCGAAGACCTCCTCGATCGTCCAGCCCTTTTCAAAGGCGAAGAAGACGTAGCCCAGCCGCTCGGGGTTGGGCGTGGTAAGGCGCTGCGGCAGCAGCCTCTCCTCATACTTCACGTCGGAACTCTTGCCGGTCTCGAGACCGCGAATACCTTTTTGCAGGGCCTGGCGGAAGGTGCGCCCGATGGACATCACCTCGCCGACCGACTTCATCTGCGTGGTGAGCACGGATTCGGCGCCAGGGAACTTCTCGAACTGCCAGCGCGGGATCTTCACGACCACGTAGTCGATGGTCGGTTCGAAGCAGGCCGGAGTCTTGAGCGTAATGTCGTTGGGGATCTCGTCCAGGCGATAGCCGACCGCGAGCTTGGCCGCGATCTTGGCAATGGGGAAACCGGTCGCCTTGGAGGCCAGAGCGGAGCTGCGCGAGACGCGCGGATTCATCTCGACGATCACCATGCGCCCGTCTTCCGGGTTGATGGCGAACTGCACGTTGGAGCCGCCCGTGTCGACGCCGATCTCGCGCAGACACTTGATGGCGCCGTCGCGCATCATCTGGTACTCGCGGTCGGTCAGCGTTTGCGCCGGAGCGACCGTGACGGAGTCGCCCGTGTGGACGCCCATCGGATCGAAGTTCTCGATGGAGCAGACGATGATGGCGTTGTCGGCCAGGTCGCGCATCACCTCGAGTTCGAATTCCTTCCAACCGAGCACGCTCTCTTCGGCCAGCACCTCGTGCACGGGCGAGAGATCGAGCCCCTTTTCGAGGATCGTCTCGAGGTCCTCGCGATTGTATGCGATGCCCCCTCCGGTGCCGCCCAGCGTGAAACTCGGGCGGAGGATGAGCGGGTATCCGATCTTCTTGGCAAACTCCAGCCCGTCGTTGATCGTCTTGAGCAGTCGCGATTGCGGCGTTTCCAGACCGATCTTGCGCATCGCGTCTTTGAACAGGAGGCGATCTTCCGCCTTCTTGATGGACTCGATTTTCGCGCCGATCAACTCGACACCGTATTGGTCGAGAACGCCGGCCTCGGCCAGATCGACGGCGAGATTGAGGCCGGTCTGCCCGCCGACGGTGGAGAGCAAAGCGTCGGGCCGCTCTTTGCGGATGACCTCGGCGGCGTATTCGACGGTGAGCGGTTCGATGTAGGTCCGGTCGGCAAGTTCCGGATCGGTCATGATTGTCGCGGGGTTCGAGTTCATCAGAATGACCTCGTAGCCCTCGCTGCGGAGCGCCTTGCACGCCTGTGCGCCGGAGTAGTCGAATTCGCAGGCCTGGCCGATCACGATCGGCCCCGACCCGATGATCAGAATGCGCTTCAGGTCAGTTCTCTTAGGCACCGGCGGACTCCCCCATCATTGCGGCGAAATCGTCGAACAGATATTGCGAGTCGTGCGGACCGGGCGCCGCCTCCGGGTGATACTGCACGCAGAACAGCGGGTGGCTGCGGTGGCGCAGACCCTCGACCGTCTGGTCGTTGAGGTTGATGTGCGTGAGTTCCACTTCGCTGTCTTTGAACGAGTCGGGGTCCACGCAGAAGCCGTGGTTCTGCACGGTGATTTCGACCTTGCCCGTGCGGCGGTTCAGCACCGGGTGGTTGATCCCGCGATGACCAAACTTCAATTTGAAGGTCTTGCCGCCCAGCGCCAGGCCGATGATCTGATGGCCCAGGCAGATTCCGAAGACCGGCTTGCGCCCGATCAGCTTGCGGATCTGCGCCGCCTGGAATTCGAGCGGTTCGGGATCGCCCGGGCCGTTCGAGAGGAAGACGCCATCGGGTTTCAGCGCCAGCACGTCTTCGGCCGTGGTGCCCGCGGGAACGACCGTCAGGCGGCAGCCGACCGTGACCAGCCGTCGCAAAATGTTGCGCTTAATGCCGTAGTCGAAGGCGACGACGTGGAAGCGGCCCGGCTCGGCGTGGTGGATCTTTTCGGACGGGGAGCAGGGCTTCGCGGGCTCGGTCCAGGGATAGGACTCTGACGTGCTGACCCGCGTGGCCAGATCGAGGCCGGCCATGGACGGGCTGTCCTTTGCCATCTGGACGAGCTCTTCCGCGCTGTGGCCGCCGGTGGACAGTGCGCCGCGGAGTACGCCGCCGGAACGCAGTTTGCGGACGATGGCGCGCGTATCTAATTCGGATGCGACGGGCACGTCCTGACGGGCGAGGAAGGCGTCGGCGGTCTCGCTGGAGCGCCAGTTGCTGGGTGCTTCCGCCCATTCGCGAACGACCAGGCCCTCGATCCAGGCGTGAGCCGCCTCGTCGTCGTCGGCATTGGTTCCGTAGTTTCCGATCTGGGGATTCGTCAGAACGACGATTTGCCCAGAGTATGAGGGATCGGTGAAAACTTCCTGATAGCCAGTGAGGGATGTGTTGAAAACGACCTCACCGGTGCGCACGGTCCGTGCGCCATACGCGCGACCCTGAAAAACGCTTCCGTCCTCCAGGGCCAGGATGGCAGTCTGCTGCAACGGATCTCCTTGGGGATTTCTTTCTATTTCAGCACGACGGAGAAGCAGGTACAAGACGGGCGTCCGGAGGAATGGCGTAGGCGCCCGGCCGGAAGCGGACCGAAACGGAGCCGTGGCAGGGGAGAATTTGTCTCCGCCAGGTTGCCGTTCCCCGGCCACCTGAGCCGATCTGGAGATCGGCGTTCCCAGGGGGAACTAACGCAGGTAATCTTCCAGGCGGACTTTCTCGCCCGTACGCTCATCGCGGTATTTCACGATCACGGGCGTATAGAGCGAGATGCCCCACTCCTTGCCCTGGCCGCGGGTGACGGCTCGCGAGCCCGCAATCACAACAGCGTCTTCGGGCACAATCAGCGGCGTCTCGTCGGTGGCGGCGTAGATTTCGCCACGCACGAGGTCGTAGATTGGCGTGGAGCGATTCAGGATCACCCCGGAGCCCAGCACGGCGCGCGTCCTGACGATGGTTCCTTCATAGATGCCGCAATTGCCGCCCACCAGCACCCCGTTTTCGACGATCACTGGCATGGCGCCGATAGGTTCCAGCACCCCGCCAATCTGCGCCGCGGCCGAGATGTGGCACGCCTCGCCGACCTGCGCGCAACTGCCGACCAATGCGTGCGAATCGATCATTGTCCCGGAGCCGACCCAGGCGCCCACGTTGATGTACATCGGCGGCATGCAGGTGACGCCGCGCCCGACGTAGCAGCCGTCGCGGATGCTCGATCCTCCCGGCACGATGCGTACGCCGCTGCAGGCGTCGAGCTGGCGCACGGGATAGGTCGACTTGTCGAAATAGGGCTGCTTCGCGGCGTTGACCGACATATCGACGATGGCGCCGAGGCGGAAGCCGAGCAGGATGCCCTTCTTGACCCAGGGGTTGACGCGCCAGCCGGTCGGCGAGGCGGCGTCGGGCTCGGCGGCACGCGCCTCGCCGC
>Ga0315272_10001829_pt1 | contig 10491 bp, 10 predicted proteins | sample C3_middle_MG_FD_203918 | JGI IMG/M metagenome (GOLD analysis project Ga0315272, IMG submission 203918) | Sediment microbial communities from Yellowstone Lake, YNP, Wyoming, USA - C3_middle | ecosystem: Environmental > Aquatic > Freshwater > Lake > Sediment | place: USA: Wyoming | collected...
TATCGCGAAAGCCCAAAACGGAATTGTCTTTATCGACGAAATTGATAAAATTGCCGCCAGACAACGTGATAAAAGCGATGTGTCCAGAGGTGCAGTTCAACAAGCTTTGTTGACACCGTTGCAGGGAGCCTTGATAACAATTTCGCCAAGCTTCGAAAGACAATCAGAAACAAAAAAGATTCAGTTCGACACTAGCCAAATGCTTTTTATTGTCGCCGGCGCTTTTTCTGAGTTAGTTGAAATTATCCGTGAAAAAGAAAGTCAGGGAAAAGTAGGATTTTTTGCAATTAGTAAGAAAGCTGAATATACTGCTGAAGAAATTTTAAAAATGATCAGTCGTGATGATTTAATGAATTTTGGTTTTTATCCTGAGTTTTTGGGGCGCTTTCATCGAATTGTATTTATGGAATCATTAACAATTGATCACTATCTAAAAATTTTGAAAGAGCCGAAAAATAGTTTGGTCTGGCATTGGCGAAAAGTATTTGCAATAAAAAATAAAATTTTGACGATAGCTGATGAAGCACTGGAAAAAATTGCCGAAAAAGCAAAAAAAACTGAATCAGGTGCGCGGGCTTTGCGCGGATTATTTCAGGAATTGATGCATAATACTATTTTTACAATGGAAAATGATCCTGATGATGTTATTGGCTACCGTGTAACCAATGAATCAGTCGAAACCGGAATTCTGGAAAAAATTTACAAAAAAACTTGTACCGGAAATTGTGGCGAAAATTGCTGTCAGATTTCTGGCGGTGAATGTTGCGGTGGAGCAGGGCACGATCACCAAAAGGAGACAAAAATTGTTATTTCAAAATAAACTTAATTAACGGGAGCCTAGAGATCTCCCGTTTTTATTTTGTCCAAACTATGTTTTTTTAAGTATTTTTGATATCATAATAATATAAAGATTTTAGATAATTTTATGATTTACTTTATTTTGTTTACATTTTTTGCCGCCTACTTTGGGGCGCATTGGTTGGTCTATTGTTTTTTTGTTTGCGTGCTTGATTGCCGGAAAGATATTCACAAATATATTTTGCGGTTTAGCTTAATTTTGTTGGCTTCAAGTTTTTTCTTTGCGTTTACAATTTCGCATTATTGGGACAATATTTTGACTAGAATTTTTTACACCGTATCCGGACTTTGGCTTGGTTTGCTACTTAATTTAACCTTGTTTATTGTCGCTTTCAGCTTGCTTCGTTTTATTTTTATATTGTCAAAAATAGAATTTAATAAAAAAGTTTATAGTCGAATATTTTTGGCGTTAGCGATTGTCTACACTTTTTACGGCATAATTAATGTTTTCTTGATTGATACAAAAAATGTGACGGTAAAAATTGATAATTTGCCAACCGCTTGGCAAGGGAAGAAAATTGTGCAAATTTCCGATGTTCACTTGGGACGAGTTTTGGGGGCGAATTTTATGAATATGGTTGCGTCTAAGGTGAACAAAGCTGAGCCAGATTTGATTGTAATCACTGGTGATTTGTTTGATGCCACTGACGGTCATCTCGATCGTTTTACTGATTCTTTGAATAGTTTACAGGCGCAGAAGGGGATTTATTATGTCACCGGCAATCACGAAATTTATTTGGGGCCAATTGAGGTGGAGAAAGCTTTAGCAAAAACAAAGATTAATTTTATGAATGATCAAATTGTGACACTTGATGGTTTGCAATTGATCGGTATTAATTATCCCGGTTTTGGTGAGAAAAAAGATATTAGCAGTATTATTAAAAATAATAAAAATTTCTCCTTGGAAAACCCGAGCATTTTACTTTTTCATTCACCCAGCAGTATTTTATCTAATGGTGGTAACAATCATTCCGATGTTTATCTTAATCCCGATACGGATTTCAAAGGCGCGCGTGATTTGGGGGTTGATTTGCAATTATCGGGACACACGCACCGGGGTCAACTTTTTCCGTTCAATTTAATTACACAAATCATTTTCAAGGGCTATGATTATGGTTTGCATGAGCTTGGTAATTTTAGTATTTATACGACCAGTGGCACAGGTGTCTGGGGGCCAACAATGCGAACGAGCGGGCGATCGGAGATTGTGGTGATTACTTTGGAAAAGCGGTGATTAATTTATAATCCTAATATTACGAATGATATCCGAACCTGCCTAACGGCAGGCAGGTATTACGAATTATAAGGAAGGGTATTTATTTATTACTACAAACAGGACATGGGTTTATTAAGATTTTTGGGATTTTTGAGATAATAAAAAATCGGCACAAAGGTTTGTACCGATTTTTAGTTGGCAAGAAGATTATAGGTTGCGGACGCATTCATTGGTTACCTCGACCATGGTTTCGAATTCTTGGCTCATATAGTAACCAATTTCTGCCCCAGTTTGACTGTAAAATTGATGAAATAAGGTGGCGCCCATGCTTAGATAATCTTTCATAGTCATCATTTTAATTTCAGCACGACCCTGAAAAAGGGTGCAGATCAGAAGACAGGCATTAGCGCCTTGTTTGATAATCTGAGGATTATTCCTGGTGTGATTTTCAATAATGTAGTCGATTGCAAACCAGCTTTTGGGAATATTCTTTGCGTTAACAATCGATGAAAGTAAATCGCTGATGTAGATACTGCACAAAAAGTATTCGTTACTAATCAAGTTTCTTTCAATAATGATTTCTGACATTTTACTCTGAAGGAGAGCGGTTAGATTGGTGATTGTTTCTTTGTTCTGTTGTGCTGATAAGTTTTTTAAACTTACTGCTTTTTTGAGCAGAGCTGTGAGTTCGTTGTCAGCCGTGAATGGCTTCTTAGACTTTTGTCTTGTTTGTTTTCTTGCTTCTTCTAAATTTATAATGTGCGTCATATTTCCCCTCCCATTCTTTTTGGTTAGTTTTCCCAAAATGTGCTTTTTATCTTATTCTTTAATTAATGGTTTGTAAAGGGATGGTATTAAAAATAATTTTTGGGAAAATATATATATTATTGCTAATATTAAATAAATAATTAAATATTATCCAGATCGTGTTTGACAAAATATTAAAAAAGTGCTAAAAAATATGAATAAAAGTTTGTTCGTTTAATAATTATTTCTTAAGGAGGGGAAAAATGGAGATATGCGGTATTCCAGTTAATGGAGTTAGTATTTTTTTAATTGTGATTATTGGTGTCATAGTTGTCGCAATATGCGACAAGGCAATTAAGGCAATAAAGCCAAAGGAGGGGGCACGTGCTCGAAAAAATAATTAATCTGCCCAAAGATTGCACCTGTTATGGCGCATTTATTTGCGCTATTGTAGTCTATCTTTAATTGTTAATTTTTTGGTTCGCGATCAGAAAATAAAAACAAAAAAACGAAAATTTTGATGGCCGGTTCTTAGAAGCCGGCTTATTTTTTTGACAAAAGTATTAAATAAAGATAGATTTGATAAGGAAGAGGTAATTTATGAAAAAAATATTTTTAATCAAACAAAAAGATTTAATTGAGACTTGTGAGAGTCTTCGCTATATTAATAAAAATTGTGAAGTAGTGAACGATCCAGCAGCAGCAGATTTTTTTGTTAGTATCGGTGGAGACGGAACTTTGCTTGGGGCGGTACGCGAATACAAGGATTATGGTAAACCATTTTTTGGTTTTCATTCCAAAGGGGATGATTTTAGTGATGGCTTTCTTTTGAATCCAGTCAACGAAAAAACTTTGAGTGAATTTAGTGAACAAAAAATTTATACTGAGGAAGTTTTATTATTAAAAATTGAAATGTTTGATGTCGAAGGAAAACCAATGCCAACACAATATGCCTTTGGCGATTGTTATTTTAAAGATTATTTAGGCGGTATTATTCATACCCGCTTGTCGATCAATAATCAAGTAAAATTTGAATCAATTGATAGTGATGGGGTTTTGGTTTGTACTTCGGCTGGTTCAACCGCTTACAATGCTTCCGCCAAGGGTGTGATTTTGCCGCTTGATTCGCGTGATATGGTGGTAACCGCAATTTGCCCAAAGCCTTTGTATCGCTGGCATTCAACAATCTTGAGTCGACGGGAATCAGTTGAACTCGAACCTATAAATACCGGTCGTCGACCGGCGAAATTTTGGTTAGATGGACAAGTGGTTGAAGGTGTCGCCAAAGTTCGGGTCAGTCAATCTGATCGCGTGGTCAAATTAGCTTTTGTTGAGTCATACGATTTTCGGCAGAAGGTATTGAATTTGCAGTTTGGATAAAACGTTGAGTTTAGGTATAAAGTTTGAATTTATAATCCTAATACTACAAATGATATCCTAATACTACAAATGGCTACAAATCGAATTATCTTCTTGCAATTTATTATTTTTAATTTAATATTATCGTTAAATATTAATTTAAAAGTTTTTTATACAAATATAAATTCGTAATATTAATTTGGATAACTACATTATAATTCGTAGTATTCGGATATCATTTGTAGTATTAGGATTATAAAGCAACCAAAGATTATGTAATTGCTAATCTAATTAAAATGTTATATTATATAGCTATAAGGAAAATAATAAACTAAAGATAAATTTATGTCTAAACAATTTACAGATGTTAATTTCGCTGACGATGTTATCAAGGCGTCTAATGATAAACCAGTTTTGGTGGATTTTTTTGCGCTTTGGTGCGGTCCTTGTAAAATACAAAGCCCAATCGTTGATGAGGTTTCGGAAATGATGGGGGACAAGGCAATTGTCGGGAAATTAAACACCGAAGACGCACAGAAAACTGCGGCTGAATATAATGTAATGAGTATTCCAACTTTATTAATTTTTCGCAACGGAAAGGTTGTCGAAACTATGGTTGGCATGCAAACCAAGGAGACTTTGATCGATTCAATCAAGAAACATATGTAAAAAATTGACCCCTTTCGCTGGAAGGGGTTGATTTATTATGGATTTATTTTTTTATTCGATGTATAATAAAGTTATCCCCATAAACAAAGGACTTTAGATCCTAGTGAAAGCGGGGATTTATAAAAAATAATTTTTAAAAAAAACATTATGGCAAAAATGACAAAAGCTCAGTTGCTAGACAACTTAGCAAAAACAACTGGTTTAACAAAAAAAGATGTCGGTGGCTTGCTAGACAGCTTGGCAACATTGGCTTACAAAGAAGTTAAAAAAGGCGGTGAATTCGTTGTGCCTGGATTTGGTAAATTAGTAAAAGCAAAACGAAAAGCTCGAATGGGACGAAACCCAGCAACTGGCGAAACAATCAAAATCGCTGCAAAAACTGTGGTTAAATTCAGATTAGCAAAAGCAGCTAAAGACGCTGTACTATAATATCGAAAAAACATTTTAAAAAACTCCCGGGATTTTTCTTGGGAGTTTTTTGTTAGGATGGTAGGTTCGTAGGACGGTAGGAAGATAGTGTTTTATATTAAGCGTTTATTAATTATTGTTACATGTCCTCGCAGGAAAAGGGCAGGCACAAGGCACTGCCCCTACAGAAGTGTATTTATTGATTTATGATTTATGATCTATGTTTTATGATTCATTTTTTTTCCATTCCTCCACATACTGTCCAATTCCGAATTGGTTGAATTTGTTTTTTAGTTTGGTGTTTTGATGAAGATAATTTACGACGGAGAGAAAGTCGATTTTGTAACGATTGCCGTTGACGCTATAACGGATTTTTTTTTCTTGAATCGCCCGGCGGATTGTTTTGGTGGTCACGCCACCGAGCTTGGCCGCTTCAGAAACGGATAACCAAAGAGTATTCTCAGCAATATGTGAGAGCGGAGAATCTAGATGTTCGTTGGTTTCGTTTACTTCGTGAATCATAGGTGGAATTAATTTTCAGGGGTTTAAGTCTATGCTACTGTGGACTTAAATCCAGTTTTGCTTTTACATCTTGGCACAAATTATTAAAATAATCAAGGGCGTTTTCATGTATCACATAGCATATTTCACATATCGAGGAGTTTTGAGTATTTTGATTGTATTTCTTGTTTTTATGGAATACGCAACGAAAAAGTGTAGACATCGAATGTCTACAGCGGTAGACATTCGATGTCTACACTTTTGGCGGGTTTTTATTATGGTAACAGCCTATTTTTTGAAAGTAGAGAGGTATTTTTGTGAAGTAATTATATGTTTCCGAATTATGCCCAAAAGTATTGATTTATAACATTTATTATGCTAATATTTATTTAATTGTGCATGAAGATTGGGGAACCAAAATTCAGGCATCAAGAACTCTGCTAACCCTGAAAACGGGGGGACGGAATCCCGCAGAATAATTCAAGTTTTGAGAAGAAATTCTCGGATGCATTTATAATCCTAACCTGCCTGCCGGCAGGCAGGTACTACAAATGATATCCAAATACTACAAAAATATTGCTAATAATAGTATTTTTTTTGTACTTTTTGGTTTATTTAGAGCAGATAGCGATATTTGCTTGTTAATTTATTATAATATATAATTTTAGCTAATATTCGCTATATGAATATATATTTTAATAATGTAGAATAATCCCCCTCGCCCCCTTTATCAAGGGGGAGATAACATATTTGTAGCATTTGGATTAAATCATTTGTAACATTAGGATACCATTTGTAGATTCGGATTATAAAGCAAAACGTTTCAACTGTAACAAAACGTTAAGACTTACGTATTATTAATTAGTGGTTCACACTTACCAAAATGACCAATCGGAACTTAAAAGAGAAAATTTTATATTTACGTTTAAAACAAAAGGATAAGGAGGCTTTTATTGAGGCATATGATTTGTATCTTGATGACATCTATCGTTTTATATTTTTTAAAGTAAGTAGCAAAGAAGAGGCCGAAGATTTAGCCTCGTCTGTTTTCTTGAAGGCATGGAATTACATTCAGAATAATAGCATTAGCGATTTTAAAACTTTGAAAGCATTATTCTACAAAATCGCCAGAAATTTGGTGATTGACCATTATCGTAGTAATGCCAACAAAAAAGATATCAGTATCGAAGCGGATGAGACTTGTTTGAATATCGTTGATGAACGTCAAGACATTTTGGCCAGAATTGATAATTCTAATGATTTTGAAAATATTCGCGAAAAGATGCTTGATCTGAAAGAGGAATACCGGGAAGTTCTGATTATGAAGTATGTTAATGAGCTGTCGGTGTCAGAGATTGCCAAGATTTTGGACAAGACCAACGGCAATGTGCGAGTTCTGGTCTATCGAGCGCTGAATGCTTTGCGGGGGAATGTGGAGGATAAGTAGTTAGTATGCTATACCAATCCGCCGCGGCGGACTAATATACGAATAAAATAAAATTAGTATAATTGGCATATTGGTATCATTAGTATATTTGTATATTTAATTATATGAACGAGAAAGAAATTTTAGGACAATTGAATAAGTTTCAGGATGTGAAACCCGATGATGCTTGGAAAAAGAGCAATCGGGAGATTTTGCTTTCTCAAATTTCTAACTCTCAAAGCACCAATGTTGAGTTTAGTTGGGCGCAGACTTTCAGAATTCATATGCAAGCTTTGACAAATATGTCACAACCGGCGATGGCGGTGGTTTTGATAATGCTTTTTATCGTTTCGGGTGGAACTCTTGGACTTCGAGCATCACAAGGCACCAAGCCTGGTGATTCATTATATATTGCTAAAATAATCAGTGAAAAAGCACAATTGGCGATGGCTTTCAATGATGAAAGTAAAGTTAAACTAGGAATTGCCTTTGCGGGTAATCGCGCGGATGAGTTGACTCAGGTTTTGGCAAGCAAGGACGATCAGCCAATGTCGGTATCGGATAAGCAAGAAGTTAGCAGTTTGGTGGATAGTCTTAAACAGCAAATTATTAATGTAAAGAGTCAGGCAGAAAAAATTCAACCTGCGACTAGCGAAGTAGCGGTTAAGCCGACCGAAGATGATGGTGGCAAGATTTTTGCTGCGGGAGCTGGTAAGATGGTGAATGGTTTGCAAGTTTCTGAAAAAGTAAATATCCCAGCAGCAACGAAGGCAACTGGTACACCTGTTGTCAAAGAAGCTGATACAAAAACAATCCTTGAACAAGCTAAAGAATATTTGAAACAAGAAAATTACGATGCGGCGATTTCAAAACTAGAAGAAGCGGGGAAGGTTATAAATATTGATGGCGGTGGTGCAGCGAAAAGTGATGGCGCTAGTACGACGGATGGGGTTAAAAATTAAGAATTATATAATTTCATTTTTATAGGTGTTGCATAATCTGATGATAAAATTACAATAGAAACATCTTCCTTTTTGTCATCCTGAGCGAAGCGGAGCGAAGTCGAAGGATCTATAATAGATCAATCTATAGAATTCACAGTTAGTTATGCAATCAAGTATTATAGATCCCTGCCTACCGGCAGGCAGGCTTCGGCCCGGCTCAGGATGACAAATTAAAGGGTTTTTACAAAGAATTGTCAACGAACCAACGAACATCTACAGGAATGACAAATTAAAGAGATTTGTTTTAAATCACACAGTTCGAAAATTAAAAATTAAGATTTATTTAAAAATTAAAAATTATAAAATTAAAAATTATAATAATGTAGAATAATCCCCCTCGCCCCCTTTATCAAGGGGGAGGTAACATATAGTGCCAACTTCTTAGTAAGTTAGAAAAAAATTTCCTAAGAAGTCTGCATTAGATTCTTATTTAATTCAGACGAAAAAGCCCTTTGGTTTATACCGAAGGCGAGGCGCGACAAAAAGGTCGATACTCGTGAGAGTAGTCATGCCCCTTAAAATAAATTTAACTGAAAGATTTTTCTTGAGATGCAATCGAATTCCAAAAAGGAATCGTTCTGTAAATCAGCAAAGCTTTTATTCCTGCCCCAGTTTTTGCAAGGTGAAACTTCAGAAGACTGGAGCGAATGAAAAAGTTTTTCGCTTGTCAATTCTTTTTCTCGTCTGTTTGCAAAAACTGGGACGGGAGAAGCGGGATTCCGGCTGATTTGCTTGACTCGTATTTCGAAAAAAATCTGAATAATGTTTGACCGTAATTATCTTTGTACAAGGACTAATTTGGTCAAACAGACAATATTTTTCTTATGAAAAAATTACGCAAAGCTTTAGTTATCAGCGTAATGTCAATCACAGTTTTGTCTACAACATTGTTTGTTGCTCCAATTAAAGTTGGTGCAGCTGCACAAGCTGGTGATTTGATTAAAATGAACGGATTATCATCTGTTTATTACCTTGCTGCTGATGGCAAAAGATACGTTTTCCCTAATGAAGCTACATATTTCTCATGGTATTCTGATTTCTCAGGAGTTGTTACCGTTCCACAAGCGGAATTGGAATCATATCCTTTAGGAAAGAATGTTACTGTGAGACCGGGTACTAAGTTGGTAAAAATTACAACTAACCCAAAAGTTTATGCTGTTACAACTAACGGAACGCTTTTAGCTATTCCTGATGAAGCAACTGCAAAAACTCTATACGGTGCAAACTGGGCAAAGAGAGTAGTTGACGTGGCAGATTCATTCTTCCAAAACTACACTATTAGCACAGACACTGTAAGTGCAACTGCTTACCCAGCAGGTACTTTGGCAAAATTCGGAACTGACGCAACTGTATATTACATTGCTGCAGACGGAACAGCTAGAGCTATCTCAAACGAAGCAGCAATGGCAGCTAACCGATTCAAAATGACTGACGTTATCACTGCTACAATTGCTAAACCAACTCTAGGCACAGCTATTGCTGGCGCTGAAGCTGGTTTAACAGACACAGCATCTGGAGCAGGTGGATTCGCTAATGCAGGAACAGGAATGTCTGTTTCTTTATCAAGTGATACTGCAACTTCAGCTAACTTGCCAAGCTATTCTACTTTAGTTCCATTCATGACAGTTAACCTAACAGCAGCTGCTGATGGGGCTGTAACTGTTCAAAATATGACTTTTGTTAGAACTGGTACTGGTTCAACTGCAGACTTTGATGGCGGATATTTGTTCTCAGGATCAGACAGACTTTCAACAAAGAGATCTGTAAATTCTTCTGATAATACTATCTCATTCAATGCTTTGAATTTGACTATTCCAGCTGGAACAACTAAAGCTATTACTCTAAAAATGAATGCAAGAACAGGTGGTACTGTAACAGGTAACCATGCGTTTAAATTAGCTTCTGCTAGTGCAATCGTTACTAATGGTGCAGTTGTAAGTGGCTCATTCCCTATTATGGGTAATTTAATGTCTTACTCAGCAGTTAATGCTGCTACAGTTACTTTAACAGGTGCTGGTAATGACACAAATCCAAAAATTGGTGAATCAAATGTTATTCTTGGTGAATTTGACCTTGCAAACAATGAATATGAAGATGTAAATGTTTATAGTATTCGTTTGAAACAAGATGGTGATGCTTCTGTTGATGCAGTAAAGAATATTTCTTTAGCTTTGGATGGAACTACAGTAAAAACTGGTGTTACAATGACAGCAGATAAATATGTAGAATTCATGTTGGATACTCCATTTTTGTTGAAGAAATCAAAGACAATCACAGCCACAGTTCGTGGTGATATCGTAACT
>Ga0315272_10001831_pt1 | contig 10484 bp, 7 predicted proteins | sample C3_middle_MG_FD_203918 | JGI IMG/M metagenome (GOLD analysis project Ga0315272, IMG submission 203918) | Sediment microbial communities from Yellowstone Lake, YNP, Wyoming, USA - C3_middle | ecosystem: Environmental > Aquatic > Freshwater > Lake > Sediment | place: USA: Wyoming | collected...
CAAGCGGAAAAGATATGCGAGGAGATACTGTCCATAAACCCAAATCATGCGGAAACATTGAATGCACAAGCTATCATGGTCTGCCAACGCGGACAATATGCCGTAGCAGTCACTCTCTTCCAGAAAGCTATCCATGAAGATCCTGAAAAAGCAGTATATTATTATAATTTAGGCAATGCCCTCAAAGATCTGGGACGATTTGATGAGGCCGTGCCGTGTTACGGACAGGCCCTCCTTTTAAAGCCAGACTATATTGAAGCATTAAACAATCTGGGGACGATTTTTCACAACCAAGGCAAATTTGACGAAGCGCTCGCCACTTACAACAATGCATTACAGCTCAATCCGGAGCATGCCGATACCGTATATAATCTGGCCAACACCCTGCACTCCCAAGGGCGCCCCCAAGAATCTCTGATATATGCCCAAAAAGCTCTGACACTAAAAGAAGATTCCCCAGAGGTATACACCCTGCTAGGATATATTTTTCATGACCAAAAAAAGTGGGAGGCTGCTATCAAATGTTTCCAACATGCGTTACGTCTCAGCCCAGCGACTGCCGTCTGCCACTTCAATTTAGCACTAACCTTCCAAGAACAAGGCCAACTGAACGAAGCAATAGCCTACTATCAGAAGGCTATTGAACTGGCTCCAGATTCCGCAATCGTTTACAACAATTTGGGAAATATCCTCAAAGAACTAGATCGGCTCACAGATGCAGAATCCTACCTGCGCCAGGCACTGAAGCTCATGCCAGATTGTGCCGAGATGCACGGCAACCTTGGTGGTATCCTGAGAAGTCAGGGCCGGTTTACCGAAGCCGAATCCAGCCTACGCAGGGCACTGGACATTATGCCGGATTATGCCTTGGCGCATAGCAAACTGGCCAACAACTTCATGGCGCAAGGCTGCCTCACCGAGGCCGAAGCCAACTTCCGCAAGGCATTGGAACTCCAACCAGATCTTCTCGAAGCGCATAGTTCCCTCCTTTTTACATTGAATTACCACCCGGACAAAAGTGGTGAGGAAATCTTTAAGACATATCAGGAATACGACAAGCAGTTTGGTCTCCCCCATCGGAACAAATGGCGAGCACACGCCAACACCCGGGAAACAAACCGCCACCTCAAAGTGGGATATGTTTCCCCTGACTTTCGCCACCACTCAGTGCGCCATGTCTTGGAACCTTTGCTTGCCCACCACAACAAGAAAGCGGTGGAGGTCTATGCCTATGCCGAAATCTCCCGGGAAGATTTGGTAACAGCCCGCTACAAAGGGTACGTTGACCACTGGGTGCCAACATCGGGACTAACCGACGATACTCTGGCCGAACGCATCCGTGCCGATGGCATCGACATTTTGGTTGATCTGGCCGGACAAACAACTAACAATAGGCTGGGGGTATTTGCCCGCAAACCAGCGCCGGTTTCGGTCTCCTGGCTAGGTTATGGCTACACTACTGGGCTAACGGCCATTGACTATTACCTGACCGATCACGCCATCGTTCCACCCGGCAACGAACACCTGTTTACAGAAACGCCTTGGCGTCTGACCACTCCTGGATTCACATACCGTCCGGCCGAAGACATGGGGTCGGTAAACTCTTTACCAGCCCTAGAAAGAGGGCATGTGACATTCGGAACGCTGACTCGGGCCATCCGCATCAACCACCGGACGATTAGAGTATGGTCAGAGATATTAAAACGGGTGGCAGGCTCCAAGTTGGTGATCGACAGCAGCAATTTTCAAGATTCCTTCATGCAGACAGCTCTAGCCGAAAAATTTGCCAAAAATGGCATCGGTCGGGAACGATTGGAAATCGGCTTTCACAGCCCGCCATGGGATGTGCTGCGTGGCATGGATATTATGCTGGATTGTTTCCCCCACAACTCCGGCACCACACTGGCTGAATCCCTGTACATGGGAGTACCCTTCGTTACCCTTGCAGGCCGACCCAGCGTAGGACGACTTGGATGCTCTATACTAGAGGGAATTGGACATCCGGAATGGATTGCCAGAACGGAAGACGAGTATGTAGAGATCGCCACGGCCTTGGCATCTAATCTATTACCATTAACTGTCCTGCGAGCCGAGCTAAGGGAAATAATGGAAACAGGCCCGCTCATGGATGAACCAGCCTTCGCCCTTAAAGTTGAAGCTGCATATCGGGAAATGTTTACAAAATGGTGCAAGGAAAACCAATGAAAGCCGTTATCCTAGCCGGAGGCCTCGGCACCCGCATTAGCGAAGAAACCCATCTAAAGCCCAAACCCATGGTCGAAATCGGCGGCAGGCCGATTCTGTGGCACATTATGAAATTTTACTCCGCCCATGGAGTGAATGACTTTGTGATCTGTTGTGGCTACAAGGGCTATGTCATCAAAGAATATTTTGCCAACTATTTTCTGCATATGTCGGATGTGACCTTTGACATGGTAAATAATCGGATGGAGGTGCACGAGCAACATGTCGAACCGTGGCGGGTCACACTTGTTGACACTGGAGAGGATACGCTTACCGCCAGCAGACTCAAACGGATCGCACCATACATCCTGAATGAAGAGGCCTTCTGCTTTACCTACGGTGATGGTCTGGCGGATATAAATGTGACCGCTGCAATTGCCTTTCATCGACAGCACGGCAAACTCGCAACCATCACGGCCGTACAACCACCTGGCCGATACGGCGCCCTGCAAGTAAATGGTTCACAAGTGGATGGCTTTATGGAAAAACCGCGCTGCAATGGTGGGTTGATCAATGGCGGTTTCTTTATCCTCTCCCCCCAATGCCTCGACTATATTGAGGGAAACAATTCGAGCTGGGAGGGCAAACCGCTGACCACTTTAGCCGCTATGGGGCAACTCATGGCCTTTGAACACAAAGGATTCTGGCAGCCAATGGATACGTTACGTGAGAAAAACCAACTCGAAGAACTTTGGCATTCGGAAAAAGCTCCGTGGAAAATCTGGTAACGATGAATCCATCCTACTGGAAAGGTCGTTCGGTTTTGGTCACTGGCCACACCGGCTTCAAGGGAGGGTGGCTTACCCTCTGGCTCCATCGACTTGGCGCAAAGGTCCATGGTTACGCGCTTGATCCGCCGACCACCCCCAATCTGTTTGAGGTGGCAAACATCGCACCCTTAATGGCCTCGCACTCTTTGGCTGACCTGGCGGATCGTGCGCAGCTGTACGCAACTTTCCGTGAGACCCAGCCGGAGGTGGTGTTTCATTTGGCCGCCCAACCGTTGGTACGGGAGGGCTATCGGGATCCGCTTGGCACCCTAGCCAGCAATGTGATGGGCACGGCACATCTGCTTGAGGCAGCTCGTATAACCGCTTCGGTACAAGCCATCGTAATCATCACCACCGACAAGGTATATGAAAACCGCGAATGGGAATATCCATATCGAGAAATCGATCCGCTGGGTGGGCGTGATCCTTATAGTGCCAGCAAGGCGGCTGCGGAGATCGTGGCAGCCAGTTATCGTGCGAGTTACTTCGGCCAAGAGACGGGGCATTCGGCTCATCTTGCGACAGCCCGGGCTGGCAATGTGATCGGCGGCGGTGATTGGGCTGCTGACCGGTTGGTGCCGGACTGCCTGCGTGCTTTTGCTGAGGGTGATTCGGTGCGACTGCATTTTCCCACTGCCGTGCGACCCTGGCAGCATGTACTGGAGCCGCTTGCCGGCTATCTGCTTCTGGCGGAGCAACTCCTCAGCACCGATGGCAACCGATTTGCCACGGCCTGGAACTTTGGCCCTGATGCATGCGGTGACGCAACCGTGGGCGATATCGCCGAGACCACGGCACGTTGTTGGGGAAAAGACGCGAGCGTTGAACATATACCGTTGTCCGACCATCTCCACGAGGCTGGATTACTTCGGCTCGACAGCACCCGTGCGCGCTGTAAGCTTAACTGGCAACCCCGCTGGTCATTGCAGCACGCCCTGGCGCAGACAGTTGCCTGGCACCGGGCATGGCTACAAGGAACGAATATGGCTGCCTACAGCCTTGAGCAGATCCACGCTTACGAGGAGCACGGTCAACCATGAAGCGCCGCTTCGACCTTTCTGTTACGCCGCTGCCTGGCCTGATGCTCCTTCAACGAAAGCCCTTTGGTGACAATCGTGGCTTCCTTGAACGCCTGTTCTGCAGTCAAGAACTCCAGGCTTTCATTCCCGGCAAAATCATCATGCAAATCAACCGCACTCTGACCACGAAAATCAGCACGGTACGCGGCATGCACTTCCAGTACCCGCCCCATGCCGAAACCAAGTTTGTAAGCTGCCTGCACGGCGAGGTGTACGATGTCGCCGTGGACCTACGGCAAGGATCCCCTACCTTTCTGCGTTGGCACGCCGAAATACTAAGTGGCGACAACCATAAAACCCTTGTTGTCCCGGAAGGTTTTGCCCACGGATTTCAGACCCTTACCGAAGAATGTGAACTGTTTTATTTGCACACCGCCGCCTATCACCCGGATGCAGAAGTCGGTCTGCACAGCCAGGATCCACGGCTGGCCATCCGCTGGCCCCTGCCTATTACAGAGCTTTCTCCCCGCGATGCGGCACTTCCGTTGTTGCATGATGATTTTATCGGAGTATCGGTATGAAGTGCCGTCACTGCGCAGCCGAACTCACCTTGCCCCTGGTAGACCTGGGTAGTGCTCCGCCATCCAACGCATATCTCACCGAGGAGCGCCTGCACACCCCTGAAAAATGGTATCCCCTGCGAGTGTTGGTCTGTGAACATTGCTGGCTGGCGCAGACCGAGGATTTTGCCGAACGGGAAGAGCTATTTGGCGCCGACTATGCCTATTTCAGCTCTTTTTCCACCACTTGGCTGAAACACACCGAGCGCTATGTCGCCGCAATGATCGACCGTTTTAAACTCAGCGCCCGCAGCTTCGTTGTCGAGGTCGGGTCCAACGATGGCTATCTGCTTCAGTACTTCAAGAAAGTCGGTATCCCCTGCCTGGGAATTGAACCCACCGCCAGTACCGCCAGTACCGCCAGAGAGAGGGGACTCACCATTATAGAGGATTTCTTTGGGGAAAATCTCGCATGGACACTGGCCGCAGAGGGCAGACAGGCAGACTTGATTGCCACGAATAATGTCCTGGCCCATGTCCCAGACATTAATGATTTTGTGGCAGGTTTTGCCGTGCTGCTCAAAACCCAGGGCGTGGCCACTTTCGAATTCCCGCACCTGTTGCGACTGGTGACCGACAACCAATTTGACACCATCTACCATGAACATTTTTCTTATTTGTCACTCACTGCGGTCAACCGCATCCTTGCCAGCAACGGGCTGACCGTGTTTGAGGTGGAAGAACACCCCACCCATGGCGGCAGCCTACGTGTCTTTGCCCAACGTAGCGATACGGGGCAGGTGCCACCTAGTGCCCGGGTAAGGGAGTTACTTCAGCGCGAAAAGAAGGGTGGCATACTTACCGCCACTTACTACTCTGGCTTCCAGACGGCGGCAAATAAAATAAAGAATGATTTCCTCTCCTTTTTGCTTGATGCTAAGCGCCAGGGCAAGACCATCGCCGCGTACGGTGCTGCCGCTAAAGGCAACACGATAATAAATTATGCCGGGATTCGACCCGATTTGATTTCCTTCGTCGTGGATCGCAACCCAGAAAAACAGGGGAAGTACATGCCGGGCAGTAGGATTCCCATCGTGGCCGAAACCCGATTACAGACCACAAAACCGGACTTTATCGTTATCCTGCCATGGAACATTAAAGAAGAGATCATGCAACAGCTTGTATATATAAAATCTTGGGGCGGCCAATTTGTAATCGCCATCCCTTACCTGGAAGTAATATAAGCCCGCAAATATTACACTGCCTCAGATATTACTGTTCGTTACAGTTGACTTACTGGGATGTACCAACTTGACTCATCAATCTTCTAATCAAAAGTTATTATCTCCCCGGCAAATGAGATACTTTTCAGATGGCCTAACATTTCTTCTTTATTGAATACGGAGGTGATGACAACAACCGCATCTGGTGGCGCAAATTTTAGGCATTCAGGCGATGTTATATTCAGGCCTCCAACAGTCTTAAGTTGCTTGGCCGGGTTTTTATCGACCAGATAACGCAGATTACACTTTCGTAATTCAGAAAAAACGTACAAAGAAAAGAATTCGAGTCCAATGCCCCACACATAGACAGGTCGACCACTCGCAACCAACTTAGACAGTTGACAACGATGTGTCGTGACAAAATCCTCTTCGATCTCAATGTACCGACGTACGCCATTGCTAAGGTCTAAATGGTTAGCCTTATGCTCTGTCACTACCGTATTCGATTTACGAAACAAAGTGCATAAGGACGGGTAGTGCGACGCAGAATTGTAAGGCATAAGCGATTGAAGCTCATATATCCTTTCAAAGCCTGCGGCTTCCATCAACATTGTCAGATGTGGAAAATCAAAGTGGTTTATATGCTCACGCATGCAGAACCAATAGAAATCAAATATACGACCATCTTCGTACCGCCCAGCATTTGGCACCTCAACGAAAACAATGCCGTCCTCGCTTAACACGCGGTTTGCTTCGGCAAGGGCAAGTAATGGATCGTACAGGTGCTCAAGGACATGATTGTATATCAGAATATCCCGTGAGCCATCAGTGAACGGCAAATTATCAACCGTACCTGTTGCAACATTCAGTTCATAGTGAGTGCAAGCGTACTCAGCGCACTTGGGGTCAATTTCAACGCCTTGCAGGCTAGAAAATCCAAGTTGTTTTAAAAATGCTAAAAACCCTCCTTTAGCACACCCCACGTCAGCAATTGCTGCTTCTTTCGATATTGAAATTGAATCGAAAATCTCAACATATTTCCCATAACGGTTCAAGTCAGCCGGTGTCGACCCACCGATACCAAAACCTGATTCCCCAGAATAAAACGTTTCATTCTGGTAGAACCTGTCGATGCTGGTGTTGTCTATGTCGTTATAAACAAAACTACAATTGCTGCAGCAGACAACCTTTATGTCAACATTGAACGTGGATCCATCAAAGCTATCTATTGTGTTGTGAAATAAAACCTCGTAGTTACCACTGGAACAAATTGGGCACAACCTGCTGGATATCATATCTTGACCCCATTCGCATCGAGACCGGGTATCGGATTCCCAAAGAACTGCTGACATGCATGAAGCAATTCATATTATTCTAGAATCAATATCTCGCCCGAGAAACCTAGCTGCTCAAGAGATGCTTTAATTGAATCCACATGAGCTGCCGCAGTAATCAAAACGATGGCATTGAGATCGGCATTGCATATCTGATCCTGTGAAGCGATGACAATGCCATCAACAGAGCTATTCTGTCGGCAAGGATTCATGTCTATCAGTCCAACGATATTACACTTCTTAAGGTCGGCTGCTTCGTATAAATAGAGAAACTCCCGCCCTATCCCCCACACATACACTGGCCGCTTATCAGCAGCGAACATCTTTAAAATACGCTGTTTTTCCTCAAGACGCGACAGCTCTTGCTTCACATATTTTTCTATTTTTTCTTGTAATGCTATTACAGATGTTCCCCTGCTTACTTCCACAGGAAAAGACCCGCTTTTGCGGAACAAGGCGCAGAGATTTGGCATGACCATTTTAGAACTCATTATGGCATGGTCATTCTGGACATATTCTAGCAACTCAAAACCTTCTCGTGCAGCGAGACAAGTCAAATTCCCGATATCGAAATGCTGTATGTGTTCACGCAACAACAACCAATAAAAATCGAAAAAATAGTATCCAGCATATCTGGAAGCATCCGGAACACCGACACAGAAAATACCGCCTTTTTTAAGAACCCTGAAAGCTTCACGAAATGCCTTAACGGGACTCACTAGATGCTCTAACACTTGCTCTATCACAACGACATCAAACATATTATCCGCAAAAGGGAGATTTTCAGCGTTACCGTGTTTAATAGTGAACAGGTTTTCTTCCTGAGCACGATGTATGTATGTCGTCGTTGAGTCTACCCCAAAAAGGTCCACAAACCTTTTGCGGCTGAGGTAGCTCAAAAAACCACCAAGAGCACAACCCACATCAAGGATTTTGTCACTAAAAGATAGGTGCGAGGAAAGCATCTGGAACAAATGATCGTAGCGTCCGGTGGTCAGCACATCGGTACTACCGGGACGATCCCCTTCTGTGATTACAGAGTTCAGGTTTGCGGGCGCATATTCACTATTATAATAGTTTCCCAATCCCCAAATTTCATCCGGGGATAAATCATTATAAACATGCCCACAACGGATACATGCCTTAAGCCGTATCGTTGAATAAAGAGTGGAGCTGTCAATATTCCCGCAGTTTAAAGATAGAATCAGTTTATTGTCAGTCGAACTACAAATCGGACATGACAACCAATTCCCAGGGCTCATTTTTCCCCCTTTAGTTGGTTTAATCTATTAGCCAAAAAATTAAGTTTTGAGTTTTCTGGGAAATACCGCTGGAAATGAAAAACTGATCCTTTCGTATTTTCAATTAATCCATACCCTGAGAATGCTGAGATAGCTCTTTCCAAGTCAAAATCAGAATTAAATATTGCCTTATTCCCCTGACAAGAAACAAACCACTCAAACGGATCTTCGCCAAAAATGTCTTTAAAACAAACATATTGCTTTATCCGAGATGACACTAAACTGCCATAGCGATTATTAAGCGAGGCCTCTAACACTTCAACAGCAAACCGCGTTCTCACCGACTCTGCAGCTCGCCTCCCAATTCTTTTCATTTCGTTTGGGTTATCATATAACCATTCTATAACCTCGCCGAACTCCTCAGGAGAATTTACGACGAAACCCGTTTCACGATCTTTTACAATAAATCGTTCCGCCGGATTGTTAAGCACTATCGGAACAATTCCCATGGCCATTGCTTCCAGAAGAGCATTTTCGGTAGTGCCATAGTGCTCAGGATTAAGCAAATAAATAAGGACATTGACAGGGGACAATTCGGAGACAACATCGTTCGTATACCCACGAAATTCAAGCATTCCTTGCCGACCCGCCTTTCCGCACTCCCCTTCAAGAACCTCTTTATTTATCACATCACCAATTAGACTTACTTTAAACTCAGGAATACTGACTGCGGACAGGAAATCCACATAACGTGGATGTAATTTTGCAAAATTCAAACTCCCAATATAACCGGCAACAAGTGTTTCATAGTCCTTGGATTCGGGCATGGGCAATCCATCAAAACCACCGCTACTAGAAACAACTCGCATTTGCCCCGCTACTTCCCAAGGCAGACTCAAAACCTCCTTAGCCTCATACGAACATGCGGAAGTAAACAAGAATTGATGGGCAGCAAGCAGTAAACCGCGCGGAATTATTGGATTGAATAACCCTGAAACATGGCTCCAGACAATAAGTCGCATGGGGGGAAACGATTGGGCACATAACGCTTTTATTGTTGCCGGATGGTTCCACCACTCCAGTTGGACAATATCAGAAGCCTCAACCAACTCGCATAGGAGTTCTGGAAGGGGGGAAGCAAATACCTCAGCGCCGCTGACTTTGATCAACTCAACAAACTGGTTTTTCTCCTGTTGCTCAAAAGTAACGATGGTGTGCTTGACATCCGCCCCCGAAACTAAAGACTGGCAAACAAGTCCACTCAGTGCTTTACCAACCCCTCCGCCGAGATGGGCAGTGAGATGTAGCACCTTAATCATTTTGTCCGCCATGAGAGGCAATTAGCTTTACAAGTAAATCTTGCGCAAATGAATCTATGTTATCCGGTAGACCGTGGGAAAGCTGCCCACATCGACCACAGACCGCATGCTCCTTACGCTTCTTCGATAAAAACATCTTTTGACATCCAAACATTCTGGAACCATTCCATATGTCCGTGACGGATTCCACCTTAGTGTCGCCAATGATCAACTTTCTGGACCAGTCCAAAAAACAGGTACTCGCTGTGCCATCAGAATTTATCGAAAATGAGTAGAACACATACGGACAGACCTGAACTTCATTGATTTCTTGGCCATAGATACCAACCTCTTGGTTAATTTCGACCCCGTTGAGCTTGAATCCTGGCCAGCACGACATGATATGTTCAATATAGACACCGTCGGCAATATCCCCAAAAATTTCATAAAATTTATCTTTATCACCTTGTGACAGTGTGTCACCATTGATTTTCACGATCATTTCGCATTGTTTTCGATTTTCATAAAAATGCCGGATATTCTCCACCAATTTTTCGAAATCTATTTTATATTTCGAAAAATCCAAATACTGCTCAGGCTTAACCCCTTCAATTGAGATGTTAATCCTATCCAAACCAGCATCAATAATTTCCAGGTTTAACTTTTTATTGAGGAGCGAGGCATTTGTGGTCGTATCGATCCGCTCTGAACATTTTTTATCTTTTGCGTAATTGACCATTTCCGCAAACATTGGATTCAATAATGGCTCGCCATCCTTGTACAACCTAAGTACTT
>Ga0315272_10001832_pt1 | contig 10481 bp, 9 predicted proteins | sample C3_middle_MG_FD_203918 | JGI IMG/M metagenome (GOLD analysis project Ga0315272, IMG submission 203918) | Sediment microbial communities from Yellowstone Lake, YNP, Wyoming, USA - C3_middle | ecosystem: Environmental > Aquatic > Freshwater > Lake > Sediment | place: USA: Wyoming | collected...
GTCGACGGCCGGAGCGGGGAAGTGCGCCAGGTCGACCGCGGGGAGTTGGGTACATGCTCCGGCGATCAGCGACAGCGCCGCCAGAGCCGAACTGAGCGCCGGCCTGCGCCGGATGGCCAAAGTTTCTGGATTCATACGAACTCCACTTTGTATGGATGCTTGCTTCGGGTCTGTGTATTCGCAATCCTCCAAAGAAAGTAACGGTTGCGGGGGCAGGAAGCGGCGGGGCGGATACCCAACCGAGCGGGGAGGTGTGACGAATGGAATTGAAGATCGAAGGAAGGAAATGGTCGGGGCGAGAGGATTCGAACCTCCGGCCTCCTGGTCCCGAACCAGGCGCTCTACCAGGCTGAGCCACGCCCCGAACCCTTTTACTGTAGCGCTTGGGACGCGGAAGCCGCAACCACAGGTCTGATAATGCCGTGGCGATGATGCGCTGACTGCCTCACCGGCCCATGGCTGAAACTTCGAAACCGTAAGAATTTACGGTTTTCCCTTAGTCGCCCATTTAGAATCAATCTGTTAGGGACCCAATCCGTAAATAGCTTACGGTTTCGAGATTTTCGACACTCGCGCTTACCCCAGCGCCTGGGCGAAGTCCGCGATGATGTCGTCGAGATCCTCGATGCCGACCGAAACGCGCAATAGCGATTCGGTGACGCCCATAGCCGCCTTCATTTTCGGGGGCACCTCGCGGTGGGAGCTGATCCACGGATAGAGCAGCATGGTGTGCACATCGCCGAGCGACGAGGCGTTGACGACCAGCTTCAGGCTGTTGACGAATTGGAAGACGTCCTGCTTCTGCGCGCCGGCCAGTTCGAAGCTCACCATCGCGCCATACAACCCGTCTGGCATCAGCTTCCAGATGGTCGCCGCGTCGGGATGTGCCGGATCGTCCAGGTAATGCACCCGGCTCACGCGCGGGTGCGTCCGCAGCCAGGCCGCGAGGCCTTGTGCGTTGCGGCATTGGCGTTCCATTCGCAATGGAAAGGTCTTCGCGCCGCGCATAGCCAGATAGCTCTCGAGCGGCCCGAGCACCGGCCCATAAATGCGCGACAGGTAGCGCACCATCTCATGATGCTCCGCGTCGCAGATCACCAGTCCGCCGAGAACGTCGCCATGGCCCGAAAGGAACTTGGTCACGCTGTGCACGACGATGTGCGCGCCCAGTTCCAGCGGCCGGACCAGAAGCGGCGTAGCGAACGTGTTGTCCACGATCAGCGCGGCGTTCACCGCGCGGCAACGGCCAGCGACGGCTTCGATGTCGGCCACGCGCAGGACGGGATTGGAGACCGTCTCCAGCAGCACCGCGCCAGGCTTTTCCGCGGCAATGGCCGCGTCCAGCGCCTCCAGATCGGTCAGGTCCACGTACCGCACGCTGACGCCGAAGGGCGCCAGGACGCCGTCCAGCAGCTTGATCGTCGCCCCGTAGATATCACGCGAGCAGATGACGCCGCGGGTGCGATCCATCAGCGCGGCCTGCAGCGCGATCAGCAGCGCGGACATGCCCGACGCCGTCGCGAGACAGCCTTGGCCGCCTTCAAGCGCGGTCATCTGTTCTTCCAGAGCGGCGTTGGTGGGGTTGTTGTAGCGCTGGTAGGCGTAACCCTTTTCCTCCGCGCCGAAGATGCGGTCCTGCTCTTCCAGGGACGCCGGGATGAAACTCGCGGCCGTATAGATCGGCGTCGTGACGCCGATCTGCGCCGGAGCCTGTTTGCGGTCGCCGGCGTGCACTGCTTTCGTGTGGATGTTCAAAGTTTCGTTCCTGTTGGATCGCGTGACAGCGGCTATTTCCGTTTCCAGCGCGTGCCTTCGCGCGAGTCTTCCAGAACGATGCCAAGGTCGAGCAATTCCTTGCGAATGGCGTCGGCCAGGGCGAAGTTCTTCAGCTTCTTCGCGGCGTTTCGCGCGGCGATTTTCTCTTCGATCTCTGCGTCGGTGAGGCCGCCCTCGGCCGCGGTTGGCTTCAGCACCTGGAAGATCTTGTCAAAGCTGGTCAGCAGTTCGACGGCGGCCTGACGGTTGGACACTCGGAATTCGCCCGCGTCCATCGCCGTATTGGCGTCACGGACGAACTCGAAGACCGCCGCCAACGCGTCGGCCGTGTTGAGGTCGTCGTCGAGCCCCGCGTCAAAGTCGGCCATGGCCCGCCAGGCGCGTTCGTTCATGGCGGCGTTATCACCGGCGGGGAATTTTTCGTTCAGCAGACGCCACTCGAAACTGCGCAGCCGTTCGATCGCGCTCTTGGCTGCGTCCAGTCCGTCGAAAGTGAAATTCAATTGCTTCCGATAGGGAGTGGAAGTCAGCAGGAAGCGGATCGCCTCGGGCGAGTATCCGCGGTCGAGGATGTCGCGCAGGGTGAAGAAATTGCCCAGCGACTTGGACATCTTCTTGCCTTCCACCATCAGGTGTTCGGCGTGCAGCCAGTAGCGCACGAAGGGCTTGCCGGTGAGCGCCTCCGACTGCGCGATTTCGTTTTCGTGATGCGGAAAAACCAGGTCGACGCCGCCCGTGTGGATGTCCAGCGTCTGGCCCAGGTACTTCATTGCCATCACCGAGCACTCGATGTGCCAGCCCGGGCGGCCCGCGCCCATCGGCGCATCCCAGGCCGGTTCTCCGGGCTTTCGGCCCTTCCACAGGACGAAATCACGCGCGTCGTCCTTGTCGTACTCGTCCACATCCACGCGAGCGCCGGCCACGTTGCCGCCGAGGTTGGTGTGGCTCAGCTTGCCGTAGTCCGGGAACGTGGCGATGCGAAAGTACGTCGAACCCTCGCTTTCGTAAGTGTGCCCCGTCGCGCCAAGTTTCTCGACGGCCTCGATCATCTCGTGGATGTGCTCGGTGGCAAAGACGATCCGCTCGGCCTTCTCCAGCCGCAGTGTTGCGGCGTCTTGGAAGAATGCGTCGGTGTAGGTCTTCGTGTAGTCCTGGATGGAGAGCCCGCGCTCCATCGCGTTGCGGATGATCTTGTCCTCGACGTCGGTGATGTTCATCACGTGGTCGAGCGTGAAGCCGCGCGCCCGCAGCGTGCGGCGGAGGATGTCCTGGAAGGCAAACGTCCGAAAGTTGCCGATGTGGACGTAGGAGTAGACGGTCGGTCCGCAGGTGTACATCCGAACCGTCTTGCCGTCCGCCGGGACAAACTCTTCGAGACGCTGCGAGAGCGTGTTGTAGAAGCGTAAAGCCATGAGAAGCTAAACTAAGCAGTTTACATCTTGCGATCCCTGAAATTCGAATTACAAGCCGTTTGTCCTGTCACCGGCGCCCGCGCCGGGCTGCTCAAGACCGCGCACGGCGACGTCCCGACCCCCGTCTTCATGCCCGTGGGCACGCAGGCCACGGTGAAAGCCGTGACCCAGCGCGACCTGATGGAGGAGCTCGACGCCCGGATCATCCTCGCCAATACGTACCCCCTGTTCCTGCGTCCCGGCCACGAGCTGATCGAGCGTTTTGGCGGGCTGCACGGTTTCATGCAATGGCCCAGAGCGATACTCACCGACTCTGGCGGCTTCCAGGTCTGGTCGCTCAGCAAGCTGCGCAAGGTTAAGGAAGAGGGCGTCGTCTTTCAGTCTCACTTGAATGGGGATCGCCATCTGTTCACCCCTGAATCGGTTGTGGATGTGCAACTCGCTTTCAATAGCGATATTTTAATGATGCTCGACGAATGCACCGACTACCCGGCCACCCGGGAAGAGGCCCGTAAGTCGATGGAGATGACCGTGCGCTGGGCTCGCCGCGGCTACGCCCACTACGCCGGGCGCATGGAATCGCGCGCTCCGGGCAATGCGCTGTTCCCGATTGTGCAGGGCTCGATCTTCGGCGATCTGCGCGCCGAATGCGCTCGCGAACTGGCCGAATTTGACGCGGACGGATACGCCATCGGAGGCCTGAGCGTGGGCGAGCCGCGCGAACTGAGCATGGAGATGACCGAGACGACGGCGCCGCTGCTGCCTGCGGACCGGCCGCGCTACGTGATGGGCGTTGGAACGCCCGCGGAACTGCCCGAGTACGTCGCCCGGGGCGTCGACATGATGGATTGCGTCATGCCCTCGCGCAACGCCCGCAACGGCTGCCTGTTCACCAGCGAGGGCAAGGTTTTGATCAAGCAGGCGCGCTACCGGGAAGACCCCTTACCGCTCGATTCCAGGTGCGGCTGCTACACCTGCCGGACCTTCTCGCGGGCCTATCTCCGGCACCTTTACATCAGCGGCGAGATCCTGTTCAGCACGCTCGCTACCGTCCATAACTTGTGGCATTACCTTGACATCATGAGACGGATGCGACAGGCTATTCTACTTGGGACTTTCCCCGAGTTCCTAAAGGCGGCGCGCGCTTTGCCCGCCGAGGCGTGAGGCCTCGGAGGGCCCTTCCAAATCCCCTTGAACAAGGCCGATTGGGAGGGTCTGGGCGTGCGCTTCCGAGACAGACAGGGGAGATTCGGAAAAGGCCATGAGCTTCATCCTCCTTCAAACCGCGCCGTCGAACCCGCTGCTGCAGTTCGGCCCCATTCTGCTGATTTTCGTGATCTTCTACTTCCTGCTCTTCATGCCGATGCAGCGGCAGAAGAAACAGCAGCAAAAAATGCTGGCGGAACTGAAGGCGGGCGATGTCGTGCTCACCAATGGCGGCATCATGGGGACGATCCTGTCGATCAACGACGACGATTCGATTATCGTGCGCGTGAAGCCGGATGGAGTGAAGCTGCAGATGGCTCGCGGCTCGGTGGCCAGCCTGGTGAAGGCCGAAGCCAAGTCCTGAAGCCGGCCCGGGCATGAGCGCCCCGGCTTTCCGAGACACCATACGAGATAACACGGACCAAGAAACAGGAATAGAGACTCGCAATGTCCAAAGTGCCCAAATGGAAAGCGATCGTAATTATTGCCACGGTGCTGATCTGCATCTACGGCATCATCGGTCTGCCCAAGTCAAAAGAGGAACTGGCCGCGAACTGGAACCACAACATCCGGCTCGGCCTCGACCTGAGGGGCGGCACGTTGCTGGTGCTTCAGGTCCAGTTGCAGGACGCCTTTAAGGCGGACGCAGTTTCGTCTATCGAACGCCTGAAAGAGATGATGTCGAAGAGTTCGATCGCCGGCGAACCCTCGATGGGCTACGAGCCGAAATCGTTGCAGGACGCCGACCGGGTCGAGATCCTGATCAAGGGCGTTCCCAGCGACAGCTCAAGCAATTTCCGCGGCATCGTCAGGGATGAGTTCAGTGCATGGGTTCTGACCCCCGTGGGACCCACCGACTACCGCATGACGATGAAGCCGACCGAGGCCAACAACATGAAGAAAGAGACCCTGGCCCGGTCGATCAGCACTATCGAGAACCGAATCAACGCGGTGGGTTTGTCCGAATCCACCGTCCAGGAGCGGCAGGGCTCCGGCGCCGACGCCGAAATTCTCGTCTCCCTGCCGGGCGTCGACGATCCAGAGCGGATCAAATCGATGCTGAAGACGGCGGCGCTGCTCGAACTCTACGAAGTGAAGGGCGGGCCGTTCAAGAGCGAGGTGGATGCGCTGGCGTCATTCAACGGCGTCAAGCCGCTGGGCACCAAATTGATGCCGTCGATGAAGCACGGAGCCGATCCGCAGGATGCCGGGTGGTATGTAGTGGCCAGCGTCCCGGTCATTACGGGCCGGGATCTGCGCGATGCTCGCGCATCGCAGGATGAGGTCGGCAAGGCGGAAACGAATTTCGTCATCTCTCAGGCCGCCAAGGGACGTTTCGGGCGCTTTACGGAGGCCAATATCGGCAACCGGCTGGCCATCGCTCTCGATGGCCAGATCAAGATGGCGCCTCGGATCAATGCCCGCATTGAAGACAACGGTGTGATTGAGGGCGTCGGATCCCAGCAGGACGCCGCCGATCTCGCCATCATGCTGCGTTCCGGTTCTTTGCCGGCCGGCATCAAGACTTTGCAGGAGCAGATGGTCGGGCCTTCGCTCGGCGCGGACTCGATCCGGTCGGGCCTGATGTCTGGCATCGTCGGCGTGGTGGTGGTCATCATCATCATGCTGATTTACTACTCCCGCAGCGGCATTAACGCCACAGTGGCGCTGATCCTGAACGCCATCATTCTGATCGGCGTGCTGGCCTATGCTGGAGCCGTTCTGACACTGCCCGGCATTGCGGGTATCATCCTCCTGATCGGTATGGCGGTCGACTCGAACGTACTGATCTTCGAGCGTATCCGAGAGGAGATGCGTGCTGGCAAGGTGTTGTTTGCCGCGGTTGACGCGGGATTCAGCAAGGCCTTCCTGACCATCATCGACACGCACGTGACCACCGTGGTCAGTTGCGCCTTTCTGTTCATGTTCGGTACGCCCGCGGTTCGCGGCTTCGCCGTGACGCTCGTGATCGGTTTGATTGCCAATGTCTTTACGTCGGTGTTCGTGTCCCGCTACATGTTCGACCTCGAATACAGCGGCAAGAATGCGTCGTTGAGCATTGGAATAGAAGTGTGATAGGGTACGGGGAACCGCTCGGCGGGGCCCTGGAGTGATACGAAACCGGGGAAAGCGGCCACTCGCGCCGCAGCCTGGCAAGGTGTACAGTCCATGGAGTTGTTTCGAAAAACAAACATAGATTTTCTCGGCAAGAAGTGGATCTTCATCGGCCTCTCGCTGGTACTGACCGCAGCCGGATTGGTGAGCTGGATCGCCAAAGGCGGCCTGAAATATGGCATCGACTTCACGGGCGGCGCAAACATCACGGTCAAGTTCGCCATGAAGCCGCCAGTCGACAAGATCCGCTCTGTCATTTCCGCTAAAATCCCCGGTGAAATCTCGGTTCAGGAGATCACCGGTCAAAATGAAGTTGTGATCGGCACCGGCCTCAAGAGCGATCAGGAACTGGAAAACGCCCGCCGCATCATGGGCGAGACGCTGAAGGCGAATTTCGCCGAGCAGTCCGGCAAACTCGATCTCAACAACGCCGGCGCCCAGACGCTCTTCGAGCGGTTGCGCGATCCATTCGCGACTGCCGGCATTTCGATGTCCGATCAGGAAATCCAGGACCTCGCCAAAGCGATTACGACGTTCCGCGATACGCCGCCGCGCTCGGGTCTGCTGACGAACCTGAACGAGCTGTCGGGTGCGCCCGGCGTGACCCCGGCGATTCTCAAGGTGATCGGGAACGAATGCTCTCTGGCGTCGTTCGCGATTCGTGGCGCGGAAGTGGTGGGGCCGAAGATTGGCGGGGAACTGCGGACGAAAGCGATCCTGGCCACGCTTTACGCTTTGGGAGGGATGCTGATCTACATCGCATTCCGCTTCGAGTGGATTTACGGTCTGGCCGCCGTCGTGGCAACTTTCCACGATGTCATCATCACGCTCGGATTGTTCTCTTTGTTCGGCAAGGAGATATCGTTGAACGTGGTCGCAGCGCTGCTGACTCTGGTCGGCTATTCCATGAACGACACCATCGTCGTCTTCGACCGCATCCGGGAAACTGTGAAGGCGGGTCGCCGCGGCGAGTTCGAAGCGGTGGTTAACGAGAGCGTGAACAGGACATTGAGCAGGACCGTTCTGACCTCTGGCCTGACGTTCATCTCGGCGATTGCTCTCTTGATCTTTGGTGGCCAGGTGCTGCACGGCTTTTCGTTTGCGCTGGTTTGCGGAATCGTTGTAGGCACGTATTCGTCGATCTTTGTTGCCAGTCCAATTCTGATCTTCTGGCGGGACTTCGCCGAGAAGCGCCGGAAGAAGGCTGGGCCGGCCGCTGCCTGACGGGCGCCGGTTTCGGTGTTGGTGCGGATTGTAGTAGACTTCTGCTGGCGGAAGTCTGATCGTTTCCGGTGTGGGTTGTTCTCAGCGGGTTTGGTTGTGCCTTTTTAATCGAAACAAAGGGCTTGATTGATTCACGCACGGGCAGAAAACCTTGGTTCACGGGAACCTCGGCGACGATGCGGTGTCCAATGTGTTTGAGATCGGTCTCCGGGATGACGGAGGCCGGACACAAGGGGAAGAGAAAACAATGTTCGAACAGACTTTTGTGGAAGGAAGAGCGAAGACCAATAAGGGTTGGACCGTATTTGTGTCCATGGGTGTCCAAATAGCCCTGATCGTAGCGCTCATCATCGTCCCACTGCTGAATCCGGAATTGCTCCCGAAGACGACGCTCCAGTCCATGCTGGTCGCGCCGCCTCCGCCTCCGCCGCCTCCGCCTCCGCCTCCGCCTCCGAGCGCGGTGGTCCAGGTGCACAAAATAATCCCTCGGCAGTTTGACGGCTCCAAGCTAATGGCGCCGAAACAGATTCCGAAAGAGATCGCGATCATTAAGGAAGACGAACTTCCGCCTACAACCGGCATCGGCGTCGTCGGTGGCGTCCCTGGCGGCGTCCCTGGCGGCAGCGCTGGCGGTGTGATTGGCGGTCTTCTTTCGGCGGCCGGCTCCGCGGCTCCTCCTCCTCCTCCTCCTCCCAAGGTGGAAGTGAAGGCGGCTCCCAAGCGCATCACGGTCGGCGGTAATGTTCAGCAGGCGATGTTGGTCTCTCAGCCTCGGCCGGTTTATCCGCCCTTGGCCAAGCAGGCCCGCATTCAAGGTGTAGTTCGGTTCACGGCCATTATCGGGCGTGACGGCACGATTCAGAATCTGACCCTCGTGTCCGGCCACCCGCTGCTGGTCTCGGCCGCGCAGGAAGCCGTCAAGCAGTGGCGTTACAAGCCGACATTGCTCAACGGCGAACCGGTAGAAGTGGTGACTCAGATTGACGTGAATTTCACGTTGAATCAGTAGTCAGTCCAGTCCAGAGCTTTAGACTCAATTCAACTCGCAGGAGAGAGATCGCAAATGTTTCTTCAGTTGCAAGTCTGGTCGTTCCTGTTGCTCCAGGAAACGGGTGCCATGAGCTTTGACCTTCGCTCCATGTGGGCGCAGATGGGCTTGTTGGCCAAGTTGGTCGTTGCCGTGCTGTTCATCATGTCAGCCTGGTCCATCGGCGTCATGATCGATCGATTGATCATTTTCAACGCAGCACGCAAGCAGTCGCGTCTTTTCGCCCCCGCGGTTGCGGGTGCGCTCCGCGAAGGCAAATTGGAAGAGGCCGTCAAGATTGCCGACCGTTACAAGAAGAGCCACCTGGCCAAGGTTGTGGTGGCCGGTCTGCAGGAATTCCGGGCTCATATCGTCAGCAATGACATCCCCGGAGAGACCATTGAGGCCTCCCGTCGCGCGCTGGAACGCTCCGAAGCGATCGTCCATAGTGAAATGGATCGCGGCTTGAGCGGTCTAGCGACCATCGGTTCGACGGCTCCGTTCGTCGGCCTGTTCGGAACGGTTGTTGGTATCATCAACGCGTTCAAGGGCATTTCGAGTGAGAAGTCGACTGGTCTCGGCGCGGTAGCCGGTGGTATTTCCGAAGCGCTCGTCACCACCGCTTTCGGGCTTTTCGTGGCCATTCCGGCGGTCTGGATGTTCAACTATTTCAACAATCGCGTGAAGTCCTTCGACGTTGAGATGACGAACTCCAGTTCCGAGCTGATCGATTACTTCCTGAAGCATTCCAACAAGGTGAACGCAGGCCGTTAAGGCTTGCATTCATCTCTGAAGGATTGCTCATTCAGGTCCAGTTCGGCGAGTTGAAGAGTGTCCGCTTTCCGGTCAAGGCCGGAAAGCGGACAGCTCCGGCCGGCTGAAAAGGAGAAAACGGATGGCAACAGAGTTCAAGAAGCCTAAGTCTACCGATACAGTGTCTGACATCAACGTCACGCCGATGGTGGACGTGATGCTCGTACTGCTGATCATTTTCATGGTCATCACGCCAATGCTCTCCAAGGGCGTCAGCGTGGATCTTGTGAAGACGATGAACCCCATCGCGATGCAGAACGCCGATAAAGAAGATGCGATTCTGGTTGCGGTTACTCGCAATGGCGACGTCTTCCTGGGCAGCAGCAAAATTCCACCCGCGGACCTCCCCGGTAAGGTGAAGGATCTGTTGGTGGGAAGGCTGGATAAGACTGTTTTTGTGAAGTGCGACAGCCGTTCCCGTTACGAGAAGGTGGTTGACGTGGTCGACAATCTTCGTGCGGCGGGCGTGGACAACATCGGTCTGTTGACGGATCTCGATGCGAAAGCCAAGGCGAAAGCCGATGCCGCGGCGGCTGGCGGCACTCCTGCGCAGTAAAGGCAGCGGGACGCCTGTGCGTCCGTCTGCCCGTCGGGCCCGGCCTCTGATCCAGGCTTTGTCGGCTCAGGGATAAGTTCGAGAGAGAAGGAGATCTTCTATGAGTATGGCAGTAGGCGGCGGCGGGGGCGGCCCGAAGTCAGACATGAACATGACTCCGCTGATCGACGTGCTCCTCGTGCTGCTGATTATCTTTATGGTCATCACGCCGTTGACGCCAAAGGGCCTGGAGGCGCTGATCCCTCAGCCGCCACCTCCCGGAGCGCCGCCGACACAGCAGGATGACCGCACGGTGGTAATCATCGTGAACAAGGATCATTCGATGCAGATCAACACGGAGCCCATCTCACCG
>Ga0315272_10001833_pt1 | contig 10479 bp, 13 predicted proteins | sample C3_middle_MG_FD_203918 | JGI IMG/M metagenome (GOLD analysis project Ga0315272, IMG submission 203918) | Sediment microbial communities from Yellowstone Lake, YNP, Wyoming, USA - C3_middle | ecosystem: Environmental > Aquatic > Freshwater > Lake > Sediment | place: USA: Wyoming | collected...
AAGCTCACGGCGTAGGTGCAGACCTATTGGACAAATTTCGCCAGAACGGGCGACCCGAACGGCGGGAATCTGCCCGCCTGGCCGCAATACGACGCGGTGAAGCGCGGCTACCTCGAACTGACCAACGCCGGGCCCGTGGTCAAATCCGATTTACGAGGGCCGTTCTGCGGACTGTTCCTGAAGAAGCTTGGCTGGGCCCCGCGCAACTAAGCGGCGTTGGCAAATCAGAGCCCGAGCGCCGCCCGGCCGGCATAAACGAGATCGGCTAATGGCCTGCGCGAGCGCGGAGCCAGCTCGGCCTGTTGGAATCGCTCGGGAAGCGTCTCCGGTTCGCCGGCATAGCCGACGGCCGCGGCGGCTCCCAACTCGTAATCGTCGGGAATCCCGAACGCTGCCCGGACCGCCGCGTGATCGAAGCCGCCCATGATGTGCAGGCTGCGACCCATCGCCGTAGCTTGAATCGCCAGATGCCCAAGCGCGATCCCGGCGTCGTGCAGGGCGTAGAAGTTCGGTGAGCCGTTGTGCGTGAAGGTCTTCTTGGCCAGGGTCAGGATCAGCACCGGAGCACTGCGGGCCCACGACTGGTTGGCTTCCACCAGCGAACCCAGCAGCTTCGCATAGGTCCCGGGGTCGCTCTTCCTGGCCACGACAAAGCGCCATGGCTGCTCGTTGTAGGAGGATGGCGCCCAGCGCGCGGCCTCCAACAGTGAGATCACCTGCCCGGCCGTGACATCGCGGCCGGAGAAGGCGCGCGGGCTCCAGCGTTTGCCGATTAGCTCATGAACCGGCTGTTGCGTCTGGGCTGCCTTCAGAGCGAGTAGCTCGTTCGTAGCGAGAGAATATCAGTGCTCATACCTACAGGATGCACGTCACTTTCAAAAAGTAACTACAATAGTTGCATAAAGTAAGTGGTTTTCGTATAGTAACCATATGGCGAATGATCGGGAAGTGGATTCCTGCCGGGGTAGCAGTTGCCCCATGGGTTCGCTGCTTCGAATTCTGGCCGGTCCCTGGACGCTCCACATCGTCTGGATCCTGACCTCGGAGGGCCCGACAAGGTTCGGGACGCTGCGACAGAAGATCGGGGGCATTTCAGCCAAGGTCCTGACCGAGCGGCTTCGGCTACTGGAGGCGGAGGGCTTTGTGCTCCGTCAATATGAGGCGTCCATTCCACCCAAGGTCACCTATGCGCCGACGGACCGGATGCGCGAATTGAGCCCTCTTCTGTGCCAGCTCAATCAACTGGCAACATCGTGGTATGGGCCCGCGGACGACCCGGCGGCGCCGCATGCCACAACATCGAGCCATTAACGTGGCGTGCCGCATATTCTGGCGCCCCCGGGCGTTCAGCTTCATCCAACGGGTAATGATCCGGATACGGGGCCGGGAGTGCTGGCGAATTCATGCTCGCTTTCGATCCGGCGACGCTCGCTTTTCGCTTGGATCTTCCCCGGAGCCGCAAGCCGGAGTTCGGCGCACTGTGCCGGGCTGCTGGACAACATATCGTTTGCATCACAAGCACTCCTGATAAAATGAAGGTTTATAAGCCTGAGTGCGCCGGGAGAACCCGTTAGGGATAGCAATGAAAACACTTTTTCTGAACCCGCCTTCGTTTGAAGGTTTCGACGGAGGAGCCGGTTCGCGCTGGCCCGCCACTCGGGAAATCGAATCCTACTGGTACCCGGTTTGGCTTTGCTACCCGGCGGGCATGCTGCCGGACTCCAAGGTTCTGGACGCGCCGTCGCACGGCGTCACCATCCCGCAAACCATTGAAATGTCGAAGGAATTCGAGCTTGTGGTGCTGTTCACCTCGACGCCCGGCTTCCACGTCGACGTGCGCATGGCCAAGATGATGAAGGAGGCCAACCCGAAGCTGAAGGTTTGCTTCGTCGGTCCACCGGTGACCATTGAGCCCGAGACCGTTCTCAGCAACACCTGCATCGATTTCATCATCCGGCGCGAGTTCGATTACCAGATCGTCGCCTATGCCAAGGGCGAGAAAACGCTGGACGAGTTGCCCGGCGTCAGTTACCGGCGCCCCGATGGCACCTTCGTCCACAGCCCCGAAGGCGCCTATGTCGAGCAGTTGGACGAGCTTCCCTGGGTCACGAAAACCTATAAGCGCGACCTCGATTTCCGCCGTTACAACGTCCCCTTCCTAAAGCATCCCTATCTTGCTATGTACACCTCGCGCGGCTGTCCGGCGATGTGCACCTTCTGCCTCTGGCCGCAAACCCATTCCGGACATCGCTGGCGTTTGCGCTCCGCGGACGACGTCGTAGCCGAGTGCAAGTGGGCGATCGAAAACTTCCCTGGCCTCAAAGAGATCTTCTTCGACGACGACACCTTCAACTACAAGCGGGAACGGACGATCGAGCTGTGCAAGAAGCTTGAAAAGCTGAACTTCACCTTTTCCTGCACCTCGCGCGTCACCACCGACGAGGACACGCTGAAGGCCATGAAGGACGCCGGCTTCCGCCTGCTCATCGTCGGCTTTGAATCGGGCGAGCAGCAGGTCCTGAAGAACATCAAGAAGGGTGCTACCGTCGAGATGGCGCGCCGCTTCGCCAAGAACGCGCACAAGCTGGGTCTGACCATCCACGGCGACTTCATCATCGGCCTGCCGGGCGAGACGCGCGAATCCGTTCGCAAGACCATCGATTTCGCCAAGGAACTCGATTGCGAAACCATCCAGGTTTCGCTCGCCGCGCCCTACCCCGGCACCGAATTCTACGACTACGCCAAGAAAAACAACCTGATTCAGATCGACGTCTCGATGACCGACGACACCGGGCACCAGTTGCCGAATATCATCTACCCCGGTCTGGACCGCTCCGAGCTGGTCCAATGGGTGGAACGCTTCTACGACGAGTATTATTTCCGCCCGAAGGCCATCTGGCGCATCGTGCGCAAGTCGATCTTCAACAACGCTGACCGCAAGCGTCTTTACAAGGAAGCGCGCGAGTATCTGGCCCTGCGCAGCAAGCGCAAGAAGTTCGTTGCCGAAGAGCGCCGGCAGTCCGCGTCCGCGGCCGCAGCCAGCGGGGACTGATGCGGCTGCGGGTCTGGCTTCTGACCGCCGTCGTGGTTGTGGCGAACGTCGGAGGCAACGCAATCCTCGGGTTTGCGATGAAGCAGACGCCCGCCGGCGTCAGCATCGCCGCGTCCATTGCCCAGCCCGTCGCGATTCTCGGCATCGCGGTCCTGACCGCGTGGATGCTGCTCAGGATGCGCCTGCTCGGCATGGCGGATCTGAGCTTCGTCGTGCCGGTCTCGGCCTTCGGCTACGTGCTGAGCGCGCTGGCCGGAGCCGTGCTGCTGCATGAGCGCGTGCCCCTGCGCGGCTGGATTGGAACGGTCATCATCATGGCCGGCGCAACCCTCACCGGACTCACCGATCATGCGGCCGGCCCGGACGCCGCCACGGATCCTCGCGGGGAACTGCCCCGATGAAGTGGCTCTATCTCTCGGGCATTGTCGGCGGCACGGTCTGCTCGGATCTTTTACAGAGCCACGGGATGCGTCAGGGCAACGGGCGGAAGTGGAAACTCTCGCTGGCAGTCGTCTTTATGGCCGTCTCGTTTTTTTCGTTTACCCAGCTTCTGCGCATCGCGCCCCTGAGCTTCGTCGTCCCCGCCAGCGCGGCGAGTATCGCGATTGACACCGTCCTGGCCCGTTCGGTTCTGAAGGAAAGGGTCGGGTTTCGCCGTTGGGCCGGTGCTATCCTTGTTGCCGGTGGTGTCATCCTCCTGGCGCAGTGACCGCGCCGCAATGTTCCCAGGCCAGTAACCGGATCCAGTGATAATCATCATTCCCATCCTGATTTCAATCCTTGGTTTTGCCGCGCTCGCCTACCAGGTAGTGGCCATGCTGGCAGCGGCTTTTTACCGGGTTGAGTCCACGCTGGTGAGGAACCGGCCGCAGCCCGCAAACCTGCCCGCCGTGTCCATCCTGAAGCCCGTAGGCGGACTCGAAACCGGGTTCGAGAAAGCGATTCTCGGCCACGCCACCCAGTGTTATCCGGAGTTTGAGATCCTCTTTGGCGTTAATACGCTCGACGACCCGGCCGTGCCGGCGATCCAGGCGCTCATCGCGAATCATCCGGATGTTCAGATCCGTCTGATTGCCTGCCCGACCAAGACGCCCAACGCCAAAGCGGGCATCCTGATCGACCTGTTGCGCGAAGCGCGCCATCCCGTCCTGCTGGTCAATGACAGCGACATCAGCGTGCCGCCGGACTATCTCCGGCGCGTCGCGGGGCGCCTCATCATGCAGAAGGCCGGCCTGGTGACTTGCCTCTACCGCGCCACCGCCGGTTCCGTGGCGGGGCTGTGGGAAGCGTTCGGCATCTCGGTGGATTTCGTTCCCAGCACGCTGGTCGCCCCGCTGGTCGGCATTCGCGAATTTGGCTTGGGCTCCACGCTCTGCTTCCGCCGCGAGGATCTGGAAAAGGCTGGCGGCTTCGAGGCCGTCTCCAACTACATCGCCGACGACTATCAACTCGCGAAGCGCATCACCGGCGTCGGCAGGCGGTCGGTTTTTTCCGAAGTCGTGGTACAGACTAATCTCTGCGAGCCGACCTGGAGAGATGTCTGGAAACACCAGGTCCGCTGGGCGCGCACCATCCGCGTCTCGCGCGGCGACGGCTTCCTCGGACTGCCCATCACGCACGCCGGCCTGTGGATCGTGTTGGCGCTCGTGTTTCAGCTTTGGCCGCTGGCCTTGATGCTGTTCCTGGCCCGCGTCGCCATGGCCGTCATGGGCGGCTTTGTCGCCCTGGAAAGCTGGCTCGCGCTGCTGCTTTCACCGCTCGCCCCGCTCTGGGATCTGTGGGCCTTCGTGGTTTGGATCGCAGCCTTTGCGGGGCGCACGGTGGAGTGGCGCGGGGAGAAATACCGGCTCAGCAAAGATGGCGAACTCGACCGCATTGACAGTTGACTCACGCTCGGCAACCTACGGCTGGTCCGTCGGCCAGGCGCAGAGTGCCCGCACATCCTCAATCTGCAGCCGCGCCTCGGGATGCATGGGGCGATAGTAGGCGGGTGGCATCGCGCCTTTCGTCACCTCGCTGCACACCTCGGTCATCCGCAGTTTGGTCATTTCGGGTGTCAGACCGCGCCATTCGGAGAAATTCAATTTGGCGCGGCCCTCCCGCACGTCCTTCGCCACCAGCCACGAGGCCGGCCACACGCGGCTGTAAGCCGGCCAGACCGTCTCGTGCGTGTGGCAGTCCCGGCACGCGCGCCCGACCACCGACGCTACCTCTCGCGGAGGCTGCGCCACCGCGACGAAGGTTGACGCCGGATTCACCGGCGGGTTGGTCCGCTCGGGCGGGAAGAACTGCATAACGATGATCACCACCACCGCGAGCAGCACGAAATAGGATATGAGCTTCCGCAGCATGACGGATACCCCGTTCTAAGCTTCCGGCTTCGGCGTCTTCGGTGTGCTCGGCGGCAGAGCCGGCGGCTTGATGTATTCGGCCGGGATCTCGCCTGTGAGCGATTGCAGGTAGGTCGCAATCGAGGCGATCTCCTCCGTCGTCAGCTTCTTGCCCAACTGATAGTCGGCCATCTGCGCAATGGCGTCCTCGAGCGTAGCCACTTTGCCATTGTGGAAGTACGGTGCGGTCTTCGCAACATTGCGCAGCGACGGCACCTTGAAGATCATCGTGTCGCCATCTTCTTTGGTGACCTTGAACCGGCCCGGATCCGTCGTGTCGGGATATGGTTTGACGTTACCCAGCTTCTGGTAGAGGTTCGCTCCGAGCAGCGCCCCGGCATGGCACGTCTCGCAGCCGGTCTCGTAAAACACGTTGAACCCGGCCTTCTCCTGCGCGGTCAAAGCCGCTGCATCGCCCTTCAGGAATTTATCCCAACGAGCCGGCGTCAGCAGCTTCCGCTCGAACGTGCCGATGGCGTTCCCCGCATTATCGAGCGTCACCGGATCTTTCTGATCGGGGAACGACTTTTTGAATGCGTCGACATATTCCGGCATGGACTTCAGAACCGCCGCCACCTGTTTGTCCGACGCCATGGCCATCTCCACCGGATTCATCATCGGGCCTTTGGCCTGTTCCTCGACATCCTTGGCCCGTCCGTCCCAGAACTGAACGAAGTGCGCCGCGGCGTTGTAAACCGTCGGAGAATTCCTGTCGCCGTGCTGCTGCTTGAAGCCCACCGACGTGGGCAGGTTATCCACGCCGTACGCGTCGAGCTTATGGCAGTTGTTGCAGGAGATCGTCTGGCTCTTGGAGAGCCGCGTGTCGTAGTACAGCATTCTACCCAGCGCCACCCGCTCCGCTTCAGGGCCGCCCGCCTTGACGGGCAGCACTTCCGGCAGCGGCTTGAACATCCTCAGCCTTGCGGCATCGATGGTCTGCGAACTTGCGGACTGCTTGCCACAACCGGTCACGATCAGCATCGAGAGCGCGGCGGCAGAGAGAATTGCGATGTAAGTTCTTTGCATGGATGTGTCCTCTCCGAGTAAACGGACTGCCGACAATCCGGCCTGAAACACTGCTTATCATACGATAGGTCGATCGAGATTGTGCGGCCTAAAAGCACACCGTCGCTGTGAAGATTTGATAATCGCGCGGTCACCGTGCGCTCAGGCTCCTGGTTTTTCGCGCAGAATGCACAGGAAACATGCGCGGTCCGAACACGTACATCCTCTGGCGGGAACACCGCTTTTCGCTCCCGATCACCCGTAACACTCGGAATCCGTCGACGGGGAACCGGCGAAAATTGGACCTGGCTGTGTCGTATTTGCCCACCTGCCGGGCGATTTGCGAACTTGGCATGTCATCGCATGCCAGCCTTCCTGGCAATCCATACCAGAATGGCCGGTCTGCCCTGGTGATTATTGCCGGTATTCATGGGCGCCGCTACGATAGTTTTGCCGGAAACGCTACGTGCACTGCGGGCGTCTGACGCTCCATGGGTCCGTTCCACGCTCGAATTGGGATGCACTGGCGACAACTCGAGCAAATCCGTAGGATTTTTGGCCAAATTGCACCCGGCCCTTAATCTGGCACACCGCGTGCTACTAAATGGCGGGTCGCCACGCCGCCCGGCAATACCTGCCGGGTGATGATCATGTCCAGGGGATCGCCCATATGACACATACCACGCTCTTTGCGGGGTCCGCCCAGTGCCGGGGCTTGGGCGTGAATCTGCAGACACCGGGCCTGTGCGACCTGATTACGGGACTGTCGGGGGAGTGACATGGCCTTTCAGCACGAAGATCCCATCACTGCCCAATCCGTATTCTCAACACCTGGTCATGACAGTCTGGTTCGCCTGTGGCGCTGCACCCGTGGCCTCACCGGTGAGTATGTCAAATTACTAAGCATGTCCGAATTTGGAGGAAAGCGATGTTCAGTTTGAAATGGATGATGCCCGCGTTGATGGCGCTGACGCTATCGGCGGGAACTACTGTGTTCGCCCACGATAACGAAGGTAGGGGCCATGGAAATAATGGCAATGGCGATTCGCAGAACCAGGCGCCGTTCTGGAGCGGCTCGCCTTTCTCTGCCTCTGATACGGGGATAGGGATCAAGCTGGGCGGCTCGATGCTGGTGCCCGCGCAGAATCTGCCCGCCGATGTACTCGCATTTCTGCCGCTGCCAGCGGGAACCGACCCCCTGAACGCGGGCGGAGTGACTGTCCGGATGGCGGGTACCGTCGGCGTGATTCTGAACGGCGCCGCGGCCACTCAGAGTTACGACGTCTGGTTCTGCCGCTACTCTATGGCGACGGACCGGTGCACACAGCTTGGAACGACTCAGACCGACACTTACGGGCAGGCGCACACGTCCCTCACGTTCCTTTCGCCGGGGACCTCGTCCGCGGGGATCTTTGTGATCACCCGCGCCGGCGCTACTCAGTACGTGAGCGGCTTCAGCATACCCGCGCCCGCGAATCAGGGCGTCGCCCTCTCCCTGGAAGGCACGGTTGACACGGTGACCCTGAGCGGTGGTGTTGGTTCCTTTACGCTGCAGGGCGTGAGCATGGTCATCGTGACGGACGCCTCAACCGTCTTCAAGGGAGTCGCGGACCTGTCGGCCCTCACCGCTAACAGCACGGTCCAAGTCCGCGGCCTGCTCCGCGCGGATGGAACCGTTCTCGCAACGATGGTGAAAGTGGACGACTAAAACCGCGGGCGCAGGCTCGCGATCTGAGATGGAGGAGGCCCGCGACATCGTCGCTGCCTCCTCCTTTCCTTTAGCTGCCTGTCCCAAGGCTTCAACGATCGCCGGTCGCAACACACTGGCGCCCGGTGCGACTCCAACCCTCCTGACTTCCCCCGCAGGGATCTCTCCTGTAAAGCCATATCGTCGAGCAACCGTGCACGCACCGCGGACTGCCCGCCCCACAGCCGGGGTTCGCTCCCAAGGCCGCGGGTTCGCTGACGCGATCCAGCTTTTAGCTATACTGGCTGCAATTCCCGGATCGCCGGCGCGAAGACATGTTTCAATCAAGACCCCGCAGGACCCCGGAAAAAACGTGCCAACGCGACGGTCATCGCGACGGCGAAAGCGCCGCCAAGGCCGGTGATAACCCGACAGCCGGCGAAGGGTCTGCTCCAGCCGCTCTGGAGATATGCTTCGCGTGCGTGCTGGTCGTGGTATTCGTCATTCCGTGGCTGATGCTGATTTCCGTCGCCGCCAGCGGGGCGCTACCGGACTTTCTAGGCTACTGGGCGGCGGCCAAACTGTTCGTTTCTGGCGCGGATCCGTACTCGCATTCCGCTGGGATCGCTCTCGAACGCGCACAGATTCATACTTCCTTCTCCCTACCCCTGTTGATGATTTTCAACCCGCCCTGGGCGTTACCCCTTATCGCCCCATTTGCGGCCTTCGGCTATCACACCGGACGCATAGCGTGGCTGGCGGCGAGCATGGTGATCAATGGCGTCCTGGCTCTTTGCCTTTGGCGCTATTGGGGCGGCCGGCGCAGGGCAGTGTGGGTCGCAATCGGAATCATTGCGACATTTCTGCCGATGCATGACTCAGAGTGCCTGGGCCAAGTAGGTCCGTTCATCCTCGCGAGCGTCACGGCGTTCCTGTTCCTGACTCGTTCCCGGCGGGACTTCTTAGCCGGCGTGGTCCTGCTCGGTTTCGGAATCAAGCCGCAGCTTCTCTACCTCGTGTTCGTCGCCGTGGCGCTGTGGGCCATCCAAAACCGGAGATGGAAAATGTTCGCCGGAGCTGCGCTCAGCTTTTCTGTTTCCACCGCGACCGCCCTGATGGTCAACTCCAATCTGCTGGCGTATTGGAGCAACACATACCGAGTCGCCGTGGGAGTCAGCAGCGGCATTGGCGGAGTCTTGCGAGGGATCTTCGGGGCCGGGCATATGTGGCTGCAGTTCCTGCCCTGCGCCGTCGGTGCAATCTGGTTCGCCTGGTACTGGCGCCGCTATCGGCGTGAGTGGGACTGGCAGGCGCGGCTGCCGCTGCTGGTCATGGTCTCAGTGACGACGTCGGTCCACTTCTGGGAACACGATGCGATTCTGATGCTGCCGGCAATGATGGAAATCGGCGTCTTGTTCGCCTCCACGTCCAGGGAGGTCCGCCTCAAGATTCTGCTGGTTGACCTGTTCGCCGGCCTCCTGATGCTCGCCGCAACAGGGCTCTCGCCGGCGTGGATGGCCACCTCGAACGTGCTCTGGATTCCGGTCTACCTTCTGGCTCGCAATTTTACGAACCGGCAGGTTGAGGTCCGGGAGGCCGCGCTCGGCGCGGCGGACATTTCACCAGCATAGGCGGCGTTGGGAAGCGGCGTGCTGCAACCTCGGTGTGTTAGCTGTAATGACCGGGCCTCGCTTTTGAATCGCGTCCATCGTCTACTTCTGCGCCGTCACTTTCTTGTGGCGGTGCGATGGACGCGTCGGCGTCTTCTGTCTATCCAGACCGGTCTTCTTGCCCGTCCCTGCGTCCACGGCACGATCTGTATTCAACTCGCGGTTTGCGGACACGTGGGGCGCGCCGGCCGGAGCATTCGAGGAATATGGCTGTGCCATTCCTGGTGACGCCGCCGATCCTGCCCCTTTGCCACTCCCCCGTCCCTGAGCGGAGACGGTAACTGCCGCGAACAGACAAACCATGACGATAGTGCCAAGTCTCATTACGAATTACCTCCACACTCCTACACGTTGAGGACGGCCCTCAATCGGTATCGAATCAGCATTGAACAACGAAGAGCGGAAAGTCACTTGTTGTGCGTCATGCGGTCGTAGATGAAGCCCGCGGCTCCACCAGTGAGGGCGCCGATACCGGCGCCTTTGCCGCCTCCCGCAAGCGCTCCGATTGCGGCGCCAGCACCGGCGCCGCCGGCCACGATCCCAACCGAGGCACGAGTCGAGCGACGGTGATGCACTGGAGCGGGCGCAGTGTAGGGAGCAGGTGCGGACGCAGCGTAGGGAGCAGGCGCGGGCGCAGCGTAAGGACCAGGGGCGGGCGTACCGTACGGGCCGGGT
>Ga0315272_10001834_pt1 | contig 10479 bp, 10 predicted proteins | sample C3_middle_MG_FD_203918 | JGI IMG/M metagenome (GOLD analysis project Ga0315272, IMG submission 203918) | Sediment microbial communities from Yellowstone Lake, YNP, Wyoming, USA - C3_middle | ecosystem: Environmental > Aquatic > Freshwater > Lake > Sediment | place: USA: Wyoming | collected...
TTTTTCGTTCACGCCCACCGTCACTTCCTCGCTGTAATCCACTCCGTTCTTTTTGAGATCCCTGAGTATCTCCAGAGCGTGATGATAACAGTGCACTATCTCAATGACCTGCGCCACGGTGTTCAGATACGGATTGTGGCAGACGGGCTTGAAGCCCAGGGCAACGGCGACTTTCTTCGCCTCGGGGTGGAGCTTGTCGTAGTTAAGGTTGAACCGCGCCAGCGCGCCCACGAAATAGGACTCGCGGGAAAGTTTGGTAAACTTGGCCGAAGAGCGCGGATCCACGAACTCGTTGGTGGCTTTCCTGTAATCTTTCTTCTTAAAGCGCTTCCCGTCCGTGGAACCGATCTCGCCCGTCAGCAGAGGGTATTCTCCGTCATTGGACACCAGCGCCACATACTCGGTCTCCCGGTGAAAATCAGGGAACTTGAGAGTCGCCGCGAGCTTAAGCGTCTCGGCCATATCTTCACCCATGGCTTCCAATATGTTTATCTGGGCGTCGAGATCTTTGGGCCTGGGCAGCTTGGTGAAACCGCCGACGATGGCGCTGATGGGATGCACATGGCGCCCGACCAGGATATCACAGACGTCGTTGCACGCCTTTTTCATGCGTAGCGCGCGCCTGACCACGGCGTTATGCGTCTTGATAAGCGGCACGAAAGAGGGCACGCCCAGGATATCGGGAGCGGCCAGCAGGTAAACGTGCAGGAGATGGCTGTCCAGAAACTCGTAATCCAGCAGAAGCTTCCTCAGTTTTATGGTCTGCGCGCTCGGGGTGACGCCCAGCGCGTCCTCGGCGGCTTCTATGGAGGCCAGGGTATGCCCGCAGGAGCAGATGCCGCAGATGCGGGAAGTGATATGCTGCGCCTCGAAGACGGACCGGCCGCGGAGCATCCCTTCGAAAAGGCGGGGCGACTCCACCACGTGGAACTCCGACTTCTCTATTTTCCCGTTCTTGACGTTGACCACGATGTTGCCGTGGCCCTCGACGCGGGTAACGTACTCCACTTTTATATCAAGATCTTTATTTACCGCCATTGGTGTCACCTTCCTTGCACTTGTTGTACATCTCGAATTTGTTCTTTATCAGGCCGGCGCTGAGCTTGTATTTGCCGATGACGTCCGAAGCGGCGTTCTTCGCCGGGTTCTTCACCTCGCCGCGGCAGCCGTAGCAGATATTGCCGTTGTTGACGCACCAGGAATTACAGCCCGCTTTGGTCCAGGGGCCCAGGCACGAAACGCCGCGATCGTACATGCAGACGTTTTCGTTCAGCTTGCATTCCACGCAGACCGGATTATCGGGCACGGTATAAGGGAGGCCGCGCAGGGCGCACTTAAGCACTTCCACCAGTTCCGGCGGATATATGGGACAGCCGTTCACGAAATAATCCACTTTCACCACCTGGTGAACGGGCCTGGTTTTGACGCTGTCGAACAGCTTGAAGTCCTTGCCGTATACGTACTGGCGGATCTCGTCCAGTTCGAAAGAGTTCTTCATGCCGTTGACGCCGCCGATGCAGGCGCAGGCGCCGTAGGCGATGAGAACCTTGGAGCGCGCGCGTATCTTTTTAATGCGCTCCTCGGCGTGATGATCCGTTATGGAACCCTCGATGATCGCCACGTCATAATCCTTGTCCCACTTCTCGCTCATGACCTCGCGGAATTCCACCACGTCTATGGCGCCCAGAATATCCAGCAGCGATTCGCCGAGATTCGCCACCTGGAGCTGGCAGCCCTCGCAGCACGCGAAGTCAAAGAAAGCCACTTTAGGTTTGGTTGCGGTTTTTGGTGCGTTAGTCATAATAAATCCTCTTTGGGTCACAGTTTCTTCGATTCTTTCACTTCGTCGTAAGTGAAAGTGGGGCCGTCCTTGCAGCAGTAATAGTTTTTCGGATGGTCTATCTGGCAGTGGCCGCACTTCCCCATGCCGCATTTCATATGCCGCTCCAGCGACAGCACGATCTGCCTTTCCGGAACTTTCTTCTTTATCAGTTCGGCGATCACGAACTTATACATGACGGGCGGGCCCACCACCACTGCAAAAGTCCTTTCCGGCTGTATGGTGACTCCGGGGATCAGAGTGGTGATCAGGCCCACGTTACCTTTCCAGTCCGGCGCCCCGCGGTCGACGGTGCACAGGAAATTCAGGTCAAGGCGTTTCTGCCACGTGCCTATCTCCGAACCGAAAAGCATATCATGCGGCGTGCGGCAGCCGAGCAGGATGTCCACTTTTCCGAAGTCCCTGCGGTTATCGAACACGTAATTAATAAGCGAGCGCAGGGGCGCGATGCCCAGGCCGCCGGCGACAAAAAGCAGGTCGTTGCCGGCCATGACCTTTACCGGGAAAGGTTTCCCGAACGGTCCGCGGATGCCGAGCTGGTCCCCGGCGTCCAGCTTATGCATGGCGTTGGTCAGGCGTCCGGCCGCTCTTACGGTCAGTTCGAAAGACCCCCTCTTGGTGGGGCTTGAACAGACCGAGATAGGGGCCTCGCCGATACCATACAGCTCCACCTGGACGAACTGGCCGGGCTCATGGTCCAGCTCGCCGTCCTCCAGCTTGATGTCGAACCATTTCTCGGCGTCGGTCATCTGTTTCGCCGCGATGATCGTCCCTTTCCTCAATTTCCAGTTGGAGTTCTTTATTTCCTCTTTCATACGTTTTCCTTCACGAGAGACGTTAAAGTTTCCTTAAGGCTGATATCGGCCATGCAGGTCCTGGTGCAGCGCCCGCATCCGGTACAGAAGAACCGGGAGAATTTATCCACCGAGTATTTGAATTTCCGGGAATATCTGTGGCGCTGCCGCTCCGAGCGCTCTTCCCGGAAATTCTCTCCGCCCGCCACCCGGGCGAAAGGCTCCAACTGACAGGAATCCCAGGTCCTGGTCCGGACGCCGGTCTTCAGGTCCAGGTTCATGGTGTCGGTCATATCGAAACAGTAGCAGCTGGGGCAGACATTCGTGCAGTTGCCGCAGGAAACGCACCGTGCGCCCACGTCTTTCCAGACCTTGCTGTCCGCGCCCGCGGCGAAGATCCCCGGAAGTTTGCGGGGATCCACGTTTACCTCTTTCTTGAAAACGGCTCGTTTGTGCGCGCGCACTTTTTCGAGGGCCGTCATGTCGGCGGGCACGGCCTTGGCCAGCCCCATTTCCTCCACGAGTTCCTCGGCTTTCTGGGTGTGCACGTGGATAATGAACCTGTCGTCCAGATCCGTGAAGAACAGGTCATAGCCGCCGCTCGGCATATGGGAGTTGACCAGGGCGCAACTGGCGTGTTCGTCGCAGTAATCGCCGCATTCGAGACCGATCAGGAAGATCTTGTCTTTTCTGCGCAGATAATTATAGTCCCTCGGACGCTCCGAGAAGACCATGTTCAGACACTGGATGCCGGCCAGGTCGCAGGTATGTACGCCGAACACCGCCGTTTCCGCGGCTTCCACCACCGCGGTATCGGAGGGCTGGGCGCCGGAAATATCGAATTCCAGCATCGTTTCGCGCTGGGGCATGAAATATTTCTTAGGCGGAAGTATGGTCGGAATATACTTAAGCGCTATCTCGGAGGCCCCGGAGACCTCCTGGAAAGCGAAATTGCCGGCGCCCCTGGCTACGGGAGCGACAACTTTCATTTTTCCGGAAAGCTTCTTTATGAAGCCGTCCAGTTCGTCCTTTTTGAGTATATGGTAATTCACCCGTTTAGACCTCCATAAAGCAGAGTCGCACATTAAAGCGGAGAACAGGTATATTATATTTTAAATTGCGCCGCTTTTGTCCGCGAAGCGGGGACGGACGCGCCAGGGAGCTTCGACGGATATAAGGCCGGCTAATGATTACGGGCCCGGAAGGCGCCCTCTCTCCTTGTCCGTTCCGTATCCCTCGGGGCCGCGGACGCGCCGCAGGCGATAAGAAAAAATAATATCGGATTTACGCGGGCCTCAGTAACTGGTAAAATACTTTCATGAAAGAACTGGTTTTAATGCGCCACGGCCTGGCGCTTTCGGTCCAGGAGTCCGGAGCTGACGGCGATGCCGGCAGGAAACTTTCACCGGACGGAAAAGCGCAGATTGCGGCGGCGTCAAAGCGCCTTAAAGAGCTGGGCTTTTCTCCCGGAGTCATAATTTCCAGCCCTTTCCTGAGGGCCGTCGAAACAGCCGCCATAGCGGCCTCCCTCTTCCCCGGCGCCAGGCGCGTCGAAGAAACGGCTCTGGTCTCCCAGGCTTCCCTTCCCGGCCTCCTTAAAGCCGTCGCCGCGCGCGCGGCGGGGGAACCCTCCGTATTGGTCGTCGGCCACCAGCCGGTTTTGGGCGCGCTGGGCGGACTTCTTCTCAAAACGGACGGCCTGCCCCTCGGCACCGGCTCTTTCATCTATCTCAAACTCCCGGACGAGTTAAAGCTCCCCGCGGGCCCCGGCTCCGGCAAGGCCGAGCTGACGGAATTTTTCTCCCCGGAGCTCCTTTGAATAAGATCGTCTTTTTTATATCGGCCTGCCTTTTGACGGCCCTCCCCCTCTCCGCCAAAGAAAGGAAAGTGCGCATCCTGCTCTATTCGGTGGATAAACCGGCCGCCATAACTCTCACTCCGGAACAGGGGAACGTTTTTCTCAACGACAAGGTGCTCAGGACTCCGGTCGTGATAGAAGCAAAAGGGCAATTGGCGGCGGCCAGGGGCTTCGCCCCCCCCGGTAACCGCATCCGCGTGGACGCCGCCGGCAAAGGCGTATGGTTTTCCGGCGGGAAGAGCCCTCGGCGTCTTTACAAAGGCCTGATCGAGATCACCGCCGAAAAAGGCCGCCTTAAGATCATCAATACCGTTCCTCTGGAGGCCTATATCGCCAGCGTAGTCTCCGCCGAGGCGGGCGATCTTTCCCAGACCGAGGCTTTTAAGGCGCAGGCCGTCGCAGCCCGCACGTACGTCCTGAAGCACATGAGCAACCACGCCAGGGACGGTTATAATATGTGCGATTCCACCCACTGCCAGTTCTTCGGGGGATTCGGCGCCGTAAAACCCAGCGCGCAGGCCGCCGCGGATTTCACGCGCGACGAAGTCGTAACCTACCACGGCAAGCTGGCCGCCACTTTCTACCATTCCATCTGCGGCGGCAGAACCGAAGCCATGATCTACGTGTGGCCGTTCGAACATAAGCCCTACCTGGTCTCCGTGAGAGACGGCCCCGCAAACAGGCCGTATTGCTCTATCGCGCCGGGCTTCACCTGGAAAACCCGTATCTCCCTGAAAGCGCTGACCGGCATGGCCCGTTCGCAGAAATGGATCACGCCGGAGGAAAGCATACGGAAGATGGAAGTCATGGACCGCGGCATCTCAAAACGGGCGGTAACGCTGATATTCTCGACTGAAAACAGGCGGGTCACCTTGTCCGCGACAAAATTCTATCACGGTGTGGGCCGCCGGGCGGGCTGGAACGTAATACGAAGCACTCTTTTTTACCTGTACTCGGGCAAGGACCATGTAATATTTGAAGGTACCGGCAACGGCCACGGCGTCGGCATGTGCCAATGGGGCGCCGAAGGAATGGCGCGGCTGGGCTTCAAATACCGCGACATCCTCAAGCATTATTATCCGGGAACGGAGATCTCTTATGACTGAACTGCACGCGGTGATCCTCGGCATTCTTCAGGGCGTGGGAGAATTTCTGCCCATCTCCAGCTCGGCGCACCTGGCGCTGGCGCCTTATGTCTTCGGCTGGCGCTACCAGGGCCTGGCCTACGACGTGATGCTGCATCTGGGCACGCTCCTGGCCATCTCCGTCTACTTCGCCGGGGATTGGTTTGTCATTATAAAATCCGGGCTTACCAGGCCGAAAGAGCCCGGTGGGAAGCTGCTCTGGCTGCTGGCCGCTGGAAGCGTGCCGGCTGCCGTCGCCGGTCTGCTTTTGAACGACCTGGCCGAACACGCTTTCCGGGACCCGCGATGGATAGCTTTTAACCTCATTTTTTTCTCGGGATTGATATATCTGGCGGACAGATCCCCGTCCCAGAAAAAGACCGCCGGAGACGTCAGCGTCAAGGATATCCTTCTTATCGGCCTGGCACAGTCCGTGGCCCTCATGCCGGGCGCTTCGCGCGCGGGCATGACCATCATGGCGGCGCTATTTCTGGGCTATGCGCGCTACGACGCCGCGAGACTTTCTTTTCTGCTGGCGACGCCCGTCATATTCGGAGCGGCCCTGCTGGAAGCGCGCAAGATAGCGCCGGCGGACCTGAACGCCGCGTTCGCGGCGGGACTCGCAGCCTCCTTTATCGCGGGTCTGCTCTCAATAAAATTCCTGCTTTCCTACCTGAAAAGCAAAAACCTCAGGCCTTTCATAGCCTACCGCGTAATGCTGGGAATATTTATCTTCTGGAAAGTATATTTATAGGGTAGCGGGGTCAGGGTATAGGGGCAAATTTATTTTTACAAGCGCCCCGCCCCCGGGGCGGTTGGAGAGCGTGAGCTTCCCGCCGTGTTTCCCGACTATCTGCTCGCACACATAAAGGCCGAGGCCGGTACCGCCCTCCGCTTTTCTGGTGGTGCTGAAAGGCCTTATGCCGTCCTTAAGCAGCGACTCCGGGAAGCCCGGGCCGTTATCGGCTATATCGATTTCCAGATTACCGCCGGAAACCGCAGCCCTGACCGCCACCTCCCCCTTTTCCGGCACAAAGGACAGGGAATTTGAGAGGGCGTTTATGAACAGGCGCTCTATATGCACCTTGCTCATGTTCACCGGCGGCAGGTCCGCCGGCAGTTCCACTTTTATGGAAGCGCCCTTTTCCCTCGCCCCGTACTCCACAAGCTGGACGGCGTTGCCCAGCGGTTCGCCTATGCCGCCGGGTTCAAAAACATATTCCTGTCCGCGCGCGATGCTGAGCGCGCTGGCCACCACGTTTTTGGAAAATTTAGCCGCTTTTATTATGCGCTCTATATCTTTTTTGTCCACCGGGTCGTCCTCGCTGGCTATCTGGGCGCTCAGAAGTATGACTGAAACCGAGTTGCCGAGGTCGTGCATTACGCCGCTTACCAGCTGGCCCATTTCCCCGGCGGAGGCCGTCTTCACAAGCTCCGTGTCCCTGTTCATGAGTTCGCGGGCTATCGCTTCCACCTCCCGCCGCTTGGACAGCAGAACGGTCTCCGTCCTTTTCTTCGCTTCCGCGGTGCGGTAGACTACCGCGGCCGAGAGAATAAACACCGATAACTTTACCAGCAGACTCATCACTCCGGCCAGATCCGAGGAGCGCAGCGGCAGGGAAAACAACGCCGACACCAGCGCGGCCAGGAACACCACGCCGACCACGTCCTTGCGGCTGACCAGCAGCGCGGAGGCGAAGATCGGCAGCAAATAGAGCACCCAGAAATAAGATTCCCTTCCGCCCGAATAATAGAGGACCCCGGTGATGACCCACAGATTGAACAACAAAATCAAGTCCACGATCCAAAGGCTGACTGAAAGCCGCTCACGCAGGAGCTGGTTGAAGACAAAATTAGAAGCCATCAATAGCAGGAAAAAATAAAGAACGGAGGGGTAGACAATTTGCGGGTTGTTCCGGTAAAAATAGGCGATCGCCACCATAAAGACGGAAAAAACGGCTTCATACGAATTCCGCGAAAAATTAGTGACGCGCCCCCTGTCAAAAGTTCCGAGTAAATTGCTCATCTCCGTTACAATATAGCATTTAATTAAAATTTTTACGGGAAAAATTTGTGATATAATTACCCCATGGAAAACCCGCCGCAGACCGTGAAATTCCTTAAATTCGACAAGATCCAGATTTTTAATTTTTTCTTTTTCGGTATACTTCTGTTCCTCCTGTATCAGCTGCTGAGGATCCTTTCGCCCTTTCTCGGCGCCATCCTTGTCGCCGGCACCCTGGCCCTGATATTCTACCCCGCGCACCTCTGGCTCACGCGCCGCTTCGCCCCCCGCAACAACCTGGCCGCCGCGGTTTCGACAGGCGCCGTACTGCTTACCGTGGTCCTGCCGCTGCTGGTCTTCGGCTGGCTGCTTTTCAAGGAATCCAAGGAAATATACCCCAAGACCAACCGGCTGCTGTCGCGTTTTTCTCAGTCCGCGCTGGACTTCCAGGTCCCCGAGGGGCTCCGTTCGGTCTGGAGCCTGGACGCCGGGGACATCGTCCTGGGCAACATTAAAAATCTTCAGGAAACCATCATGAAATCCGCGGGCACCATCCTCAAGAATATTTTCTTTTTTCTTGTCAGTTTCATGGTTATAATAGCCACACTGTTCGTTTTTTTCAGGGATGGGGAGCGTCTGCTCCACTGGATGATAGATCTTATGCCGATGGATACGGAGTATAAATACCGCATAGCGAACCAGCTTTACAACACTACGATCGCCGTTGTAAGGGGCATTCTGCTGACCGCGGCGGTGCAGGGGCTGACCGGCGCCATAGGCTACGCCCTGGCGGGCGCCCCGGCGCCGATCCTCTTCGGGCTGCTGACATCGTTCGCCGCGCTGATCCCTTTCGTGGGAACCAGCCTTATCTGGCTGCCGCTCGGCGTTGCTTTAATATTCGTAAAGGGCCTTTCCACCGGTCTGTTCGTAATTTTATGGGGTATGATCGTTGTGGGCCTTCTTGATAACGTCCTGCGGCCCATCCTCATAGGCCAGCGGGCGAAACTCCCTGTATTCCTGCTGTTCCTGGGTATTTTCGGCGGTCTGCGGGTTTACGGACCCATCGGCATCTTCATGGGGCCGCTCCTTATCTCCTGCCTGATAGTGTTCCTCCAGATCTACAAAGAAACTAAAAATCTCCAGCACAAAGCGGAGTAAGTTCTTCCCTGAAAGCCGGCCCGGCACGATATACGCCTTACTTTGCTTCGGAAACAACGCAGAGTTTTCTTATCGGGCAGGAGGGACATTTGCCTTTGCGGGAGAGGTCGAGGGCCAGGATCTTTTCACCCGTATCGCGCAGCACGGACAGGACCGCCGCTTCGCGGGAGGGATCATACGGGGTGGAAACCTTTTCCCCCTTGAGAAGGAGAAGCCAGGAAATGGTCCGCGCCTCCATATTAAAAGCTTTTTTCAGGGCGAGCGCGTACATGGAAAGCTGTAGATCTTTTTCCAGATCTTCCCGCGTTTTCGTCTCAAACCCCATCTTATAATCGATAATTTCGTAACCGCCGTCGGGGGAAAGCCGGTCGACCCTGTCTATGGTTCCGCGCACGCGCCACCGTTCGAATTAGAATTCAAATTGTTTTTCCGTAAAGACTATCTCAGCGGGCGACCCGGACCGTTCAGCAGCCCAATAATTCTCCAGGATCCTGCGTCCCTGGCCGTAGAATTCCAGGGTCTCTTGCGGACTCTCAAAGCCATGGTGATGCCAGCTCTCGTCGTAATACAGCATCAGATCGTCCAGGCCGGTCCCCCCGGAGTGGTAGCGGTCGAGGGCGCGGTGCACCGAAATACCCAGCGACGAAAACGGGGTATGGGGCGAATAATTACGGTCCAGGTATATGTATTTGTACAGATACGGACAGTCAAGATAGGCTTTTACTTTGGAATAGTTCAGCTCAAAGGGATCGGAGTGCATAAAGGATGCGAAGCGCGGAAAAAATCAACAAGCGTGTCGCCGTATTTTTCCTGCCTGGTCTTTTTCAGGCCGGCCGGAACCTCCACCTTTTCGTTTTTGTGGTGCTGGGCGACTATAAGGCAATCCGGCCCCATGATGCCGCCTTCGGCTATCAAAGCCAGAGTTTTGGAGGTATAGAACAACGGGAGGTTTTCCAAATCCCGGTAAGGCGGGCTCAGAAAGATAATATCATACCCTTCGTAGTTAGCGTAATGCTCAAGCCATTTAAGGCCGCTCATGACATCGGCTTTAAGCACCTTGGCCTTTTCCGTAACCCCGAGGCTCTCAACGTTCTTTTCGATCGTTTTCATGCAGACGCCGGCTTTTTCCACGAACACGACCGCGCCCGCGCCTCTCGAAAGGGCCTCCAGGCCCACCGTGCCGACACCGGCGTAAAGGTCAAGAAACACGGACCCGGTGACGTAAGGACGCAGGATATCGAAAACAGACTGCCGGATGCGCGCGGAAATAGGCTTTACGTTCTTATCTTTAGAGACGGAAAGTATCCGCCGTCCTTTCATCGAACCAGCTATTATTCTCATATTCAGTTAAATAAACGCAACAAATCGGCAATCCAAAAAGGGCTATAATGTATTATAGAATAAATAAGGAACCCTATGCCGCAACCGGACATTATTGTCATTGACGATGACCTGATGGTGGGAGAACTTTCCCGCGACCTGCTTACGGACGCCGGCTACGATGTAATGCTGGTGCAGGACTCGCTTGAGGCCCTCAAAACCATAAGGGCCAATATGCCCAGGCTGGTGGTCACGGACATTATGATGCCCGGTATTACGGGCATGGACATCTGCAAATCCATAAAGGCCGATCCCGCGCTCAGGCACATAAAGATCATCGTGGTTTCCGGCAAGGCCTACCAGGTGGAGAAACAGCGCGC
>Ga0315272_10001836_pt1 | contig 10478 bp, 5 predicted proteins | sample C3_middle_MG_FD_203918 | JGI IMG/M metagenome (GOLD analysis project Ga0315272, IMG submission 203918) | Sediment microbial communities from Yellowstone Lake, YNP, Wyoming, USA - C3_middle | ecosystem: Environmental > Aquatic > Freshwater > Lake > Sediment | place: USA: Wyoming | collected...
CAATGACAACGGGCTGGATAGCAATACGCTGGTCATGTTGTCGAGCGATAACGGCCCCTGGTATCAGGGCAGCCCTGGCAAGCTGCGCGGACGCAAAGACACGACTTACGAGGGGGGCGTGCGCGAGCCCTTCATTGCACGCTGGCCTCTGCGCATTCCAAGAGGCAAGGTGTGCAACACCGTCTGCTCCACGATGGACGTCTTCCCGACGGTGGCCGGACTCTGTGGCGCCAAACCGCCCGAAAAGCCGCTTGACGGACTCGACATCTGGCCCATCCTGAGCGGGCAGAGACTGCAGATGAACCGCGATCCGCTGCTATATTTCAACTCCTGGGATCTGCAGTGCGCACGCTGGGGAGATTGGAAGCTGCACGTCGCTCGTCACAACACGGCCGCTTACGTCCCCGGTCCTCCGGGCGGCGTTCACAACTACGTACTGCTGCGGCCCGAACTTTACAATCTCGCCACCGACCCCGACGAGAGCTACGATATCGCTCCGACGCATCAGGACATCGTGGAAAGAATGCAGACGAGGATTGCCGGGATGATCAAGACATTCCCGGAGCCTGTGCAGCGTGCCTATGCCGAGTCGAAGACCCGGGCCGTGGATCCGGCGACGCCCGTCGGCGCCTGGCCGAGACCTCAGCCGGCCAAGAAGTGAATGGCAGGGATTCTTCGCGGTGCGTTCGCGCCGCGGCGGGTCTTAATCTCGCTGCGTTTCCAGCGGGGTGCTCAGGCTCTCCTCAACGCACCCCCGAGATTCGTACTCCGTCCCCATCCGGCCGAGCGGATTCGAGGGACCCGATCCCCCGGAGAGGCCCTGCCGCACGCTGGAAAGCTGTACTCAATCGCAGTACCATGGGCGTCAAAGCGTCATGGATGCAAAGAGGGCGATGGCATCGCTTTGCTTTCTTGCGGCTGCTGTCTCTGCGTCACCCCAGGAGCCGGAAAGCCCCCAACCACAGAGCACTCCGCTGAGGGTTCCCACAGGCGCGCCTCTGCGCCTGTACTTGACCAAGCGCATTCCAAAGCGAATCAACGCACCGGTCGAGGCCCGGCTGCTTGTACCGCTCTATTCGTTTGATCACGAAGTGCTCCCGTCGGGAACGCAGGTGTTCGGGCGCGTCGGCAGCATTGAGCCCGTTTCAAAATGGATGCGGGCGCGAGCCCTGCTCGGCGGCGATTTCACTCCTCTGCATATCGCCAAGGTTGAGTTCGACTCGTTCCTGTCACCCGACGGCCACCGGATACCTCTCAGCACCGTTGCGACCGCCGGACTCAATTCGTTGGTTCCGCTGCGGCCGCCCAAGGCGCGGAAGCAAAAACCGGCGAGCGCTCCAACCGGAGCGTTAGGCAAGGCCGAGCAGACGGCGAAGGACCAGATCTCCAGTCAGGTCGATCGCGTCAAGAGCATCCCTGACCTGGTGCGAGGACCGGATAAGCGGGAACGCATCATCGACTTCCTAATGACCAAGCTGCCCTACCATCCGCAGTACGTGCGCAAACGAACCCGGTTCGACGCGGAGTTGCGGGAGCCCCTCGATTTTGGCTCGGAGACGGTGACACCTGATTCCCTCGCTTTGCTTGGAACGCAGCCGGCCGCGGGGAGCGTGGCGCACGCCCGCCTGCTCACGCCTCTCGATTCGCGGCATTCCACGCGGGGCCAGAAGGTGGAGGCCGCCCTGGTGGAGCCGTTGTTCGCTGACGGTCACAGGCTCGTGCTGCCTGAGGGAACGCGGCTGGAAGGCGCGGTCGTACTCGCGAAGAGGGCCGGATGGTTTCATCGCGGCGGACGTCTGCTGTTCAACTTCCAGAATGTCGCTCTTGCACCGGAAGTGGAGCAGTTAGCCCGCACGGAACCCGCGAGCGCCGCTCCGGCGCAAACACGGCAGAAGGAAATGCAGTTCCGGACGCGGGCCAATGTGGCCGCGGTGGAAAGCAGCAATGCTCAGCTCAAGGTGGACCAGGAAGGGGGCGTCCAGGCAACGGAATCGAAGACGCGCTTTCTCTCCACGGCGGCTGCCCTGTTGATCGCCCAGCGCGCGGCGGATAACGACGCCGGCCGTCAAGCGAGCGCCGGCGGCCAGGGCTCCAACGTCGGCGGCCAAACGCTCGGGGGAGCCATGGGCTTCGGATTGCTGGGCTCGGCCGCCGCGCGGCTCTCGACAAACGTGGGCGTCGCATTGGGCTATTACGGCCTGGCGTGGTCGGTCGTATCGACGGTGGTCGCCCGTGGCGCGGAGGTGGAATTCGGAAGGAATGCCGTCGTCGATATCGGCTTCAGTACGCGGCCGCCGGCCGGAAAGACTGAGCTCAAGCACGACGGGGCGCGGGCATCAGGCAAATAAACCGACTGCGCGGGAGCGCAAACACGTACGGTCGGTAAGTGCGGCGTTCCCTGAACAGGTAGTAAGAATCCGTCTCACGACAGCCTGACGACTGCGCATGCGCGGTCCGCAAACCCTCAAGGCCTGTGTGGAAACTTGTGCGTCCCGTGCGCCAGCCGGCGCCTGGACCAGCCGTCGAACGGGATAGCGCATTCGGGTGAAGCGGCTCTGTGTGTCGTGTTAACATGACTCAATCGCGTTTGCAGGACACGTCATGCACAGCCGGTTGCGGAGTCTTCCTGGACTCGTCCTTTTGCTCGTGGCGCTGGCCGGTGGGCAAATACCGTGCTTTGGGCAGTCCGGCCGTGCCGAGCTGGCCGGTCAGATCCAGGACCCGGACGGACTGGCGATGCCGGGGGCCAAAGTGACGGTGGAGAACCAGGCCACGCGCGCCGATTATCCGGCTCGCACCGACGAGAGCGGGATGTATCACGTTCTCGGCCTGCCGGCGGGTGAATACGTATTGACGGTCGAGCATCAGGGATTTCACACCTACCGGCAGTCGGGCCTGAAGCTGCGGCTTGGCGACGTCGTCGAGGTGAATGTCGAACTCGAGCTTGGGCAGTCCGCACAGGTGGTCGAGGTGACGTCCGGCGCGCCGCTGCTGCAAACGGTGGGCGGAGACGTCAGTCAGAACGTCGATGAGACGAAAGTCGAGAACCTGCCGCTGGACGGGCGCAACTTCATCCCTCTGGTGACCATGGCTCCGGGCGTGGCACTGCCCGGCGGCGGATCTTTGCTGCCGAGAATCAACGGCAGCCGGCCGCGGACCAACGAATACATCTACGATGGCGTCAGCGTACTGCAGCCGGAACCGGGGCAGGTGGTTTTCTATCCGATCATCGATGGCATCGCCGAGTTCAAACTGAACATCAATGCCTACTCGCCGGAGTACGGCCGCTCGAACGGCGGAGTGGTAACGGTGATCGGGAAATCCGGGTCCAACGAATTGCACGGCACGTTGTTCGAATTCATTCGCAACGAAGCTCTCAATGCGCGCAATCTGTTTGCCCAGCCGGGGCCGAACCCGCTGTTCCGCCGCAACCAGTACGGCCTGGCAACCGGCGGACCGATTCAGAAGAACCGGACGTTCTTCTTCGTTGACTGGCAGGGCACGCGGCTGCGGACGGGGATCACGCGCTTCAGTGTCGTGCCAACGCTCACGCAGCGGCAGGGCGGGTTCACGCAGAACATCTTCGATCCGGCCACATCGCCGCGCGTGGCGTTTCCCGGCCATTCCATCCCGGCCGCGCGCTTCGATCCGATCGCCCGGCAGGTGCTGGCACACTACCCGGCGCCCAACATCGCGGGCGCGAGCAACTTCGCCCGCACGGACACTGAGCCGGACAACCAGGACCAATTCGACACGCGCGTGGACCGCTACTTCGGCGAACGGCATCGCGCCTTCGTGCGCTACACCTACTTGCGTGACGACGATACGCCCGTCTCGCCGCTGCCCGACGGGAGCGGGAGCCTGACGTCAGGCGCGATCGGTCACGCGCTTACGCGCGGGGACGGACTCGCTGGGGATTACGATTGGACGCCCGCTCCCCGGGTCCTGAACCAGCTTCGCTTCGGATACTCAGGACGGGATCTGCGTCAGGCCTCGCTTCAAGACGGCGGGATCGGCGTACCTGGACTACCGGCAAACTCCTTTGCTTCCGTGCTGCCGATCTTTACCGTCGCCGGATTTCAGCAGATCGGTCCCACTACGGCGGCCAACTCCGACTTCACGACCTCGGTGACGGAGGTTCTCGACACGATGAGCATCATCCGCGGCCGCCACACGTGGAAGTTCGGCACCGATCTCCGGCGGGAGGCGATGGACGTCTTGAACCCGCCGAACCCGACCGGGTCATTCGGCTTCAGCACCACCGGCTCCAACAGCCCGTCCATCCCTGGAAGCGGCAGCGCGCTGGCATCGCTGCTGTTGGGCCAGGTGAACGCCTTCAGCGTGGACGTACAACAAAGAGCGATTCGTGCTCGAGCGCACATCGCCGAGTTCTTCGCGGGCGACAAGTGGAAGATTTCGTCGCGTCTGGCCTTGAGCATCGGCGCGCGCTACACGCTGAATTTCCCTTCCACTGAATTGAACAATCAGGGCGCCGTGTTCAACCTCAACACCCAGGTGCTGGACTTTCCGCACACCGCCCGCAATCTGGAATGCTGCGACCTCGGACCGCGCGTGGGTCTGGCGTACCGGCTCGCGGACAAATGGATCGTGCGGTCTGGTTACGGCATGATCTTCTTCGAGCAGTCCGGCATCACGACACCCTTCACGCTGCCCCAGTTTCCATTCGTACAAACCCTCGGCCAGCAGACGCAAGACAACGTGAACGCGGCATTCGTGCTGGCCAATGGGCCAACGGTCCAGGTGACCGCGCCCAACCCGAACTCGGGGTTGGGGCAGGGCGTATTCGGCGTGGACCGCTCGAACGGTTCCGGCTACTCGCAGCAGTGGAACCTGACAGTTCAGACGGTAGCAGGCCGGGACTGGAAGATCGAAGCGGAGTACCTGGGGTCCAAGAACACGCGCCTGGGCATCCCGGACGCAAACATCAACCAACTGCCCACACAGGATCTGGCGCTCGGGCCGGCGCTGCTGGCGAGAGTTGCCAACCCATACTACGGCCAGATTCCCGGGTCGTCTTCGCTGGGCGGAGCCACGATCGCACAGCAGCAACTGATGCGGCCCTACCCGAGGTTCACGACGGTTGCGCTGTTTCGCGACAACGTCGGCAACTCCGGCTACAATGCGGCGGCCGTGAAACTGGAGAAGCGCCTCGCGCACGGGTTGACGATCGACGCCGCATTCACCTTCTCGAAGCTGCTTGACGATGCGTCGAGCGTATTCTCGCAAACGATATTCACCGGACCGGTGCTGAATTCGACGGGCGCCGCCGATGCCTACAACCGGCATCTCGAAAAGGACGTTTCGAGCGGCGACATTCCGCGCGTCTTCACGGCCGGATGGGTGTACGAGATCCCGCGAGTGTGGCGGATTGCGGGCTGGCAGATCGCGGGTCTCGTGCGGATCCAGTCGGGCGACGCGGTCCCGGTGACACAAGCGGTCAACAACAATTCGAGCCTGGGCTTTGCCGTGCAGCGCCCGAACCGCAACGGCGATCCAAACCGGTTGGCCACGCGCAGCGTAGCCGAGTACTTCAACACGGCGGCATTCACGGCGGCGCCGCAGTTCGTGATCGGCAACAGCTCGCGAAATCCGGTGCGCGGCCCGGGACTGCAGAATGCAGACCTGATGATCGGCAAGACGTTCCGGCTGACGGAGCGTTTGAACCTGGAACTGCGGGCGGAGTCGTTCAACATCTCGAACACGCCTGCGCTGAACGATCCGAACGGCATTTTCGGAAGCGCGGCATTCGGCTCGATCACCAGCGCGGGCAATCCCCGTGTCTTCGAGTTTGCCGGCAAGGTACACTTCTAGCGTCGCCGCGCGGGCGGCACGCTGGAGCGAAGAGGAAGCGAGTGAAGAAGAGCGCCGTTAAGAACCGGCTGTCTGAGATCCGCAAGAGGCGGGGCGCGAGCGCCGCTGAACTGGCTCAACGCGTAGGCGTGAGCCGCCAGACGGTGTATGCCATCGAGGCCGGGACGTATGTGCCGAATACCGAAGTCGCCCTGCGCCTGGCGCACGCGTTGGAGGTGAGTGTGGATGAGCTGTTCCACCTCGAGGACGCCGCGGAGAGCACCCCGCAATTATTGCCCGTGGAATTGCTGACCTCCGGGGCGCCCGCCGCGGGCCAGGCGGTGCGCGTGGGCAGGGTTGGCGAGCGCTGGATTGCCGTGCCGGCGAGCCCGAATCCGTATTACCTTCCCGACGCGGACGGCGTTGTGCGCAGGAGGCGACGCGCGCACGACGCCGACGTTGCCGTGCACGGCACTGCGGAAAGGGCGGACGCGCGGCTTATCGTAGCGGGCTGCGACCCGGCAATGGAACTGCTGGCGCACGCGATCCACGAATCCAGCGGCGTTGAGGTGATTCCGGCCGCGGCATCCAGCCGGTTGGCTTTGCGGTGGCTGAAAGAGGGGAAAGTCCACATCGCAGGCTCCCACCTTGAGGACCCGGAGACCGGTGAGTTCAATGTGCCGTTCATCCGCCGCGAATTCCCGGGCGAGGAGCTTCACGTGGTGACGTTCGCCCGCTGGGAAGAAGGACTTGTGATAGGGAAGGGCAATCCCAAAGGCATACGGCGTGTTGAAGATCTTGTCCAGCGGGACTTGACGTTCATCAACCGGGAGCGGGGCTCCGGAAGCCGCGCCCTACTGGACCGCCTGCTTAAACAGGCCGGTGTGGAGGCGCGCAGAATCGGTGGTTACGAGCGCATCGCCGGCGGGCATCTGGAGGCGGCCTACGCGGTGGCATCCGGCGGCGCGGACGCCTGCATCGCAACCCGCTCGGCGGCGCGCGGGTTCGGCTTGGATTTCGTTCCGCTGCAGTGCGAGCGCTACGATTTCGTATTACGCAAGGACACGATGGAACTGCCGGCCGTGAGGGACTTCCTCGATGCGCTGCAACGGGCCGCCCTGCGGCGCAAGCTGGAGGCCGTGGCGGGCTACGACATGTCGCAGACGGGTGCGCTCGCCCTCTAGGTGCGCCAGGCGCCACGGCGGTTTCTCCGCCCGCCAGGGGCTAAGCCGGGCCGCCGCTCACTGTGCCATCAGTTCATGCTGTAGCGCACGAAACTGCGGAACACTGCGAACGTAGTCGGTGATGTTCGGGATGGCCGTTGCCGCGAGCCGCTTCGCCTTCTCCGGATCGTGTTTCGCCAGTGCGGTCAGGAGTTCGTAATCCTCGATTCCTTCGCGCATGGCTTCCAGACGGATGGAGCTCAACACCGATTCCTTGGCCGGATTCGGATACACGATCGCGTTGTCGCCGGCCGGCAGCAGTGTCTCGTTATCGTTGATCACCGGCTGTACGTCAAGGAACGGTTCGGGCCCCCAGTAGTTGCCGCCCCAGTGCAGGAAGCCTGTGAAGTTGTGGCGGAAATCGAACCAGTGCAGGAGCTGCGTCTTCAGCAGCGGGTAATCGATGAAGCGGTTGAGGTGACGCCCCTGCGGAGCGATACAGGTGTAGAACCAGGCATGGCCGCCTTTGGCGACGTGTTCGTGAATCTTGTCGAGTTGCTGATCGAAGCTGCCGAGCACCGGCACCCAGATGTCGCTCACGTCGGCGAAGAAGCTAAGATCCTGGTCCAGCCCCACCGCGTCGATAGTCGGAATGCCGGGCAGGTTCTTGCGGATGATTTTGCCGTAGCGGTTGTAGATGGCCGTTTCCTGGCCGTGCGGCTCGTCGTGGATGTGCTGGATGTAGTGCTCCGTCCAGCCCTTCTCTTTCAGGTGCGCGTAGAGCGCGGAGAGAAACGAGTCCAGGAACTGTTCGGCGCGCGGGTCGTCGGTGGAGAGCTGCTTTGGGACTACCTTGCCGCCGTCGATGACGTATGCCGGCACGACCATCGATGTCTGATAGCCGGACAGACGGCCGAGCAGGTGGCTGCCCTCGATGGTCCCGATCGTTCCCGCCTTCTGGAAAGTCTCGACCCAGCGATCCAATCTTGGGAACGTGTAGTGAATCCTGCCGCCTTCAATCTTCGTGTCGGCAAGCGTGAGCACGGGTGTCAACAGGACGTTCTGCCTGTGATCCGCCATGACCCGGCCGATGTTGCTCAGCACCCTCCAATAAGCGTCGGGATCCTTATCGATCTTAAAATGACGCGCCAGCGATGCCTGCTCCAAGGTGAACCAGTTCGTCACCTGAAGCGTCTGCACGGCCGGCACCGTAGCCGGTGTCACCTTCACTTTGAACTCCTGGCTCGTTATCGCTCCTCCGGCCGAGGAGAGCGTGACTTTCCCGGAATACTCGCCCGGTTGTGTTGTGGACGGTGCGTAAAGGGTCACCCAGATTGACTCGGTACGGTTGGGTTTCAGCTTAAACGGGAAATCTTCAAACAGCGGGTCCGGGTACAAAGCGGGAGCGATTCGCGCGAGTTCGTCTTCCGGAGTCTTGGGCGGGTTTGAAGCGACCGGGACGTAGCCGACGTGCCGCACTTGCACTGTGAGGGGACTCTGCACTTCCACGGCCGCCGTCAGATCGGCGATGCCCGCTTTGCTGTGGACCGCAATCTGAATACTGGCATGGCCGTTGCGCGCCAGCAGGGGGACGACGTCGCCCGACTGCGAAGAGTCTCTCGAATCATCCGGAAAGACCTTGGTTAACGGGTCCACCCGCCAGGTGCTGAGCCGCGCGTCCCCGCAGCCGGCCAGCAGCATCGATAGCAGGAGAGTCATCATGGCTTTCTTCATAGTTGGGGCCTCATTTGCATTCTTATCCGTTCCAGACGACAGGGCGGGCGAACTGAGCGCCTCACGCCGCTGGCTGCGTTCCCGGCGATCATATCACTTGGCGCCTGGGAAACTCAGCACTCGGTCAGGGGCGGCAATTCCGTCGAATATTTCAAAGCGTCGCGCGCAGACGATTTCTGAATGCAAACATGCCGGGAACGCGAGATGCAGAACCGGATTAGGCAGGGGAAGCGGGAGCCGAAGACGGAGACGCGCGCGGAAGGATAGTTCGCAACGATCGAATCGAGCGCGATGTGTCTCCGGACTGGAGCGCACGGCCGCCACGGGCTGTTGGAGCCCGATGTTCAAGACAAAAAAAGCCGGCCGGAATACAACCCGGCCGGGTCCAATGACGATGGTTGGGATGGAAACATTATGCGCGGCGGCGGTTCTTCAGCCGAAGTAAGCCCCCGAGCGCCAGCAGGCCCACACCGCCCAATAGCATGGAGGCGGGTTCGGGAGTCTCCGACACAGCACCCAGGCGAGTCTGCCCCACGGGAAGCGGATCGGCTCCGGCGAACCCAGGGAACGAGCCGACGAAATTCTTTATATCTCCAGTAGCTTTGCTGATCCCAGGATTCTGATGGCCGAAGTCGATGACGAACGTCCAGTCCGTGATTGGTCCTGACCCGAAGTTCACGACGTCCGATGTCATGATCGGGGGATCGCCAGCGCCATTGGTAGCCGGGCTCACCGTCAGCGACAGGTCTTTTGTCGCGGGGTTGTAAGCAAGCACTCCGTATGCCGCCGTGAAGTCTACGGTCAGCAAGTTCACCTGCGCCTGGCCGTGCGGGGTGAAGGAGAAGGTGAAATACCCCGACACATCCTCGGAGTATTGCGTTCCCACCCCGGGGACCGGAGTCGATGTGGCGCTGCCGACCGGAGCCCACTCATAGGTCAAGGTAGCTTGCAGCGGCCCGTCGTAAAGGGGTTGATTGCTAACGCCTGCGGCGTAGCTGAAAGTGGCAGTCGTGGTGCAGCCGTGATGACCACCGCAACCTGGCTCCCAATTCAGATGCGAGCCATGCCCGGACGGGGAGAACGTGACAAATGTGGGAGCTGCCATTACCATGCTTGCGGCCAACACGGCATACACAGCCACCCTCGCTAATCTCATGACTCATGCTACCGTCTGGACATTTGCCGCCAAATAGTACACCGGACACAATTATTGAGAGTACGGTTGTCCCAGATATTGGCGTACGGACGTCATACCGGACACGCACGTACAGAATTATGAAGCTGATATTGCTGGTACTTAGTGCTCCCATGCCGTACCAGTACCCTCCGGACATCCCCCCGCAAACGCCCTTGGCCTGGCTGCAGTTACCGCTACTGTTGGCGACAGAATGGAGGAGACTCCATGCGGTTCCTTCTCTTTATGAGGTAGTGTTGCGATCGAATTCGCATATTTCTCAGAACTAACCTGCCGAGATGCGGAGAGAGGATCTTAGCGTGGCGTCCCGCGAGCGGCACCGGTGTCTGAACCGACTGGATCGGGTAGAAATGCAAAGTGGATTGTTAAATTAAGAATCCATGCGATAATCCCCTCAGCGAGGATTTTCCGCCCGTCGCGCAACGGCCTTCCGCCAGCGGCGTGGATGGGTTTTACATCTTCGGCGAACGGGGCTCACGCCATGCGCCGCTCATCTTTTCAGAACGGGAGCCTACAACTCCAGGACAACGACAGCGTCGCCATTGTCGGCGGCGGTCCCGCCGGTTCTTTTTTTT
>Ga0315272_10001837_pt1 | contig 10475 bp, 7 predicted proteins | sample C3_middle_MG_FD_203918 | JGI IMG/M metagenome (GOLD analysis project Ga0315272, IMG submission 203918) | Sediment microbial communities from Yellowstone Lake, YNP, Wyoming, USA - C3_middle | ecosystem: Environmental > Aquatic > Freshwater > Lake > Sediment | place: USA: Wyoming | collected...
ATTATGACCACCTCTCTTGCATTGACCCTGTTAACAGTCAGCACTCCTCCGTTTTTCATCGGTTTCCAGGTATAATTATCAGCTGTGAGATTCCCGGAGCCATTGATTAATTTACCATCTGCCATAACTTTTGAAGGTTTGGCAAAAAGACGGATCTTCTCCGTACCTTTTATATCGTATGCAGTGTACCGTAATTTGATACTTTTCATATCAGGATTGTCGGGACTTTTCAGGTAATTCTCCCAAGATTTATTCTTATACTCAGCTTCCTGTATGACTGAAGTAGATGAGAGAATATGATCTTCACCGGATGGGGCGAGTTCCGGCATCACATCCATTGCCCTCAAAAAATGACGTACATAATCACCGTATCCGTCAGTCAGCCAGTTCTCATCCTGTGGATACCTGTTTTTACCATCATAATCAACCATATATGTAGCCCAGTTCAGCTGGCGGATAGCGTTCTGCTTTCTTGTTGAATCACCGCTGAGAATAACATATTGCAGTTCAGCAGAACCCTCACGTGAGGTATGGCTATTTCCGGGAGTCATATATGCTGTTTGTTCATTTACTACCACAACACCATACTTCTCCCATGATTTATTCTCAAGGGTCTTATATACCCATCTGAAGATTCCTTCAACCTCATTTTTCCAGTCGGGAAAAAACTCCCTGTGGTTCATTATGAACCTGGCAAAAGTGACAGCATTGATCTGCGTATCACTCCAACCCGGAACATCTTCAAAAAATGGGCCCCATTTGTTGTTTTTGAGAGGGTAATTCTTCATCCACGACAAAAGATTGTCAAACGAATGCTTGTAAAGAGTCACCTCTCCTTTGTTCATAGAGATCAGTTCGAGGAACAATTCCAGAGTGCCTGACCAATTGGTGGTGTAATCGCTCAGAGCCACTGCACTTCCGTCTCCGCTTCCGTTTAGCAACTTACCTGTTTCTCCTGTAAGGGCATTTACTTTGAAAGGCAGCGGGGACTTTGAGGCATCACCTGCAATCATATGTTTTCCCAGAGTATTAGCAATATTAATAGCTGCTTCAAGATATATTCCGGAAGGTGTCTGACCCTGTCTTCGGGTACCGTTCATTTTATAAAGGTGAATGAGCTCCAGTCCCAATGAACCTGCTTTATCAGGCTGGGTATAGTTCCTGCCAATTACCATATCACCATCATAGATCCCTGAGTATATCAGAGTGTTGTAAGGGTAGGGAATATCTGCCCATTCTGCAGTTGAAGGAGACAGCCCATGCGACAGATAATAATCTGCCATAAATTTCATATTCTCCTTTATGCGTTCATTTCCTGTGTACTGATATAGTAACAGCCATGATGACAGAGCCATCTGGAACTGATCACCTCCGATTCCTCTCGGATCGTCTGACTCAGGGATCCAGACCTGGTGATTCATGTAATAAGGCAGACCGTTCATATCTATGCGCATTGTATCCCAGAAATGCCATACCGATTGTATGACATGGCTGTATGCAGTGCCTGGCTCAGGGCTGAACCATGGAATGATTTTTCCTGACGCATCCTTCTGAATCTCATGATAAATAAGGACTTCTGGCTGGCTGAAAGATGTCGCTGCCGGAACTAAAACGAATAGAAGCAATAATTTTAATTTCATAAAAGATATGTTTAATAATGTCACTATAACCAGATTAATGACTTCAATTTAATAATTCCGTGCGACATAGCTGATATACTTGATGAGAAAGCACAATTATTTGGTAATTTAGCTGTGCCGGTAATCCCCAAAAAATAATGCTATGCGTCCAACAAAGTTAATTCTGCCACTTTTATTTATCTGTTTCAGCCTGTCAGCACAGACAGCCATGCAGGTTGCAAATAAAAAAATCAATCCCCTGCTGCTGAACGGAGCATGGAAAGCTGAGTGGATCACACACCCTGGTGAATCTGTTGTCGATTATGGGGTATTTCATTTCAGGAAGGATTTTGAACTGAAAATACAGCCTGCTGAATTCATAGTTCATATCTCCGCCGACAACCGATACAGGTTGTTTGTTAACGGTGTAGGGGTATGTTTCGGACCTGAACGTGCTGATCCTGAACACTGGCACTTTGAGAGTATAGATCTGGCTCCGTTCCTGAAATCCGGAAGAAATGTCCTCGCAGCTGTTGTATGGAATTTCGGGGAGTTAAAACCATGGGCTCAGTTTTCCATAAAAACCGCTTTCATACTTCAGGGAAATGGGGCAGCTGAAGAAGTTGCAAATACAGATAAAACATGGAAAGTCATTAAGGACGAGGCATATTCACCTGCTCCGGCCAGTTCAAAAGAAACCAGCGGTCAGTTTGTGGTAGTTGGTCTTTGTGATAAAGTCGATGCTACATTATATCCATGGAACTGGGAAAAACCCGATTTTAATGACAGTTCATGGTTAACTCCCAGGACACTTGATGCAGCACATGCCCGGGGAGTGGGAACTGATATTAACTGGGAACTTACTCCTCGCAGGATACCAATGATGGAACAGCGTCATCAGCAATTTGCCACAGTAAGACGTACGTCAGGAGCTCCTTTGCCTGATGGATTCCTCGCGGAAAAGACTGACTGGACGATTCCCCCTGATACAGAAGTTTGCTTTTTGAGTCCTGATTAGAGATATATGAAAGGTACTTCCCCTGACTTTTATCACGCTCCATTGGAGCTTACAACGGTTTATTCACTGTCACCCCCGGTTGCACCGGGGGTTATTCAGATATGGCTCTTTCAGAGCTGGTTGAGACTGGTAAAGCTCTTATTTCTCATGTTAACAATGTTTTATTATTGCAGTATATTCCTTATTCATCAACCTTAAGCCGGCTATTTAATATAGCCTGAGATTCGTTTGTGGTGGATATAAAGCAAAAATAAACGTTAGTGCGGCAAAAATCAAAAAATAAATTTTTACATTATTCATTTTCAATTACTTCAAAATTACGATCGTACTAAAATTAGAAAGCGTCAGAAGTTAGGAATTATTTCAGGAAATTAAGTGAATAACCTAAACAATTTTTATATCTGCTCCTGATTTAGAAGAAAACAATCTAAATATAAGTGAGGAAGATTAATATCTTTTAGTCTGTTCCCGGATGAAAACCAGCAACAACTCTCAATTTCTGCATTGCAATTGTTTGGATGAGGCTATTTCCTCAGGTATAGGACAATTTGAAATTGGATACTGGCGGATCAGCAAGGTTCTGAGAAACGGGATTCTTCCAGATCAGCTGATCCTTAAAATTGTCACTAAGTTTATATGATCTCTTATGTGCTTCTATTGATTCACCGATTATCCTGATTTTGTTCAGGTCCGAAGTTCCACGTCCTGTCTGTCCACAGAAATTCAGATATCCGATATTTGAATAATCAATACCCATCAGTTCGATTCCCACCCTGTCGACAGCAAGCCAATCGAGTCCTGCAACACAGACTCTGTGTTCTACAGGAGTTCCGTCATTCGGCCCGTTGCCTTCCATCCCGTCAAAACCATCGATAACTGCCAGGTGAGGATGCAGCTTATCTGACATCGCGTAGAGATTGTAATTTATGCCCCTGAATCCATTTCCATGCATCAGAGGTTTATCGCTTGTTGTTCCTTTTTTGCGGTTTGGGCCGAATGTGAAACCATTTTCCTTTATTGGTGCACCCACCACAATATTCTTCAGTGAGAGGGTTGCAAAAACACGATCATGAGTTTTCATCCTTGCTACAGATACTATAAAGGAATCCGGATCGAGCATTGTATGAGCAATCCGTACTGCATGAGGCTTAAAATCCTTCTCATCGAACACATGAACTATATCTACGGCATCCTGATCCAGGTCAACAAGTTTTACCCTGTATTTGTCAACCAGCCTGAAATACCCAAAGTTCTTATAGCCATCAAACGTCGGGGCATTTGCAGCTGATTCTGCTATAAGTACATCATCTGTCTTTCCTATCAACTTGAGAAATTCCAGTATCCCTTCCATAGTATCCACATGAGTACATGCTAACTGAACATTGGTATTCACGATATTTGGTTTCAGCACCACACGCTTATTACCAATTGCAGTTGCAATTTCGGCGGAGAAAGGCTTCAGGGCACGGAATACCATGTCAGCCCTGTTGTCGCCAGTAGTTATGGCTACCTGCGATCCAAAATTTTCATTGGCACGAAATGCTCCAAAGGTATCAAATGGCCGGATTAATGTTGCTCCTACACTACCAATTACTGATGTTTTCAGGAAACTTCGACGCGTAAAGGATGTCATGGCTGGCTGTTTTATGTATAACAAACCTACAAAATTTTCAATAGATTATTATCGAATGACAGGGAAAGGTTTATTATTTTCCGGATGAAACAGGTTAGAATAAAAGATAAGTCCGGAGACTTGGCTTAGCTGGGCGATAAGTCGAGAGACTTCGCTTAACTGTGATATGAAGGCTGCTCAGGATTTCTTATAGAAGTCAGTGCTTTCAAAGATCCTGTCGGCAGATTTGGCTATAAAGCCATTGTATAACTTTCCATTCTGGTCAGGATACCTCTGTGCAAATTCATAATAGCAGCATGGCACTTCAATAGTTCCCTCAATAAAATTCACTGCTATATTATCTGCCAATGTGCTTGACTGCTGGAGTAAATCCCCTGGGGTTCCCTTTATTTCACCTCCGGAACTATTCAAAACGAAGCCATTCCTTTTTAGAAACTCATTCACTGCAGTTATATTCTTGTACTTCTTAAGTGAATTTATGCTCACGGTGAAGTGATTAGCCCTGAACCCAAACACATAAAACCATGCTGCATATTCAGATTCCTCCCTTAGGCTATTATATACTGCAAATGATAAAGGACTATAGAGTGAACCTGAAAAAATAAGTTCTTCCGGGGATAACAGCCGATGGTCTTTTTTCCATTTATCTTCATTCAGATGATTCCGAACATGGTCTGAGCATTCGGATAGTATAAGCTGACTGATAAAAATTCGAGGAGCATTTTTATCCTTTTCTGATTCAAAATGCCTGGCATACAGGTGCTTTTCTTTAAAGAAGTATTCACCTTTTGGAACATACCCCTCGGAAAGAAAAGGTTTTGCAATTACATCAATATTTATCTCAGGGTAATCAAGTGTCCGGAAGGCGATATGATCATTTACCACTTGCTCACCTTCCTTTAGGAACAGCCTGTAAATTTTTCCGGCAGAGGGATTCTGAGTGATGTAGTCATTCCATAGACGGATGAAGATGGTTTCAGATTTCATGGTTGTATCTTTTTCTGAACGAGTAACAGACTTGAGAGTATTGTTGTTCAAAATTAAGATTAGCCAGTCTATTTACTGAACAGATACTGCAATTTAACAAAATACTGATATCCTGAGGTTTTAAATTTATAATCAGGCTGATTATAATTCAGAGGGTCCTGCGTCATCCCGGCACAGAACATTGTAAAGGCATTGAACTTATAATTCAACAACGGGTATTCACTGAACGTTTTACCGAATGTATTATACTGTACAATATTTCTCAGAAAAAATCTTTTGGTGAACTGCAGCGTTGTAATATTTCTGAAAATATTTCCACTGTAGAATTCTGTATTATTCTTCAGGTCATTCAACTTTGCGTAAGTCCAGGTAAATGAACTTACCTCCCTCTCCGTTTACAGAAAAGCTGACTCCTTTTATTGGGGTTGATGAAATATTGAATTCAAGCCTGTTTATCCCGCTGAAGAGGACATTTCTGAACCGCTCTCTGTTGAAGGCCAGATAACTGAGGTTAAACCTTGTAAGACCAATCATATAAATCTGAAAACCAAGCTGGATCAATAGCTCCTTAAAGACACCGTCGTAATTATATATAATGCTCGAAACATCATAAAGGCTGATTGTCTGAATTATCTTTTTATTAGGCAGAAAAGTACAAGTATGCTTCATATTGGTTGTCCTTTCAATTACCTCGGGGATCATCCCGTTATAGGTTTGGTACGTAGACTTAAAAAGACTTGAATCATTTATCTCTTTTGTATTGGAGAGAAACAGTTCTCCCTGGAAATACCAGTTCTTCCAGAATTTAAAATTCCAGTCAAGACCATTTACATAGTTGTAAGCTTCTTTGAAATTCCTTGAAAGCCACAGCATTCCCACGAAATTCTCATTGCCAAGATCGTACCTTATACGTCCGACACCGGCGTAAGATGTTGAAGTCGTCTCGATCGTATTACTCTACTCTTCGCCCGGTACAGTTATCGTTGTATTCCTGTCGTACGCTCCCAGTGCCAGGTAGGAAAGTTTACCGACTTTGCCGTTAACCTTTATTGCGTATAACGGGTTGTTGATTGTACGCGAATAGTACATTGGAGTCTGAAGCAGATCCATGCCGGTCATAAAGAATGGTCTTTTTTCCGGATAATAAAGCGCAAAAGTTGTATTTACGCTGAGCTGATCTGCATCTGATTCTATCTGGCTGAAATCAGGATTTATTACTGCATTTATTGAAATATTTGGTCCGGGGGAGTATTGTACACCACCTCCGATTCTCGCTTTAATTGAACTATTTATCATTGGTGATGCAGGATCGGACTGGTCACTTTTTGATCCGCTCTGCTGTGCCATTATGTAAGGAAGGAATTCAAGCGCATATCCTGGTTTTATACCGGCGAGTCCGGTGAGCTTTCCTCCCTGCGCAAGGTAACTTGGATTATTACGGTCGATAGTTGTCAAGGTGCAAAGATACCTGTTGTCCCTTGGGATATTGCGAAGCAGGCTGATTGTCCATGCCTGACTGGCTGCTGAAGAAAAACTAAGTGACTTGAAGGGAATTGCCATTTCTGCTGTCCAACCCTTTTCATCGCGTGATGCAGCTGACTGCCAGACCATATCGTAAGAGATATCCTCGTTCCCTGAGCCCATCATCAGAAGATCCCCCTGGATGCCATAGGGATTAACCGCAAACTCAAAACCTCGCTGGAAATTATTATAGGTGTCAATAGTAACTATCACATAATCATCTCCAAATATCTTATCTCTGTCGGAAAGATTGGCTCTTATGGCACCAGGAACACTGTCGTAACACCTGAAACCAAGATATATGAACTGCTGATCATACAAAATCATGGCAACTGTTCTCTGACATGCAGGTGTATTTTCTCCCGGAGAAACTTCAATTTTCAATTCAACGGGGACTGCCTTAAGCCAGGCCGGATCATCGAGCTTTCCTGACAGAATTAATGGCTTGTCGGTCCTTACTGCATGAAATTCCGGTTTTATCGAATCAGGCATCGTGGCAGATGCCTGCGACCTCAAAACTAATAGTGAAAGGAAAAGGACTAAGTATATTTTTAATTTCATGAAAATCATTTAACAGTTTCAGAACGACAACAGGCCGCAAAGGTTACAAAAAAAATCCATGCCGTTCAGTCAATTTGCCAGATGAGCATCCTGATCAACCATTAACATGAAATCAGTATTATAGTTTATTGGCTATGTTAGGTATCAGTTATATATGTGTATTAATTTCACACATTGCACTGTCTAATTATTTTACATATTGAGAAAAGTAAATGTGTATATTGTTCTGATTATATGTATTTTAGCATTTTGGCACAGTCTTTGGCAACAATAGGATTAAATAAGAACAAGGAATTTCGAATGAATCAGAAAAAAAGGATTTAAGAATTTAGAACCACAAACTGAAATGAAAAGGAGCTTATTAATATTAACACTGTTTTTAATCTTTTGCTACACGGATATAACTGCTCAGGATAAAAAATGGACACTGGAAGATTGTATTAACTATGCAGTCACAAACAACATAGGTTTACAGCGTCAGAGACTTCTTACCCAGACAAAGCATTTTGACCTGCTTACGTCTGAAATGAATCTGTTACCAAACCTCAATCTCTTTTCACAGGTTCAGGTTTCCGATGGAAGGTCTATTGACCAGACTAACCTGATTGTTTTTAACAGGAACCTGCAGAATACAATGTATGCCAGCTCAAATCTGGTGCTGTTCAATGGATTCACAGAGATCAACACAATTGCAGCTAACAGGTATATGTATAAGGCAGGTCTTGAATCGGAAAAAATAGCCAGGAATACATTGATAGTGGACCTTTTGGGTCAGTATTACCAGGTATTATATGCGCGGGGTCTGGAAAATGCCGCGAAGATGCAGCTTGATCTCTCAGAGAAACAGCTGTTCCGGATCACTAAAATGGTAGAAACGGGAAGAGAGGCAGAGGCAAAAAAGTACGAGATCCAAAGCCAGGTCTCTGCCGACAGGCTTGCCTATACGATTGCTCATAATACAGCCAGTCAGGCAATAACCACATTAAAACAAATTCTGCAGCTTGCCCCGGGCACTGAATTTGATGTCTATGTTCCTGATTTGAATAATATCCTCATTACTGATGTTGCATACAGCACCGACAGTATTTACAGACTTGCTTCTGAAAACCTTCCTCGTCTTAAGGAAATAGAATATGAGCTGAAGGCATCAAAAAAACAGATTGCAGTGGCCAGAGGTAATATCTCACCCAGGGTTACATTAGGTGCTGCTGTTGGATCATATTACTTTAAAGTCTTAAATGTGAGCGATTCAATATTTCAGAATTCATACTCAAAACAGTTGAACGGAAACCTGGCCAAACAGGTATCGCTTACAGTCAACATACCCATCTTTAATAATTTCTCCACTTACAGAAGCATTAAGATGGCCAAGATCAGAAAAAATGATACTGAGCTGAAACTTGAACTGGAAAAGAACAATCTGTACACTGATATCGAAAATGCCTGCCTGAACTTTAACAGGGGAAAGGATGAATTTGCGGCAGCCACCTCCAACTTCGAGTATAATAAGAAATCATTTGAGGGGGTAGAGAAGAAATTTGAATCCGGACTGGTTGATGTAACTGGTTACTCATTGGCAAAGACGACTCTGTTCAAAGCTGAAACTGATGCCCTAAGGACAAAACTACAGCTTCTGATCAGACGACTGACAATTCAGTTCTACTCATCGGGCGATTATCAGAATCTCATTAAACAGTAATAGTGACTTATAAAACAAACCCTTATAATATAATATTTTACTAATTATTAATAAAACTTGAAATGGATACTCCACGCGAAACAATGGATAAAGTGATCCCAAAGAAGAAAGGCCTCCAAAAAAAGCATATCGGGTATATTGCTCTGGGAATAGCTATAATAGTACTGATTTATATGGCCTTCTTTGCTGATCGTACGTCAACATATAAAGTTGAAAAAGATAAACTTATTATTGAAACGGTAACCGAAGATCAGTTCAATGACTATATTACTGTTCCGGGAACTGTTGAACCCATAACCACTATAAAGCTTGATGCACAGGAAGGCGGACGTGTTGAAGAGAAAGTAATTGAAGAAGGTTCAATGGTTAAGAAGGGTGATATTATACTCCGTCTCTCAAACCCCGACCTATATCTGAATATCCTTAACAGTGAAGGTGAACTTGCATATAAAGAGAACCTTCTGAGAAATACCCAGATCCAGATGGAGCAGGAAAAACTGCAGATTAAAAGGGAACTGGTCACGCTTAAATATGACATCGAAAGAAAAGAGCGCAATTTCCAGCAGAATGAAGTTCTTATAAAGGATAATCTTATCTCGAAAGAAGAATATTTACGCTCCAAGGAAGATCTGGAAATGGCAAAACAGTCAAAAAATCTTTTTCTTGAGCGTCAGAAACAAGACTCAGTTTTCCGCTCTGTGAATGTTGAGACAATGAAAAATGACCTGGCTAATATGAGGAGAAACCTGCTGCTCGTAAAGGACAGGGTAAAAAACCTGGATGTTTCTGCTCCAGTTGACGGTCAGCTTGGACTTTTAACTCCTGAAATCGGCCAGCAGATCAACCGTGGGGAAAACATGGGCCAGATAAATGTGCTTACCTCATACAAAGTGACTGCGCAGATCGATGAACACTATATCGACAGGGTAAGAGCACAGCTTGATGCTACACTCGATCGTCAGAGCAACAAATTTAATCTGAGTGTCAGAAGGGTATTTCCTGAAGTCAGAAACGGTACATTCAAAATTGAAATGATATTTCGCGACAGTATGCCCGATAATATCAGAACCGGTCAGACATATTATATAAGTCTGCAGCTGGGTCAGCCAAAAGTATCAGTTCTTGTACCGATTGGAGGATTCTTCCAGGAGACAGGCGGACAGTGGATATTTGTACTTGATCCATCAGAATCATTCGCAACGAAACGTGCCATCTCGATCGGCAGAAAAAATCCAAAATATTACGAGGTACTCGAAGGCCTGAAACCTGGTGAGAAGGTAATAGTCTCAGGTTATGAAACTTTTGGAAAAAATGAGAAACTAATTTTGAAAAAATCTAAATAACAATTAATACTCCGAGTCATGATTAAAACAAATGATTTAACAAAAATCTTCAGAACTGAAGAAGTCGAAACAACTGCGCTTAATAAAGTAACTC
>Ga0315272_10001839_pt1 | contig 10470 bp, 8 predicted proteins | sample C3_middle_MG_FD_203918 | JGI IMG/M metagenome (GOLD analysis project Ga0315272, IMG submission 203918) | Sediment microbial communities from Yellowstone Lake, YNP, Wyoming, USA - C3_middle | ecosystem: Environmental > Aquatic > Freshwater > Lake > Sediment | place: USA: Wyoming | collected...
CGCGGGCGCGGCCGCGGGCCACGCCGATGCCGATGCCGCCGATGCCGCGGATGCCGGCGGCGCCGACTCCGGCCGCACCGATGCCGGGCGCGCCGCCCGCCATGCCGTCGTTGCGGCCCACGATGGCGACGCCGATGGCGACGTCGATGGCGACGCCGATGGGGGCGCCGGCGACGGGGATGCCGGCGGCTCCCGGCCGCCGGCCCGGGTTCATGCCGCCGATGCCCCCGGGAGGTGCCCCACGGCCAGCCTCTGGGGCGCCGACGCCGGTCGCATCGCCGATATCGGCGCCGATGGCGCCGCGGACAACGCAGCCGCGCATGGCGCCGCCGGTGACTCCGCCGCGTCCGACGGCCGCATCGTCCGCACCGACGCCGGTGGCAGACCCGATGCGCACGCAGCCGATCACAGCGGTGCCGCGTCCGGCGCCGCCGGCGATGCCAGCGCCGCCGTCCGCCGCCGGTGCGCCGGGCACCCCGACGCCGCGCCGGGTGATCAATCCGTTCCTGAACAACGACCCGAACCAGAAGGCGAAGCGGCTGGCGCGGGCGCTGGTGTCGGACATGGTGGCGTACCTCCCGCAGAAGCGGGAGGAGGGGCTGAAGAACGGCACGCTGAAGGAGCTGTTCCGCGAGGAGATCAAGAAGAGCTACGAGGAGTTCTGCGACCAGATCGGCAAGGAGTTCGCCGAGTCGACGACGCACTTCCAGGAGGCGTTGAACGACGTGCTGGCGGGGGGGAAGAAGATTTTCTAGACAGAGAGACTACAGAGAGACTACAGAGAGACGACGGAAAGAAGACAGAGAGACCACGGGGGCGAGAATTTCTTGATGCGCCGACTGTGGTCTTTCTGTTGTCTCGCGGTAGGCGCGCTGGCTAGATTTCCGATGTGCCGGTTCCCGTCTGGGCCCGGCTTTTCTCGCACCGTACCCGACCCGATGGCTGAGAGCGAACGCACGAAATCCCTGCGGCTGGATGAGGAACGACTCACCGAGCTGCGGAGGTTCCTTTGACCTGGACGGCAAGCGGACGCGGCTGGCGGCGCTCGAGACGGAGATGACGGCGCCGGGCTTCTGGGACGCGCAGGAGCGCGCGCAGGGGCTCGTGCAGGAGATGAAGCTGCTGAAGGGGTGGGTGGACCCGTTCGACAAGCTGATGGCGCGGGCGCAGTCGGCGCTGGAGCTGGATGCGATGCTCGAGGCGGAGCCGGATGCGGAGATGATCGCCGAGGTGGAGCGCGAGTCGGAGGCGCTGCGCGAGGAGGTCGAGAGCTTCAAGCTGCGGTCGCTGCTGCAGGGGCGCGACGACTTCCGGGACGCCCAGGTGGAGATCAGCGCGGGGGCGGGCGGCACCGAGGCGCAGGACTGGGCGGAGATGCTGATGCGCATGTACACGCGCTGGGCGGAGCGGCGCGGCTACGGCGTGGAGATCCTCGACCTCAGCGAGGGCGAGGAGGCGGGCATCAAGGGCGCGGTGCTGGAGATCAAGGGCGCGTACGCGTACGGCTTCCTGCGCCCGGAGGCGGGGGTGCACCGGCTGGTGCGCATCTCGCCGTTCGACTCGCAGGCGCGGCGGCACACGAGCTTCGCGTCGATCTTCGTCTACCCGGTGGTCGACATGGAGATCAACATCGAGATCCGCGACGAGGACATCAAGATGGATGTCTTCCGGGCGAGCGGGGCGGGCGGGCAGCACGTGAACAAGACGAGCTCGGCCGTGCGGCTGACGCACCTTCCGTCGGGGATCATCGTGGCGTGCCAGCAGGAGCGCAGCCAGGGGAAGAACAAGGCCCAGGCGATGAAGCAGCTGAAGAACAAGCTCTACCAGATGGAGCTGGACAAGCAGGCGGCGGTGAAGGCGAAGCTGGACGCGAACAAGGCCGATGTGACGTTCGGCAGCCAGATCCGCAGCTACGTGTTCCAGCCGTACACGATGGTGAACGACCATCGCACGGAGCTGAAGATCACCGACGTGCAGAAGGTGATGGATGGCGCCATCGACCCGTTCATCGAGGCGTACCTGAAGCTGGCGGGCAACGCGGGGGCGGCGCGATGAGCGACGAACTGAACTACGTGCTGCAGGCCCGGCGCGAGAAGGTGGACGCGCTGCAGGCCCGGGGGATCGCGCCGTTCGCCTACGGTTTCGATCGCCAGCAGCTGGCGGCCGACTGCGCGGGCTTGCTGGGCGACGCCGAGGAGGGCCCGGCGGTGCAGCTGGCCGGACGGATCGTGGCATGGCGCGCGCACGGCAAGACGACCTTCGCGCACCTCGGCGACCCATCGGGGCGCGTGCAGCTGTACTTCAAGAAGGACGTGCTCGGCGAGGACGGCTACGCGCTGTGCGACCTGCTCGACCTGGGCGACGTGATCGGCGTGCGCGGGCCGTTGTTCCGCACGCGCACCGGGGAAGTGACGGTGAAGGTGGAGCGGCTCGAACTGCTGGCGAAGTCGCTGCGGCCGCTGCCGTTCGGCAAGGAAGAGGTGGTGGACGGCAAGGTGGTGCGCCACTCGGCATTCGCCGACGGCGAGCAGCGGTCGCGCCAGCGCTACGCCGACCTCGCCGTGCACCCCGAGGTGCGGGCGCTGTTCGCGGCGCGCTCGAAGATGACGGGGGCGGTGCGCGGCTTCCTCGACGGCCTCGGTTACCTGGAGGTGGAGACGCCGGTGCTGCAGCCGCTGTACGGCGGCGCGGCGGCCAAGCCGTTCGTGACGCACCACAACGCGCTCGACATGCCGCTGTTCCTGCGCATCGCCGACGAGCTCTACCTCAAGCGGCTGGTCGTGGGCGGTTTCGACCGCGTGTACGAGATCGGCCACGACTTTCGCAACGAGGGCATCGACCGGACGCACAATCCGGAGTTCACGATGCTGGAGTTCTACGAGGCGTACGCCGACTACACGGTGATGATGGACCGCGTGGAGGCGCTGCTGATCGCGGCGGCGACGGCGGTGCGCGATGCGCTGACGGCGGCCGGGCTGGCGACGGACGCGCCGGCGTTCGACCCGGCGGTGCTGCAGGGGCCGTTCGCGCGCATGGAGTGGCTGCCGTCGCTCTCGGCGGCGCTGCACGTGCCGGACGTCACCCAGATGACCGACGAGGCGCTGCGTTCTGCTGCCGAGCGGGCGGGTGTGCACGGTATCGCGACGCTGTCGCGGCCGAAGCTGATGGACGAGCTGTTCCAGCACCACGTGGAGAGCCGGATCGAGCGCCCGACCTTCGTGGTGGACTATCCCAAGGAGCTGTCGCCGCTGGCCAAGCCGAAGCGCGGGAACCCCGCGCTGACCGAGCGGTTTGAATTGTTCGCGCGCGGCAAGGAGATGGCGAACGCGTTCTCGGAGCTGAACGACCCGATCGACCAGCGGCAGCGCTTCGAGGCGCAGGCGCGGCTGAAGGCGGCGGGGGACGAGGAAGCGACGAGCGTGGACGAGGACTACCTGCGCGCGATGGAGTACGGCATGCCGCCGATGGGCGGAGTGGGCGTGGGGATGGACCGGCTGTTCATGTACCTCACGAACACGGCGCACATCAGGGACGTAATCCTGTTTCCGACGATGCGACCGGAGTGACGGAGCGGGAAAAGGGAACAGGGCGTGGGTCTGCGAAGGGTACCGGGCGTGGGCAGGGGATGGGGAAGGGTCTTGGGAGGCCGGTGAACCGACTGGAACTGGAAATCGCCTGGCGCTACCTCCGCTCGCGCGGGCGCACGCGGTGGCTGTCCTTCATCTCGGTCATCGCCATCGGCGGCATCGTGGTGGGGGTGAGCGCGCTGATCCTGATCATCGGCGTGATGAACGGGCTGCAGACCGATCTGCGCGAGAAGATCCTCGTCGGGAGCCCGGACTTCCGCGTGCTGGTATTCGGCGACGAGCTGAAGATCGCGAACTGGCGCGCGGTGCAGGCGAAGGTGGCCAAGGTGAACGGCGTGGTGGCGGTGGCGCCGTTCGTGCTGACGCAGGCCCTTGTGAAGGCGGGGAGCGACTACAGCGACGTGGCGCAGGTGGCCGGGATCGAGCCGCCGAGTGCGGGAAAGCGGCCGGTGACGAGCATCCGGCAGCACGCCATCATGGGCGACTTCTCGTTCGTGTCGTCCGACGGCAAGCGCCGCGGCGCCGTGGTGGGAAAGCTGCTGGCGGAGCGCCTCGGCGCGTACCCCGGCAAGCCCGGGGCGAAGCTCACCTTCATCGGGCTCTCGGGCATGCGCGTGGACCCCGTGATGGGCACGCCGATTCCGCGGTTCGCGGAGTTCGAGGTGACGGGGACCTTCGAGACGGGCATGTTCGAGTACGACAACTCGTACGTGTACGTCGACCTGGCGGCGGCGCAGGAGTTCGCCGGACTCGACACCGCCGTGACGGGCCTCGAGGTGGCCACCGCCGACCGCTGGTCGGCCCCGGCCGTCGCGGAGCGGGTGATGGCGACGCTCGACTTCCCGTTTCACACCGTGGACTGGCAAGAGCAGAACAGTTCGCTGTTCAAGGCGCTCAAGCTCGAGAAGATGGGCATGGCGGTGATTCTGCTGCTCATCATCGTCGTCGCGGCGTTCAACATCGTGAGCACGCTCACGATGGTCGTGCGCGACAAGACGCGGGAGATCGGCATCCTGAAGGCGATGGGCATGACGGAGGGGTCGATCCGCCGCATCTTCCTGATGCAGGGAACGGTGATCGGCTGCGTCGGCACGCTGATCGGCACCGCGCTGGGCGCTGCGCTCGGGCTGATCGTGGACCACTATCGACTGATTGCGCTCGACCCGACGGTGTACTTCATCGACCACCTGCCCGTGCGGCTGGAGGTGGGTGACACGGCGCTGATGGCACTGCTCGGCTTCGCGGTGGCGGCGCTCGCCACGCTATACCCGGCGCGGCAGGCGTCGCGCCTTTACCCGATCGAGGCCATCCGCGACGAATGACCCCGATCCTCGAGGCGCGCGGCGTACGGAAGGTCTTCACCGGTGGCGACGGCGGCACGATTGTGGTGCTCGACGGCGCGGAACTGCAGGTGGAGCGCGGCGAGATGGTGGCGGTGGTGGGGGCGAGCGGTGCCGGCAAGAGCACGCTGCTGCAGGTGCTGGGGGCGCTCGAACGGCCGACGGCCGGCGAGGTGGTGCTGGCCGGCACGGCGGTCAGCCAGGTGGCGGACGTGGAACTGGCGGCGCTGCGCAACCGGTCGGTGGGATTCGTCTTCCAGTTCCACCACCTGCTGAAGGAGTTCACGGCGCTCGAGAACGTGGCCATGCCCCTGCGGATTGCGGGCGAGTCTCCGAGCCGGGCGCGGGCACGGGCACGGGACCTGCTGGAGCGCGTCGGACTGGCCGGCCGCATGGAACACCGCCCCGGCGAGCTGTCGGGCGGGGAGCAGCAGCGCACGGCGGTGGCGCGGGCGCTGGCGGCGTCGCCGCCGCTCGTGCTGGCCGACGAGCCCTCGGGCAATCTGGACCACGTCAATGCCGAGTCGCTGCACGACTTGTTCGCGGCGCTGGCGGCGGAGATGGGCGTCGGCCTGGTCGTCGTGACGCACAACCGGTCGCTGGCCTCGCGGGCGCAGCGCATCCTGCTGCTCGAGGACGGCCGGCTGCACCCGACGCAGGGCGAGGGGCTGGTCTGATGCTCTGCGACCAGTGCAAGGAGCGCGACGCGATGGTGCACCTCACGCAGATCGTGGGCGCGGAGGTGACGCAGCTGCACCTCTGCGAGAAGTGCGCCGCCGCCAAGGGGATCGAGACGACGGTGGCGATGCCCAAGCACCCGCTGGGCGACTTCCTGTACGCCGTCCAGCAGCCGGCGCCGCCGGCGGTGGGCGACCAGGCGCGGTGCGCGCACTGCCAGACGTCGCTGCGCGACTTCCGCGCCTCGGGGCGGCTGGGGTGCGCGCATTGCTACACGGCCTTCGAGGGGGCGCTGCGCGAGCTGCTTCGGCGCGTCCACGGCGCGGCGCGGCACCGGGGGCGCGAGTACACGGCGTCGGTGATGACGCCGGCGCCGGAAACGGGCGGCACCACGGAGCTGGAGTCGCTGCGCGTGCGGCTGCAGCGCGCCGTGGCGGCCGAGGAGTTCGAGGTGGCGGCGGCGCTGCGCGACCAGATCCGGGCCCTCGAATGACGCTCGACCTGTCGCTGCTGCCGGACGGCGGCATGCCATGGATCACGGCGTCGGGCCCGCACGCCGACATCGTGCTCTCGTCGCGCGTCCGGCTGGCGCGCAACGTGGCGGGCTTTCCGTTCAGCCCGCGGGCCCGCGACGCGGAGCGCCTGGAGGTGCTCGACCGCGTGCGAGAGGCAGCCGGCCACTCCAGCCTGCTGGCGCACGCCGTGCTGCTGCGCGTGGACGAACTGACGGCGAGCGAGCGGCGCCTGCTGCACGAGCGGCACCTGGTGAGCAAGGAATTGGCGGAGCTCGACACGCCCACGGCCCGCCGGGGCTCGGCGGTGCTGGTGGGCGACGAGGCGGCGCTGATGGTGAACGAGGAGGACCACCTGCGCCTCCAGGTCTTCCGGTCGGGCTTCGACATCAGCGGTGCCTGGGAGCGTGCGTCGCGGCTCGAGCGCGAGCTGGGCGACCGGCTGCCGCTGGCCTACCACGAGGAGTTCGGCTTCCTGACGTCGTGCCCGACAAACGTCGGGACGGGGCTGCGGGCGTCGGTGCTGGTGCACCTGCCGGGGCTGGTGCTGACGCAGGAGATCGGCAAGGTGCTGACCGGGCTGCAGCAGATGGGGCTGACCTACCGGGGGCTGTACGGCGAGGGGTCCGACGTGGTGGGCAACTTCTTCCAGATCTCGAACCAGACGACGCTGGGGCGCACGGAGGACGAGTTGTGCGACCACCTGGCGCGGGTGGTGGCCCACGTGATCTCCCGCGAGTCGGAGGCGCGGCGTGTCCTGAGCCGGGACGCCGGTTATATTATCGAGGACAAGCTGTGGCGTGCGTACGGGACCCTGCGGCACGCGCGGAACCTCGGGGCCGACGAGGCCATGAACCTGCTGAGCGGCGTCCGGCTGGCCGTGGGGATGTACCTGATCGGCGGTTTGAGTGTATACACGCTGAACAAGCTGCTGGTGTTCAGCCAGCTGGCGCACCTCTCGCTGGCGGAGGGGCGTCCGCTGACGGAGATCGAGGCCAACCTGGCCCGTGCGCGCTACGTGCGCGGGGTGCTGGCCGAGGAAGCGGGCGGGGCCTAGCGTCCCGACCGCATCGACCGGGGATGCGATGAACGGCTACAACTTCACCGAACGCGTGCGGAAGGTCCTGGCGATGGCCCGCGAAGAGGCGGCGCGCCTCCACCACGAGTATGTCGGCACGGAGCACATCCTGCTCGGGCTGATTCGCGAGGGCGAGGGGGTGGCGGCCGCCGTGCTGCAGCACCTCAACGTCGAGCTCGACGAGATCCAGCAGAAGATCGAGGAGACGGTGAAGAAGGGGAAGGCGGCACAGGCCACCGGCCCCGACCTGCCGTACACGTCGCGGGCGAAGAAGGTGCTGGAGCTGGCCATGGGCGAAGCGCGTGAGCTCGGGCACTCCTACGTGGGCACGGAGCACCTGCTGCTCGGCCTGCTGCGCGAGGAGAAGGGCATTGCGGCGCAGGTGCTGGCCGACGCCAACGTGTCGCTGGAGGCGGCGCGCGCGGAGACGCTGCGCCTGCTGGGCGGCAGCGAGGCGCCGGCGGCGGGGTCGCCGCCGCCGGTTCCGGGACAGCCGTCGCCGGCCCCCGGCACGCCGAGCGCGAAGGGCGAGAAGAAGTCCAAGACGCCGGCCCTCGACCACTTCTGCCGCGACCTCACGACGCTGGCGGCCGAGGGGCAGCTGGACCCGACGATCGGTCGCTTCAAGGAGATCGAGCGCGTCATGGAGGTGCTGACGCGCCGCAAGAAGAACAATCCGGTGCTGATCGGCGAGCCGGGCGTGGGCAAGACGGCGATCGTGGAGGGGCTGGCCCAGCTGATCGCCAACGGCACCTGCCCGGAGTCGCTGCGCGAGCACCGGGTGCTGTCGCTGGACATGGCGGCGGTGATCGCGGGCACCAAGTACCGCGGCCAGTTCGAGGAGCGCCTGAAGGCGGTTATGAACGAGATTGCGCTGAACAAGCAGATCATCCTGTTCATCGACGAACTGCACACGCTGGTGGGGGCGGGGGCGGCAGAGGGGGCGATCGACGCCAGCAACATGCTGAAGCCCGCGCTGGCGCGCGGCGAGCTGCAGTGCGTGGGCGCCTCGACGCTGAACGAATACCGCAAGTACATCGAAAAGGACGGCGCGCTGGAGCGCCGGTTTCAGACCGTGGTGGTCGAGCCGCCCTCGATCGACGAGACCGTCGAGATCCTGAAGGGGCTGCGCAAGCGCTATGAGGACCACCATCGCGTGACGATTCCCGACGACACGCTGGTGGCGGCGGCCAAGCTGAGCGAGCGCTACATCACCGACCGGTTCCTGCCGGACAAGGCGATCGACGTGATCGACGAGGCCGGGGCGCGGGCGCGGCTGGCGGCGCAGGTGCCACCGCCGGAAGTCGCCGAGCTCAAGGCGAAGCTCGAGTCGGTGAACACCGAGAAGGACGCGGCGGTGCGCGACCAGAATTTCGAGCGCGCGGCGGCGTTGCGCGACACGGAGCGCGAGCTGCAGGGCGAGATCCGCACGCGCCAGGAGGCGTGGGAGCAGCGCCGGCAGTCCTTCCGCCCGGTGCTGGGCGAGGAAGAGATCGCCTTCATCGTGAGCCGCTGGACGGGGATTCCCGTGACGCGGCTGCAGGAGGCCGAGACGGCCCGCCTGCTGCGCATGGAGGAGGAGCTGCACGAGAGCGTGGTGGCGCAGGAGGATGCGATCAAGGCGATCGCGCGGTCCATCCGGCGCAGCCGCGCCGGGCTGAAGGACCCCAAGCGCCCCATCGGCTCGTTCATCTTCTGCGGCCCGACGGGCGTCGGCAAGACGGAGCTGGCGCGCGCGCTGGCCAAGTTCCTGTTCGCCGACGTTTCGGCGCTGATCCGCGTGGACATGTCGGAGTACATGGAGAAGTTCTCGGTGTCGCGCCTGATCGGCGCCCCGCCGGGCTACGTGGGCTACGAGGATTCCGGCGCGCTGACCAAGGCCGTGCGGCGGAAGCCGTACAGCGTGGTGCTGCTCGACGAGATCGAAAAGGCGCATCCGGACGTGTTCAACATCCTGCTGCAGGTGCTCGACGAGGGCCACCTGACGGACAACTACGGCCGGGTGATCGACTTCAAGAACACGGTGGTGATCATGACGTCGAACGTGGGCGCCAAGGACATCACGAAGAGCCGGACCATGGGTTTCGGCAGCGAAGGCGGTCCGTCGAAGTTCGAGAAGATGGCGGAGAAGGTGCGCGAGGAGCTGCAGCACACGTTCAATCCCGAGTTCCTGAACCGCCTGGACGACACGATCGTCTTCCATCCGCTGCAGCGGGAGCACATCGCGCAGATCGTCGGCATCATGATGCGCGACGTGCAGAAGCGGCTGTCGGAGGAGGAGCTGGTGATGCGGTTGTCCGACGCGGCGCTCGATTTCCTGGTCAGGCACGGGTACGACGAGGCGTATGGCGCCCGGCCGCTGAAGCGGGCGATCCAGCGCTACATCGAGGACCCCCTGTCGGAGAAGATCCTGCTGGCCGAGTTCTCGCGCGGGGACGAGATCGAGGTGGATGTGGCCGTGGACGGGACGCGGCTGGAGTTCAAGGTCCCCGCCAGCACCCCGAAGGCGTAAAAGGAACCCCACGGGGCCGGGCGGGTTGCAACTGCAATCCACCCGGCCTCTTATGTATATTTCCCTGCTTATGCTCCGACCGAAGTTTTCCGCCCTGGCGCTTCTGGCGCTGGCGGGTGCTCTGCCACTGGCCGCACAGCAACCCGATGACGGACGATGCCAGACGCCGGACACGGTTGCCGTCAGCGGCAACAAGCGTGTCCCGGCGTCGACCATCCTGTCCGATGCTGGGCTGCAGGCCAAGACCGCCCTCAACTATCCGTCCCTGCAGCGCGCCATCCGCGGCGTGTTCGAGGGCGGGCAGTTCGACGACGTGCAGCTGGCGTGCGTACTCTCACCCGACGGCCAGCGAGCGACGCTCCTGATCAAGGTGAAGGAGCGCCCGATCCTGTCGGACGTCGACGTCGTCGGCCCTTCCGTGGTCTCGCTGCGGACGGTGCGCGACAAGGTCGACCTGCTGATCGGCCGGCCGGTCGATCCGGCGCAGGTGGCACTGGCAGTCACCCGCATCGACTCGGTGTACCAGGCGAACGGCTTCTACCTGGCGGAGGTGAAGCCCGAGACGACGACGGTCGGCGACAAGGTCAAGATCCTCTTCCGGGTGGACGAGGGACGCCGCCTGGCGATCTCCGGCGTGAACCTGATCGGCAACCATGAGGTGCCCACCCGGGCCGTGGTGAGCACGATGAAGGTGCGGCCCGAGGGCTTCTGGTGGTGGCGCAAGGGCGCGTTCGACGAGGACAAGTACGCCGGCGACCTGGGC
>Ga0315272_10001840_pt1 | contig 10468 bp, 8 predicted proteins | sample C3_middle_MG_FD_203918 | JGI IMG/M metagenome (GOLD analysis project Ga0315272, IMG submission 203918) | Sediment microbial communities from Yellowstone Lake, YNP, Wyoming, USA - C3_middle | ecosystem: Environmental > Aquatic > Freshwater > Lake > Sediment | place: USA: Wyoming | collected...
ACCGCTGGGTTACTTGCCGCCCGCGGAGTATGAAGCGCAGTATTACACCGCCCAGACCACCCCAGCCGGGGTGGGGGCACTCAACTGACCGAGTCTCCGGAAAACCCGGGGCGATTCACAGTGACGGCGTTTGCCCGCAGTCTCGAACTCGATCGCGACGCCAAACGTGCCGCCTTGCCTTCCTACCGATCATGAGCCAAGGCGAGGATCACGTCCATGGGCTCAACGCCTTCGATCGCGTCGTGTAGGGCCGCGCAAGTCTCAACCTGCGGCGCAGACGCGTCCTCCACAACGCCGCCAGAGCCCAACGCACGTCTCGACTGACCGCCGGGGCATCGGGGACTCCTCCTATCACACAGAGAGGAAGGCTCCACCGAACTGGGTCAACTCCAACTCCACCCGAGCGGCGCATGGAATCCGCGCTGGCTTGCGGCCAAGACTTCCGGGTCCTGCATGCGCGCAAACTCTGCGTCGAACTTGGCGGTCAGCGCGTCCAGGAGATGAGTCCCCGGGCCCTCGATCTCTGCGTCGTGGTCGATGAGCACTCCCGCTGTCAACTTCTTGATGCGCGCGATGAGTTCGGTTGAGAATCCCTACCTAGCGGGGGAGCTTACCGACCAACCGGAACGTCGAGGCGCACCAGAACAGTCGCGCGCGCATCTTTCCGCGGCTTGGCGAAACGGGCACGACCGCCGAGATCGTCGCGTTGCTCGACCGCACGCACGGCACCGTGTAGCGTCGGCCCGACCGGCCGCGTGACGAGAGCGACGCGGCGGCGCTACGGCGTGCGTGTCGACCGCTTCGGCTCCACCAGCGGCACGCTGTACCCGAACGACCACTGAGTCCGCTCACGATCGGGCTTCGGCACGCCCAGCATTCCGCTGAGCATCCCCATGAGACTCCGCTGCGACGACGTGATCAGCGAATCGGCAATCTCGGGCTGCTCCCAGAAGATCTTCCAGTATTGCTTCTGGGCCTCGCGCACCGTGTCGAGCGCCGCTGCCGGCGCCGCGCCATCTGCGAACTGCGCGAGATACCTACCGAGTGGCACGTAGACGCCGCGCACACGCTCCGAGAAGACCGAATCGGCGTTCAGTAGTCCGGCCATCTGGTCGTTGCGCAGAAAGAGCGAATCGCTCTCTTCGAGCAGCGCGCGGTAAATGTCCGATGTCTCGACCAAGTAGAAGGCGGCCAGGGAATCGGCGTTCCGGCGCTCCCATCCGGTGCGACGCTTCACGGGCTCCATCGAGCGACGCAGGAGTTGCAGCTCGGGCTCGGTGGTGAGCTTCACGTGGAAGTCGAGCGTGATGCGGAACGGCGACCGCTGGTTCGTGAGGCTCGGTCGCGTCTCCGCGAATCGTGGATTCACGTCGTAGGCGAATGTGCGCGTCGCTGCGTTGAAGCCGCGTGGTACCAGAAGCACTGGGTCCGGCGTCGGGTTCGCGCCCCACCCGCGCAGCCCGTTTGCGCCATGTAGCATCTGGTCCACGCCGCCGAGCACGTTCTCGAAGTAGACGCTCATCTCGACTTTGCGGTAGACCTTCGACGGGAGTCGCGGCTTCCACTGCATATTGAGCGTGGCGGTCCACGGGCCGCGGCAGCCATTGCGATCTGCCACGCGCCCCGCAAACGCAGCAATGCACGCCCGCGCGCTCGACGAACCGTTGGCGATGAGTGCGCGAAGCTGCGACGCGAGCGCCGGATCCGTCGTGGTCGCGGCGTCGGGAACGAACGCCCGGTCGCCCGCTCGCCCATCGCCGTTCACGTCGCCCTGCACGATAGGCGTAAAGGGCAGTCCCGACTGCGCGCGCGCGAAGAGTGTGAGGGCTCCCGTGTACTTGGTATAGAAGCCGCCTTGCAGCATGACAATGTGACGCGCATCGCTGGCGCTGGGCGCCCATTCGCGCGTGCGTGAATCCCCGAACGCCGCGCCGTCGAATCCGCGGTACTGGCGACGCGACGCCTGCAGCGTGTACGACGCCGACCCGTACACCGCGCCGACCGTGTGCCGCGTCTTGAAGAAGTCGGGCTGCACAGTGAGCGTCAGTTGCCCGCCGTATCCGCGCAGGTCGCTCGTGCGCACGCCGACGCGGCCGAAGGCGCCGCTGCGTCGCGCCTCGATGCCACTCACGGTGCCGCTGGCGGCATCGATCGACGCCGGTGTCACGAAGACGGGCCGGTTGCCTTCGTTGGCCAGCGCAAAGCGCTGCACGCCGCTGAAGTTCGCGTCCACGGTGCCGGGCTGGTTCAGGTCGAACGAGCCGAGTCCGTTGAGGCGCACGATCCACGGACCGATGTCCGAGTCCCAGCCCAGCGTCGCACGCCAACTGCGCGGCACATCATAGGACGGATCGATGAGCGACACGCTCGGCGCGCTCTCCGCCAGCACGCCGCCGCCTCCTGCGCACTGCGTCGGCGCCGAGGCCGGGTTGGCCATCAGGTCCGCCCAATCGGGCGCCGGTACCGCCGTGCCGACGCAGGACAGCGACAAAGTGCTCCCGCTCAACCCCGTTCGCGCGCGGGCGTCGGCCACGATGTCGGGACGCAGCAGGTCGCGGAACTCGCCGATGCCGCCGCGGATCACCCCTATCGTGTTGCGATAGAAGGAGCCTAGAATGTGGCTCGACATCCCGTTGCCGTTGTCCTTGTCGCGGTTGAATGTGTACGAGAAGCCGAACCGCGGGCTCACGTGCAGTCGAGTGGGAGCCGCGCCGCTGGTCACGCCGAGCGCGCTCTCGAGCGCCGCATTGCGCGCCGGCGCGTCGGCGAAGCCGTTGGCCTCGACGCGTGCACCGTACATCAGCGACAAATAGCGGGACGGACGGAACGAGTGGGTGAACGCGGCGGCGGTGTTCCACACGTCGCCCGTCCGCGCAGGTTGTGTGAGCGTGCGCGTGTAGCTCGACGCGCGGCCGGCCGCGAGGTCGTCGATGGAGTTGAACGCGTAGCGTCCCAGCAGGTCGGTGCCGCCCGAGGCATCGAGCGCGTCGGTGCGCGCCCATAGGTGCGCCTTGAAGGTGTGCTTGCGCCCGCGAGCGTTCCAGATGAGTTCGCTCATCCCCTCCCACGTGGTGCGCTCCTGGCGACTGTCGAGGAAGGAACTCCCGCCGAGCGCGAGCGAACTGATGCCGTCGCCGTTGGCGCCAGTGGAACGCACCAGCACATTGGCGCCGGCGAGGTCGAGGTAGGGCGTGCCGGTCGTGCTCTGCCGGTTGAACCCGATCTTGCTCTGGTTCAGCACACGGCGTCCTTCGCCGAAATAGGTGTCGGCGCGCGCCTGCACGGCGAGGCCCCGCATCTGCTGCTCGCCGCCACTAGACGGCGCCGAGAGCGCGCCGAAGTTGAGTCCGCCGTTGCGGCTCTCGCTGTACATCGTGGTAAGCGCACGCACGTTGAGAGTGTCGCGCGTGTCGTCGATGCGCCCCAGCCACGTCACAGTCTCGCTTTGCCGACTTAGGGGAATCCCCGCGCGGCTGAGCGGAAGGCCGAGGGTGCGCGCCACATTTATGGCGCGCACCACCGAGTCACACGGCACGCCCCAGTTGGCGAGCGCAGCGGGGCCCACGCCGAGCAGCGTGGCCGCGTCGCTGGCCGTGCGAGTGTAGTCAAGTCCGACGTTGTACGTCATCGCCTGGCGAACGAGTTCGCCGTCAGCGCCGACGCTTGCCTTGAGGTTCGATTGCGGCACGCCAAGCGCGCGTCCCGCCGCATCGGTGAACTGCAGCGGTCGTGCGTCCCATGTGGCATAGGCGTTGCGGCTCTCGTAGTTGCGGTTGCCGGCCCCCAGCTGCACGTCGATGTTCGCTCCGGAGAACCCACCGCGCGTCGCGTCGAACGTCGCGCCGGTCACGCGCGTCTGCACTCTCGCGGCGCGTGGCACCGATCCGCCCGGCATGGCCATGCCGTTCAGCGTATTGAGGTTCGACTCCGATCCCGCTCCGAGCATTGAGATGCCGCTCGGTCCCACCGTGATGCCGGGCATCGTGCCAGCGATCGCATTGAGGTCGCCGGCCATCGAGGGATTCACCTGCCCGTCCACGCCGTCCTTCCACTTCTCCGCTGCCCCTGGTTCTGCGCTGAGCGGCGACACGTTGTTCCGGGCGCGCTCTGGCTTCTGCGCGGTAACCATCACGCCCGCGAGCGTAGTTTGGCCGTGTGCCAGCACGAAATCCGCGATAAGTGCGGTTTCTTCACCCACACGCTGCACGCGTCGCCGGGCCGACTTCAGGCCCACCCCCGACACGGCCACGAGATAGTCGCCTGTACCGGTGTCGAACCTGACTACAAACCGTCCAGCGCTGTCGGTCGCGGTCTGCTTGAGCAGCCGGTCCGGACCTCGGGTCACGAAGACCGTTGCGCCGGATACTGCATGTGAGGAATCGTCGCTCACACGTCCCTTGACGGTCTCCGCCACTGCCTGCGCGGCAGCGTGAGAGCAAACGATATGGAAGGAGAGCGCAATGGCAAAGTTGCGCACGCTCGGTGTCACTTCATATCCTCGATCGCGGCCGGGCTCGCTGTCCGAATGTGACACAGATTCTGTTGCCCGAGCGCAGCTTCGTAATCAGTGCGCGGCGGACAGAGGAGATTGTACATACACGCCTGGCAAGGACCAGCCGCAGTTCTCGGCGTCCTCCAAGCAGTGCCACTGACCATTTCGTTATAGACAAGATCATACAGAGAGTCCTGACCCAACTGGCCGCGCGTTGCCGTGTTGACGCTCGCGCATACTGCCCCATCACTGAGGACGACAAGCCTCCCGAAAGCTAGTGGATTTACCGCCATGCGCGCGAATATCTCTCTCAGAGAAGGCTTGGCGTCGAGGATATCCTCTCTTGAAAGAAACAATGCCTTCTTCAAGAACTCCGCATTCGCCCCGTTATAGCAGGCCTTGAATGAGACGACTTGGTTCTGCATTTCAGTGACAATCCCTTCCGCACTTTGCAGGTCGCTCTCGTTCTGCACAATGAAATCGATTCCATATCGGATCCCGCTCTTGCTAAGCAGCGGTACAGTCTGACCGAACCTCTCTTCATCAAGCGGAAAGTCCACCAAGATCCGTAACTCGGCGCTCTTGTCCGCGGCAAGTAGGCTCAGGCTTTCATCCCGGCCAAGCAGATTCGCATAGTGAGTGACATAGATCTTGAGGGCCTGCACCTTGCTCATGAGGTCCGTGAGCTGTCCGAACTTGGAATACTGGAATAGATCGCCACCAACAATGTTAACCCGCGTCAAGCCGCTCCCTTGCGTCTCTTCAACGAGCTTTGCTATGTGTACAATGTCCAGTTCATGGCTGGAACCCATTCCTCGGGTGCAGGCCAAGAACTGTCGATACGCCTGCCGACACGTGGGGCAACAACGGTCACAGCTAGTGTTGATGTAGACAGTCACCTCGGTCAGGTAGGTCATGATGTCCTGGCCCGAGCGCTCGAACGTGTCCGCACTTCCTTGGAACGCGCCATCTTGCAGATGCAGCAGGGGCATCATCTCGATTGGTCTTCCCCTGGAGAACGCTTGGTCTAGCAGGTCTCCAACGAAGGCCTCTTTTGTGCTCTGAACGAAGGCCATAACGTGGACATCCGCGACTTCGCTGTTCGTCAACTCGACGACACGGAGATTGGTAGCGGAGCTCAATCGCTCAACGAGGCGGACTACCGGTGGATAGTCCGCTTCGATGAGCGCGCCGTTAAGCGTGTTGTAGAGCACCGCCGCATCGCGCATCATCGAGATGTGAATATACGGTTCGACATAGAACCATGCGGATCCGCTCATATGCGCTTCCGTCTATCGCTACTCAATGGCGACCGATTGATGCAAGAGCCGCGAGTAGTAGTCGCGGTTTTCCTCCAACTTGGACAAACGGTCGGATAGATAGCCTCGGTAATCATCGGCATCCATGAAGAAGGGACAACTCGTGTGCGTCTGGATATCCTGCTGAAGAATGCACACGTTACATATATCGGCGCGGCAGCACGACACACACGCACTTCGTATAGCGGCTCGCTGCTGATTCACATTCTCTGCGATGTCGGCAGGATCCAAAGTCACGCCGTTCGCATCAACACTCCCCAAGCTGTACTGGTGCCCAACGCGCTCGCACGGCAGGATTTTGCCATTCACAGAGAGGAAGAGCTTCCTGGAAAACGGCAGGCAAGTCCCGGTAGGTATCAGCGTTTGGCTGCGTCCATACAGGAGTTCGCTGTAGTCTCTGAAGCTACAGCCACTCAACTGGTATATGGTGTTACCGAGAGCCCACACATCCGGCAGACCCAAGAACATATCCGCTTCGATCGATGAGCAATTCGCAGCGTCAGTAAGACTCTCATGGAGATTGCGATACATACTTCTGAACTCGTCAGCCTTTCCGGCGGCGATACCTACGGTATCCAAACCGGATATCATCGGGATCTTTGCGAAGGTATGCTTGAAGAACGCGTACACCTCAGCAACAGAGTTTCTGTTGTGCAGCACCGCGTTGAACTTCACTTTCTGGATGAAGAAGTCGGGGTACTTGTCCCTGAGTGCCAGCACGCTCTTGACGGTTGCTCTATACGCAGGCTTGCCGCTCCGCAAGATGCGATATGCGTTGTTCGTTTCGTCCCCGTCTAGGCTTATCAGCAGTTGGAAGTCATTCTCCACGAGGAAGTCCATGTACTTCCCCAAAAGGACGCCGTTGGTCGTCATGCTGAACGAAAACGTGTTGTGGGCCGTCGTCTGATGCTTTAGGGCATCTACTATCTCGCGGATTAGACCAAAACCTAATAGTGGTTCGCCTCCGTAGAACCCGATATGGATAGGCGTGTTATGAGACGCATTCAGGGGGGACTCCCACGCTTCGAGAAGATAGGTCAATAAGTTCCGCGCCACGCCGATGTCGAGGTATTTGCCCGTCCGTTCGTCGTAGTCCGAGTAGTATTTTCCGTAGGCGCAGTACTCACATGCCATGTTACAGTCGTCGGTGACCTCGAACACCACGTGCCTCACGTTCGCCAACAGAGATTGGACATGCTCGGCTGATAGCGTGCCGCTGAGCCTCGCATTCTGATCCACTTGATCGAAGTACCCGTTGTCGGCAAGCAAACGGTACTTTCGAACGTAGTATTCAATCTGTCCTTTGGAGACACGTCCGCAATCATCGACGACGGTTCCCTCGTTGGGAAGTGAGGCAAACCAGTTGGAGACATCCACGCCTTCCTTCGTCAGGTACAGGAGTTTGTCCAAGACTGGGTGAAGCAACAGGAACTGGTTCATCGTTCGGCTATACGCGTAACGATTCCCAGCCTGCGTCTTGAACGTGATCAGTGACGAAGGCGCGGCGCCTGTTAGCTCTGGCATGCTGACTCTACCTCCGGCAAGGGATCTCGTGAGCGCAGTACTGCTCATTGCACACGCATAAGAGCAGTGTGCGGCCTCGACACACTCCAATCAGCAGGGAGGCATCGAGCTGCGCCGCAGGGGATCCTAGTGTTATCGTGCTGCGGAGCCTGCAGAACCTCGACATACCTGCCGTGAACACAATTCGGGCCGCGTTTTCCGATTCCGGATGAGGGACTGGATCCCCTCGCCATAAGCGAGTGCGCCGGAAACCCCTCGAGTCGGCGTACGTGTATCATCAAACAGCCCCGCATTCCGGACCTAGCAGACGCATTCCGATTCTTCGGCTGTCTACTGGCGTGACTCGCGGCCCATGCAGACCGGACCTACCGCGCCTTGGGCCGAGAAGAAGCCCAGAGCCGCCTCACGCGAGGAGTCGCGTCCGAGGTCAAAGGCACCACGAGCGTTCGCCCGGCGAGTGACCTGGGCTGAAGCGCCCTTGAACTCGCCGGGGCCGAACACCCGCAGGGGAAAAGCCGCCTCGGAACTTCAACGAGTGGTAGCGCGGCGCTGCCCCGCACGACCGAGCCTACGTTTCACCGGAAGCGTTAAGGTTGGTAGTCGTGGTAGTGGTCTTGTCGCTCGCGGGCAAACAGCCACAGACACACCCGCACGTGTCGAAAAAGGCTGCACGTGCGCGCGTGCTCGTTGCTTGTAGCTCCCGAGCAATGCGAGTGAGTTTCATCCTTGCCATTTGCTTCGCCTCCTGATGAAGACAGTGTCTACCTACGGAAACATGGCTCGCGCCGAGACCAGCCCGACACGCGGACCTTCAACCCGCTGCGAAGCCATGCGCGTGCTCCTTCCCTCCATGGCTCATGGAGCAGTTGTTGATCCTGGTTAAAGTTTCGATGGCGCTGCTGTCCCATGCTCGGGTTTCTTAGACGGAACACATGCGATTCGGATGCAATCGATGAAGAACGGAGTCAAGCGATTCTCCCGGCGCGCGACAATTCACTTACCGAGCGAGCCGGACCGCAATCCTCGCGGCAACATCTGCGGGATCGAGAGTCGCCAGCAGCCTAGATGGTGCGAGACCAGTCACGAGTCGGCACGCAGCATCAAGACCACTCACTCCGGCGAAACCGCAGGACTCGGCCAGGTCGTCCAGAGTGCCGCGCTGCCGCGTCCGCGCGCACTCAAACGCCCGCGCCACGCGGGCTCCTGCAAGCAGCCTCGCTGACCCGCGCAACCTCGCATCACGCAACCAACCCCGAGCCGAGTGTGCAGAAACAGGAAGGCCCGCGAAGAAAGACTGGGTGGATGTCGGAATCGGCGCCCCACCAAATAGCGCGATTACTCGGGCGGCGAGCTCCCACCGGAGCAGGTTGATCCTGTCGGACAAGCTCCGAAACAACAGCGCGGGTACACTTCGACTATTGTCTCGGCTCACTGCAAGCCGAAGCGTCGTCGCCTCCTGCTCGCACCCGAACACTACTAACTCTGCGGGAATGATCACCATCGCTTGGACGATCCGGGTACCGACAACCGCGCTCGACAGTTCTGTGTAGAGCACTAAGGACGCGCCCGTGCGGGCCGCGACGTCTAGAACGGACGTGTAGAGTTCAGCCGGAAGCGCGTCGGGCTCCACTACAATGGTTGTTCCTATCAGTGCGCGCTCCCTCCTCTCGAGATCGGCGAGCAGGACCGCTTCAAGTGGCCATGCATGCGGCAGTATTCCCCTGATCCGGGTGAAGCTACGATCGGACAAGAGTGCGAGAATGTGCATCGGAGTGTGTCCCAGCCGTAGTTGAAAAGCAGCCGATTCCGCCTATGATGCGGCTTACGCCGCGACGGTTGCGGATTTCGGCGAAGTTGAGCGCCTGTTTCGCTTCAAGCTGAGCACCTATTTCGGGCCATGATGAACGCGCCGTCGGCGTGGTCATGGGATCGGTGAAGAGATCAGTCGGTCAACTGGTGACCCGACCGTGCGCAGGGCCTCGGCGCTGAGCAACGCCAGCGTCGCCGGCGTCTCGACGGGGACGAACTGATACCCGGTCACCGTCCAGCAACTCGCCCCAACCGCGGTCGTGCGGAAGATCGTCGTATCCCCCTGCATCAGCGTCACGGAATCGGCGCACGATCTTCACGTGCGCTGCTTCCGGCATGTCGAAGTTGGGATATGTGCCGACCATCGGAGGCCAGCACTCGCAGTCTTCGTTTGGCGCCCAGCAGATGCTCTTCGGGTGACCCGTGAGCAACTGCGTAGCCTCCGTCGGTGCCTTTTCGCGACAGGCGACCAGCAGCGCGGGACCAGCGCCCACGAGAACCAGCAACAAAAGCCGCCAGACGTTACCGGCCTGTAGCCGCAGTTTCACGTTCGTTGCTCCTTTCGTTTATATCCGCTCCGGACCGGCGGTCCCGTCGGTTCAAGTGGTCCAATTCTGCGGATTCACGGGCTGAATCTGACGATGGATTGTGCGCGTCGTGTCATTGGCCGCACTATCACGCCACGTTACTTTTTGCAATTTCAGGACAAGCCTTACGGGCTGCGGGAGAATGCCGGACTATCCGCCAATGATCAGCACGCGCCGGAACGTCGAGCCTATACCCGCTCCTGGCTCCGCTTCGGGGAGAGGCGCTGCGCGCATCCCGGCGTGGAGATCGTGAACCGGGATCGAGGGGGGGCCTACGCCGAAGCCGCCCGGGACGCTGCGCCGGACGCGATTCAGGTTGCCGATCGTCTCCATCTCTTGCGTAATCTCACGGAGGCCGGCAGTCGCAGGTGCATCTGCCATTATCATGCGTGCACGCCCTCGCCCTGAAGCGCACCGGGCCGCCCTGTCCGCGCGAGGCGTGGCGGCGCCGGCGCTTTGCCGGTCTCCCCAACAATGCGACGGACCGACGGCGACCGAGCGACGCATCGCCGAACGCCGTACCCGTCGTCTGGGACGCTACGGCCAGATTGTCACAATGCACGCGACCGGCGCGGCCGCCCGCGCACAGCCCGTGCGGTGCAGTTGAATCGCCGCACCGTGACCCGCTGGCTCGCGGCGGGCACCTTTCCGGAGCGTCGTACACCTACCGTCCGCCGTCGCGACTCCCTGTTTGCACCTTCTGCCGTGACCGTGCAGGAACACCACCGGTCAGTCGT
>Ga0315272_10001841_pt1 | contig 10461 bp, 10 predicted proteins | sample C3_middle_MG_FD_203918 | JGI IMG/M metagenome (GOLD analysis project Ga0315272, IMG submission 203918) | Sediment microbial communities from Yellowstone Lake, YNP, Wyoming, USA - C3_middle | ecosystem: Environmental > Aquatic > Freshwater > Lake > Sediment | place: USA: Wyoming | collected...
TGCCTGCGTCGTCGAGATCGGCGGCATTCCGGTCGGGCTCAGCATCTGCGAGGACGTGTGGCAGCCGGAGCCGGTGCGCCAGGCGGTTGATGCCGGTGCGCGCCTGCTGCTGACGCTGAATGCTTCGCCCTATCACATGGAGAAGGGCCGCGAGCGCGAAACCATCGTGCAGGCACGGGTGCGCGAGGCCGGCATACCGTTGGTGTACGTGAATCTGGTTGGCGGGCAGGACGAGCTGGTGTTTGACGGGGCGTCGTTCGTTACCGATGCCCACGGCACAGTAACGCAGCGTTGCCCGGCATTCGAGGAAGGCCTGTATCCGGTTGAATTTGAGCTCAATAATGAAAAGGCCGTACCCAAGCCACAATCGCTTTTGCCAAACCCTACACTGGAGGAAGAAATTTACCGCGCGCTGGTACTCGGTGTGCGCGACTACGTGGGCAAGAACCGCTTTCCCGGCGTCGCCATCGGCCTGTCCGGCGGCATCGATTCGGCGTTAACGCTGTGCATTGCCGTGGACGCACTCGGCGCGGAGCGCGTCGAGGCGCTGATGATGCCGTCGCGTTTCACCGCGACCATGAGTCTGGAAGACGCCGCTGCCCAGGCCAAGGCCATGGGTGTGACCTATCACAACATCTCCATTGAGCCGATGTTCGAGGCGTTCATGGCGCAGCTCAAAGACGAGTTTCAGGGTCGGGCGCGCGATGTCACCGAGGAAAACATCCAGGCGCGCATCCGTGGCACGTTGCTCATGGCGGTGTCGAACAAGACCGGCAAGATGGTACTCACCACCGGCAACAAGAGCGAGATGGCGGTCGGCTACGCCACGCTGTACGGCGACATGGCCGGCGGCTACGGTGCCATCAAGGACGTGTTCAAGACCATGGTTTATCGGCTGGCGGAATACCGGAACCGTATTCAACCGGTGATTCCGCACCGCGTCATCGAACGTGCGCCATCGGCCGAACTGGCGCCGGACCAGAAAGACTCGGATTCGCTGCCACCCTATGACGTGCTTGACCCGATCCTGGAGCGCTACGTGGAACGTGATCAACCGCCGGAAGCGATTATCGCCGCCGGTTTTGATGCCGCCACTGTTTTGCGCGTAGCGGCCATGGTGGATCGCAACGAATACAAGCGCCGTCAAGCGACGCCCGGTGTGCGCATCACGCGCCGCGCCTTTGGCCGTGACCGGCGTTACCCGATTACGTCCGGCTATAAGGAGAAGTAGGGGCCACTGCCCCTACTTGCAAATCCGTCCCCGCCCGGATAACTTCCTGCGTACAACAATCATTCTACCAGGCTCCCATGAAGAAGATCGAAGCCATCATCAAGCCCTTCAAGCTCGACGACGTGCGTGAGGCGTTGTCCGAGGTCGGTGTTACCGGCATGACCGTCACCGAGGTCAAGGGTTTTGGCCGGCAGAAGGGCCACACCGAGCTGTACCGCGGCGCTGAGTACGTGGTGGATTTCCTGCCGAAGGTGAAGCTTGAGTTAGTGGTGAAAGAAGATCAGCTGGAGCGCAGCATCGAGGCGATCAGTAATGCCGCCCGTACTGGCAAGATCGGCGACGGCAAGATCTTTGTTTATGCAGTAGAACAGGTGGTCCGCATTCGCACCGGCGAGACTGGTCCGGACGCCATTTGATCCGGGCGTCCTTCGGCCCAGCGCGAGAACGGCGCAACACTGTGTTCAGTCTTTCTGCTTCTCTCTCTTGTCCAGCTTCGCCAAGTAACGGCTCTGCGGGAAGTTCACTTCCAGCACCCGGCGCGTATCGAGCATGAGGCTCTCCAGTCCCAGCTCCCGGTAGGAAAGGGCCTGCAAGCCAAGCGCTTCTTCCACGGCCGGAGTACGCTGGAAATTTTCGATCACGTTCTTGGTACGGTTCACGGTCGCGACATAGGCGCCGCGCGAGTAGTAATAGTTGGCGGCGTGCAGCTCGCTCATGGCCATGGCGTTCTGCAGGCTGACCAGGCGCTTGTCGCTGTCCGCGGCGTACTTGCTCTTGGGGAAGCGGTGCACAACTTCCTTGAAAGCCTCATACGCCTCACGCAGCGCCTTGGGGTCGCGCTTTGAGGGGTCGCCGGCACCAAAGATATTTTCCAGGGAGCTGCGCTCTTCGTCAAAGCTCGCCAGTCCCTTGAGGTAGTAGGCATAGTCCACGTGCGGATGCGTGGGATGGGTGCGGAGAAAACGATTGGCGGCGGCAATTGCCGAAGCCATTTCGTCGCTCTTGTAGTAGGCGTAGGCAATTTCAAGCATTGCCTGTTCCGCAAACGGCCCATAGGGATAACGTGCCTCGAGCTTCTCGAAGTGTCCGATGGCGGTTGTGTATTCCTTGTTTGCCAGCGCAGACTTGCCTTCGGTATAAAGGCGCTGCGCTGACCAGTTCTTGGTCGGATCTTCGTCCAGCGAGGCGCAACCGGACAATGCAAGAAGAAACAGTAATAAGATGGAAACCGGGGAATGCCGCATGCGAGGAGCTGACAAGATGGGTATCAAGAAGTTAAGCATACCCCGAACCCGTGACCGGGCGGAAGCCGTAAAATCGCTCCCGCGTTTGCTCCCGTGGGAACGGCTTTGCGCCCGGCACTCCCACCATCCATGGCAGTCGGGGCGGCCCGGGACGGATCGGACCGCCACGTGAACGCGCCCGAAGAAATGGAAGAAAAGATCGACGTTGTGCTGCCGGCCGATGCCGCCGGCCTGCGCCTCGACCAGGCGCTGGCGCGGCTCCTGCCGCAGCACTCGCGCGCCAGCCTGCAACTGTGGATTCGTGCCGAACGCGTGCAAGTGGAAGGCCGCTTGCCGCGCGCCAGCGCCAAGGTGCGTGGCGGGGAGCGCGTGGAGATTCTTATTCCTCACTCACCGGCCGGCGACTGGATGGCGGAGGCGATCCCGCTGGAGATTGTGTACGAAGACCACGACTTGTTGATTATCAACAAGCCCGCCGGCCTGGTAGTGCATCCCGGCGCCGGCAACCCGGAAGGCACGATGCTGAATGCCTTGCTGCATTATGTGCCGACGCTCAATCAACTGGCGCGTGCCGGTATTGTGCACCGTCTCGACAAGGAAACCTCCGGCCTGCTGGTAGTCGCCAAGACCGAACCCGCACGCCTCGATCTCATCGAACAGCTCAAGGCGCGCACGCTCAAGCGCGAATATCTGGCACTGGTGCAGGGCCTGCTGGTCGCCGGCGGCACGGTGGATGCACCGATCGGCCGCCACAGCCAGGTGCGCACGCGCATGGCGGTGAACGAGGGCGGCCGGCCGGCCGTCAGCCATTACCGCATCGAGAAAAAATTCCGCGCGCACACGCTGCTGCGCGTCAAGCTCGAATCCGGCCGCACCCATCAGATCCGCGTGCACATGGCGCATCTCAAGCATCCGCTGGTGGGCGATCCGGTATACGGCGGCCGCCTGCATCTGCCCAAGGGCGCCAGCCCGGCGCTGATCGCGGCGCTGCAAGGTTTCAAGCGGCAGGCGTTGCATGCGGCTCGGCTTGGGCTGGTGCATCCGGTGAGCGGCAAGGACATGGAGTGGGAGGCACCGATGCCGGATGACATGCGGGCGTTGCTGAAGGTGTTGGAGAAGGATGCGAAGGGGTAGGGCGCACACATCGTAGAGACACAGAATAGAGAATGACCAAACCGCAATTCATCCTCCCCGACTGGCCCGCGCCGTCGAGCGTTCACGCCGCGGTGACAACCCGTGTCAGCGGCGTTAGCAATACACCCTACGATAGCTTCAACCTCGCCACCCATGTCGGCGACGAGCCGACAGCGGTACGCGAGAACCGCGCGCGTCTGCGCGCCGCACTCGAACTCCCGGCCGAACCAGTATGGCTCAAGCAGGTGCATGGCATAGCCGTGGTCGGTGCCGCGCAGGGCGGCGCGGAACCGGAGGCGGACGGCGCGTTTGCCGCGCAGCCGGGCGCCGTGTGCGCGGTGCTTACGGCGGACTGCCTGCCAGTGTTGCTGTGCAATCGAGCGGGCACAAAAGTCGCAGCGCTGCATGCCGGTTGGCGTGGGCTCGCGGGTGGGGTGATCGAAGCTGGGGTGCAAGCCACGGGCGCACCGGGAAACGAGTTGCTCGCCTGGCTCGGGCCGGCGATCGGTCCTGCGCGCTTTGAAGTCGGGCCGGAGGTGCGCGCGGCCTTCGTACAGCACGACGCACAGGCGACGCAAGCCTTTCGTGCCGCGCGTGACGGGAAGTACCTGGCGGACATCTATCAGCTCGCGCGTTTGCGGCTTCAGCGCCTCGGTGTCACGGCGGTGTATGGTGGCGGGTTCTGCACCGTGACCGACAGCGCGCGCTTTTTCTCCTACCGGCGCGACGGTGCCACCGGCCGCATGGCCGCGCTCATCTGGCTGGCGGATAGATGACGCTGTGCCCGGCCAGCAGGTATGATGCTGGCTCTGTCTGATCACTACAATCATTTCCCATGAGCCTGTTGGTCTGGATTATTCTTTTCACCCTGATGGGTGGCGTGTTGAGCGTGCTGGCGGCGTCAGTGTTCCTGTTGTTGCCGGAGCCCATGCGCGCACGGACGTTGCAGCCCATGGTGAGTTTCGCGATCGGTGCGCTGCTGGGCGCGGCCTTCCTGGCCATACTGCCGCATGCACTGGAAGCGCCCGGTGTGCGCGATGCGCACGTGATCACCGGCACGGTGCTGCTTGGGCTGCTGGCATTTTTTCTGCTCGAGAAATTCGTGCTCTGGCGCCACTGCCACACGGACGAGTGCGAAGTACATGGAAGTACAAGTGTCGCGGGAGGCAGGATGCCGGGCGTGACGCATTTACATGCACATGATCTGACGCAGCAGCGTGCCTCGGCCGCCGGGTATCTCATTGTGATCGGCGATGGCGTGCACAATTTTGTCGACGGGGTGCTGATTGCGGCGGCGTTTCTCACCGATTTGCATCTTGGCATTGTTACCGCGGTGGCCGTGGCGGCGCATGAGATCCCGCAGGAAGTCGGTGACTTCGCCATCCTTTTACACAGCGGCTTCAGCCGCACCAAGGCGCTCTTCTATAACGTGCTGTCGAGCCTCACCACGGTAATCGGTGGTGTGTTGGCCTATTTTTCTCTTGGTCTTGCGCAGGCGGCGTTGCCGTATGTGCTGGCGGTAGCGGCATCCAGCTTCATTTACATCGCGGTCGCCGATCTGATACCGGGACTGCACAAGCGTCTTGAACCGTTGGTGACCCTGCAGCAGGTGGTGCTGATCGCAGCCGGTGTTTCGCTTATCTATTTTACGCACGCCGTGCTGCACTGAGGCGGCGTTCAGGAGGCACGATGTCGGTACCAGAGAGGCACGACGTGAATTGGCACATGCTGACCGTGGTTGGCGCTGATCGGCCAGGCATTGTCGCGCAACTCACCGAGACGTTGTTTCGCGGCGGCTGCAATCTGGGTGAGGCGTCCATGGCGCGTCTCGGCGGCAACTTCAGCATCATGCTCATGGTCCAGGGTGCGGATGCCGCAGCGCTCGAACAGCTGGTGCGGCCGGTAACCGATGCGCTGGGCCTGCGTTTGCACCTCGATCCGATTCATGGCGAGCTGCACCAGCATATTGAACCGAATGTGCAGGTGACGGTGTATGGTGCCGACCGCCCCGGGATTGTTGCCCAGGCAACGGCAGCGCTGGCTGCTGCCGGGTTCAATATTCTCGATTTGAACACGGATGTCGGCGGCACGGCCGAGCGGCCAATCTATATCATGCTCATCGATGGCTATGAGGCTGACGGTGTTGCCGCGGTCGAACGCGCCGTTGCGCCGCTGCACGTTGGTGGCATTGAGGTACGCGTCACCGCCCTCGACACCATGATCGGCTAAGACGATGGCAGTGCTCGAGTTGTTGCAGTACCCGGACCCGCGGCTCAAGCAGGTGTCGGTCCCGGTGACGGTGTTCGATGCGGCGTTGCACGCCTTTCTGGCAGACCTCGAAGAGACCATGCGGGCCGGACTAGGCTCGGTCGGCATTGCCGCGCCGCAGGTCAATCACTTCCTCCGCATTGCGATCGTCGACGTGTCGTCCAGACCAAAAATCCCGCAGCATGGCCGCCTGCGGCTCATCAACCCAGAGATTGTGCTGCGCGCGGGCGAGGTCAAGGGCCGCGAGGGCTGCATGTCGGTGCCGGACTACACCGGCACGGTGATGCGTGCACGGTCGGTGCGCGTGCGCAGTCAGGACGTGGATGGACAATGGCGCGAGTTCGATTGTGAGGGTTACGAGGCGCGTGCCGTGCAACACGAGCTCGATCACCTCGATGGCCTGCTGTTCCTCGACCGTGTCGTGAGTCCACGACATGATCTGTATCGGCGCAAGTCATACAGGTAATGCAGTTTGAGTTACGAGCACCAAGTAATGTATTGATGAAGGTGGCGAAGACGTGACCACGATTGACAGCTGATCACTGCGCTCTCAATGGGGCTGCATGGGGATGTAGTCGGTGGGGTTGATGCCGAATGTGCCGGACGGCAACATGTTCTTGATATCAATCGGCTTCCCGTTCGTGTCGTGCGTCACGTACATGAGGTCAAGAACGTTGGCGGGCGTGTACGCCTTTTTCTCCGGCGACAGAATAATGGCCACGCGCGGCCGCAGACGGCGCTCGCGGTTGGCGGTAATCACAACGCCGATGCTGCCAGTGCTCAGTTCCACAATGCTGCCAATCGGGTAAATGCCCATGCACTGGATGAACTGCTCGGTGAGCCACGGGTGGTACGCCTTCTGGCGGCCTTCATAGATGATCTTGAGCGCATCGGAAGCGGACAGGCTCAGGTGATAGGAGCGGTCGCTGGTGATGGCATCGTAGGTGTCGACGATGGCGCTGATCAGACCGAACTCGCCGATATCGTCGCTGCTCAAGCCGAACGCGTAGCCGTTGCCGTTGTAACGCTCATGATGCCTGCCGACCACCTCCAGCGCGGCCGGCGGAATCCCTTCGGCGTTTTCGAGTATCTTGAGACCGTCCGGCACATGCAGTTTCATGATCTCGAATTCCTCGCGCGTGAGCGCCTCCGGCTTGTCGAGAATTTCGAGCGGCACACGCAGCTTGCCAATATCGTGCAGCAACGCGCCTATACCGAGAATGTTGAGTTTTTCCGGTCCATAGCCGAGATGCCGGCCAAGGGCGAGCGCCAGCACGCACACGCGCAGGCTGTGCAGCGCGGTGTACTCGTGTTTTTTCTTGAGGTTTGTCAGCCAGACCAGCGCATCGGGATTGCGGATGATGCTCTCGGTCATCTGGCCCACAACTTTCTTGGCGCGCGGGGTATCGACACTGCGGCCGAGGCGCGCGTCGTCCAGGATGGTGTAAATGGTTTCGCGCGCACTGCGTTCCACTTCCACTGCCTGCTGCAACTCCTCTTCCACCGGCGTCACATCGGTGTATCGCCCAAGCGGCATGCCGCTTCGAGGAATTTCCCGGCTGGAGGTTTCGGTGACGGCGTATTCAATCTGCTCTTTCGGAACGTTACGCGATGCTTTGTGCGCCGCGACTCCGGTTTTTGACCGGCGTATGGCGGACTGCGCGAGCAAATCGTCACTCAGCACATAGACATGCTGGCAGAGCATGCGCAGCTGCGCCAATTCTTCGTCGGTTTGAATCTGGAAACCCTGGAACAGAAAGGGCGTGCCAAGCCAGGGGCGATCCAGCTCGGAAACGAACATGCCCTTGCAGAGGTCGTGAACGTCGACTTTTTTCTTCATGCGTCGCGAAATATGCTGGCGCGAGTGATGTCACCAATACCCTTGTGCATGGAAATAAGACTAGACCTTTTGTGTGCCCGGCACAACAGGGCGCCCGTCATGGAATGATGGGTGCGGTTTCTCCGGATCATCCTCCCTGTAAAGATTAGAGGCAGTCAGGAAGGCAGGAGACGCAATGACAGATCGATCGCGTGCAGGTGCTTGGTCAGGCTGCCGACCGAGACAAAATCCACCCCGGTTTCGGCGATGGCGCGAATGTTGTCGAGCGTGATACCGCCCGAGGCTTCGAGTGTGGCGCGTCCGCCGGTTTCGCGGACTGCGGCGGCGAGCTGGTCGAGGCCGAAATTATCCAGCAGGACGCGCTTTGCACCGGCGTCCAACGCTGCGCGCAGCTGCGCGAGATTTTCCACCTCGATCTCGACCGGAACGCCGGTCGCCACCGTGGCACCGACCTGGGCAAGCGCGGCGGCAACCGAACCTGCGGCAGCAATGTGGTTCTCTTTGATCAGCACGGCGTCATACAGGCCCAGACGGTGATTGTGTCCGCCACCGCAGGCGACGGCATATTTCTGGGCGCGCCGCAAACCGGGAATCGTCTTGCGCGTATCCAGAACCTTGGCGCGCGTGCCACGCACGGCGTCGACATAACGCGCTGCCAGTGTCGCCGTGCCGGAAAGCGTCTGGAGGAAATTGAGTGCACAGCGCTCGCCAGTAAGCAGTGCCCGCGCCGGGCCATCGAGGCGGGCGATCAGGCCGCCGGCTGCGAGGCGCTCGCCGTCGTGCTTGAGCCAGGTGATGCGCACACGCGCATCCAGCTGGCGGAACACCTCATCGACCCAAGCCGTTCCACACAGCACCGCGTCCTCACGCGTTATCAGTTCGGCGCGCGCCGCGGTATCCGGCACGAGCCGCGCAGTCAGGTCGCCACTGCCCACGTCTTCAGCCAGCGCGCGGCGCACGTCGTCGTGGATATCGGTTGGCAGCATAGAGAGCGGAGAATTCACCACGAGGGATTGTATATCGATTCGTGCGGCACCGGGCGAGCCGGCACGCTAGGCGTCGTGGCCGGCCTGGCGCGTGCCTGCACGTACGTTGACCTTCAGTAGCAGCAGTAAACCCATCACAAAGAACACGACCAGCGACAGGATTGCGATTCGATAACTGCCGGTGAATTGCAGGGCCAGACCAAAGAGCAGCGGCCCGAGCCAGCTGGTGCCCTTGTCGCTGATTTCATACAGGCCGAAGTACTCGGATTCCTGGCCCTTCGGGATCAGCAGCGAGAATAGGGAACGGCTGAGTGCCTGGCTGCCGCCGAGCACCAGGGCGATCATGCCGGCCATGATGAAAAAATCGCGTGTGCTGTGGAGCAAGGCATAGGCGTAGACCAGAACGCCAATCCACACCAGCAGGCTGAGGGCGATGGCGGCTTTCGCGCCGATGGCGCGGGCGATGTATTTGAACAGGAGCACGCCCGGAACGCTGGCAAACTGCACCATCAGGATTGCCGACGTGAGCGTGGCGATGCCCATGTCCAGTTCTTCCTGGCCAAATACCGCTGCCAGGGCGATGACGGTCTGGATGCCGTCGTTGTAGATCAGGAACGCCGCCAGAAAGAGCAGCGCCTGGGGATGAGAGCGCACCTTGCCGAGCGTGTGGCGCAACTGTTTCAGTCCGACCGTCAGATAATGCTGCCCCGGCGGCAGATGCCTGAGCACTGCGCGTTGCCTGAGGAAGCGCAGCGGAATGAGCGTGAACAGCGCCCACCACAGGCCGGCGGAAGCGAGATTGATGCGCACGGCCTGTTCGGTGCTCAGTCCCAGATCGGTGGCCTTGGCGAACAGCAGCAGATTCAGGGCGAGCAGCAGGCCACCGCCCAGATAACCAAACGCCCAGCCCACCGATGAGACGTGGTCGCGTTCCTCCGGCAGGGCGATGTCGGGGAGAAAGGCGTTGTAGAAAACGATGGAGGCGCCGAAACTCAGATTGGCGATGACAAACAGCAGACCGCCCAACAGGTAATGCGTACCGTGCAGGAAATACAGACCCATCGTTGCGAACGCGCCGATATAGGCAAACAGCGCGAACAGGCGTTTCTTGTAATGCGAATAGTCGGCGATCGCACCGAGCAGCGGCAGCAACAGCACCTGCAGCAGCACCGAGAGCGACACGATATAAGGAAAGAACGCCTCGGCGGAGACCTGAATGCCCAGCAGGTCAACGCGGCCGTGCGCATCGGCTGCCGCCCGGGTGACGGTGGTGAGATACGGACCGATGAAGACGGTCAGCACCGTGGTCGGGAAAGCGGAGTTCGCCCAGTCGTAGACATACCAGGCGCGCTGTTCGCGGCGTCGATCGCTGGTGGCTGGCATCTTTATTAAGATATGGGTTGCGGTGGCAGACTGAGTTATTGTAGTGCCCAGTATGGCTTCCCATGTTACGCACCCAGAGACGCTCTGCCAAAGGGTATCGCGCCTGAATAACCGCATTGCACGTCATGACCGGGTCGCGCCGATAGCAGGAGGTGCCGGTCTTGCCTGAGTGGACCTGGTTCTTGATGTCCGGTGTAGCGTTGCTCACCGCAGGTTGGGGAGTGCGTCGGGTCGTGCGTGCCGGCGACGCCGCGCAGGTCGCCGACTGGGGACGTGGCTGGCTCAATACAATCGATGGCCTGAATCGCATCTTTTGCCGGCGCTTTCATCGTCTGCGCGCCGCGCATCTGCCGCTCCCGGAGCACGGGCCGGCGC
>Ga0315272_10001842_pt1 | contig 10452 bp, 9 predicted proteins | sample C3_middle_MG_FD_203918 | JGI IMG/M metagenome (GOLD analysis project Ga0315272, IMG submission 203918) | Sediment microbial communities from Yellowstone Lake, YNP, Wyoming, USA - C3_middle | ecosystem: Environmental > Aquatic > Freshwater > Lake > Sediment | place: USA: Wyoming | collected...
GGCCGATGCGCCCGGCAATCGGCGATGTGACCGAGGCGTAACCGAGGTTGATCTGCGCTGTCAGCACGGCCGCCTTGGCCGCCGCGATGTCGGCCTCGGCCTGTTTTTGCGCGGCGACGGCGCTGACGAATTCCTGCTGGCTGATGGCATTGGCCTCGATCAGCGGCTTGTAGCGTTCCGCCTGAGCTTGCGCCTGCATCAGATTGGCTTCGGCGCGCGCCAGCGAGGCCTTGGCGCTGGCCAGGGTGGCTTGGTAAGGCGCAGCATCGATCTGGAACAGCGGTTGCTCGGCCTTGACTTCACTGCCTTCGCGAAACAGCTGGCGCTGCAAAATACCGGCGACGCGGGCCCGCACCTGGGCCACGCGCGAGGCCTCGGTGCGTCCCGGCAGCTCGGTCAGCAAGCCCACCGTCGTCGCCGTGACGGTGACGACGCCGACCTCGACCGGCGGTGGCGCCATGGGCGCAGGAGGAGCACCACCGGGACTGCAGGCCGCAAGTTGTGCCACCAGAACGGAGCTGACCCACAGGGGCCAGCCGCGTGATGAAAAAAGGGAACCCTTCATGACACTTTGCCATGCAAACATGGAGAACCTCTCAAATAAGGAATCCCGGGCCAGGTGCCTGGCGACGGAAAAAGCGGCTGCCGATGGCCTCTCGTGCAACAGCAAGAATGAACCGGGCGTAGTGTAAACGTCCGGCAATGCGCTTGCTTGCGATAAGCCCTCGCGCAGGCCGTTCCACGACAATCACTTGCCAATGTCGATCTGCGCGAGCGCTGTGCGGATCGCGCTGGCGTCGCCGGGTCGAACCAGGCGCGCGATTTCCCGGCCCTTGCTTAGAAACACCAAGGTAGGCCAAAGCTTCACTTTGAATGAACGCCCCAGAGGCCGGCCGCTGCCGTCAGCGATCTTGATATGGCGCATGTGCGGGTGATCGGCAAGAACGGAGCCCAGCAGCGGCTGGGCGGCGCGACAGTATCCGCACGACGGACTGCCAAACTCGAGCACGGTAGGCCCTTCGAGCATGTCGATTTCCGTGCGCGACGGTTCGATCGCCGCATAAACTTCATTCATTGTCATGAGATTGCAGGCCTCCTATTGACCGCTGATTCCAGTCCATGATGATGCGATGCATTTGGGCCACGCCATCGGTCAGTGCGGCGGGTCCGGGTTGCAGGATGTCGGCGGATTTGATTTCAAACAGCTGTCGGTGCTTGACGGCGTTCACGTTTTCCCAGCCTGGACGCGCCGCCACTTTCTCGGGTCGAAATCTCTTGCCGCACCAGGAGCCGATGATGATGTCGGGATTGCGCCGCGCGATCTCTGCCGAATCGGCAATGATCCGGTTCTTTCCCAGAGATTGAGCCGCCAGTTCTGGAAAACAGTCATCGCCCCCGGCAATTCCGATAAGCTCGGACACCCAGCGAATGGCGCTGATGTGCGGCTCGTCCCATTCCTCAAAGTAGATTTTCGGACGGCACGCCAGGCAAGTGGCTGCGTCGGCTATCGCCCCCAGTTGCTGCTGCATGATCTCAATCTTTTCAAGACCCAGCGTGCCCTGCCCCACCATGGCAGCGACCTGGTGCATCATGGAGAAAATCTCGTCCACGCTGCGCTGGTTGAACACCGTCACCTGAACGCCTTGGCGGATCAGCGCCGCGGCAATGTCGGCCTGCATATCGGAAAAACCAAAAACACAGTCAGGCTGCAATTCCAGAATCTTCTCGATCTTGGCGCTGGTGAAAGCGCTCACCCGTGGTTTTTCGTTGCGCGCACGGCGCGGCCGCACGGTGTAGCCCGAAATTCCGACAATGCGCTGCTCCTGCCCAAGCAGGTACAACCACTCGGTCGTCTCCTCGGTCATGCAGACTATGCGCTGCGGGCCATCAGGAAGAGCAAAACGTTCGGTCATTGAATCAGCTGCGTCGGCTTACCGATAGGCTTTGCGTGGACCGGCCGACGAGGCCGTGAATATCATAGAGCGCTGATTCGGCAAGCCCTGCGCCGTTCGGACCGAGGTGGGTACGTGCGTCGAGGCAGATCCATTCGCCGTGAGGTCTGCGCAATAGATTGATGGTCAGGTCCGAATTGACAAAGCTGTAGCTCTCGAAGTCGAGAATCGCACTGATACCGTTGCCGGAATCAGCCACAACGGCAACTCGCTGGTAGTCACTTGGCGACTCCTTGTCCAGCAGGGGGTGGCGCAAGCGGAACCAGACGGCACTCGGGCCCTTGAACATGCGGCCATGCGCGATCCGGGTCTCGACCAGGTCGGCGTAACCCACATGCTTGCCGGCAAAGGGGAATGTGCACGTCGCCGACTCTTCCGGACCTCTGGGCGCCAGTGCCAGCGGATGGCCGGGAAGACCGTCTGGAATCGGCACGTCGTTCTCGCGCTGGGCCAGCGCCGTGAATCGCGCAACTTCTTTCCCGCTGGCCACGAGACGCGCTGAAAAATGACCGGCATTACGACCCGCGTAATCGGTGGCGACCTCGATGGCGAGTTCGCCGATGGGCACCGGACGCAGCAGGTTCGAGGTGAGCCGCGCGATGTGGGTCAATCCGTGTTCCGCCGCGGTGTGCTCAATGGCGCGGCATACCAAGGCGATGGGCGGGCCGGCGTGCTGGTGCTCCGGGTGCCAGGGGCCGCGCGTTAGCACGCTGGCGCGGTAGCGGTCGCTGCCCAGTGATTCGTAAGCGTTTATACATGCCATTCTGAACCGCGACTTTAACGCAAGGACTTCAGACCTGTCGGGAATGTTGGTTTGGGAGAACCTCGCACTCAGCGAGAGTATGAAAGGCTGTAGACTGTCCCGTGAGCGCGCCATCATAATTTTGACGAAAGCAATCAATGACTTGGTCCATCATCGCCCGCGATGTTTCCGGTGCATTCGGCGTTGCTGTGGCCAGCAGATTCTTTGCGGTGGGCGCCCTCTGTCCGCATGCTCGCAGCAATGTTGGCGTGCTCGCGACCCAGGCGCTGGTCAACCCGATGTATGCCGCGCCGGCCCTCGCAGGCATGGCCCAAGGCATGGCTCCGGCCCTGATTGTCGAGCAGTTGACGGCCGCCGACGAAGGGCGCGACCACCGACAATTGCATCTGATCGACGCGCACGGCAGAGTAGCCGCCTATACCGGCGCTGCCTGCATCGACTGGTGTGGTCACATGGCGGGTCATGATTTCTCGGTGGCCGGCAACATGCTGGCCGGGCCGCAGGTGATAGCAGCCACGGCGCAGGCCTACGTGGCGAATGTCGGCCTGGCCTTTGCCGAACGCTTGATCGCGGCGCTGGCGGCGGGCGAAGCGGCCGGCGGTGACAAGCGCGGCAAGCAAGCCGCTGCGCTGCTGATCTACAGCACTGAAGACTACTGCGCGCTCGATTTGCGGGTCGACGATCATGCGGAACCTGTCCAGGAATTGCAGCGCCTCTATCAGAAAAGCCTGGAGCGCTTTCAGGCGTTCACGGCTTGCCTGCCCTCTCATCAGCGCCCGGCCGGCATCACCGATCGTGCCCTGATCGAAACCGAGGTTGAACGCTTTCATGCCGCGCGCAACAGAGCAGGTGCATGACGGCCTTGCTCGAAGTCTGTGGCTTGCGCACCAGTTTCAAACTGGAAGGCGGCGGCGAATTCGCAGCCGTGGACGGTGTCAGTTTCTCGGTGGAGTCTGGCCGCACACTGGGAATCGTCGGTGAATCCGGCTGCGGAAAAAGCGTTACCTCGCTGTCCATCATGGGCTTGCTGCCCAAGGGGCAGGGCCGTATCGCCGCCGGATCGATCCGCTTCGAGGGTCGCGATCTCGAAACATTGACACCCGCTCAGATGCGCGCCTTGCGCGGCAACCGGATGGCGATGATTTTCCAGGAGCCGATGACTTCGCTGAATCCCGCCTTCACGATTGGTGATCAGTTGATCGAGGGCATCCGCTGTCATAGCGACCTCAATCCAGCGCGAGCAAGAGAACACGCGATAGAGATGTTGCGGCGGGTCCGCATTCCATCGCCGGAGCAGCGTATCGACGAATATCCGCACAAGCTCTCGGGCGGCATGCGTCAGCGCGTGATGATTGCAATGGCGCTGTCGTGCGAACCAAAACTGCTGATTGCCGATGAGCCCACCACAGCGCTCGATGTCACCATTCAGGCCCAGGTGCTCGACCTGCTGCGCACCTTGCGCGAGGAGACCGGTGCGGCCATCATTCTGATCACGCATGACCTGGGGGTGATTGCCGAGCTGGCTGATGATGTACTGGTGATGTATTCGGGCCGGATCGTGGAAAAGGCCACGGTCGTGCGTCTGTTTGCACAGCCACAGCATCCCTACACCATTGGCTTGCTGGGTTCGATACCGAAGCTGCATCTGGAGCAGAACCGGCTCCATGCCATTGAGGGACAAGTGCCAACGCCGATGACCGTCGTGCAGGGTTGCCACTTCGCAGCACGCTGTCCGTTTGCCATTGACCGTTGCCGCGAGGGTGCGCCGCCGCTGGTCGATCTTGGCGACGGCCACGAGGCCGCCTGTTGGCGCTCACCGCTGCAGGCCGAAATGGTGAAAGCGACATGAGTGCGCTGCTGCGGGTCGAAAGTCTGGTCAAGCATTTTCCGATCCGCCGGCATCTGTTTGGCCGCCAGACCTCAGTCGTTCATGCGGTCGATGGTGTGAGTTTCGAAATCGGTCCCGGGCAGACCATGGCGCTGGTCGGTGAATCGGGTTGTGGTAAATCAACGCTCGGGCGCCTGCTGCTGCGCCTGCTGGACGCCACCGCCGGCAAGGTCTGGTTCAATGGCGAAGATTTGATGATGCTGGCGCCGCATGACATGCGTGCCAGGCGACGCGAACTGCAGATGATTTTTCAGGACCCCTATTCCTCGCTCAACCCCCGCATGACCGTGGAGCAGACTCTTGTTGAGCCGCTGGCCCTGCATGGTCTGGCGCGCGGGCGGCACAGGGAGCGGGCAGCGGAGTTGCTGGATCTGGTGGGGCTCGCGCCCCAGTATTTGCGGCGCTATCCGCATGAATTTTCCGGCGGCCAGCGCCAGCGCATCGGCATCGCTCGGGCGCTGGCGGTGGAGCCGAAACTGATTGTGTGCGATGAACCTGTGTCTGCACTGGATGTATCGATACAGGCCCAGGTGGTGAACCTCTTGCAGGACCTGCAACGCCGACTGGGTTTGGCGTATGTGTTCATCGCGCACGACCTGGCGGTGGTCAAGCACATCGCTTCGCATGTCGCAGTCATGTATATGGGGCAGATTGTTGAATATGCGGACAAACGCAGTTTGTTTGCAGAGCCCAGGCATCCTTATACACAGGCCTTGTTGTCGGCGATACCGCTGCCCGAACCGGGGCTCAAGCGCGCGCGAATATTGTTGCAGGGGGACGTGCCCAACCCGATGAATCCACCATCGGGCTGCCGGTTCAGGACCCGCTGCCTGCACGCGAGGGAAATCTGTGCGCAGCAGGTGCCGGATTTGGAAGAAGTGGCCGGGCATTCGGTGGCCTGCCATTTCTGGCGAGAAATCGAGCTGCCTGTGGTGGTGGCGCAAGGGCCGGCGGCCAATGCCCGGCTCGCGCAGTTACAGTCGGCGTTCCGGGGGAATAGTGCTTGATCAACGCAAACAGAGAAGGAGAAATTGGATGAACAAAATGTTATGGTCAGGCTTGGTCCTGACAAGTCTTGCAAGCCTGGCAGGTGCGCAGACTTTACGCATCGGCCTGGCCGAAGACCCGGACATTCTTGACCCGTCGCTCGCGCGCAGCTTTGTCGGCCGCATTGTCTTTGCGTCGCTGTGCGACAAGCTGGTCGACATTGATGAAAAGCTGAACATCGTGCCGCAATTGGCAACGTCCTGGCAGTGGGCTAGCGACAACAAGTCGCTGACCATGAAGCTGCGCCCGGGCGTCACGTTTCATGATGGTGAGAAATTCGATGCCGCTGCCGTCAAGTTCAATATCGACCGCCACAAGAACCTGCCTGGCTCGAATCGCCGCGGTGAACTGCTGCCCGTGACGTCGGTGGATGTGGTCGATGATCTGACGGCAAGGATCAACCTCAGCGCGCCGTTCTCGCCGCTGCTGACGGTGCTGGCGGATCGGGCCGGCATGATGGTGTCGCCCAAGGCAGCCCAGGCCAATCCGGCCAACTTTGGCACCAAGCCGGTTTGTTCGGGCCCCTTCAAGTTCGTTGAGCGCATCGCACAGGACCGCATCGTGCTGGAGCGCTACCCAAATTACTGGAACAAGAGCGAAATTCACTTCGACAAGGTCACGTTCCAGCCCATTGTCGATTCCACGGTGCGCCTCGCCAACCTGCGAGCAGGCCAACTCGATCTGATCGAACGCGTCGCGCCATCGGACGTGGCCGGCATCAAGGCCGACAAGAAGCTTTCGATCTCGCGCATTACGGAGCTGGGCTACCAGGGCATCACCATCAACACCGGCAAGAGCGACCTGGCCCAGAAGAACCCCCTGGGCCGCGATCCGCGCGTGCGCGAGGCTTTCGAACTGTCGCTGGACCGCGCCGGCATTGTCAAGGTGGCCATGGACGGCGAGGCAGAAGTTGGCAATCAGTGGGTGCCTCCGGGCAACGCCTTCTATGCAAGGAACGTCCCTATCCCCAAGCGTGACGTGGCCCGAGCCAAGGCGCTGTTGAAGGAAGCCGGCGTCAGCAACCCGACCTTTACGCTGATGACGCCGACCACTTCCGACGCCCAGCGCGTGGCGCAGGTGGTGCAGGCCATGGCCAAAGAGGCCGGCTTCGACGTCAAGATCCAGGCAACGGAGTTCGCGACCTCGCTCAACCTGGCCGACAAGGGCCAGTTCGATGCCTATGTGCTGGCCTGGAGTGGCCGCGCCGATCCGGACGGCAACCTGTTCAGCTTCTATGGCTGCAAGCAGCCTCTGAATTACAGCGGCGAATGCCGTCCGCAGTGGGATGATCTGCTGAATCGCTCGCGCACCACGCTCGACACCCCGGGTCGCATCAAGGCTTTTGCCACGCTCGCCGCCGAAACCGTCAGGGAGCGCCCGATCATCTACCTGTATCACCGCAATTGGCTCTATGCCGCCAGCAACAAGCTGACGGGCCTGCGTCCCATCCCCGACGGCTTGGTGCGGGTGCAGGGCCTGAAGATGTAGGGCGGGGCAAACCGCTTCATGCCTCGGTACCTGCTCAAGCGGCTGGCGGCGATCCTGCCGACCATCTTCTTCGTCACGGTCATCATCTTCGGGTTGCAGCAACTGCTGCCCGGCGATGCCGCGGCCATCCTGGCCGGAGAGAACCAGGATCCAACGGTGATCGCCTACCTGCGCCAGAAGATGCACCTGGACGAGCCGCTGCCGATGCGCTACGCCTACTGGATAGCGGGCGTGGCGCACGGCGATCTGGGTGAATCGCTGCGCATCCAGGAGCCGGTGCTGGGCCTGATCCTGCAAAAGCTGCCGGTCACGCTCGAACTCGCCAGCCTGGCGATGCTGGTTGCGCTGGCCATCGGCGTTCCGGCTGGCATCGTGTCGGCCGTCGGCAAGGACACAGTATGGGATTACGCCGCCAATCTGTTTGCCTTGTGGGGTTTGTCGACGCCTAACTTCTGGCTTGGCATCCTGATGATCCTGCTGTTTTCGGTGCAGCTGGGTTGGTTGCCGGCCTCGGGCTACGTCAGCCCCCTCGAAGACCTGAAAGCCAACCTGGCGGCGATGGTCATGCCGGCCTTCGTGCTGGGCAACGCCATTGCCGCGGTGCTGATGCGCCACACCCGCAGCGCCATGCTGCAGGTGCTCAATGCCGACTATGTGCGCACTGCGCGCGCCAAGGGTCTGGACGAGCGCACCGTGGTGCTCAAACATGCGCTGCGCAACGCCTTGACACCCATCATTACGCTGGGCGCGCTGGAGTTCGGCACCCTGCTGTCGGGCGCGGTTTTGACCGAGCAGGTGTTCTCGATTCCAGGCTTTGGCAAGCTGATTGTCGACGCCGTGTTCAATCGCGATTACGCGGTAGTGCAGGGCGTTGTGCTGTTCACTTCCACGGTCTACATCGTGCTCAATCTGCTGGCGGACCTGGCTTATTTTGTTGTCAACCCGCGTCTGCGAGGCTAGGCAATGAACGCAGGCCCACGACCCTTGATGGAACGCGGCGACACGCCGGGCCGGCGCGCGTTGCGCCGCTTGCTGCGCCGGCGCGGTGCGATGCTGGGCCTGGCGATCTTATTGATCTTCATCGTGCTGGCCATCTTCGCGCCCTGGATTGCGCCCTACGACCCGGTGGCCGCCAGCTGGAGCGCAGTGCGCAAGCCACCGAGCGCCGAATACTGGTTTGGCACCGACGAGATCGGGCGCGACGTGCTGTCAAGGGTGCTGTGGGGGGCGCGTGCGTCGCTGCTTGCCGGCCTGGTCTCGGTCTGCATCTCGATGGCGCTGGGTGTGCCGATTGGCTTGCTGGCCGCCTACGTCGGCGGCTGGACCGACGGCCTGATTTCCCGCTTCACCGATTCGATGCTGGCCGTGCCGTTCCTGATCCTGGCGATAGCGCTGGCCGCTTTCCTCGGTCCCAGCCTGACCAACGCCATGATTGCCATTGGCGTGTCTGCAACGCCCATCTTCATCCGGCTGACGCGCGCGCAGGTGCTGGCGGTGAAAGTCGAGGACTTTGTCGAGGCGGCCAGGGCCGTGGGTAATCCGCACTGGCGCATCGCGTTGCGGCACATTCTGCCCAATGTGTTGCCGCCGCTGATCGTGCAGGCCACGCTGGCGATTGCTGCTGCCATCATCGCCGAAGCCAGTCTGTCCTTTCTGGGGCTCGGGCAACAGCCGCCGGCGCCGAGCTGGGGCAGCATGCTCAACACCGCCAAGAATTACGTCGACAATTCACCCTGGATGGCAGTCTGGCCGGGGCTGGCTATATTCATGCTGGTACTCTCCTTCAACCTGTTCGGTGACGGTTTGCGCGATGCGCTCGATCCCAAACACAAATAGTTCACGAAAGTCCTTATGCTTTCATTCGATTCAGTCCATTATCCCTACCCGTCACGCCGCAATGTGGTCTATGCCAGCAAGGGCATGGTTGCCACCTCGCAACCGCTGGCGGCCCAGGCTGGCTTGCAGGCCTTGCAGGCCGGCGGCAATGCAATCGATGCGGCGATCGCCACCGCCGCTGCACTGACTGTCGTCGAACCCTGCTCCAATGGCATCGGCGGCGATGCTTTTGCGCTGATTTGGCACCAAGGCAAGCTGCATGGCCTCAACGCCAGCGGTCCGGCACCACGCACCCTGACGCTGGAGAAACTGAGCGCGCTGGGTTTGACCGAGATGCCGAAATACGGACCCCTACCGGTCACCGTACCCGGAACACCGGCCGCATGGGCAGCACTGGCTGAACGCTTTGGCCGCTTGCCCTTGCAGACCTCAATGGCGCGCGCGATTGAGCTGGCACGGGACGGATTTCCGGTGTCGCCAACGATCGCCTTCGCCTGGCAACAGGCGACCAAGCTTTATCGCGAACAACTCAAGGAAGCTCATTTCAAATCCTGGTTCGATACCTTTGCAATGGAGCGCGCGCCCAATGCCGGTGAAATCTGGCGCTCCAGCGCGCATGCCGACACCTTGCAGAGCATTGCCGACAGCAAGGCGGACAGCTTCTACCGCGGAGCGCTGGCCGAGCGCATCGCCGCCTTCGTCCAGTCTGCCGGAGGCTACCTGCAACTGGAAGACCTGGCCGCCTACCAGGTCGACTGGTGCGATCCCATCAGCGTCAATTACCGTGGCTACGATGTCTGGGAAATTCCGCCCAACGGCCACGGCCTGGTGGCCTTGATAGCGCTGAACATCCTCAAGGGCTTTGATTTCAGCGAGCGCGATACGGTGCTCACGCAGCACCGCCAGATCGAGGCGATCAAGCTCGCGTTTGCCGATGGCCTGGCGCATATCGCCGATCCCACCCATATGCGGGTATCGGTGGCCGATCTGCTGTCGCCGGCCTATGCAGACGAGCGCCGCCGGTTGATAGGCGCCCGCGCGGCCAGTCCCGCGCCGGGCGATCCGTCTCGCGCTGGCACGGTGTATCTGAGTACCGCGGACAGCGAAGGCAATATGGTGTCGCTGATCCAGAGCAATTACATGGGCTTCGGTTCGGGCCTGGTGGTGCCGGGCACCGGCATTGCTCTTCACAACCGTGGCAACAACTTCTCAATGAAAGCCGGGCATCCGAATTGCGTCGGTCCCGGAAAACGTCCTTATCACACCATCATTCCTGGCTTCCTCACCCAGGATGGCAAGGCCGTCGGTCCTTTCGGTGTCATGGGCGGTTTCATGCAGCCCCAAGGTCATGTGCAGATGGTGATGAACAGCATAGACTTCGGCCTGAACCCGCAAGCCTCTCTGGACGCGCCGCGCTGGGAATGGGAGAGCGCCAAACGCATCAACATCGAGCGCTCGACGCCTGAGCATCTGTTTCA
>Ga0315272_10001843_pt1 | contig 10452 bp, 5 predicted proteins | sample C3_middle_MG_FD_203918 | JGI IMG/M metagenome (GOLD analysis project Ga0315272, IMG submission 203918) | Sediment microbial communities from Yellowstone Lake, YNP, Wyoming, USA - C3_middle | ecosystem: Environmental > Aquatic > Freshwater > Lake > Sediment | place: USA: Wyoming | collected...
CTGCTGGAAGCGATTACACAATCAAATTCTACACAGGAAATTCTGCTGCGCTTCATCGATATTTCTGCTTTTTTGCAGCCCGTGTTACTGACTAGCTTGCTTTTTCTTTACATACTGGATGATATGTTCAGGCGTTTGAGCTATTGGCAAGGTAGCTTGTCAGTCATTAGCCTGGCGGTAGTCGTCACGCTGACAATTGGTTATATGGGTGGGGATTTATACGCTTCGGCTAGAGAGGCATTGCCATTTCATGTACTAAAGATCGCGGTATTGAGCGGCGGGGTTGCGATCATCTTGCTGGTTTACTTCAGGCTGCGCACTTTGTCACTCTCAACTGCAGTCCACGATGCGCGTATGCAGGCATTGCAGGCGCGCATACGCCCGCATTTTTTATTTAACAGTATCAATGCCGTGTTGAGTATTGTACGTGCTGATCCCAAGCGTGCAGAAACAGCTCTGGAAGATATGGCGGATCTCTTTCGCATGGCGATGGCCGGCAATCAGGAAATGGTGCCTTTACGGCGAGAGATAGCGTTGTCGCGCCAATATCTTGCGCTGGAAAAACTACGTTTGAATGAGCGCTTACAGGAAAACTGGCAAATCAACGACGCGCTCGATGATGCAATGATTCCGCCTTTGATACTGCAACCACTGCTGGAGAATGCCGTTTATCATGGTCTGGAGCCGTTGGCGGAAGGTGGTTTGATTGAGGTAAAGTTGCAGCGTATTGGCAATGAAGTGCATCTGGATGTGCGTAATCCGTGCAAGGGACAAAATGGGTCGCATAATGGCAACAAGATGGCGTTGGCCAATATTCGCGAACGATTGGCATTAAAATTTGACGTCGAGGCAAAATACACGGCAGAGTGCAGCAATGATATTTATCATGTGCATATACAATTGCCCTATGTTAAAGAGAAAACTAGTGCGTAGTATTCGAGTAAAGTACCCGAATAATTTTTACTAAAGAGGAGCGGCATGAATAGCGTTGATCTTCCCCTTTCGGTTTTTATCGTTGACGACGAGACGCCGGCACGGCACCGTCTGAAAGAATTGCTCAATGATTGCATAGCGCAACTCCCGATCGAATTGGTGGGGGAGGCTTCAAATGGACGGGATGCGCTGGATCAGCTGGCGGTGAAACATGCAGATGTTGTACTGGTGGATATACGTATGCCGCAGATGGATGGAATAGAGCTGGCGCAGCATCTGAATAAACTGGAAAAGCCACCGGTAATTGTTTTCACCACTGCATATGATAATTATGCCATTCAGGCATTCGAACAACATGCCATAGATTATCTGCTTAAGCCTATTCGACTGGGCAGGCTGTTCGAAGCATTGTCTCGTGCGCGAGCAACAGTGCCGGTAAAAAGTGAATTATTGCAGGAGCTTATTCCCGAGGCACGCAGAAATTTATCTATACAAGAGCGGGGGAAAATATTGTTGATCCCGATTGAGACGGTTTTATATTTACGTGCGGAGTTGAAATACATCACAGTGCGTACGCTTGAACGCGAATATCTGGTTGAAGAGCCGTTAGGTGCGCTGGAAAAAGAATTTGTTACGCGCTTTATCCGTATTCACCGTAACTGCCTGGTCGCGAGAGAAGAAATTGAGAGTTTTGAAAAAGTTGGCGAGGAAGGTGCTGAATCACACTGGGCTGTAAGGCTTAAGGGGCTAGCCGAGAAATTGCCAATTAGTCGCCGCCAGCAATTCATTGTCAAAGAATTTAAAAAGCATTAGGTTTTTTACCTAAATCATATTCAAAGCATTGCTGCAACGTAATAATTGCCCTGACTTAAATATGCCATTAGTTTATCTTTAAAATCATGAATTACTGATTGCTGAACTGAAGGTCTTGCCAATAGTGCATCACGCCATTTGCTTAGATGAGGGGTATTGATGAATTTGCATTGTGGTGCATATTGTTCGTAAATGTCCAGGCGCATAAATAACGGGGCAATAGCGGCATCCACTAGTGAAAAATCATTGCCGTTGAAGTAGTTACCTTTAATGGTGAGAACAGGCTCAATTTGAGCAATCCTGTTCATTAATTCAATACCCTTTGCATCGAAACTCACCTTGTCTTTTGCTGTCATCATTTGGTACTGAATGACCAGGAGTTCCGAAGCGAATTCTATCCATGCACGGTTTAGAGCTCGGCGCAATGGGTCCGCGGGGTGCAGGGAAGGCGGGCTAATTTCATCGATATATTCATTGATAACGGCAGATTCAAAAAGGACTGAATTGCCAACCTTTAAAAGCGGAACCTTGCCTAAGGGTGAAATTTTCATGAACCAGTCGGGCGGATTGGCTAAATCGATATAGGTAATTTTAAAATCCATATTTTTTTCAAGCAGCGTGATAACAGATCGCTGCACATATGGGCACAAGTCAAAGCTGATAATCTCAAGGTTGGAAGTAGTACTCATGATTTACCCTGGTCAAAATTGCGATAGGAAAAATTGTGCGACCAATTTTCCCATTTAAATCGGAATACTGGTAGTAATATTTAAACAAAATCGCCTTTTCTGAACCAGATCAATGATTAAAAATTTTTGAATTTATAGCAAGCTTGGCAGTGTTAAAATTCAAGCTGAAATCAAGTTTAAATAATCATGTCACAACCCTCTTTTATTCATCTCAGGCTGCACAGCGAGTTTTCCATTGTTGATGGCATCGTACGCATAGGCGATGCGGTGGAAGCTGCCAGGCGGGATGCAATGCCCGCACTGGCAATAACAGACCTGAATAATATCTTTGGACTGGTAAAGTTTTATCTGGCGACACGCTCAAAAGGTGTCAAGCCGATCGTGGGTTGCGATGTTTTTGTCAGCAATGAGGCCGAGCGCGATCAGCCCTACCGTTTGCTGCTGCTGTGTCAGTCCAATGCCGGCTACTTGAGGCTGTGCGATCTGCTTACACGCGCTTATCTGGAAAATCAACATCAGGGGCGCCCAGAGATAAGACGTGAGTGGCTGCTTTCAGGTACAGATGGATTAATTGCCTTATCCGGTGCGCATCTGGGTGAGGTGGGGGTGAACATACTCAATGGGAATTTGGCTCGTGCCCGAGTATTGGCACAGGAATATGCCGGCTTATTCCCGTCGCGTTTCTATCTGGAAGTGCAGCGTTACGGTTTTGCGCGTGAAGAGCTGCATGTTCGCGAGACGGTCAAGTTGGCGGCTGAACTGGCATTGCCAGTTGTCGCTACCCATCCTGTTCAGTTCCTCAGCGTGGATGATTACAAGGCACACGAGGCACGTGTATGTATTGCCGAAGGCTATGTATTGAATGACAAGCGCAGGGTGCGTGCATTCACGTCACAGCAATACTTCAAGACGCAGGCCGAAATGGCCGATCTGTTTGCCGATCTGCCGGAAGCCATGGCAAACAGCGTTGAAATCGCCAAACGCTGCAATCTGACACTCAAATTGGGTAAGCCATATCTGCCTGATTTTCCCACGCCAAACAACATCAGTCTGGATGAATTTTTACGCACAGAATCTGAAGAGGGCCTGGTGCAGCGCATGGCCGTGCTGTATCCGGATGAGCAAGCACGCGCCGTAAAACAGGAAGAATATTCTTCACGTCTTGCATTTGAGATAGCAACCATTATCAAGATGGGCTTCCCGGGTTACTTCCTGATCGTGGCGGACTTTATCCGCTGGGCGAAAAAGAACGGAGTGCCGGTGGGGCCGGGCCGTGGTTCCGGTGCCGGTTCGCTGGTGGCATACAGTCTGGGTATTACCGATCTCGATCCCTTGCGCTACGAGCTGCTGTTCGAGCGTTTCCTTAATCCTGAGCGGGTATCGATGCCAGACTTCGACGTCGACTTCTGCCAGGACGGACGCGAACGCGTGATTGATTATGTGAAGCAGAAGTACGGAGCGGCAAGCGTGTCGCAGATTGTGACTTTCGGTACCTTGTCTTCCAAGGCGGTTATACGCGACGTCGGCCGGGTAATGGATTTTCCCTATGGCTTGTGCGACCGTTTATCCAAGCTGGTACCGCTGGAAGGCGTGAAACCTGTATCGCTGAAAAAGGCCCGTGAAATTGAACCTGAATTCAACGCGATTATGGGTGCAGAAGAGGGTGTTGCAGAGCTGCTGGAGTTATGCGAGAGCCTGGAAGATCTGACCCGTAACGTCGGTATGCACGCGGGCGGTGTGCTGATCTCTCCGGGCAAGCTTTCTGATTTTTGCCCGCTGTATTGCGCCGAGGGCAGCGAAAATGCGGTGAGCCAGTTTGACAAGGATGACGTAGAAAAAATTGGACTGGTGAAGTTCGACTTTCTCGGCTTGCGCACGCTTACCACCATCGACTGGGCCGTGCGTTATGTTAACCAGATGCTGGAGAGCAAGCGCGACCCATCTACCACGACACCCGACCCCTTTACCGTGGACAACCTGCCGCTGGATGACAAGGCCACCTACCGGTTGCTGAAATCCGCCAACACCACTGCGGTGTTCCAGCTTGAATCGCCGGGCATGAAAAAGCTGATCGTCAAGCTCGAACCGGATACCTTTGAAGATATCGTCGCGCTGGTTGCGCTTTACCGCCCGGGCCCATTGGAGTCGGGCATGGTGGAAGACTTTATCAACCGCAAGCACGGTCGTGCGAAGGCGGATTACTTCCATCCCGATCTGGAAGTGTCGCTGAAGCCGACCTACGGTGTCATCGTGTATCAGGAGCAGGTGATGCAGATCGCGCAGATTATCGGCGGCTACTCGCTGGGTGCGGCGGATTTGCTGCGGCGCGCGATGGGTAAAAAGAATGCCGATGAGATGGCGCAGCAGCGTAATATTTTTGTCGAGGGTGCGGTCAAACGCGCGATTGATGAAAAGCTGGCCACCCATCTGTTCGACCTGATGGAAAAATTCGCCGGATACGGTTTTAATAAATCGCACTCTGCCGCGTATGCACTGGTCTCCTATCAAACCGCTTATCTGAAATCACATTATCCCGCTGCTTTCATGGCGGCCACATTGTCGTCAGACATGGATAACACAGATAAAGTGCATAGCAACTATGACGATACCGTCGCGCAAAATCTGACGGTGTTGCCACCTGATATCAACAGTTCTGGCTATCGCTTTGCACCGGTAGATGAAAAAACGGTGGCCTATGGCCTGGGCGCAATCAAAGGTACTGGTGAAGCGGCGATTATCAATATCGTTGAAGCACGCAAGACAGGAGGAAACTTTAAAGACCTGTTTGATTTCTGTCGCCGTGTCGACAAGCGTCTGGTAAATCGCCGTTCAATCGAGGCACTGATCCGCGGCGGTGCCTTTGATTTGATCTCCGATCACAGGCATCAATTGTTTGCTTCGCTTGATGATGCGCTTGCCAGTGCAGAGCAACTCGCTCGCTCGGCAAACCAGAACAGTCTGTTTGGTGACGATGAGAGTGTAACCATGACGGTAGAGCTCAAAGATGTGCCGTACTGGAGCCTGCGCGAAAAATTGCAGCAGGAAAAAACTAGCCTTGGTTTTTATCTGAGCGGTCATCCCTATCAGGAATTCGCCGAAGAACTCGCGCCGTTTATCAAGCTGAAGCTGGCCGATATCACCCCGCAGGCTTTGCCGCAAGGCGGTAATAATAAACGTCCGGGTATGATGGTGTTGTTGGCAGGCATGGTGTCCGACGTGCGTATCCAGCAGACCCGGCGCGGACGCATGGCGATTGTGAAAATCGAAGACGGTAGTGCACAACTGGAAGTGACCTTGTTTAATGAATTGTATGAAGCCAGCCGTCCATGGATACGGGATGGCGAGTTGCTGGTGGTGAATGGCAAGGCCACACTGGATGATTATTCGGGCAATATGCGTGTGACAGCAGAAGAAGTGATGGATATTGCCTCGGCGCGCGCGGCGTTTGCCAGAAGGCTGGATCTGGGTTGTGCCGAACAGGAAGCCAGCATCGTGTCCCGGCTCAAGGAGTTATTCATGCCCTATCGTGGAGGCAAATGTCCGGTCGTCATACACTATCGCAATCAAACCGGCAGCGCTCAATTGCGTCTGGGTGAGGCATGGAATGTCACGCTGCCGGATGGCTTGCTAAGTGAGTTGCGCGAGCTGCTGGGGGAGAGAAATGTGCGGGTGGTTTATGGTTGATATAGGGTGAGTGGGGGATGGGAATATCCGGGTTGCGGTTATCCAACTTGCTGCTTACAACGCATCACTCGCTCTTCCCCGCTGCCAGACCTTCAATAACCGCCGGGTGATTTTCCTGCGGTTTGTCCAGATGGTAACCCTGCACCATATCGACCCCCATATTTTGCAGCATCTCCAGGATGTCCGCGTTTTCAACAAACTCGGCTACAGTCTTCTTGCCCAGTCCGCGTGCCACATCCACAATCGATTTGACGAATACCTGATTGTCACGTTCGTTGGGCAGATCGCGGATAAATAAACCGTCGATTTTAAGCACATCCGCTTTCAGATGTTTCAGGTAGGCGAAGGAAGAGAAGCCGGTGCCGAAGTCATCCAGACAGGTAATGCATCCGGTGCTGCGCAATGCTTCAATAAAGCGTTCTGCATCCTGCAGGTCGGAGACCGCAGAAGTTTCGGTCAGCTCGATCAGCAGGCGGCGTGGTTCGACTTTAAACTCCTTGAGCTGTCCAGCAATAAATGCAGGCAGTGTGGGCTCATCAAATGAGCGCCCGGAAATATTGATTGCCAGCGAGGGAACAGAAAGCGATTTCGACAGTAATGAAATACTCTCGCGTATAACCCATCTGTCCAGATCAAGGATTTTTCCGCTTTTTTCTGCGTGGTGAATAAAGTGCCCCGGCATAATCAGTCGATCCGGTTCCTTTTCGTCGACCATACGCACCAGCACTTCAAGATGCGCCAGTTTGCCGCTGGCAGCATGGTAGACACCCTGATGGTGCAGTCGCAGCATGTTGTTTTCCAGCGCGTTTGCAATACGGTCATTCCAGGTCAAACGGGTCACCATTTCGCGCGAGGTATCAAGATCGTTTCTGTAGATGCGCCAGGCATTCTTTCCGGATTCCTTGGCCTGATACATCGCCGCATCGGCGTGGGCGATCAACTCTTCAGCATTGACGGCATGCGCGGGGTAGAGGGCAATGCCAAGACTGGTGGTCAAGCGAAAATTCTGTCCTTCGAAGCGAAATGGAATTTGTGCAACGGCGCGCACAACGCGCTCGGCCAGGGCTTCGGCTTCTTTTGCTGTCACATCGGGCATCAACAGCGCAAATTCGTCACCACCCAGCCTGCTCAAGGTTTCGTTGCGTCTCACCAGCGCACCAACTTCTCCTGCAATGCGGATCAGCATGGTATCGCCAGCCCGGTGTCCGAAGGTGTCGTTGACATATTTAAATTCGTCCAGATCAAAGAAGATGAGTGCGCCCTGAGTTTTATGCCTTTCGGCGATGGCCAGCAGGCGGGTCAATTCCTCCTGCAATTTGCGCCGGTTAAACAGGCCGGTCAGCGCATCGCGTTCTGCAAGATAGATGAGCTGCTCCGAGGTCTGGCGTTCGCGGGTAATGTCCTCGTAAATCCACAGGCGCCCGATAAAACGCCCTTCGTTGTCGCGCACCGGATAGGATAGTTGGGTAATGACACGTCCGTCGGAAGTGGTGATTTCAAAACTGTCGGATACTTCATGGGTTTCCAGCACACTGAGAATATGTTTGGAAAAATGATCGGGTCTGGCCAGTTCGTTTCCGGAAAAACTGAGCACTTCCTCGGCGGGTTTTCCAGCCAGTGCCACATCTTGCGGGATCATCCAGATACGCAAGAATGTGGGGTTATAGTACATTACCTGGTTGGAAGAATTGACAAACAGAATTCCCAGATTCATCGCCCCCAGCAGTGCGATCAGACGGGCACGCTCTTCTTCCATGTTGTTCAGGTAGAGGCGTCGGGACTCGTCGGCCTGTTTTAGCTCAACCATGGTGTTTCGCAGCAGCATTTCTGCTTCCTTGCGTGCGGTGATATCCAGCATGCTGGTACGAATTCCCTGCGGTGTGCCATCGCTTGCATAAATAGATTGCCAGAAAACAACCAGCCAGATCACGCTGCCATTTTTACGGCGCAACTGAAATTCAAAATATTCGCCCTTGCTGTTGCCTTGCAGGGCTGCTTTGCAGGCGAGGTGCACGCGTTCAGCATCTTCCGCAACCGCCAGGCTGGACGGAAAATTGCGCATCTTCATGCACTCATCAACCGTGTAACCGGTTACTCTTTCAACCGAAGGGTTTACCCAGACCAGGCCGCCATCACTATTCAGCCAGCTCTCCCAGCCGTAGGTGTAGTCGGAGATTGCATGAAATTTGGCCTCGCTATCGCTAAGCGCCCGTATGCGTTGGTTAACAACTGCCGACATGGTGTTGAAGGCCAGAGACAGCTGGCCGATTTCATCCTGGGTGTTGACTGGCAGTTGTGCGCTGAAATTGCCTGCGGCAATCTGTTCGCTGGCACGGGTCAGTAATATCAGATGGCGGGTCAGCCAGAAACCGATCAGTGCCAGCAAAAGTACCGACAAGGCGATTTCAGCGGATGCAATCAGTAAACTTTGCTGCAGTAATTTTGATTTTGCAGCAGTCAGAAACTCGGTGGACAGGCCATAGCGCAATACGCCATATTTCTGGCCGGCGACAGTGATGTCGGTTTGCGTGTCATAGTAGCCGTCATCCACATCCAGATCGGTATCCAGCGCGGGCAGGCTGCGATGCGAATTCCAGCCATTGGCTGCAATCAGTTTGTTGTTGTTGTCAAACGCGGCAAGATAGGCAATACCTTTACTGCTCTGGATTTCATTGAGTATCTCCTGCAGGGTGCCATAGTCGCGCTGGGCAAGCGGCCCGGACAGCGCAGCATTCAGTAATGGTCGTATTTCCTCAGTCCTGGCCAAACCCTGTTCATTTAAACTGGCGTGAATCAGGCGCACGCTATTCGTCACCAGCATGGTCAGCATGACAAATTCAACCAGCACGCTGGCGACCAGCAGGCGGAAGCGCAGGGACTTGTGGAAATCAGTTTTTTTCAAGACGATTCAACTCCTGATTTTAATAACACTTTAACGCTGGTTATGGTTTTTCACCAAGCAATCGTTTGGTTTCTGCAACATAGCGATCGAGACTATTCATATCCCTGTTTGTGGCAGAAACAAAATGACCAAAACCGGTACTGCTAAAGAATTGCTTACCCTCGCTTGTACCGTTGCCAAACTTGAGCAACGCCTTGCTGATTTGCATAGCGGATTCTTTTTCGAGGCGCGGATGGGTGAGGAAAATCAGGTTGATATAATCGCCGGTGTCCACCACGGGGCGTACCGATTCGCGCAGCTCCTTCGACATTTGCGCCAGCGCGCCAGGGGCTGAAACAGCTGCCTGGGCTTCGCCTTTTTGCACGGCCAATATTGCAGAGGCAAAAGAGGGCACATCCAGCAATTGGAAATCGGTGCCGGGTTGCAAACCCTGTTCGCGCAAATTCGTCATGCAAACGATAGATGCCAGCGACAACCGGTCCGGCAGGGCAATCGCTTTTCCACGCAAATCCTGCGCGGTTTTGATGCTGCTGTTTAGTGCGGTCATTATCAGCCCGCGCCCACCGGCCGAATAGCGCAGCAGTGGGGTAAATTTCTGTTCCTTCTGTAACAAGCGCGCGAAATGCGAGGGGATAATGACCAGGTCATAGTCGCCTTTTTCGGCATTCTGATAGAAGGCCTGGAATCCGGGGGCGGTGTAAATTTTTACCGGTCTGCCCAGTGTCTGTTCCAGATAGTTGCGCATCGGTTCATAACTGGCAACCAGGGCGCGTGCGCTGACATAAGGTACGACACCGATTTCCAGGGGCTTGTTTTTGTCATCTGCCAAAGCCGGCGCAACTATTATGGCCGATACAATCAAGCAAAAAAATTGAAACAGTCTGTGCATGATTTCTCCCCCGTTTAAGTAATTATTCATATAAATGACGCGTTATTTATTTTCGTCTAATGCGGTTTTAAGCATGTTGCCATAAGACGCAAGCGACTTCAGGTCGTCCTCACCAATAGTTTCCAGTCCGTCATAACCCAGTTCATGCATCTGCTTGATACCATCGGGTGTGTTTTGTGCAAACTCGAGAATTGATTTTTTGATCAGCTTTAGTTTTTCTTGGGATAATTGTGGGCTGCCCAGATAGACAACACCAGGTGCTTCGCCGTTTTTCCATGTATATACAATTTTAATTTGTGTTCTGACCGAATCGGGCATCTGCATAATGGCCCGGTCAGAGACGATGGCGGCATCTGCTTCACCTGCTATGACGAAGTTGACAGCCACTCTGTGATTCTGCATGTTTTTGAGGATGTAGTCGCTAACAGGCTTTAGGCCTGCCTCACGCAACATCTGCGTACCCTGCATGGAAATAATGGCCAGTGCATCCGGCATGGCCACCGTTTTGCCGCGTAAGTCAGATAGATCGGAAAATGGCTTGT
>Ga0315272_10001844_pt1 | contig 10449 bp, 9 predicted proteins | sample C3_middle_MG_FD_203918 | JGI IMG/M metagenome (GOLD analysis project Ga0315272, IMG submission 203918) | Sediment microbial communities from Yellowstone Lake, YNP, Wyoming, USA - C3_middle | ecosystem: Environmental > Aquatic > Freshwater > Lake > Sediment | place: USA: Wyoming | collected...
CAGCGCGCCATTGGCATTCCGGTGAACATGTTCACGGGTGTCTTTGCACTGGCACGCACAGTGGGCTGGATTGCCCAGCTCAACGAGATGATCAGCGACCCCGAGTACAAGATTGGCCGCCCGCGTCAACTCTTCAGCGGCAACGCCAAACGCGACGTGCTGCCGATCGCAAAACGCTGAACACCGCAGCCTTGAAGCGCCCGCCGAGTGGCAACACCGGCGGGCGTTTTGTTTGGGAGAGCAACGGTTTCACTTCGCCGTTTAAAATTGCGCATTGCCAAGGAATAAACAGATGGGCCACACCAACATTGAAACGCCAGGGCGCACGCTGTACGACAAGCTCTGGGATGAACACGTCATTCACACGGAAGAAGATGGCACCGTCATCCTGTACATCGACCGCCATTTGGTGCATGAAGTCACCAGTCCGCAAGCTTTTGAAGGTTTGCGCCAAGCCGGGCGCAAACTGTGGCGAGTCAGCGCCATCGTGGCCACGGCAGATCACAACACCCCGACCACCGGATGGGAGTTGGGCTACGACGGGATTACCGATGCCACCAGCAAAGAGCAAGTCAGCACGCTGGATACCAACCTGCAGGAGTTCGGATCAGCGGCCTACTTCCCGTTCCTCTCCAGGCGCCAGGGCATCATTCACGTCATCGGGCCAGAAAATGGCGCCACGCTGCCGGGCATGACCGTGGTGTGCGGCGACTCGCACACCTCCACCCACGGCGCTTTTGGCGCCCTTGCACACGGCATTGGCACCAGCGAAGTGGAGCATGTCATGGCGACCCAGACCCTGCTGGCAAAAAAGGCCAAGAATATGCTGGTGCGCGTCGATGGCACGCTCGCACGTGGCTGCAGCGCCAAGGACATCGTGCTGGCCGTCATCGGCAAGATAGGCACAGCCGGCGGTACCGGCTACACCATTGAATTTGGTGGCGCTGCCATCCGTGCTTTGAGCATGGAAGGTCGCATGACCGTATGCAACATGGCGATTGAAGCGGGTGCCCGCGCCGGCTTGATTGCAGTCGATGAAAAGACCATCGCCTACGTCAAAGGCCGCCCACTGGCACCTGGTCACAACACACAGGGCAGCGCAGCGGCAGCGCTCGAATGGGAGCAAGCACTGGCCTACTGGAAGACGCTGCATTCCGATGCGAATGCCCCATTCGACAAACTGATTGAGCTCGATGCCAGCCAGATCATTCCGCAAGTCACCTGGGGCACCTCGCCCGAAATGGTGCTCGGCATTGACGCGCTGGTGCCCGACCCTGACAAGGAAAAAGATGCCAACAAACGCAGCGCCATGGAACGCGCGCTGAGCTACATGGGATTAACACCGGGCAAAGCACTCAACGACCTCTATGTTGACAAAGTCTTCATCGGTTCCTGCACCAACAGCCGAATCGAAGACCTGCGCGATGCTGCGGCGCTGGTCAAGAAACTGGGGCAAAAAATAGCCCCCAACATCAAGCTGGCCATGGTGGTACCGGGATCGGGCCTGGTCAAGGAGCAAGCGGAGCAAGAAGGCCTGCATGAAATTTTCAAGGCGGCGGGCTTCGAGTGGCGCTCGCCCGGCTGCTCCATGTGCCTGGCCATGAACGCCGACCGGCTCGAACCCGGTGAACGCTGTGCCTCCACCAGCAACCGCAATTTCGAAGGACGCCAGGGTGCAGGCGGACGCACCCATCTGGTCAGTCCAGCGATGGCCGCCGCCGCCGCCATTCACGGTCATTTTGTGGATGTCCGAAAATTCGTTTGAACCGACCTTGTTCAGGAGAAAATCATGAAACTATTAACTACCTTGATCGCTTTATCTTTCGTTTTTTTCTTGTCGGCTTGCAACACGGTCAAGGGCGTTGGCCAGGACCTGCAAAAAGCCGGCGCGAAGATTGAAGACGTGGCAAAAAAGAACTGAAAAACAACCATGCAAAAATTCACCTTGCATCAAGGGTTGGTGGCTGCCATGGATCGCGAGAACGTCGATACCGATGCCATTATTCCAAAGCAGTTCCTCAAGTCGATCCGCAAGACCGGTTTTGGCCAGAACCTGTTTGACGAGTGGCGCTACCTCGATGCGGGTTTTCCGGGGCAAGACCCGAACAGCCGTCGGCCCAACCCCGACTTTGTGCTCAACCAGGCGCGCTATCTGGGTGCCTCCATCCTGTTGGCGCGCAAGAATTTTGGCTGCGGCTCCTCCCGTGAACACGCGCCCTGGGCGCTCGGCCAGTTTGGTTTTCGGGCTCTGATTGCACCCAGCTACGCCGATATTTTTTTCAACAACAGTTTCAAGAACGGCTTGCTGCCCATTTGCCTGAGCGAGACCCAGGTCAACCAACTGTTTGATGAAGTTGCCGCCTTTCCCGGCTACCAGCTCAGCATCGACCTGCAACGGCAGGTTGTTATCAAACCGGATGGCGACGAATGGCCGTTTGAAGTGCAAGCGTTTCGCAAATACTGTCTGCTGGGTGGCCTTGACGACATTGGCTTGACTCTGCGTCAAGCCGACAAGATCAAGGCTTTTGAAGCGCACCGGTTGGCACAAAAGCCCTGGTTGGCCCATACCTTGCTGACGTAACAAACAACCTGGGGCCGCAGCAACGGCCGCCCCTTCAACAACGAATCAAGTTCATTATGAAAATTGCAGTGTTACCGGGTGATGGCATTGGTACCGAAATTGTGGCCGAAGCGGTCAAGGTTTTGCAAACGCTTGACCTGAAGTTTGAAATGGAATGGGCGCTGGTCGGTGGTGCTGCCTATGAAGCCTGCGGCGAGCCGCTGCCCGAGGCCACCCTCAAGCTGGCCAAACAGGCCGATGCCGTGCTGTTTGGCGCCGTCGGCGACTGGAAATACGACCAGCTCGCGCGTCACCTTCGACCCGAGCAGGCGATTCTGGGTCTGCGCAAGAACCTGGGCTTGTTTGCCAACTTCCGGCCGGCCATTTGCTATCCCCAACTGGTGGCTGCGTCCAGCCTGAAACCGACTTTGGTTGCGGGCCTGGACATCCTCATCATTCGTGAATTGACCGGCGACATTTACTTCGGACAGCCGCGCGGACGGCGGCTTGCAAGCGACGGGCATTTCCCGGGCAGCGACGAAGCCTTTGACACCATGCGCTATGCACGCCCCGAGATTGAACGCATTGCACACGTGGCGTTTCAGACCGCCCGCAAACGCGGCAAGCGCCTGACCAGCGTTGACAAGGCCAACGTGCTGGAGACCTCCCAATTCTGGCGCGACGTGGTGTGCGAAGTCGGCCAAGGCTACCCTGATGTGGCGCTGGACCACATGTACGTGGACAACGCGGCCATGCAGTTGGTGCGTGCGCCGAAGAACTTTGACGTGGTGGTCACCGGCAATTTGTTTGGTGACATTTTGAGTGACGAGGCGGCGATGTTGACCGGCTCGATCGGCATGCTGCCTTCGGCCAGTCTGAATGCCAGCAACCAGGGCCTGTACGAGCCCAGCCACGGCAGTGCGCCAGATATCGCCGGCCTGGGCGTCGCCAACCCGTTGGCGACCATTCTGAGTGCCGCCATGATGCTGCGCTTCAGCCTCAACCAGGAAGCAGCGGCCGCGCGCATCGAGGACGCTGTCAAAACAGTTCTGGCGCAAGGCCTTCGAACCAAAGACATTTTCAGTGACGGCACGCAACAAGTCAGTACCGGGGCTATGGGCGACGCCGTGGTTAAAGCTTTGGGCAGCATCAAGCGCTGATGGGTCGGGCTGACATCCCTCTTTTGGACAACTATTTAAAGGGCAATATGATGAAAATTGGAAATTTGGTCGGCCTGGTTGGCTGGCGCGGCATGGTCGGTTCGGTGCTGATGGATCGCATGCAATCCGAGGGCGATTTCGACCTGATCGAGCCGGTGTTTTTCTCAAGTTCGAACGCCGGCGGCAAGGCCCCCATGCAGGCCAAGAATGAAGCCCTCCTGAAAGACGCTTTTGACATTGCTGTCCTCAAGAAATGCGACATCATCATCAGCATGCAAGGCGGCGATTACACCTCGGAGGTATTTCCGAAACTGCGCGCCGCCGGTTGGAGCGGGCACTGGATCGATGCCGCTTCGACCCTGCGCATGAAAGATGACGCCGTCATCATCCTCGACCCGGTCAATTTACCGGTCATCAAGAACGCGCTGCTCAAAGGCGGTAACAACTGGATCGGCGGCAACTGCACCGTGAGCTGCATGCTGATGGGCGTTGGTGCGCTGTACAAGGCCGGCTTGGTCGAGTGGATGACCACCATGACCTACCAGGCCGCCAGTGGCGGTGGCGCGCAGCACATGCGCGAACTGTTGACGCAATTCGGCACGCTCAACGCCGAGGTCAAAGACCTGCTGGACGATCCTAAATCAGCCATTCTGGAGATTGATAGAAAAGTTCTGGCCAAGCAGAAATCCTTGTCCAGTGCGGAAACTGCCAATTTCGGCGTGCCTCTGGGTGGCAACCTGATTCCCTGGATCGACAAAGACCTGGGACTCGGCAAGCAACCCGATGAAAACGGCTGGGGCATATCCCGCGAGGAGTGGAAAGGCGGCGCCGAGACCAATAAAATCTTGGGCCAGGGCGCGGCGTTTGGCACGACCGAAACACCGGTGGACGGTTTTTGCGTGCGCATTGGCGCCATGCGATGCCACAGTCAGGCCTTGACTTTCAAACTTAAAAAGAACGTGCCCAGCGCCGATCTTGAGGCCATGATCGCCGCGGACAACGCCTGGGTCAAAGTCGTTCCCAACAACCGCGAAGCCAGCATGCGCGATCTGACGCCCGTGGCAGTTACCGGCACGCTGGGGATTGCAGTGGGGCGCATCCGCAAGCTGGCCATGGGAGAGCAGTACGTCGGCGCCTTCACGGTCGGCGACCAACTGCTCTGGGGTGCTGCCGAGCCACTGCGACGCATGCTGCGCATTTTGCTGGCGGCCTGAAGCCACCCGTTGAGGCTGCGTCGCAACATAGAATCAACCCATTTGAGCCATGCCGTGAAGCGATTCAAAGTTAAAAACGTTGTTAGCTTGTCAGTCTAGGCCATTGATGTTATGGTAGTTTTTCAGTCGCCTGACCACCGGAGTCCACAAATTGGTTGCTAAGTCATATCGCTGGCGAAAAATCGTTGCGGCCCTTGCTGCAGGCGCATTCTTTAGTCTGTCGGGAACGAATGCGGCGGCGTTGTCGCTGGGCCGCATCACCGTGCAGTCGGCCCTGGGCGAGCCACTGCGCGCGGAAATAGACGTGCCCGATCTCAATGCCGAAGAAGCCGCCTCATTAACCGCTTCGATCGCCTTGCCGGAGGCTTTTCAGGCCGCGGGCCTGGACTACAACCCGGCCCTGGCCGGCCTGCAAGCCACACTGCAAAAACGAGCCGATGGGCGCGCCTTTATACGCCTGAGCAGCGAGCGGGTCATCAACGATCCGTTTGTGGATCTGATCCTCGAGGCCAAATGGGCCAGCGGTCGCCTGGTGCACGACTACACGTTGCTGTTTGATCCACCCAATCTGCGCGCAGCGCCCACCGCGCCGGTGGTCGCACCCAGCCTGGCGCCAAGCCCAGTCCAACCCCTGCCCAGCCGGACAGAAGCAGTGCCGCCGGTCGCATCGGCAGCGCCCGCATTGCCTGTACCTGCAACAACCAGCAGCGCCAAGCCGGCTCGCAGGACCGCCGCGCTTGCGGTTCCCTCAAGTCGCACCAAGGTGCCCACTGCGAAAGACAGGCAGGTGAGCGTCAAGGCGGGCGACACGGCCAGCAAAATAGCCGCTGAAACCAGACCCGCCAGCATCTCGCTCGACCAGATGCTGGTGGCGCTGCTGCGCGCCAATCCCACGGCGTTCATGGATGACAACGTCAACCGCATGAAGGCGGGTGCGGTCATCAACGTGCCCACAGCGGAACAAGCTGGGGCAATCAACGCTGCCGAGGCCAGCCAAATCATTGTTGCCCAAAGCAAGGACTTCAATGATTTCCGCCGAAAGCTTGCTGGCAACGCACCCAGCGCGCAGGTCGCAGCGGCTGATCGTCAAGCCAAAGGCAAGGTGCAGGCCAAGCTGGAAGACCAAAAACCCCTCACTACCGCTGCCGACAAGCTGACACTGTCAAAAGGAGCCAGCCAGGGCAAACCAACCGAAGATCAGCTCGCCAAGGAGCGTAGCGCCAAAGTTGCGGCCAAGCGGGCCGCCGAAATCGCCAAGAACATCAATGAACTCAGCAAGCTGGGTTCGGCCCCCATCATCGCCGCGCCCAACCCAAAAGCCTCCGCAGCGACAGCGGTCAATCCGGTTGTCCAAGCCGCTTCAGCGCCCCAAGCTGCTGCCTCGGCCAGCGTCAAGCGCCCGCCGGCGCTGCCAACATCACCACCTGAACCGAACCTGATCGATGGACTCATGGAGGACCCGTTGGTGCCAGCGGGCGCAATCGGTTTGATCGTCCTGTTGGCCGGGTTGGGGGTTTACCGAGCCCGCCAACGCAAACAAGCCAACCAGGTTGACAGTTCCTTCCTCGAGAGTCGCTTGCAAAACGATTCTTTCTTTGGCGCCAGTGGCGGTGAAAGCGTCGATACCAATCAAAGTCCGGCAACCGGTTCCTCCATGGTCTATTCGCCCAGCCAGCTTGACGCCGTGGATGCGGTCGATCCGGTCGCCGAAGCCGATGTCTATCTGGCCTACGGACGTGATTTGCAAGCCGAGGAAATTCTCAGAGATGCACTGCGCAGCAACCCCGAACGGCTTGCCATTCATCAAAAATTGCTTGAAATTTTCACCAAGCGGCGTGATGCCAAAGGCTTTGGCGAGATTGCCGCGTTGGCTGTCAAATTGACGCGGGGTACGGGACCAGACTGGCAGCGCATTTGCGAACTTGGTTTGAGCCTTGATCCCGACAACAGCTTGTACCAACCCAGCGCTGCGTCCAGCGAACCACCTGAATCACCGCTGCCGCCAACGCCTGAGGATATCGGCGCACCAGCCACCGACCCTACCGACCTGGCGACAACCCAGGTTGCCGCCAAGTCGAACGCCGGGTCGATTGATCTCGACCTGGACCTCGATTTTTCGCTGGACGAAGAAGCCAACAGCACCCTCAATAAAACAAAGATGGCCGACAGCGAGCCCTTCGCCACGGAAGCCGTGGCTGACGCAGAGCCCGCCTTCGACCTGGACTTGAAATCGGCCCCTGAAGTCGATTTTTCACTGGAACCCGAACCGGCTTTGGCCAGCCTCAATGCCGCGCCATTGGCGCCGACGGACGAAGCCGTTGCAGGCCAGAAACCGACACCGCCCGCCGCCGATGACGACGAAATCCAAACACCAGCAGCGACGCCGGCGAGTCATGATTTGAGCATGCTTGAGTTTGATTTAAGTTCCTTGTCGCTTGATCTGGAGCCCCCGGCACCGGCCAGCGCCAGCGCAGCGCCAGCGGCCGAAGATCCGCTGGCAACCAAGCTGGCACTGGCGCAAGAGTTTCGTGTCATTGGTGACGACGATGGTGCGCGGGCCTTGATCGAAGAAGTCATCGCGGAAGCCTCGGGCGACATGAAGATCAAGGCGCAAAACGCGCTGGCCAGTCTTTAGCTGATCGGGTTCGCGCGTGCGGTTGGCTCTGGGCATCAGCTACAACGGGCAAGCCTACCAAGGGTGGCAAAGCCAGTTGTCCCGGCAAACCGTGCAAGATCAACTCGAACTGGCTTTGGCCAAGTTTGCCGCGCAACGGGTCTCCACCCTGTGCGCAGGCCGGACCGATGCCGGCGTTCACGCCCTCATGCAGGTGGTTCATTTTGACACCGCACTGGAGCGCGCGCCGCCTTCGTGGGTGCGCGGCGTCAACGCCTATTTGCCGCGCGACATAGCGGTGCAATGGGCGCACACGGTACCGGTCGAATTTCACTGTCGCGCCAATGCGCTGTCACGCCGCTACGCCTACGTTTTGCTGGAATCGCCGGTTCGTCCCAGCATAGACAGTGGCCGGGTCGGTTGGGTTTTCAAGCCGCTCGATTTGGAAGCGATGCGCCAGGCTGCCAGCCACCTGCTCGGCGCGCACGATTTCACCTCGTTTCGAGCCTCCGCCTGCCAGGCCTTGTCGCCGGTCAAGATGCTCGAACGCCTCGACATTTCAAAGCGTGGGGCCTACTGGCGCTTTGAGTTTGAGGCCAATGCCTTTTTGCACCACATGATTCGCAACCTGATGGGTTGCCTGATCGCCGTGGGCCAGCACAAGCAGCCGCCGGACTGGCTCAAAGAAGTACTGCTGGCACGCGACCGCAATGCGGCTGCACCGACTTTTTCGCCGCACGGACTTTATTTTCTGGGGCCTCGTTATGCAGCGCAATGGGGTTTGCCAGACCGCACGCCGCTTTATGATGGGCTGCCATGACAACCGCTGCACTATTGGCCCAACGCACCCGCATCAAGATTTGCGGCTTGACGCGGGAACAGGACGTCGATGCCGCCGTGGCTGCCGGCGTCGATGCCATCGGCTTTGTGTTGTACCCAAAAAGTCCGCGTTATGTAAGTCCCGCGCGCGCGGCGGAACTGGCACGTCGGCTGCCGCCCTTTGTCACGCCGGTGTTGCTGTTTGTCAATGAAAGCAGCGCCAATATTGTTGCTGCTTGCGCCCATATCGGCGCTGCGGTTGTTCAATTTCATGGCGATGAGACACCCGAGCAGTGCTGGCACGCGACCCAGCATGGCCTTCGCCCCTTCGTGCGCGCGGCGCGTATTCCCATCGGGGCTGCAGGCCTAAGCTTTGATCTCCTAAAATACAGTTCTGATTACTCCCAAGCCCAAGCCATTTTGCTCGATGCCCAAGTTGAAGGCTACGGCGGTGGTGGGCAAACTTTCAATTGGTCACTGCTGCCTCCAAACGTCAACGCTCACCTCGTCTTGAGTGGTGGGCTGAGCGCTGCCAACGTGACCGAGGGCATTGTGCAGGTACGTCCACGCTGTAAAACACTGGCGGTGGATGTGAGCTCGGGGGTGGAGGTGTCTGGCGCCGGTCACCAAGGCATCAAAGACCCCGAAAAAATCCAACAATTTGTCGCGGCAGTCCACGCCGCAGATCAGCTATGAAACCCTATCAACAACCCGATGCTGGCGGTCACTTTGGCATGTATGGCGGCAGTTTTGCCTCCGAGACGCTGACGCACGCCATCAGCGAGCTCAAAAACGCCTACGCCCGCTACCAGCATGACCCGGCCTTCGTCGCCGAATTCAACTACGAGATGGCCCACTTTGTCGGCCGCCCCTCGCCGGTTTACCACGCCGAGCGCATGAGCCGGGAGATGGGCGGGGCGCAAATCTTTCTCAAGCGCGAGGATCTGAACCACACCGGCGCGCACAAGATCAACAACACCATCGGCCAGGCCATGCTGGCGCGCCGCATGGGCAAGACGCGCGTGATTGCTGAAACCGGTGCCGGCCAGCACGGCGTGGCCACCGCCACGATCTGCGCCCGTTACGCGCTCGAATGCGTGGTCTATATGGGCAGTGAAGACATCAAACGCCAGAGCCCCAACGTCTATCGCATGAAACTACTAGGCGCCACCGTGGTGCCGGTTGAGTCGGGCAGCCGCACCCTCAAGGATGCCCTGAACGAAGCGATGCGCGACTGGGTCGCCAACGTGGACAACACCTTCTACATCATAGGCACCGTGGCCGGTCCGCACCCCTACCCGATGATGGTGCGTGATTTTCAAAGCGTGATCGGCCAAGAGTGTCTGCTGCAAATGCCCGACATGCTGCAAAGTGCGCGCTGTAAAACCAGCCAACCTGATGTGGTGATTGCCTGCGTCGGCGGCGGCTCCAACGCGATGGGTATTTTTCACCCCTACATCACGCATGAAGCCACCCGCCTGGTGGGTGTCGAAGCCGCCGGTGAAGGCCTGGACAGCGGCAAGCACGCGGCAACCCTGGCGTGCGGCAGCCCCGGCGTGCTGCACGGCAACCGCACCTATGTGCTGCAAGATGACAATGGCCAGATCATAGAGACGCACAGCATCAGCGCCGGACTCGACTATCCCGGTGTCGGCCCGGAACACGCCTACCTGCACGACATCGGCCGTGCCGACTATGTAGGCATCACCGACCAGGAAGCGCTCAGCGCCTTTCACTACCTGTGCCGCACCGAGGGCATCATTCCGGCGCTCGAATCCAGCCACGCCATCGCCTACGCCATGAAACTGGCCAAAACTATGCGCGCCGACCAATCCATTCTGGTCAACCTGTCAGGCCGGGGCGACAAAGACATAGGCACCGTGGCCGACCTCTCGCATGCCGATTTTTATTGCCGCCCGAGCTGCCATGGCCAGTCGGTCAAAGGCACCGACAGCGCCGGCGTTGCGGCGTTCGGACCCACGGTGGAGGCCATGACATGAGCCGCATCGCCACTACTTTTGCCAGACTGAAAAGCCAAGGCCGCAAAGCGCTGATTCCTTATGTCACGGCAGGCTTTCCGTT
>Ga0315272_10001846_pt1 | contig 10443 bp, 4 predicted proteins | sample C3_middle_MG_FD_203918 | JGI IMG/M metagenome (GOLD analysis project Ga0315272, IMG submission 203918) | Sediment microbial communities from Yellowstone Lake, YNP, Wyoming, USA - C3_middle | ecosystem: Environmental > Aquatic > Freshwater > Lake > Sediment | place: USA: Wyoming | collected...
GCACCGATTCTGTCTAACGAAGACATCGTTGCTGTGATCAAGATACTGGTCGAATTGCGCAATGGTCGGGGTGAGATCGATGACATCGATCACCTCGGAAATCGCCGTGTGCGCGCCGTGGGCGAACTTGCAGAAAACCAGTTCCGCGCAGGTTTGGCTCGCGTCGAGCGCGCAGTTAAGGAACGTCTGGGGCAAGCTGAAACAGACAATCTGATGCCGCATGATCTGATCAACGCTAAGCCTATTTCTGCTGCGGTCAAGGAGTTCTTCGGTTCCAGCCAATTGTCGCAGTTTATGGACCAGACCAATCCGCTGTCCGAAGTGACGCACAAGCGCCGTATTTCTGCGCTTGGCCCCGGGGGCTTGACGCGTGAGCGCGCTGGTTTCGAGGTGCGCGACGTGCATCCGACGCATTACGGCCGAGTGTGTCCTATCGAGACACCTGAAGGCCCGAACATCGGTCTGATCAACTCGTTGGCATTGTATGCGCGCACGAATAATTATGGCTTTATCGAAACGCCTTACCGCAGGGTGATCAAGGGCAAGGCGACCGACGATGTGGATTACCTTTCCGCGATCGAGGAAGGCAAGTTCACGATTGCACAGGCGAATGCCGAGCTGGACAGCAAGGGTAAATTTACCAATGACATCGTGTCGTCGCGTCAGCACAATGAATTCGTGCTGGCCACACCAGACAAGATTGAATACATGGACGTGGCTCCGGCGCAGGTAGTGTCGGTGGCTGCATCGCTGATTCCGTTCCTGGAGCATGACGACGCGAACCGCGCGTTGATGGGCGCCAACATGCAGCGTCAGGCAGTGCCATGTCTGCGCGCAGAGAAAGCGCTGGTTGGTACCGGCATTGAACGCACCGTGGCAGTTGACTCCGGTACGACAGTGCAAGCATGGCGCGGCGGGCGTGTGGACTACGTTGACGCAGGTCGCATCGTGGTGCGCGTGAACGATGACGAAACGACGGCTGGCGAAGTTGGCGTGGATATCTATAACCTGACCAAGTACACGCGTTCCAACCAGAACACCAATATTAACCAGCGCCCGCTGGTCAAGATGAACGACGTGATTGCACGTGGCGATGTGATTGCCGACGGTGCTTCTACAGACCTGGGCGAGTTGGCTCTGGGGCAAAACATGCTGGTCGCGTTCATGCCGTGGAACGGCTACAACTATGAAGACTCGATCCTTATTTCCGAGCGCGTGGTGTCGGAGGATCGTTTTACCTCGATTCATATCGAAGAATTGACCGTTGTGGCGCGCGATACCAAGCTTGGTTCGGAAGAGATCACGCGCGACATCCCCAATCTGTCGGAAGGCCAGATGGCCAGGCTGGATGAGTGCGGTATTGTGCATATCGGTGCCGAAGTCGCTGTCGGTGACGTGCTGGTAGGCAAGGTCACGCCCAAGGGGGAAACCCAGTTGACGCCGGAAGAAAAGCTGCTGCGTGCGATTTTTGGCGAGAAGGCTTCCGATGTGAAAGATACTAGCTTGCGCGTGCAGGCAGGTATTTCAGGTACCGTGATTGACGTGCAGGTATTTACGCGCGAAGGACTGCAACGTGACAAACGTGCACAGCAGATCATTGATGACGAACTGAATCGCTACAAGAAGGACTTGGCCGATCAGATGCGCATCGTTGAGACGGATGTGTTCACCCGTCTGGAAAAACTGTTGCTTGGCAAGGTTGCAAATGGCGGGCCGAAGAAGTTAGTCAAAGGTACCAAGCTGACCAAGGATTATCTGTCCAGTCTGGAGCACCATCACTGGTTCGACATCCGCCTCGCTATTGATGAAACAGCAGAGCAGCTGGAACAAGTAAAAGAGAGTCTGGCGCAGAAGCGCCTGGAATTCGACGCCGCGTTTGAACTGAAGAAACGCAAGCTGACTCAGGGGGATGAGTTGCAGGCCGGAGTGCAGAAAATGGTCAAGGTTTATGTGGCCGTCAAACGCCGTCTGCAATCAGGCGACAAGATGGCTGGCCGTCACGGTAACAAGGGCGTGGTATCGCGCATCGTTCCGGTAGAAGATATGCCTTACATGGCGGACGGTACGCCAGTGGACATCGTGCTGAACCCGCTGGGCGTGCCGTCACGTATGAACATCGGTCAGGTACTGGAAGTTCATCTGGGTTGGGCAGCCAAAGGATTGGGCAAAAAAATCGGCAAGATGCTGGAGTCGCAGGCCAAGATTGCTGATGTGCGCAAGTTTCTTGGCAAGATTTATAACACCAGCGGCCAGACCGTGGACATTGCGGCTTTCAGCGACGATGAAGTGATTGAGTTGTGTCGCAACCTGAAGAGCGGTGTGCCATTCGCCACCCCGGTTTTTGACGGAGCGGACGAAGAGGAGATCAAGCACATGCTGGAACTGGCAGACTTGCCGCGTTCGGGTCAGATCGCATTGCATGATGGCCGCACCGGCATGGCATTTGATCGGCCGGTTACCGTGGGTTACATGCACGTGCTCAAGCTGCACCATCTGGTCGATGACAAGATGCATGCGCGTTCCACTGGTCCGTACAGTCTGGTGACACAACAGCCACTGGGTGGTAAGGCTCAGTTCGGTGGTCAGCGTTTCGGTGAGATGGAGGTCTGGGCTCTGGAAGCATACGGCGCAGCCTACACGCTCCAGGAAATGCTTACTGTCAAATCGGACGATGTAAACGGCCGTACCAAGGTATATGAAAGCATAGTCAAGGGCGACCACAAGATTGAGGCCGGCATGCCGGAGTCGTTCAATGTGCTGACCAAGGAAATACGCTCATTGGGAATTGATATCGATCTGGAACGGCATTAAAGCGGTATTGAGTATCAAGGATCGGGGAGGAGCCAAGCTCTCGCCCCGATCTCCAATTCTCGATCCTCGATCCTTATAAGGAGCTACACATGAAAGCATTGCTGGATTTATTCAGACAGGTAACGCAAAAAGAAGAGTTCGACAAGATTAAAATCGGGTTGGCCTCGCCCGAAAAAATTCGTTCCTGGTCTTACGGCGAAGTTAAAAAGCCAGAAACCATCAATTACCGCACCTTCAAGCCGGAGCGTGATGGCCTGTTCTGCGCCAAGATTTTTGGTCCGACAAAGGACTATGAGTGCCTGTGCGGGAAATACAAGCGGCTCAAACATCGTGGCGTGATCTGTGAGAAATGTGGTGTTGAAGTGACCTTGTCCAAGGTGCGTCGCGAACGCATGGGACATATCGAACTGGCATCGCCTGTTGCGCATATCTGGTTCCTGAAGTCGCTTCCTTCGCGCTTGGGAATGGTGCTGGACATGACGCTGCGTGATATCGAGCGCGTGCTGTATTTTGAAGCATACGTAGTGACAGAGCCGGGCATGACTCCGCTTAACCGCGCCCAGTTGTTATCCGAAGATGACTATCTGGCCAAGCTGGAAGAATACGGCGATGAGTTTTCCGCTGTTATGGGCGCGGAAGGCGTGCGTGCGTTGTTGCGTGCGCTGGATGTGCCGGCAGAAGTTGAAAAAATACGAGCCGAGCTGGCAGCGACCAGTTCCGAAACCAAGATCAAGAAATATGCCAAGCGCCTGAAGATACTCGAAGCATTCGTGTCGTCAGGGATCAAGCCGGAATGGATGATCATGACCGTGTTGCCGGTGCTGCCGCCAGAGCTGCGTCCGTTGGTGCCACTGGATGGCGGCCGCTTCGCGACCTCCGACCTGAACGATCTGTATCGCCGTGTGATCAACCGTAACAACCGCTTGAAGCGCCTGCTGGAGCTGAAGGCGCCGGAAATCATCGTGCGCAACGAGAAGCGCATGCTGCAGGAGTCGGTCGATTCGCTGCTGGACAATGGTCGTCGCGGCAAGGCCATGACCGGAGCCAACAAGCGTCCTTTGAAGTCGCTGGCGGACATGATCAAGGGCAAGGGCGGTCGTTTCCGTCAGAACTTGCTGGGCAAGCGCGTGGACTATTCCGGTCGTTCTGTGATCGTGGTGGGGCCGCAGCTCAAGTTGCATCAGTGCGGTTTGCCAAAGAAAATGGCGCTGGAATTGTTTAAGCCATTCATTTTCCACAAGCTGGAAATTCTGGGGTTGGCTACCACCATCAAGGCTGGCAAGCGCATGGTCGATGCGGAAGAGCCGGTGGTTTGGGACATCCTCGAAGACGTAATCCGCGAACATCCGGTGCTGCTGAACCGCGCGCCAACACTGCACCGTCTCGGTATTCAGGCATTTGAGCCAGTCCTTATCGAAGGCAAAGCGATTCAGTTGCATCCGCTGGTATGTACCGCGTTCAATGCCGACTTCGACGGTGACCAGATGGCTGTGCACGTACCGTTGTCACTGGAAGCGCAGATGGAATGCCGCACGCTGATGCTGGCTTCCAATAACGTACTGTCTCCCGCCAACGGCGAGCCGATCATTGTTCCGTCGCAGGATATTGTGCTGGGTCTGTATTACATGACGCGCGAAAAAGTGGGCGTGATCGGCGAAGGTTCAATGTTCGCCAACGTGTCCGAGGTGCTGCGCGCCTATGAGTCAGGTCATGTGGATCTGCAGGCCAAGGTTGTAGTGCGCTTGAAAGAGATACATGCAGATGAAAACGGTGAAAAGCACGAAAAGCTGACACGCTATGAAACTACAGTAGGACGCTCCATCCTGTCGGAAATTTTGCCGGCCGGTTTGCCGTTCAGCTTGATCAACAAGGCGCTGAAGAAGAAGGAAATTTCGCGCCTGATCAACACCAGCTTCCGCCGTTGCGGACTGCGCGATACGGTGATCATGGCTGACAAGCTGATGACGACGGGTTTCACCTACGCAACGCGTGCCGGCATTTCGATCTGTTTGGACGACATGCTGGTGCCGCCTCAGAAGAATGACTTGATCGGTGCGGCGGAGAAAGAGGTGCATGAGATTGATGTGCAATACACCTCGGGTCTGGTAACACAGGGCGAACGCTATAACAAGGTTGTGGACATCTGGGGTCGTACCGGTGATGTAGTGGCTAAGGCCATGATGGATCAGCTGGGCAGTGAGCCGGTGATAGATCGCGCGACAGGCGAAGTGTGCACCGATGCCAAGGGCAAGGTCGTGATGCAGGAGTCGTTTAATTCCATTTACATGATGGCTGACTCCGGTGCGCGCGGCTCTGCGGCGCAGATACGTCAGCTGGCCGGTATGCGCGGCCTGATGGCCAAGCCGGATGGCTCCATCATCGAGACCCCGATTACCGCGAACTTCCGCGAGGGGCTGAACATGCTGCAGTACTTTATTTCCACGCACGGCGCGCGTAAAGGTCTTGCTGATACCGCGTTGAAGACTGCGAACTCCGGTTACCTGACACGTCGTCTGGTGGATGTGACACAGGATCTGGTGGTTGTTGAGGATGATTGTGGAACCAGCACCGGCGCCGCATTGAAGGCTCTGGTTGAGGGGGGCGAGGTGATTGAGGCGTTACGTGAGCGCATATTGGGTCGTGTCGCCAGCCTTGATATCGTCAATCCGGAGACCAGTGAAACACTGTATGAAGCAGGTACGCTGTTGAACGAAGATATGGTTGAAGAGATCGAAACGCTGGGTATTGATGAAGTGCATGTGCGCACTCCGCTTACCTGTGAAACGCGTTTTGGTCTGTGTGCAAAATGCTATGGCCGTGACCTGGGGCGTGGCGGCTTGGTAACCGTTGGTGAAGCAGTAGGTGTGATTGCTGCGCAGTCCATCGGCGAACCTGGCACCCAGTTGACTATGCGTACTTTCCACATCGGAGGTGCCGCATCGCGTACCGTGGTGGCAAGTCAGGTTGAAGGCAAGTCCAACGGCCTGATGAAATACAGCGCAAATATGCGTACTGTCAGCACGGCACGCGGTGATCTGGTGGTGGTGGCGCGAAGCGGTGAGTTGATGGTGACAGATGATCACGGTCGCGAGCGTGAGCGTCACAAGGTGCCGTACGGTGCGATGTTGACCGTACGTGAGGGTGTTGCTGTGCGAGCAGGTGAAGTACTGGCAACCTGGGATCCGCATACACGACCTATCATTACTGAATATGTCGGCCGCGTGCGCTACGAGAACGTGGAAGAGGGCGCGACAGTAGCCAAGCAGATCGATGAAGTGACCGGATTGTCAACGCTGGTTGTTATCGATCCAAAACGTGCCAGCACACAGGGCAAGGGCGTGTTGCGTCCAATGGTGCGACTGCTGGATGATGAGGGGAATGAAATAAAGATCGCCGGAACCGAGCAGTCGATTTCGGTGACGTTCCAGACGGGCTGTATTATCACCGTAGAAGATGGGCAGCATGTCGGCGTGGGTGAGGTGCTTGCGCGTATTCCGCAGGAAAGCAGTAAGACGCGCGATATTACTGGCGGTCTGCCACGCGTGGCAGAGCTGTTCGAGGCGCGCTCACCCAAGGATGCAGGCATGCTGGCTGAAGTGACCGGTACTGCATCGTTCGGCAAAGATACCAAGGGCAAGCAGCGTTTGGTCATCACCGATGTCGAAGGCGTGGCGCACGAGTTCCTGATTGCCAAGGACAAGCATGTTCTTGTCCATGATGGTCAGGTGGTCAATCAGGGCGAAATGATTGTGGACGGCCCAGCTGATCCGCATGACATTCTCCGCTTGCTGGGCGTGGCGGCACTGGCGCGCTACATAACCGATGAAGTGCAGGATGTATATCGACTGCAGGGCGTGAAGATCAACGACAAGCACATTGAAGTGATCGTACGCCAGATGTTGCGCCGCGTGCAGATCGTGGATGAGGGTGAAACAACATTCATTCCTAAGGAGCAAGTTGAGCGAGCCGACCTGTTGCAAGAAAATGAACGTGTCGAAGCTGAAGGCAAGCAGCCAGCAACTTTCGAATTCATGTTGCTGGGAATTACCAAGGCTTCCTTGTCCACAGATTCGTTCATTTCAGCGGCTTCCTTCCAGGAAACCACGCGAGTACTGACTGAGGCTGCGATTATGGGCAAGAAGGACGACCTGCGCGGACTGAAAGAAAACGTTATTGTTGGTCGCCTGATACCGGCCGGAACCGGCCTTGCATACCATACCGCACGTCGCAAGCAGCGTATGGGTGTGGACATGGCGCAAGGCAGGATGGGCGAGGGCGATGTAGTTGTAGCCGTACAGGACAATGCGCACGTCGCTTGACAGGCCGGGCATTCCTCAATAGAATGCGCGGTCTTTTTAGCCGTCACGGATTAAAGGTGAACTTTTCGTGACGGATTTTGTTTTTTCATCATATTGATGCATAAAGAATTTTTTGTATTCGGGAATATAAAATGCCAACCGTAAACCAGTTAGTGCGCCAAGGCCGTACGGCCGAGCCTTCTAAAAGCAAAGTTCCAGCATTGGCGGGTAGTCCGCAAAAGCGTGGTGTGTGTACCCGTGTGTACACCACGACGCCGAAAAAACCTAACTCTGCGCTGCGTAAAGTTGCGAAGGTTCGTCTCACTAATGGTTTTGAGGTGATTTCCTACATCGGTGGTGAGGGGCACAACTTGCAGGAGCACTCGGTAGTGTTGATCCGTGGTGGTCGTGTGAAGGATTTGCCGGGTGTGCGTTACCATACCGTGCGCGGCAGTTTGGATACTGCTGGTGTTAAGGATCGTAAGCAGTCCCGTTCCAAGTACGGTGCAAAGCGGCCCAAGAAGGCCTAAATACTTTGCGAGCGTAATTTTTGAATTTGAATCAGTCAGTTAATTTCGAGGTTCCAAGATATGCCAAGACGTAGAGAAGTCCCTAAGCGCGAAGTCCTGCCGGATCCAAAGTACGGCAACCAGGATCTTTCCAAGTTTGTAAATGTCCTGATGACGGCTGGCAAGAAGTCTGTAGCCGAGCGTATTCTTTACGGTGCATTGGAACAGATCGTTAAGAAAAATGGTAAGGACCCGATCGAGGTGTTCAATCTTGCATTGACAAATGCCAAGCCACAGGTCGAGGTCAAGAGTCGTCGTGTGGGTGGTGCCAACTATCAGGTTCCAGTTGAGGTTCGCCCTTCCCGTCGCATGGCGTTGGCCATGCGCTGGCTTAAAGATTCTGCACGTAAGCGTGGTGAAAAATCCATGGGGTTGCGTCTGGCTGGTGAGCTGATCGATGCATCCGAGGGGCGTGGCGGCGCAGTCAAGAAGCGTGAGGAAGTTCACCGCATGGCTGAGGCAAACAAGGCCTTCTCGCATTTCAGATTTTAATTAACTGAAAGTTTTGGAAGTTTAGAAAGATTTTTAAGTAAGGTACCTACTGTGGCACGCAAAACACCAATCGAGAGATATCGTAATATCGGCATCAGCGCACACATAGATGCGGGTAAAACAACGACCACAGAACGCGTTCTGTTTTATACCGGCGTTTCGCATAAAATTGGCGAAGTGCATGATGGCGCAGCCGTTATGGACTGGATGGAGCAGGAGCAGGAGCGCGGAATTACTATTACTTCCGCTGCGACGACTTGTTACTGGAAAGGAATGGATAAGAACTATCCTGAGCACCGTATCAATATCATTGATACGCCAGGGCACGTCGACTTTACGATTGAAGTTGAACGCTCCATGCGTGTGTTGGATGGTGCGTGTATGGTGTATTGCGCGGTAGGTGGTGTGCAGCCGCAATCGGAGACGGTGTGGCGTCAGGCTAACAAATATGGCGTTCCGCGTCTGGCTTTCGTGAACAAGATGGACCGCTCGGGTGCAAATTTCCTGAAGGTTTACGATCAGATGCGCACGCGTTTGCGCGCTAACGTTGTGCCGATTCAGTTGCCGATAGGCGCCGAGGAAAAGTTTGAAGGCGTGATCGATCTGGTACGAATGAAGGCGGTGTACTGGGACGATTCCACGCAGGGTATGAAGTTTGAGTTGCGCGATATACCGGCAGACTTGTTGGCTCAAGCCAAGGAATGGCGCGAGAAAATGGTGGAAAGCGCGGCCGAAGCGTCCGAAGAGATGATGAACAAATATCTCGAGGGGGGGGATCTGTCAGAGGAAGAGATCAAGCAGTGCCTCCGTACTCGTACCATCGCCAGTGAAATAGTGCCGATGATGTGTGGTTCGGCATTCAAGAACAAGGGTGTGCAGGCCATGCTTGACGCAGTGCTTGATTATCTGCCCGCGCCAACTGATATTCCTCCAGTCAAGGGATTGCTGGAAGATGATACGGTGGGTGAGCGTTATGCTAAGGATGATGAGCCTTTCTCGGCGCTGGCATTCAAGATCATGACGGATCCGTTTGTGGGTCAGTTAATTTTCTTCCGCGTATATTCCGGTATGCTGAAATCCGGCGACACGATTTACAACCCTATCAAGGGCAAGAAAGAACGAGTTGGTCGCATTTTGTTGATGCACGCAAATGAGCGCGAGGAAATCAAGGAAGTTTATGCAGGTGATATTGCTGCTGCAGTAGGTCTTAAAGAGGCGACTACAGGCGATACCTTGTGCGATCCGTCCAAAGTAATCACCCTTGAGCGCATGATTTTCCCTGAGCCTGTGATTCACGTTGCGGTTGAACCGAAGACCAAGGTCGATCAGGAAAAGATGGGCATGGCACTTAATCGTCTGGCGCAGGAAGATCCGTCTTTCCGCGTTCGTACCGACGAAGAGTCTGGTCAGACCATTATTTCCGGCATGGGCGAGTTGCATTTGGAGATTTTGGTAGACCGCATGAAGCGAGAGTTCGGCGTAGAAGCAAACGTTGGTGCGCCGCAAGTTGCTTATCGCGAAGCGATCCGCAAATCGGTCGAGGTGGAAGGTAAATTCGTCAAGCAGTCCGGTGGTCGTGGTCAATATGGTCACGTGTGGCTGAAAGTCGAGCCCAATGAACTTGGCAAGGGTTTTGAGTTTGTGGACGCTATCAAGGGTGGTACCGTGCCGCGTGAATTTATTCCGGCTGTCAAAAAGGGGCTGGAAGATACCTTGCCGAATGGTGTTCTGGCAGGATTCCCTGTGGTGGATGTGAAAGTCACACTATTTGATGGTTCTTACCACGATGTCGACTCTAACGAAAATGCTTTTAAAATGGCTGCTTCTATGGGGTTCAAGGACGGTATGCGCAAGGCAAGTCCGGTATTGCTTGAGCCTATGATGGCAGTGGAAGTGGAAACGCCTGAAGATTACACAGGAACTGTAATGGGTGATCTGTCTTCCCGTCGTGGCATGGTGCAAGGCATGGATGATATGGTGGGTGGTGGCAAAATCGTTAAGGCAGAAGTTCCTCTGGCTGAAATGTTCGGCTACTCCACTGCGTTGCGCTCCGCAACTCAGGGGCGTGCGACTTACACGATGGAATTCAAGCACTACACCGAGGCTCCAAAGAATGTGGCAGAAGCGGTTATGAGTAGCAGGAAATAATTTTAGATAACCCAGAAATTTAAATAAACCAGGAACTTTAAATCATGGCAAAGAGTAAATTTGAGCGTACCAAGCCGCACGTAAACGTTGGCACCATCGGTCACGTGGATCATGGCAAAACGACC
>Ga0315272_10001848_pt1 | contig 10441 bp, 19 predicted proteins | sample C3_middle_MG_FD_203918 | JGI IMG/M metagenome (GOLD analysis project Ga0315272, IMG submission 203918) | Sediment microbial communities from Yellowstone Lake, YNP, Wyoming, USA - C3_middle | ecosystem: Environmental > Aquatic > Freshwater > Lake > Sediment | place: USA: Wyoming | collected...
CACCCGCTCCAGTACGCTGGTCCAGGGAAGGCCGGACTCGAAGCGGTTTACGCCGTTGTAGCTCAGTGGTAGAGCACTCCCTTGGTAAGGGAGAGGTCGCGCGTTCAATCCGCGCCAACGGCACCATGATTATTATTGTGCAGTTTGATAATTGAAAAAGAAGGACAGCCATCATGTCAAAAGCTAAATTTGAGCGCACGAAGCCGCACGTGAACGTAGGGACGATAGGTCACGTGGATCATGGTAAGACGACGCTGACGGCGGCGATCACGCTGGTGTTGTCGAAGAAGTTTGGTGGTGAGGCGAAGGCGTACGACCAGATTGACTCGGCGCCGGAGGAGAAGGCGCGGGGGATCACGATCAACACGGCGCACGTGGAGTACGAGACGACGGCGCGGCACTATGCGCACGTGGACTGCCCGGGGCACGCTGATTACATCAAGAACATGATCACGGGTGCGGCGCAGATGGACGGGGCGATCCTGGTGGTGTCGGCGGCGGACGGACCGATGCCGCAGACGCGGGAGCACATTCTGCTGGCGCGGCAGGTGGGTGTACCTTACATCATTGTTTACATGAACAAAGCGGATCTGGTGGACGATGCCGAGCTGCTCGAGCTGGTGGAGATGGAAGTGCGCGAGCTGCTCTCCAAGTACGAGTTTCCCGGGGACGACACGCCGATCATCATCGGCTCGGCGCTGAAGGCGCTCGAAGGCGACAAGAGCGACATGGGCGAGGGCTCGATTTTCAAGCTCGCGGATGCGCTGGACTCCTACATTCCGATGCCCAAGCGGGCGATCGACGGGCCGTTCCTGATGCCGGTGGAAGACGTGTTCTCGATCTCGGGCCGTGGCACGGTGGTGACCGGGCGGGTGGAGCGCGGGGTGGTGAAGGTGGGCGAAGAGATTGAGATCGTGGGGCTGAAGCCGACGCTGAAGACGGTGTGCACGGGCGTGGAGATGTTCAGGAAGCTCCTGGACCAGGGCCAGGCCGGTGACAACATCGGGGTGCTGCTGCGCGGCACGAAGCGCGAGGAAGTGGAGCGCGGCCAGGTGCTGGCGAAACCCGGAAGCATCAACCCGCACACGAAGTTCGAGTGCGAGGTGTACATTCTGTCGAAGGACGAGGGCGGCCGGCACACGCCGTTCTTTCCTGGTTACCGGCCGCAGTTTTATTTCCGCACGACGGACGTGACGGGGAGTTGCGAGCTGCCTGCGGGGGTGGAGATGGTGATGCCCGGGGACAACGTGAAACTGGTGGTGACGCTGATTGCGCCGATTGCGATGGAGCAGGGTCTGCGCTTTGCGATCCGCGAGGGCGGGCGCACCGTGGGTGCGGGCGTCGTCGCCAAAGTGATCGAGTAGACGTTAGAGACTGGAGCCCGGGCAGCTGGGTTCCTCAAAGGAAAAACATGCAAAGCACCAAAATCAGAATTCGTCTCAAGGCATTCGACTACCGCCTGATCGATCAGTCGGCGCTGGAGATAGTCGAGACCGCGAAACGCACCGGCGCCGTGGTCAAGGGTCCCGTGCCCCTGCCGACGCGCATCGAACGCTTCGATGTGCTGCGTTCCCCGCATGTGAACAAGACGTCGCGCGACCAATTCGAGATCCGCACCCACCTGCGCTTGATGGACATTATCGATCCCACCGACAAGACCGTGGATGCGCTGATGAAGCTGGACCTGCCCGCAGGGGTGGACGTGGAGATCAAGCTGTAACGAATAATTGCGATACCGCGCGCACCAAAAAAACCAAGGGCGCGAATTAATTTTTGCCGGCCAATTGTAGTCGGCACCTTTTTACGAAGGGAAAGAAGATGAGCTTAGGATTAGTCGGCCGCAAGGTCGGCATGACCCGCGTTTTCACGGACGAAGGCGACTCCGTTCCGGTTACCGTGGTGGACGTGTCCGACAACCGCGTGACCCAGATAAAAACCGCACAGACCGACGGCTACGTTGCCGTCCAAGTGACTTTCGGCAAGCGCCGCCCCTCGCGTGTTAGCAAGGCGGCCGCGGGCCATTTCGCCAAAGCCGCAGTCGAGGCCGGCCACACGCTGAAGGAATTCCGCGTCACCGAAGAGCAGCTCGCCAACCTCAAGGTCGGCGGCAAAGTCGGCGTGGACCTGTTCCAGGTGGGCCAGATGGTGGACGTCACCGGCACTTCGCAGGGCAAGGGATTTTCCGGCGTGATCAAGCGCCACCATTTTTCCTCCCAACGCGCGAGCCATGGCAATTCCAGGTCGCACAACGCCCCGGGTTCGACCGGGATGGCGCAGGATCCGGGCCGCGTGTTTCCGGGCAAGCGCATGGCGGGCCAGCTCGGCAACGTCAAGCGCACCATCCAGAGCCTGGAAATCGTGCGCATCGACGCGGAACGCCAGCTGCTGCTGATCCGGGGCTCGATTCCCGGCAGCAAGGGCGGAGATTTGCTGGTTCACCCGGCGACCAAGGCGCGCGTGAAGAAAGTCGTCGTCGCGCCGGTCAAGGGAGGCAAGAAATAATGGATCTGAAATTGATCGATGCAAAAGGCCAGGCAGCTTCGACCATGGCGGCGTCCGATGCGCTGTTTGGCCGTGCTTACAACGAACCGCTGATCCATCAAGTGGTGACGGCCTATCAGGCGAACGCACGCCAGGGCACGCGCGCGCAAAAAGGGCGCGCCGAGATTGCCAAGTCCACCCGCAAGCCGTGGCGCCAGAAAGGCACCGGCCGCGCCCGCGCCGGCATGGCATCCAGCCCGCTGTGGCGGGGCGGTGGCAGAATTTTTCCGTCCAGCCCGGATGAGAACTTTACGCAGAAGCTGAACAAGAAGATGTACCGTGCGGGCCTCGCGTCGATTCTGTCGCAGCTGGCGCGCGAAGACCGCCTCAAGGTGGTCGAGAGCTTCGTCCTGGACGCACCTAAGACCAAGCTGTTCCTGCAGAAGGTGACCGAGATGGGCGTCGCCGATTCGCTGCTGCTGATCACCGACCAGCTCGACGACAATCTGGTTCTGTCCTCGAGAAATCTGCCCAACGTGCTGGTGCTGGAAGTGGCCGAAGCCGATCCGGTTTCGCTCATTCGCTACCAGAACGTGATCCTGACCCGCAAGGCGGTCAGCAAATTCGAGGAGATGCTGGGATGAACGCGCCACAAACAACAAAGTCCCCGGCGAAGACCGCGGTGAAGAATCCGCAGCGGCTGATGCAAGTGTTGCTCGCGCCGCAGGTGTCGGAAAAAAGCACCTATGTCGCGGAGAAAAACGAGCAGGTGGTATTCCGCGTCGTTGGGAATGCGACCAAGCCGGAGATTAAGGCGGCCGTCGAGCTGCTGTTCAAGGTCGAGGTCGTGAGCGTCCAAGTTGCCAACGTCAAGGGCAAGCAAAAACGCTTCGGCAAGCTGACCGGCCGGCGCAAGGACTGGAAGAAGGCGTACGTGTGCCTGAAAGCCGGCCAGGAAATCAACTTTCACGCGGCGGAGTAGAACATGGCACTCGTCAAGGTAAAACCCACTTCACCCGGCCGTCGTTCGCTGGTCAAGGTCGTCAACCCTGATCTGCACAAAGGCAAACCCTACGCCCCGTTGCTCGAAGCGCAGTCAAAGCGCGCCGGCCGCAACAACAGCGGCCATATCACCATGCGCCATCAGGGCGGGGGCCACAAGCAGCAATACCGCATTGTCGATTTCAAGCGCGCGAAAGACGGAATTACGGCCAAAGTCGAGCGGCTGGAGTACGACCCTAACCGCAGCGCCAACCTGGCCCTGCTGTGCTACACGGACGGCGAGCGCCGCTACATCATCGCGCCCAAGGGCGTCGCAGTGGGCACGCTACTCATGTCCGGCACGGAGGCTCCGATCAAACCGGGCAATACCCTGCCGCTGCGCAATATCCCTGTCGGCACCACGGTCCACTGCGTCGAGATGCTTCCCGGGAAAGGCGCGCAAATCGCGCGCGCTGCCGGCACTTCGGTGCAGCTTCTCGCGCGCGAGGGCAGCTACGCCCAGTTGCGTCTGCGCTCGGGCGAAGTGCGCAAGGTGCACATCGAATGCCGTGCCACCATCGGCGAGGTCGGCAACGAAGAGCACTCGCTGGAATCGGTGGGCAAGGCCGGGCGCATGCGTTGGCGCGGCGTGCGTCCGACGGTGCGCGGCGTGGCCATGAACCCGGTCGATCATCCGCATGGCGGTGGCGAAGGCAAGACCGCCGCCGGTCGCCATCCGGTCAGCCCCTGGGGCACGCTTACCAAGGGTTACCGCACGCGCAAGAATAAACGCACCAGCGGCATGATCATCAATCGCCGTAACAAGAAATAGAGGATAGGACATGGGACGTTCAGTCAAGAAAGGCCCGTTCGTTGACCACCACCTGGTGGGCAAGGTGGATAAGGTGCGCGGCAGCGGCGACAAGCGCCCGATCAAGACCTGGTCGCGCCGCTCCACCATCCTGCCGGATTTCGTCGGTCTGACCATTGCCGTGCATAACGGCAAGCAGCATATTCCGGTTTATATTTCCGAGAACATGGTTGGCCACAAGCTGGGTGAGTTTGCGCTCACCCGCACCTTCAAGGGCCATTCGGCCGACAGAAAAGTTGCGGCGCCCGGCGGCGGTACCCCCGCCGGGAAGAAATAGGAGTGACAGCCATGCAAACCAGAGCGAGCTTGCGCGGTGTCCGCCTTTCGGCGCAGAAAGGTCGGCTTGTCGCCGATCTGATCCGCGGCCTAGCGGTGGACAAAGCGCTCAACGTCCTAGCGTTCAGCCCGAAGAAGGGCGCGAAGATCATCAAGAAAGTGCTCGAGTCGGCCATCGCCAACGCAGAGCACAACGACGGTGCCGACATCGACGAACTGAAGGTGCAGACCATCTACGTCGAGCAGGGCTCGATGCTCAAGCGCTTTCACGCGCGTGCCAAAGGGCGCGGCAACCGCATCATCAAGCACTCCTGCCATATTTTCATCACGGTGGGCGACGAGGTCAAAGCAAAACGCAGCACGGCTAAACCCGTAGCCAAAGCACGCGCGGCAGACGCCGCGGCCAAAAATTAAGGGACAGTCATGGGACAGAAAATCCACCCGATCGGGTTCCGCCTCGCAGTCAACAAGAACTGGGGTTCGCGCTGGTTCGCCAACAGCAAGAATTTCGGCGCCATGCTCAACGAAGACCTGAAAGTGCGCGCCTACCTGAAGAAAAAGCTTGCGCACGCCTCGGTCGGCCGCGTGGTGATCGAGCGTCCGGCTAAAGACGCGCGCATCACCATCCACAGCGCCCGCCCCGGCGTGGTCATCGGCAAGAAAGGCGAGGACATCGAGGTGTTGAAAGCCGAACTGCGCAAGATGCTGGGCGTGCAGATGGTGCATGTCAACATCGAGGAGATCAGAAAGCCCGAGATCGATGCCCAGCTGATTGCCGATTCCATCGCGCAGCAGCTGGAGAAACGCATCATGTTCCGCCGTGCAATGAAGCGCGCGATGCAGAATGCCATGCGCCTGGGCGCGCAGGGCATCAAAATCGCGAGCTCGGGCAGGCTCAACGGGATAGAGATCGCGCGCAACGAATGGTACCGCGAAGGCCGCGTGCCCTTGCATACGCTGCGCGCCGACATCGACTACGGTTTCGGCGAGGCCAAGACCACCTACGGCATCATCGGCATCAAGGTGTGGGTGTACAAGGGTGAGACCGCGGGCAAGAACGAGCAGCCTATCGCCGTTCCCGGCTCCACGCCCGAGGAAGTGCCGTCGCCGAAGCGGGCGAGAAAAGCACCGGCCCCGGCAAGCAGGACCGAAGCGGTCGCGGCCAAACCCGAGGGCGACGCAAAACCCAAGGCGGCGACACGCGCGCGCAAGAAGCCCGCTGCGGACGATGCCGCCAAAGGCAGCGAAGCTCCCCAAACCGAGGCAAGCGCCGAGGAATCCCCCGGCGGCGACGCTGCCAAACCCGCGGTCAAGGCCAAGACAACGGTCAGACGCGTGACGAAGAAGACAGGAGCGTAAGATGCTTCAACCAGCGAGGTCAAAATACCGCAAGCAGCAAAAAGGCCGGAACAAGGGCATTGCTACGCGCGGCAACAAAGTTTCATTCGGTGAATTCGGGCTCAAGGCCATAGGCCGCGGCCGCCTGACAGCGCGCCAGATCGAGGCCGCACGGCGCGCGATGACCCGCCACATCAAGCGCGGCGGGCGTATCTGGATCCGGATTTTTCCGGACAAGCCGATTTCGCAGAAGCCGGCCGAGGTGCGCATGGGCAACGGCAAGGGCAATCCCGAGTATTTCGTGGCCGAAATCGTGCCCGGAAAAGTGCTGTACGAAATGGACGGCGTGGACGAGGTGTTGGCGCGGCAGGCATTCCGCCTGGCGGCGGCCAAGCTGCCGATTGCCACCGCCTTCGTCCACCGTTTAGTGGGGTAGACAAATGAAACCAAGTGAACTGCGCGCCAAGGATTCGGCGCAATTGAACCAGGAACTGAACGATCTGCTGAAGGCGCAATTCAGCCTTCGCATGCAGGTCGCGACCCAGCAACTGACCAACAACAGCCAGCTGAAGAAGACCCGGCGCGACATCGCGCGGGTGCGCACCATCATTGCACAGAAGGCGGCAAACAAATGAGCGAGATCCAGACACCCAAGGCAGCCAAGGTCGTGCGCGCCCTGACCGGTCGCGTGGTCAGCGACAAGATGAACAAGACGGTGACGGTGCTGATCGAACGTCGCGTACGCCACCCGTTGTTGGGCAAGATCGTAACCCGGTCCAAGAAGTATCACGCGCACTCGGAGAACAACGAGTACAAGCTCGGCGATTTGGTGATGATCGAAGAGTCGCGCCCGATTTCGAAGACCAAAGCGTGGAAAGTTACCAAGCTGGTGGCGAAGGCCAAGAATATTTAACACGCAATAAGCTTGCTCTTGCAATCGGGGTCGGATATAATCATCGATCGATTTTCGTATTAGCGCTTCGCCTCTGGCTGAAGCGTTCAAACCCAAGCGGGTTCCAAGACTGGCTGCAACGCGTTTCGCGCACTTGAGGGTGCTGGCGCAAGCGGTTCAAGTTGGAGAGGAAACAAATCATGATTCAGATGCAAAGTGTATTGGACGTGGCCGACAACACCGGTGCGCGCGCAGTGATGTGCATCAAGGTTTTGGGCGGCTCGAAGCGGCGTTACGCCGGCATCGGCGACGTGATCAAGGTCAGCATCAAGGACTGTGCTCCGCGCGGCCGCGTGAAAAAGGGCGAGATTTACAGCGCCGTGGTGGTACGAACCGCCAAGGGTGTGCGCCGCGCCGATGGCTCGTTGATCAAGTTCGACAACAATGCGGCGGTGCTGCTCAACGCCAAGCTGGAGCCGATCGGCACGCGTATATTCGGACCGGTAACCCGCGAACTGCGCAACGAGCGCTTCATGAAGATCGTGTCGCTCGCGCCGGAAGTTTTGTAAGAGACGGATTGACGCAAGAGGGGGCCGAGCCCCTTCGTGGATCCATCAAGTCAGGGATATAGGAATCAAAGGCCATGCAAAAGATTCGCAAAGGTGATGACGTGATCGTCACCACCGGCAAGGACAAAGGCAAGCGCGGTACGGTGCTGCGGCGCGTTGACGATACGCACCTGCTGGTCGAGGGTATCAACCGAGCGAAGAAGCACCAGAAGCCGAATCCGATGAAGGGACAGACCGGCGGCATCGTCGAAATGGACGTGCCGATCGACATCTCCAACGTCGCGCTGTTCAATCCGCAGACGCAAAAGGGCGATCGCGTCGGCTTCAAGACGCTCGAGGACGGACGCAAAGTGCGTATTTTCAAGTCCAACGGCGAAGTTGTGGACGCCTGAGAGAGAAAACGCTATGGCACGCTTATACAGTTATTACAAAGAGACGGTGGTACCCGACCTGGTCAAGAAGTTCGGGTACAAGACGGCGATGCAGGTTCCGCGCATCGAAAAGATCACGCTCAACATGGGCGTGGGCGAGGCGGTCAACGACAAGAAGATCATGGACAACGCCGTCGGCGACATGACCAAGATCGCCGGGCAGAAGCCCGTGGTTACGCTGTCGAAGAAGCCTATTGCCGGATTCAAGATCCGCAAGGATCTCCCGATAGGTTGCATGGTGACGCTGCGCGGAGTGCGCATGTACGAGTTTCTGGACCGCCTGGTCAGCATCGCGATACCTCGGATCCGCGATTTTCGCGGCCTGTCGCAACGCGCTTTCGACGGTCGCGGCAACTACAACCTCGGCGTGAAGGAGCAGATCATTTTCCCCGAAGTCGAATACGACAAGATCGACGCCCTGCGTGGCATGAACATCAGCATTACCACCTCTGCGAAGACCGATGAAGAAGCCAAAGCGCTGCTCGCGGCCTTCAAATTTCCGTTCAAGACCTGAAGGATTGCGCCATGGCAAAAACCGCAGTCATCAACCGCAACGAAAAGCGCCGCAAGACCGTGAAGAAATTCGCGGTCAAACGCTCGGCGCTGCTCGCGATCATCAACGATTTCAAGCAGCCCGAAGACGAGCGCATGGCGGCCCGCATGCAGTTGCAGAAACTGCCGCGTAACGCCAGCCCGACGCGGATACGCAACCGCTGCACGCTGACCGGACGCCCGCGCGGCGTATACCGCAAGTTCGGCCTGGGGCGCAACAAGCTGCGTGAAATAGCCATGCGCGGTGAAGTTCCCGGCATGACCAAAGCCAGCTGGTGAGAGGAGACATAGTATGAGCATGAGTGATCCGATCGCCGATATGCTGACCCGCATCCGCAATGCACAACTTGCGGAAAAGCTGTCAGTGGCGATGCCGTCGTCGCGGGTAAAAGCGTCCATCGCGCAGGTGCTGAAGGACGAGGGCTACATTGAGGAATTCAAGGTGCGCGACGAGGACGGCAAGCCGGTTCTCGAGATTGCACTGAAATACTACGCGGGTGAGCCGGTGATCGAGAAGATCGAGCGCGTCAGCCGGCCCGGTCTGCGCATATACAAGGGCCGCGACGACATCCCGAAGATCATGAACGGCTTGGGTATCGCGATCGTCTCCACCTCGAAAGGCGTGATGACCGATAGAAAAGCGCGCGCCACCGGGATCGGCGGCGAAGTGCTGTGCATCGTGGCTTAAGGGGAAGAAATCATGTCGCGAATCGGAAAGAACCCCATCCCCGTACCCAAAGGCGTCGAAGTGACGCTGTCGCCCGAGCAGGTTGCGGTGAAAGGCCCGCTGGGCACGCTGACGCAGCGCTTGAGCAGTGACATCAAGATTGAGCGCGACGGCGACAATCTGCTGTGCCTGGTGAACAATGACTCGACCAGGGCCAATGCCATGTCCGGAACCATTCGGGCGCTGGTGGCCAACATGGTCGAGGGCGTTACCAAAGGATTCGAGCGCAAACTGACCTTGGTCGGTGTCGGCTATCGCGCGCAGGCGCAGGGCGATAAGCTCAACCTTGCACTCGGCTTTTCGCATCCGGTGGTGCACCAGATGCCCAAAGGCGTCAAAGTCGAGACCCCGAGCCAGACGGAGATCATTCTCCGCGGCAATGACAAGCAGCAGGTCGGCCAGGTGGCCGCCGAGGTGCGCGCCTATCGCAGTCCCGAGCCGTACAAGGGCAAGGGCGTGCGTTATACCGGCGAGAAAGTGGTCTTGAAAGAGACCAAGAAGAAGTAAGCGGAGCTAAAGCCATGATAGATAAAAAGCAGGCGCGACTGCGCCGAGCACGTAGATCCCGTGCCAAGATTGCTGAACTCAAGGCTGTGCGCCTGGCGGTGCATCGCACCAACAGCCACATTTACGCCCAGGTGATTTCCGCCTGCGGCACCAAGGTTTTGACCGCGGCCTCCACGCTGGAAAAGGAAGTGCGCGCGACAGTGGCCAATGGCGGCAACGTCAAGGCGGCCGAAGCCGTGGGCAAGCGCATCGCTGCTAAGGCGAAACAACTGGGCATCGAGACAGTGGCATTCGACCGCGGCGGCCTGCAGTACCACGGCCGCGTCAAGGCGCTCGCAGAAGCAGCGCGCGAAGCCGGGCTCAAGTTTTAATCGGGGACGAATATGGCGAAGATGCAAGGCAGGATGCAGGGCAAGATGGGCCAGGATGACCGCGGCGACGGCATGCGCGAGAAAATGGTCGCGATCAACCGCGTCACCAAGGTGGTGAAGGGCGGGCGAATCCTCAGCTTTGCCGCGCTCACGGTGGTTGGCGACGGTGACGGCGGCGTCGGCATGGGCAAGGGCAAATCGCGCGAAGTTCCGGTTGCGGTGCAAAAGGCCATGGAAGAAGCGCGGAAGAAGATGTTCCGCGTCAGCCTGAAAAACGGCACCCTGCACCACGCGGTGATGGGGCGCCACGGCGCTGCCAAGGTCTACATGCAGCCGGCCTCGGAAGGTACAGGCATCATCGCCGGCGGCGCGATGCGCGCCGTGTTCGAAGTCATGGGCGTGACCAACGTGCTGGCCAAGTGCATCGGCTCGGGAAGACCCTACA
>Ga0315272_10001850_pt1 | contig 10436 bp, 7 predicted proteins | sample C3_middle_MG_FD_203918 | JGI IMG/M metagenome (GOLD analysis project Ga0315272, IMG submission 203918) | Sediment microbial communities from Yellowstone Lake, YNP, Wyoming, USA - C3_middle | ecosystem: Environmental > Aquatic > Freshwater > Lake > Sediment | place: USA: Wyoming | collected...
CCGTGGCGGAAGCCCCGGCGGCCTACGGAAAAGCGCCGGAGGATGAAACGGAGCTTTTGCGGCTCTATCGTCGCATCAAGTCCAGGAAGACCAAAAAAGCGGTGATCGAACTGCTGAAGACCTTTTCCTCAAAATGAAGCCCTAACGCTTCCTAATCAAAAAAAACTTCTGTAACCGGAAGTTTGATGATAAGATATGCCACGATGGAACTCATCCTTTGCGCTAAGGGGTACCATGGCTGATATCAACTCATTCCGGGAAAACCTGCGCTCCTTAGTCTCGAAGTTCGACCAGGACAAAAACCACTATCTCCAAAAGGGTTATCCCGAAGCCCAGGTACGGATCGATTTCCTCAATCCCTTCTTCGATGCCCTCGGCTGGGACATCGAGAACAAGGCCCACAAGCCGCCCCATGAACGCGACGTGATCGTCGAACTTTCCCCGGAAACATCCCTTCGGCCTGATTACAACTTTCGCATAAACGGCAATACCAAATTCTTTGTCGAGGCCAAGGCCCCGTGGGTGCCGCTGGACGATGTGAACCACATTATGCAGGCAAAAACCTACGCATGGTCAACCAAGGAAGTCTCTTTCGTCATTCTCACCGACTTTGAAGAGTTCAAGCTCTTCGATGCTTCGCTCAAGCCGAATCCCAAGTATCCGCAGGAAGGTCTTCTCTATAATTTCAAGTACACGGACTATCTCGCCAACATCGAGAAGCTGTGGGAGCTTTCCAAGGAGCGAGTTACAGCGGGTTCGCTGGAAGCACTGCTTCCCCGAGACCCGAAGAGCAAACGACTGAGAATCCCGCCGGACAAGTCCTTCCTCGAAGACCTGACCGGGTGGCGCACGGAGCTTGCCAAGGACATCAACAAACGAAACCACGACCTCGACGTCCATGTGCTGAACGACGTGGTGCAGAAGCTGCTCGACCGCATCATTTTCATCCGCATTGCCGAAGACCGGAAGATCAGGCCGGAGCGGGAGCTTTGGGAGATCGTGGCGCAATGGAGGGAAGAGGGCAAGCGCAAGTCCATGATGCCCGCGCTCGTGGACCTTTTCCGCGAGGTGAACGACGACCTGAACGGCGATATCTTCAAGCCCCACGCGTGCGAGAGCGTGGAGGTAGATTCCGACCTTCTCTCCGATATCATCGACAATCTCTATTTCCCAAAAACCCGCTACCGATTCGACGCCATCGGCGTTGAGTTGTTAGGCAGCATCTACGAGCGCTATCTCGGCAGCACCATCCGCGTTACGCCCCAGCGCGTGAAGGTCGAGGAAAAGCCGGAGGTAAAGAAGGCAGGCGGCGTTTACTATACGCCGAAGTTCATTGTCGATTACATCGTCAAGAACACGGTGGGCAAAATCATCGAGGGCAAGACGCCGAAGCAGATTGAGAAGATAAAGATACTCGACCCGGCCTGCGGTTCGGGCTCGTTTCTGCTGGGCGCATATCAATACCTCATCGACTATCATATTCGCTACTACCGAGAACACCCCAAAGACGCTCAGACCCTGTTTCTGGATATCTACACTAAGGTGAACCCCGATGACCTGGCTCTGCCGCTTCACGAAAAGGCGAAGATTCTAAGGAACAATCTATTCGGCGTGGACATCGACGCCCAAGCAGTTGAGGTAACGATGATGAGTCTTTACCTCAAGGCGCTTGAAGGCGAACGCGGCATGCTGCCGAGAAAGCAGCATCTTCTCCCGGCAATGGGGAATAACATCAAGTGCGGCAATAGCCTGATCGGGTATGACATCTTCGATGCTCCCTCCCCGCACCCCTCCCACAAGGGGAGGGGCAAAGCTTCAACTTCACTTTCCTTGCATCTAAAACCATCCTCTCCCTTGGTGGGAGAGGACAGAGGTGAGGGGGAGGCATCGAAGTGGGGCTGGACAGATGAAGACAAAGCCCGAATCAACCCGTTCGACTGGACATCCAAGACCGCCGGATTCGGCGAGATCATCGAGAACGGCGGCTTCGACGCGGTCATCGGTAATCCGCCGTATGTAAGGCAGGAGCTGCTCGGCGATTTCAAGGATTACTTCCAGCAGCATTACGAGGTTTATCACGGGACCGCCGATCTCTATGCCTACTTCATCGAAAAGGGCGTTTCGCTGCTCAAGAAAGACGGCCTCTTCAGCTATATTGTCGCCAATAAATGGATGCGGGCCAATTACGGGGAGTCGCTCCGGCGTTGGATGAAGAAGCAACGTATTGAAGAGATCACGGATTTCGGCCCTCTCCCGGTTTTCGAGGGCGCTACGACATATACATGCATTATCAGGATTCGGAAGGCAGCTGCAGCACCGCGATTTAGAGTTGTCCAGGTTTCGTCGCTGAAATTTGATAATCTTGATAGCTATGCCGCGGACATTGCTTATTCCGTCAATAAGACTGCTCTCTCCGACAAGGGCTGGTCGTTAGTTAACGAGCAGTCGCAAGCCCTTCTTGACAAATTGCGGAATTCAGGAAAGCCATTGGGCGCATATGTGAACGAGAAAATCTATTATGGCATTAAAACAGGCCTTAATGAAGCTTTCGTGATTGATGATGAAACAAAAAAGCGACTCATTAAAGAAGACCGCAAGTATGCGGAATTGATAAAGCCCTTTTTAGCTGGCAAGGATATCCAGCGTTATCAACTGCCTGAAACGACGAGTCATCTAATATTTATGCCGAAAGGATGGACGCGGTCACATTACGGCAAAAGCCGCAATGCATGGAGTTGGCTTAAAGAAAATTATCCTGCTATCGCAAGCCACTTGCACCCTTTCTCAGCAAAAGCTGAAAAACGAAGTGATCAGGGTGATTATTGGTGGGAGCTTCGTGCCTGCGATTATTATGCAGAATTTGAAAAGCCTAAAATTCTCTGGCCAGGGATTAGCTCAGAAGTTACAGCTTTTGCTATTGACGAGAACGGCTATTATGGCAATGATAACAACCAGCTGATTATTTCGGAAGATCGTTATTTGCTCGGCCTTCTCAATTCGCGATTGATGCGGTTTGTTCTTCAACACGTTTGCGATAAAGTTCAGGGCGGCTTTTACAGGCTTAAGATTATATATATCGAACAGCTTCCCATTCGCACCATCGACTTTAAAAAACCATCTGAAAAAGCCAACCACGACAAGCTTGTCTTACTCGTTGATCGCATGCTTGACCTCCACAAAAAGAAATCCCCTCTTCCTCCGTCCGCTGAACGCGAAAAGATTGAGCGCGAGATCGCGGTGACAGATGAGAAAATCGATGAGATTGTTTATGGGTTGTATGGGATAACGGATGACGAGAGGAAAATAGTTGAGTAAGTGAATGGTTTGTGGTTTTGAGGAATGTAGGATATGGCTCGCTTTATAATAAAACATGCCCCTTCGAAAAAAAATGAAGATAAGGTAATACACGTAGCTAAGAGATGGTTAGAATTTATCACGGGAGGTGAATCTACAGGAGGAGTAAAGCCTGACTTAACTGAACGTAGGGATCAGGCGGTAGATTGGACCTTTTATATTGAGAAGCAAAAATATGCATTAGAACATACTTGCATCGAAGCGTTTCCAGGAGAATTTACGAGTGATGGCATGTGGGGTGGAAGATTTGGATTGAAAATGGAAGAGTTGGAAGCAGAGCTGAACAATTATTTATCACTGCCCTATGATTTGAAATTATTTGTTCCCAACAGGCTTGCAGTGAACAAGAAGAATTTACCTATATTTCTAAGCCAGGTTAAGCAGTGGATTATTTCAGAGTCCAGTCAATTAGGTGAGACATTCCCTGGCAATAGCACATTTGCGCGAGTTAACATTGAGAATCGAAGTTTCAGGATAAAATTAAGTCGGGATCGGTCAAGATTCCCGGGAGAAGGCGACAAAGGGCAATTCAGCTGTATAAGAATGGCTGAAAGCGATGAGGCGCACGATCGCAGAATTATTGTGGAAAAGGCATTTCGTGCAAAAGCGAAAAAGCTAACGGACCATAAGGAAAAGGGGTCGAAATCTGTTTTGGTTTTGGAGTGGCGATTCAGAATTCCAACACCATACAGCCCGATAATTTATGCACACAGAATGTTAAAAGCAACATTTCAGAATGCAATTGACATGGTGATCCTTGTCGGAACTGCTGATAAAGAATGGTCTATTAAATATACCGTTCCTGGACTTGAAATATCTGATAAAGAACTGATGAAGATTTGGTGGTTGTATAACTGGGAAGACGATACAATAAGAAGGTACATATGGTTGTAATGTGGTTGTTTGATTATATGGGCGAATATAGTGCCAACAAACTGAGCGACCAGAACCACGTCTGCTAATCCTGGAGCTGTCGATAAGGAATCGTATGAACAATGAGAGACCCACAGTCCCAGCAGAGGTTCGACGACGTGTCCTCGTGGAAGCGGGCCATCGCTGTGCGATACCAACCTGTCGCCATATTGATGTGGACATTCACCACATCATACCATGGGAGCAATGCCAATCTCATGATTATGAAAACCTGATCGCACTTTGCCCGAACTGTCATAGAAGAGCGGATAGAGGAGAAATTGACAGAAAATCGCTTCATATTTATAAGGTCAATCTTCGTTTCGCTCACGATAAATATTCACAGTTTGAAATGGATACGCTCTTTGATCTCTTCAAACTACCTAAGAATGGCGCTCGTCCGTTTCCAGGGTACCTGGGGTTGCTCTTGAAGCGTCTATTTGACTCTGATTTTGTTGTACTGTATCCGCCCAAGAGTGGTTTGGCTATTGGAACAGCGACAGGTACTATGTATGCCTCTCCAGGTAGTCTTCTAATCACCGAGAAGGGCCGAGAGTTCGTGAACTCATTAGAAAATATAAGCATTGATGATCCAGAATATCCAGGCCGGAAAGAACCGTGATCTGCGGAGGATAAAAACATGCCGCTGTTTCAAATTAACGGCGCAAAGTTGTCGCTGACAAGGCCGACGAATTTCAATCAGGAAAAAGAAATACAGGTCCTCATCGAAAAGAACCTCGAAACGGTTTTTAACTGCAGGTTCATAGCCTCCGAATTCTCGACCGGTTCCGAACATGCCGGAAGGATCGACACGCTGGCATTGTCGGAAGACAATAACCCCGTCATCATCGAATATAAGAAAGTCGAATCCTCCGAACTCATAAACCAGAGTCTCTATTACCTCTCTTGGATCAAGGATCATCGCGGTGATTTCCAAGTTGCGGCGAATAAGAAACTTGGGGCGAATACCGAGATTGATTGGAGTGATATCCGGGTGATTTGCATCGCCCCGGGCTATAAGAAGTTCGATCTTCATGCTGTTCAGATGATGGGCGCGAATATCGAGCTGTGGCAGTACCGGCTGTTTGAAAACGGATCGTTCTACCTTGACGAGGTTTTCCGCAGGAGCACGGCGTTGACCGGTGATGTCACCGCTATCGCCGACGGTAAGAACCCAGTCATGGTGGCTGCGGGGAAAAAGGCGGCCATGACGAGAGCCACCGGCTCGTATACATTCGACGCGCATATCAATGGGGCGGATGGCAGCGTTAAGGATATCGTCCTCGATCTTCGCGACTATATTATGAGCCTGGACGAGGCCGTGGAGGAGTCGCCTAAGAAGTTCTATGTAGCCTATAAGGTTTCCCAGAACTTCGTGTGCATGGAAGTAAAGAAGAATAAGGTTATTTTGTATCTGAAGCTGGATGCTTTGGAAGTTAAAAACGTGCCGACAAATGCGCGGGATGTGCGGGATATCGGGCACTACGGTACCGGTGATTTTGAATTGTCCATCAGAACGCAGGAAGAAGCCGAATCGTCGCGTGAATATATCAAGATGTCATTTGAGCGCGTGGGTGGGTAAGTTCGAAAAAAGGCTTAGAAAAACGTAGGACTTGCGCTGGAGTATATGACAAATGACAAAGATATTAGGTCCACCCTCATATGAAAACTGGACTGTATCACAATCTGGTAAACAAGCTGATGACGCATATGAGTGCCCATTGTTTACCGATGCTGATATAAATGGAGAGGCTTTGGAGGGATATGGTCCCTATCAGTTCCTCAATGCAGGCCATATTTACGGTCCATCGGGCGGGATTAGATCAGCAATATTTCTTCGTGTTGAATGGTATCGGCAACTTTCAACAATGCATGATTTCAGTCCGATGGACAAAACTGATCTCGGCTACTACCACGGTGGTGATGCAAATGACGAGATTGCGGCTCTCATGTCTCTGGCGCTTGGAGCTAGGATTAAAGCAGGTGGCATAACTCGTGAATTCAAAAGAGGACGAGACCCTCGCGGCTGGCCGTGCTCCTGGGATTTTCACTATGACCCAGTTTTTACTAAGTCAACATCGGGCGAAGTTGTACCCAGCGCTACCGGAAAGCGATCCCTAGATGATTTGCAGCCGCTGCAACTATTGCCAAGAATGACTCCTTCCGCTGCAATCGCCCTGATACGTTCCGCGAGACTATATCAAGAAGCACTTTGGATAGCGGAAGCTGAACCGTCGCTGTCCTGGCTACTACTCGTTTCCTCAATAGAGGTTGCCGCTGTTTGCTGGCGGAGCAGTGAGGAATCCTCAGTTGAACGATTAATAACAGCGAGACCGCAGCTTGTAGAATTGTTGCGAAGCACCCAAATACCTAACTTAGTGGAGCAAGTGGCAGCAGAAATTGCACCTTCACTGGGGGCAACGAAGAAATTCATTGATTTCCTTATTACCTTTCTGCCATCGGCGCCGATATCAAGACCGCCCATAAAAGAGCAAATTTCATGGGAAGAGCGGAACCTGAAAGATATTTTTTCAAAAATTTACGGACATCGCTCGCATGCATTGCATGGCGGTACGCCGTTTCCTCAGCCAATGTGTCAAACCGCATTTAAGCGTGAAGATTGGGATGCACCTTACGAAAAGCCATATGGTTTGGCAAGCAGTTTCTTAGGCGGGACATGGCTTGTTGAGGATACACCGCTACTTCTTCATACTTTCGAATATATAGCCAGAGGAGCACTTCTTAAATGGTGGCATTCACTGGTTCCTTAGTCGGTTGGGCAAGCCACCTTTACTTACGTAACACACAGACTGTGATCCTTAGCCGATCCTTACCAAGGAGGTCCTATGGGGTCACTTCGCCGGAAATATCACTGGCTTGCGTGTTTATATCTTGACAGGCTATAAAAAAAGAATATCATAAATAACAGAGTGCACTTAGCCAAGATTGCCTCAGTTTTTCTTTATGTACACACCAACTCAAACTCAAATCGCAAGGCGTTATGAAGTTGTTCCTGAGGAGAAATCCGGCGGGGCAACTTATACTCCGAAAAATCTATCTGATTTTGTCGCGGAGCAAATTATTGCCTGCGTTGATTCAAACAAACTAAAACAGCCGTTGCGTGTTCTTGATCCAGCGGTGGGAGACGGCATGCTTCTTGTCAGCCTCCTCGAACAGCTCACAAAAGTACATTGCTCTACAATAGAAGTGTTTGGCTTTGATACGAATGAGAACGCTGTTAAGTATGCTTCAAGACAGCTTCAGCAATTGTTTCCTAATATCTCATTTCATCTTGAAACAGGTAATTTCCTGGAGTTTGTTGTTGACCACTTTGGGGCCAGCGATAATTCAGACTTGTTCAAGTCCTCAGTAATTGGAGCCTTTGATATTATTATCGCTAATCCTCCTTACGTCAGGACCCAAATCCTGGGTGCAAAGCAAGCGAATTTACTGGCGCGTCAATATGGCTTGTCCGGGAGAATTGATCTTTATTATGCATTTTTGCTGGGGATGGGAAAGGTTCTGACACCGGGTGGCATCGCAGGCATTATCGTATCCAATCGTTTTATGACAACGAAGTCCGGTCGTGCAGTGCGACGCAATATCCTTGATCAATTTAAGGTGCTGCACGTATGGGACATGGGAGACACCCGGTTTTTTGAAGCGGCAGTACTTCCGGCAGTGCTATTGCTGGCAGGCATGCGAAAAGACGGCAATAGTGTGAATCACAAACCTCATTTTACATCTATTTATAGCACTGACGAAGCAAGTAAGAAGTGCGCCAGCGATCCTATAGCAGCATTAAGGGAATCCGGTGTTGTGGAAGTATCTGACGGTAGAAGATTTCTGATTCAACATGGTCTCCTTGACCATGGTAACAAGGCGGAGGGTGTGTGGCGCATTGCGACAGAAAATTCTGATAGATGGTTGCTTTGCGTTAAAGCGCATACCTGGAGTACTTTCAGTCGCGTTGGGAAAATTCGTGTTGGAGTAAAAACAACCGCGGACAAGGTGTTTATCCGTTCGGACTGGGATGATCTGCCGGAAGATGAACGGCCCGAGCTATTACGGCCACTCACGACACATCACGGCGCTCGTCGTTTTAAATACGCACAACCCCAAACGCTGAAGCAGATTATATATCCACATCAAATGGTACACAGTAGGCGATGCACTATTGATCTATCGGAATATCCGCGCGCAGCGGCATATTTTAATCGACACAAGACAACACTGGAGAGCCGAGAATACGTGATTGAAGCGGGGCGAAAGTGGTATGAGATTTGGGTCCCTCATAATCCGGATGATTGGGCTAAACCCAAGATCGTGTTTCGAGATATATCTGAAAAGCCGACGTTTTGGATGGATTTAGAAGGCACCGTCGTAAACGGTGATTGTTATTGGTTAACGTGCAATGATGAATCGCAGATAGACTGGCTTTGGCTGTCACTTGCGGTCGGCAATTCCACGTTCATTGAAGCTTTTTATGATCATCGGTTCAATAATAAGCTGTATGCCGGCAGACGGCGCTTTATAACACAGTACGTGGAAAAATTTCCTTTGCCGGACCCTGATACCGCCTTGGCTAAATCTATTATAGAAATGACAAAGCGTATATATACTCTTGTGCCTTCGGCAGAAGCGGATGCTCTTGATAAGGTATTGGACGGCCTCATATGGCAGGCTTTTGGCTTATCGGCTAAAAAAGCTGTCGGGTAAAGGTATTTGAAGCTTTCTGTTTAATACTTTTCCTTGGCATTGAGGAAAACGTTTGAAGAAGGCCTCGCCAGTGGTCAGGTAGAAATGGGTCAAAGTAACGCGTTGTCCGTCGGTTTTGGCGCAGAAAAGGGCGTAGCGTACGTCGCAATGTCGAATCTGCTTGCCACTCAATTGCGGAACATCAAGAGCTTCTTTGCTATTCGGGCAAACCAATCCCAGGTCAATCGTTGGAGCTGTTTGGAGTTTAACTTCAAGAAGTTGATGGCGAATGTCTGGAAAACGACCATCGTCTTTGTACGCAGTATATCCAAGCTGCGCACAAACAATACGATGCAACGCCGCGCCGCGATTCCGTTCCTGATCATGACCGGTATCATGGAAATCAACATTTACAAGTGTACTTAACCGCTTATATATCGTTCTTATTGGAAGCACGGCACCAGCTACAGGATAATCAACCGGACGGGCAGAGGGTATCTTTTTTTGAGCTGATTCATCGACAAAGGGAAGAAGCCGTGACGTGTCTTTATCGACGATCAGTTCCGTTAAAGCAGCGCTCGGAACAAGGCGTGCCTGATACTTTTGGGTCAACTTCCCGGTTGTGTCGAGCAAGACCAACATATCACCTGTGGCAACTCTTACGTCTTCAATTACTTCACGCTCCGATACGCGAATGATTACATACCGCCGAGTCGGCGCAAGTTCTTCGTTCCAAATCTGCAGGTTATTGGACTTTTGAATATACGTGTCAAAACATTGCCCAGGAAAGCGGGGCTTTGTTTTCTTAAATGAAGGTGGGGCTGGATAACCAAGAATTCGGCATACCTGTTCCTTTACAACTTTGGATCGTGTGCGCAGCGGCAATCCAGTCAGCGAAAGGCCTTTTAAGCCAGCGCTTAATAATGCTTCGAGAACAGGTGTGGGGATCCATAGCTTTGGATCTCCGATTTCAATGGTGTCATAGATAGAATGCCCGCTACGAGCTAGAGCAGCTACAAAGCGGTTTGTTTTTTTGGCCTTAAGCGCCATTTTTGGTCCTTTTTTTTACAAGAAGTTCGGGGACGGAAATGCCGAGTGCTGCAGCTAATACCTCTAAAGTGCTCAACGTGACATTTCGTTCGCCGCGCTCCACAGAGCCAATGTATGTTCGGTGAAGTCCACATGTTTCCGCTAAGCCTTCTTGGGACAAGTTTTTATTGCGGCGGTAACGACGTATGTTTTCCGACAGGATCTTTTTCATACTGTTGGTTGGTTTTCTCATTAAGTTGTCCTTATACGCTAATGGTTGTCATCGTACCGTGCTTGTGTGGTATATTGCTGAAATGATGCGGATAAGTCTACAGCCTATAAGTAGCGTAGAAATAGGGAGACGCAGTTCGTTAGTCAGTAGGGCGGAAGACTTTTGGGACGTTTGGGTCCATGGGCAGGGGGCCTTGATGCACGCGTTGCGT
>Ga0315272_10001851_pt1 | contig 10434 bp, 11 predicted proteins | sample C3_middle_MG_FD_203918 | JGI IMG/M metagenome (GOLD analysis project Ga0315272, IMG submission 203918) | Sediment microbial communities from Yellowstone Lake, YNP, Wyoming, USA - C3_middle | ecosystem: Environmental > Aquatic > Freshwater > Lake > Sediment | place: USA: Wyoming | collected...
CCGCTGGCCATGGCCTTTGCCATCGCTTCAGGAGCCAAGCCCGAGCAGGGTATTTATACGGCGATAGTTGCTGGCGGACTGACCTCGCTGTTCGGCGGAAGCCGGTTGCAAATCGGTGGCCCTACCGGGGCTTTTATCGTGATTCTGGCAGGTATTACTGCCAAGTTCGGTATTGCGGGGTTGCAGGTAGCAACATTAATGGCCGGCGTCATGCTGTTGTTGATGGGTTTAACACGACTTGGCGGCGTCATCAAATACATTCCCGATCCAGTTATAGTCGGCTTTACCAGCGGTATCGGCGTCATTATCTTTGTTGGTCAATGGAAGGATTTTTTCGGGTTATCGCCTGAAGCGGGCGGCGAGCATTTTCACGAAAAACTCTGGCACCTGATTGTGGCATTTCCAGGAATTCAGCTTGAAACCACGGCGCTGGCTTTATTTACGCTTGCAGTGCTATTAATTTCCCCACGCATTTTCAAGCGCGTCCCTGCACCTCTGGTCGCAATGGTGGCAGCTACTGTCTTGCAATGGTTCTTTGAATTTAAAGGTGTAGCCACCATCGGTAGCGCCTTCGGCGGGATTCCCCAAAGCCTGCCCCATTTCGAAGTTCCTGCCATCACGTTTTCCCAAGTACTGCTTCTCATCGGGCCTGCGTTCACCATCGCATTGCTTGGTGCTATTGAATCACTGCTATCCGCCGTTGTGGCCGATAGCATGGCAGGTACCAAACATGATTCCAACCAGGAGTTGATTGGGCAAGGCATTGCCAATATTTTTTCACCGCTGTTTGGAGGTTTCGCCTCAACGGGTGCCATCGCTCGTACGGCCACCAATATCCGCAATGGTGCGACTAGCCCATTGGCTGGCATCGTTCATGCGCTAACCCTCGTCATAATCGTACTGGTACTGGCTCCGCTGGCATCGCATATTCCTCTGAGTGCGCTATCTGCAATTCTGTTCGTTGTTGCTTACAACATGAGCGAACTGCATCACTTCAAAAACATGGTGCGCACGGCTCCCAAGCCGGACGTGGCTGTACTGCTGATTACATTCCTTCTGACGGTATTCGGCGATTTGGTCATAGCTGTCAACATTGGGGTACTTCTGGCCGCACTACTATTCATGAAGCGAATGTCTGATGCCGTAAGTTTCGAACAACAACATCATGAGGAGTTGCTTGAGGAAGTAGATCATCCTGATTTTAGGCTTCCCGAAAAAACGGTTGTTTATGCTATGGAAGGCCCTTTCTTTTTTGGGGTCGCACAACGCATGGCAAGCGTGCTTGAAATTGTGCATGTACATGCCGATATTCTGGTGCTGCGCTTAGCCAAGGTACCGTTCATTGATGCAACCGGTATGCAAACGCTTTTTGATTTACTGGATGACTGCAAGCGGCATAAAACTCGTTTGGTGCTTTGCGAGGCACGACCAAATGTACTAAAGAAAATGAAACTGGCCGGTTTGCTGGAACAGCTCGGTATGGAAAACGTGTTGGAGCATATTCAACAGATTTCAAAAGCGAAGGAACAGTCGCATGAATAATAAGGCCTTAGTTATTCAGGATAACCAAAGCCAGTTGTTCAATTGCAACGATTTCATGACGGTAAGGAATCTGACCGCCGAATTTTGCAGTTCCAGATCAAGTGCGTTGTCGGCATTCCAAGCCAAGCGGTACAAATGTGTGCTGGTATCGATGGATATGCAACATGAAAACCCGCTTTCGATTATCAGGGAATTGCGTGCAACTGAGGCAGCGTATGGCTTGCATCCAACACAGATTCTTGTCATCAGCAGTTCACGACAACCAACTCAAACTGATATAGCTAAACTAAGAATCAGCGGTCAAATTCGGCCACATCACATGAGGTGACCGGCGAATTCCGAAATTGAATATCCGGTGTCGCAGTGAAATTGTGGATGCCAACGTATGCGTCAAAGCTAAAATGGATTGTGGAGGAGTATTGAAGATGATGGGTGACCAAAACTGCGTGAAGGATTATTCTACTGCGTTATCTCAGTGCGACGAGAATGGCGGTACTGCGCTGGCGCTAGATCAAGATCGGCAGCTTGTATTGAGTGAGCATGCCGTCGAAATACTAAAGGTAACGGAAGTATTTTTTAAAGAGTTGCCATAGCAATTTACTCGAACCTCTGGCGAATAATGTGTATTCGAGATGGCTTTAAGCCACTTTTTTCTTTTTGGTAGTGCCACCTTTACTCTGCGTACGGTATGTTACCTCGTGCATGTTGAGGTAATCACGGATCAACTGTCTCACAACCTGTGATGGAGTAATGTCCTGTGCTTCACACAAAGCCTCGAAGGCTTTCTTTTTGACAGGGTCAATTAATATGGTAAGCCGGGCGGTTTTGTTTTCCATAGATGACTAATTCTGGTCTGATATTGATGTTAATGAAATTATAATGCCAAGCGAGCTTTATGTCACCTCCTCTTATCTCTGGTTGCTCAAATGACATTGAACGCTCACGCATTCCAGGCGGGAAAGCCACAAAATATTTCCTTAATGCGAAATGCTAATAATATGTTAATATTATGTGCGTAAAATTAGCTTTACAGTCAAGTTGCACTCAAAGACTGCAATCAAAAATAAATCCAGTTTATCCGAGCTGGCGTTTGGACTACAGAAAACTCGGAGCAGCTAATTTTGAGTATTACGTCAGTATCCCTTACAACTTGTCATAACAACCTGGAATGGAGATTTTTTATGAATCAGCAACAGCTACAAACACAAAAAGCACAAACCTCACCCAAGAAAGCCAGCGTCATTCAAGTCGCCAAGATTGTATCTTCCAGTTTTCTGGGTGTGAGCAAACGTCAAGACAATGAATCTGAGGCTACCGAGGTCTCGCTGCAACAGATTGTCGTGGTAGCACTGGTCGGGGTGGCAGTTTTCATAGGACTGCTTTTGGTTCTGGTGACTGCGATAACAAAGTGAAGTCCCCGGCTTCAGACAGTATCCTTGTAATGAGGCGGTCGTTATTTACTGGAAAATGTAGCACTGCCCCACATCACAAAGCCATTTAAATGCTACCTGAAGACTTACTCAAATCTTTGCTGTTGCATGGCCAGGAACGCGGCTACATGACTCACCGTGAAATCCTTGATTTATCCGGCAAGGATGATCTGAACAGTGAAATGCTGGTAGAAATGACACTGATTCTCGGCGAGCTGGGCATTGAGTTGTGTGAGGATGCACCTGCACAAACCGAACAGGTGGTTCCCACCGCAGTGGCAGATGATGTCATTGAGGCGACCGTTTCAACATGGTCGCAAAATTCTGTCGACCGAGATCGTAGTGTGGATCCGTTGCGTATGTTCATGCGGGATATGGCAACGACCGCATTGTTGACACGCGAACAGGAAATCGATATTGCACGTCGCATCGAAGCCTGCTACAGCCGGATGGTGATGCTGCTGGCGGATTGCCCAGGCTTTTTTGGGATTCTGGTGTCATCCTGGCAGGATGCCGAAAAGCCGCAAGATATAGTCGCCGGACTTGTAGTCGCGAATCTGGCTGGCGCTGAAGATTCCCTTTTGCCATTAGCGAGTGATGAGATAGCCGATGGCGACGACAGTGAAAGAGAAGCTGTCTGTGCTGAACAGTTGGCACAAATCACTACCAAGGTCAGCACCCTGGCAGCACTGCATGAGCAATATCAAACATCACTGCGGTTGCATACAGTACCAGCGAATAAATGCGAACAGCAACGGGAAAGCAGAAGCCTGTTGGCCGAGCTTCGATTGTCGAGTGTATTTATTGAACAATGTTGTGACCGTATCGCTGTCACGCTGAGCAAGATTCGCGATAGCGAGCATGCCGTCACTGATTATTGTCTGATTCATTATTCGCTCGTGCGTCATGAGGTGCTTGGGCTGATGGGTGACCAGTCAGTTTCCACCACATTGCCAAAGAAGCTTCAACGGGACAAAAACCTTGCAGCGCTGCTGGATGCTCATCAGCATTGTATATTTGATGTTGAGCGACAGTGGCTCATTTCGGTGGATGCGCTTCGCGAGTTGCACCATGGTTTAAGCAGGGAACAAAGAGCCTTGCTTCAAGCCAAAGCTGAGATGGTGCAGGCCAATCTGAGATTGGTGGTTTCAATTGCCAAAAAATATATCAATCGTGGTATCCCCTTCGATGATTTGATCCAGGAAGGCAATATTGGCCTGATGAAAGCGGTAGGCCTGTTTGACTATCGTCGCGGCTTCAAATTTTCCACTTATGCTACCTGGTGGATCCGCCAGGCAGTGCGACGCTTTATGGAGAATCATGCCAAAACCATCCGCATCCCTACACACATTAGTGAAGCAATGCCAAAGATGCATCGGATTAATGCGCAATGGATGAGGCTGCATGGACGAGTCCCGAACGCCGCAGAGCTTGCAAACGAAATGGGCAACCCCCTTGAGAGTGCCCAACGACTGCTGGACGTGGCATTGCTGAATACAATGTCGCTGGATGTGCCTTTTGCCAAAGAATCCGATATCACACTTGTAGAAATGATCACGGATGAATCAATTGCCGGCCCGGAAAAACTCGCCGAAATAAATCAGCAGTGCACAGCGGTTGAGCGGGCTCTTGACCGTCTGCCACCCCGCGAGGCACTTGTGTTGCGCTTGCGTTTCGGCCTTGGTAACTATGCTGAGCACACCCTGTCCGAAATAGGCGAGTACCTCAGTGTCTCCAAGGAGCGGGCCAGGCAAATCGAAGTCAATGCGATGCAGCAATTGCGTAAACCGTTACGCTTCGGCCATCTCAGAGATTTTTTGCAGGATTGCTGATGAGCATTCGAGATCTTCAAGCGCCATACAATTTCTGGCAATGGGTACTCGGTGACAAGGGCAAGCCTTTTGTCTCTGAAGAAAAGGGAGTTAGATCGCTGAGCTTTTCCATGATGGCGGTGCAGAGTTCGATGCGCTTGTCCAATCCATATGAGCTGAAACTGAGTTACACTCAGACCATGATGGGTTTTTTGTTGTTTAATGATGACCCCAGGCACATTCTGATTGTAGGACTTGGCGGCGGTTCTCTGTCAAAATATTGCTACCAGCAGTTTCCGCAAACGAAAATTACAACGCTGGAGATCAGTGCTGAAGTGATTGCCTTGCGTGACGAATTTCTGATTCCCCCGGACGACGAGCGTTTTCAGGTAATACACACGGATGCCGCTGACTATCTGGCGAATAACGACATCCGGGCCGATATCATCATGCTGGATGGGTTTGATACAGACGGGCTACCGGATTGTCTGAGCTCTATCCCCTTCTATACCAACTGCTGGCGAGCTTTAGGCGCGCATGGAGTATTGGTCTCCAATTTGTTGGGTTGCAATCAGCCTGTCTCGGTATATCTGCAACGCCTACACATGCTATTTAATGATCAGGTGTGGCGCAGCAAGGCGCTCGATAGTAGCAACATGATTGCATTTGCATTGAAAAATAATGACTATTCACCGCACTGGCCAGGATTGTTAAAGAAGGCGGAAGCACTGGCTGAACGTTACCAGTTAAATTTCTCCAGGATCGTAAAGAACATGCGCAAGCACCAGTTACAGGTTCAGCCCTCGATTGAGACTTTTAATTTATCTGATATGAGTGAAGCGCCTTGATTAAGGACACACGTATGGATTACGATATTCTCATCATTGGTTCCGGCCCCGCCGGTCAACATGCGGCGTGGCAAGCCGCGCGCATGGGCAAGCGAGCCGCAATCATCGAACGCAAGCCGAAGATCGGCGGTGCTGGATTGCAAACCGGCACCATACCGAGCAAGGCGATGCGCGAAGTGGCTTATCTGCTCTCACGCACCGGCGGCATGCGCCAGGCACTCGCTCCAGAGGGTCGCAGCCGTCATGGTTTGTTGGCCGATGCGGTGCGGCGCAAGGAAGGGGTAATCGCGCAACAGGAGTCGGTCATTCTGCAGCGTCTGTTGCGTCACGGCGTGGCGTTGATTCCGGGCGAAGCGTCGTTTGTGGATGCGCATACCCTTCAGGTGAACGATGCCGCTGGCAACGGGCGGCGCATTACTGCCGGGGTTATCCTTCTTGCGACCGGCTCGCGTCCGCGCCGTCCTGCAGATGTCCCCTTCGATAAAAAGACCGTGCTGGATTCAACCTCGATCCTGAATCTGCGCCATCTGCCGGACAGTCTGCTGGTGGTGGGCGGCGGGGTGATCGCCTGTGAATTTGTCTCCATCTATGCCGCACTCGGTGTGCAAGTCAGTGTGGTGGATAGCCATGCGCAATTGCTGACCTACCTGAGTGAGGATGTGGTCGGCGTATTGGCCGACAGTTTCCTCGGCATGGGCGTTACCTTCCACATGCAGGAACGCGTCGCAGAGATTCGCAGGGAAGGAAACGGCACGCTCACCATACTGGAAAGCGGCAAGCAGATACGCACAGATGCGGTGCTGTATGCGCAGGGCAGACAACCCAACACTGAAAAGCTGCATATTGATCGCGCAGGCCTCAGCGCCAAAGACGGCTGGATCGATGTCAACCAACACTTTCAAACCAGCGTGCCGCACATCTATGCGGTAGGCGATCTGATTGGTCGCCCGGCGCTCGCCTCGACCGGAATGGAACAGGGGCGTGCAGCCGTGTTATTAGCCTTTGGCGGCAAGGCGCATGTTGCGGCTGAAAATTTACCGATGGCCGTTTATACCATTCCGGAAATTTCCTATGTCGGTAAAACCGAAAAAGAAATACAGCTGGAAAATATTCCGTACCTGATCGGACGGGCTTATTTCAAAGACAGTGCACGCGGTCAGATCATCGGGGACGCACAAGGCTTGCTGAAGCTGATCGTGGATTCAAACACTGAAAAGCTTCTCGGCGTTCACATCGTAGGTGAACAAGCCAGTGAACTCATACACATCGGGCAACTGGTGATGAACCTGGGTGGCACGGTGCGGGATTTGGTCAGCAACGTCTTCAATTATCCAACTCTCGCAGAGTGCTACAAACTAGCGGCGCTGGATTGCACACACCAATTGGAACAGAAGAAGTCTTCCTTGCAAATCAGCTTGTCCCGCTTAGGCATCTGAGCGCAAGCGAGGCAGATGGATATGCCAACGAATAGCGACCAGCCGGACAATTATGATGCAAGTCATAGCCAACATTATCGAAAGGTTGTGATTGATATGTGAACCGTCGAGCACAATCAATAATAATGCACCAACAAGGGACGCGGTTGCGTAGATATCGGTACGAAAAATCAATGGAATCTCATTGCAAAGAATATCTCGTATTACGCCACCGAACACACCAGTTATCATGCCCATTAACGCCGCGATCAACCATGGTGTGTCCAACTTGATTGCGATACTGGTGCCAATTACAGTAAACAGCGCAAGTCCAATGGCATCCGGAATGAGGAAGATATTTTTGGGTAAGCGCAGTTTTCGACCAAGAAAAAATGCCAGGGTGGCAGCAATTGCTCCGACCACAACATAGATCGGGTCGTGTATCCAATATACGGGCAATCGTCCCAGCAAGATGTCGCGCAAGGTTCCGCCACCGATGCCGGCGATCACAGCAATAACTACTACACCGAACCAATCCAACTCGCGGCTGCGTGCTTCCAGCGTAGCTGTAATCGCGCAGACTGAAACTGCACAGAGATCAAGAACGTAAATAAAGCTCATGGCTTTACTGCAATGAAACGCAATCGCACATAATCTGCTGTCCAGCTGCCATCGGTGTTGCTTAAATTCGTGCGGCACATTGCCGCAGCTTCTTCAAGATACTGAATATGCTCCGATGCAGGCAAGGCCGCTGTGAAACTCTTGGCAAATGTTTCGAGCCACCCCACCAAGTGGCCAGGTAAAGGCGTGGGGCGAGGAACAAGCATGATTGTTTTGACTGTAAACCCGCATTCTTGTAAGCGGTCGTTATATTCGTCAACATCTGGAAAGTACCAGGGATTTAATGGTTTTGCATCAATACCGCGTTTAACGAGCATCGATTCCAACGCGGCTACAATAGTTGCCACATTGCCGTGGCCGCCAAACTCGCCCACGAACCGCCCGCCCGGCTTGAGCGCCTTCCAGACACCCGCAATAACTTTGTCGGGTTGTTTCATCCAATGAAGTGCCGCATTGGTAAATACGGCATCAAACTCGTTTTCATATTGAAGAGCGTGCCCATTCATCACATAGGCATTCAATCCAAGTGACTGGGCTGCCGTTATCATTTCCTGGCTGGCGTCAACACCGACAACTTGGCAGCCAAGGTCTGCCAGCTTTTTGGTTAACGGTCCATCACCACACCCTAAATCCAAAATGCGTTCACCCGCGCGCGGTGCCAACATTTCAACTACCGGCAAGCCGAGTTCGGAAACAAAACGGGCATTTCTAGAGTATTGATCGGGGTTCCAGGTTTGGTTTGTCGCAGCCGTCATTTTATTCCCCAAATTAGACTCTTCGAAACACCAGAGAACCGTTGGTTCCGCCGAAGCCGAAGTTATTGTTTACCGCGACATCAATCTTCATGTCGCGTGCTGTGTTTGCGCAATAATCCAAATCGCACTCAGGGTCTTGCTCAAATATATTAATGGTCGGCGGAGAAACCTGATGATGTAATGCCAGTACGCAGAACAAGGACTCAATGCCACCAGCACCGCCCAACAGGTGTCCCGTCATCGACTTGGTCGAGTTCACGACCAATTTCTTGGCATGCGCACCGAATGCCAGTTTAATGGCTTCGGTTTCATTTTTATCGCCGAGTGGCGTGGACGTACCGTGGGCATTAATGTATTGCACTTGATCGGGATTCAAACCCGCGTTTCGTAACGCATTAATCATGCTGCGTTTCGGACCATCGGTACTGGGTGTCGTAATGTGATAAGCATCGGCGCTCATGCCGTAACCGGTGAGCTCGGCATATATCCTGGCACCACGCGCTTTGGCATGCTCATACTCCTCCAGCACCAACACGCCTGCGCCTTCGCCCATCACAAAGCCATCTCTATCCTTGTCCCAAGGTCGGCTGGCTGTCGCGGGGTCGTCGTTGCGCGTGGAAAGTGCCTTGGCTGACGAAAATCCGCCGACTGCCAGCGGCGATATGGTTGCTTCAGATCCACCGGCAATCATCACGTCTGCATCGCCGTATTCAATGATGCGAGCTGACTCACCAATACTGTGCGTCCCCGTGGTGCAAGCCGAAACCATCGCAAAATTCGGCCCCTTCAACCCATACATGATCGACAGATTGCCGGAGATCATATTTATGAGCGTACCCGGTATGAAAAATGGCGATATTCTGCGCGTACCACCTGCAAGATAGTCACTGTGAGTATCCTCAATCATTGGTAAGCCGCCAATACCTGAGCTGATGCACACGCCCATGCGTTCTGCATTTTCCTCGGTTACGGCAAGTCCGGAGTCTTTGAACGCTTCCATTCCCGCCACAAGGCCGAAATGAATAAATCGGTCCATGCGTCGGGCATCTTTTGCTGACAGGTATTGGGTGGCATCGAATCCTTTGATCTCACCGGCAACCTGGCATGCAAATGCACTGGGGTCGAAGTGTGTGATTCGTGAAATGCCAGACTGGCCCGCTACAATATTTTCCCAGGCAAGCTTGGCACCGATACCTACCGGCGACACAATACCCAATCCCGTGATAACAACTCTGCGTTTAGACATACTGAACTCCATTAAATGGGGGAAATGCAATCAAACGAGCACTTGTCGATTGCTCACAAAGAAACTATAAATTTGTTTTTCTATTACAGGATCGATCATCACAGCAGGACGATTGCCGTTCGGGCAGGCAAGACGCGGTGTTGTACCGAACAGGCGGCAGATCAGCGGGCGTTCTTCATAGACCTGGCACCCGTTGCTGCCAAGGTGAGGACAACTTAATTCGGCAAGTGCTGCCTCATGTTTGGCTTCACTTTTGACGGGAAGTTTTGCCATTTCCTCTGTGGAAGTGGTTACCGGCCCGCAACAATCGTGACATCCGGGTCGGCACACGAAAGCTGGGATATGCTTGCGGAAAAACCGTATTTGTCTGCTGCTATTCGTCATTCAAAGCAGCCTCATCAAACAGTGCGATTTTGGAATGCGCTAATCAGCTTATTGGATTTCGCCTGAAAATTCAGCGGATGCGACAGCCCAAGCAGATTGGCATGATGCCGGATAGTGGCTGGCGATGGTGCAAACTCAATACTCTTCATGGCGATGGCAATTTTGTTGAGGCTGTCGTCCACACCCATAACCACTACGCGGTCGGCAAAGCTGTTGCGGATACGTTCCAAATATTCAGTGTAATTTAGATTACTGCCCCACAAGTTGACCACCAGGATGCCGGTATTAGCCAAGGACGCAAAGCAATCATCGTAAAAACGTTGACTGCTTAATTGGGCAGGCAAGCCTTCCGCAACAAATCCATCTACCATCAGCACATCAA